>Ga0080026_10000426_pt1 | contig 10501 bp, 8 predicted proteins | sample OrgsoiDNA2013045_FD_70941 | JGI IMG/M metagenome (GOLD analysis project Ga0080026, IMG submission 70941) | Permafrost soil microbial communities from the Arctic, to analyse light accelerated degradation of dissolved organic matter (DOM) -... | ecosystem: Environmental > Terrestrial > Soil >... | reverse complement strand
GTCCGCGCCGGGGCCGGCGCCTCGTCCTGCTCGTCCTGAGCGGCCCGGCCGCGGCCGAGGCCCCAGCCGGGATCGGCTCCGTCCGGGGTCAACGTGAGACCTCCTGGGTCGGGACGACCAGCTCGCCGGCGAGGCGGCCCGTCGAGCGCTCTGCATCCAGTGCGCCCTGCAGCAGCAGCGCCGCGGCGGCCTGGTCCACTACCTGTCGCCTGGCCCTGGAGTCCCGGCCACCCTGCCGGAGCGCGTCATGGGCCAGGACCGTGGTGAAGCGCTCGTCGACGAGCCGCACCGGTACCGGGGCGAGGCGGCCGGCCAGCGCGGCCGCGAAACTCCTGGCATCAGCCGCCGACGTGCCCTCGCGGCCGGACAGCGCCACGGGCAGGCCGACGATGACCTCGACGGCCTCGCGCTCGGCCGCGACGCGGGCCAGCCTGGCCAGGTCGCCGCGACCGCGCGGCACGGTGTCTAGCGGGCTGGCCAGCAGGCCGGCGGGATCGCAGCCGGCCACTCCGATGCGGGCCTGGCCCAGGTCAATGGCGATCCGTACCCCGGGCCTCACAGTGAGGAGCCCGGGTAGACAGATCTCATCCAGGACACGAACAGGCGGCAGCACGGTCTCACAGTACGCCACTGGTTTCCAGTATGTCCGCAATAGCCGAACGCACCACGCGGAAGCACTCGGCAATTGTTTCAGCCGCCCGGTCCCCTAGCGGCGCCCCGCCGCCCTGAGCGACATCGTCCTTGCCGCCGCCCCGGCCGCCGAGCACGCTCGTCGCCGCGAGCACGAGAGCCCCGGCCTTCAGGCCGCGCGCCCGGGCGGCCTCGTTGACGGTGACAACGACCGTCGGCCGGTCGGCCGGCACCCCGGCCACCACCGCGACGCCGGGCCGGCCCGGGGCCAGGCGGCCGCGGATGTCCAGCGCGACCTTCCGGATGGCGTCGGCCGGGGTCCCGTCGGGCACCTGATAGGCCACGAACGCGGCGCCGCTCACGTCGGCCGCGCCCTGCGCCAGCTCGGCGGCATTGCCCAGCAGCCGGTCGGACTGGGCGCGCTGCAGGTCACGCTCGGCGTCGCGGAGCCTGGTCACGATCGAGGAGATCCGCTCCGGCAGGTCTTCCCGGCGGGTCCTAAGCTGCTCGCTGAGCTGGCTGACCAGAACGCTCTCCCGGGCCAGAAAGCGGAACGCGTCGATCCCGACCAGCGCCTCGACCCGGCGCACCCCGGAACCGATCGAGGACTCGCCGAGGATCTTGACCAGGCCGAGATTGCCGGACCTGGCGACATGGGTGCCGCCGCACAGCTCGCGGGAGTAGTCACCCACCTCGACCACCCGCACCCGATCACCGTACTTCTCGCCGAACAGGGCCAGCGCGCCCATGGCCCGCGCCTCGTCGATGGAGGTCTGGAACGCCCGAACCTCCAGGTCGTTGATCAGGACCTGGTTGACCTCGTCCTCGGCGTCGTGGAGCACGGCAGGCGGGACCGCGCCCAGCGCGGTGAAGTCGAACCGGAACCGGCCCGGCGCGTTCTCCGAGCCGGCCTGCGCCGCCGACTCGCCGAGGGCACCGCGGAACGCCCGGTGCACCAGGTGCGTCGCGGTGTGCGAACGGGAGACCGCGCGCCTGCGCTCGACATCGATCTGCGCCCGCACGGGAGCGCCGACCACGATCTCCCCGGCGGTCACCCGGCTGCGGTGCACGATCAGGCCCGGCACCGGCGCCTGCACGTCGCGCACGTCGATCACGGCCCCGTCACCGGCGCCGCTCCCCGCCGCCTTGATCGCGCCGGTGTCGGCAAGCTGACCGCCGCCCTCGGCATAGAACGGCGTGCGGTCGAGCACCACGTCGACGTCGGTGCCCGCGCCCGCCGCCGGCACCGAGACGCCGTTGACCAGCAGGCCGACAACCGTCGCGTCGGCCGCGACCTCGTCGTAGCCGATGAAGGCGACCCGGCCGGACCGGTCGAGGATCTGCGCGAAGGCCGAGATATCGGCATTGCCGGTCTTCTTGCCAGCGGCATCCGCCTTGGCTCGCTGCCGCTGCTCGCTCATCAGCCGCCGGAACTCCGGCTCGTCCACCTGCAGGCCCTGCTCGGCGGCCATCTCCAGCGTCAGGTCGATCGGGAAGCCGTAGGTGTCGTGCAGCTGGAACGCCTGGCCGCCGCCGATGGACCCGGCGCCGCTGCGCCTGGTCTCCTCCACCGCGGCCTCGAAGATCGCCGTGCCGGTTCGCAGGGTCGAGCTGAACACCGACTCCTCGGCGTCGATCACGGTCTGGATGTGCGGCGCGTCGCGTCGCAGCTCGGGGTACTGGTCACCGAGAGCGCTGATCGCGACCGACGACAGCTCGTGCAGGTAATGCTCGTCGGAGCCGCCCCGGCTGAGGCTGCCGCCCGCCCCGCCGCGCTGCGAGCCGGACAGCAGCCGCAGGTTGCGGATGCTGCGCCGCAGGATCCGGCGCAGCACGTAGCCGCGGCCCTCGTTGGTGGGGATCACGCCGTCGGAGACCAGCATGACGGCCGTCCGCACGTGGTCGGCGACGACCCGCAGCCCCACGTCGACCCGATGATCGCGGCCGTACTTCTGCTCGGTCAGCTCGGCCGCCCGGTCGAGCACCTTCCACATGGTGTCGATCTCGTAGATGTTGTCGACGCCCTGCAGCAGCGCCGCCATCCGCTCCAGGCCCATTCCGGTGTCGATGTTGCGCGACGGCAGCTCGCCCGCGACATCGAAGTCGTCCTTGGCCCGGACCGCCGACAGCTGCTCCTGCATGAAGACGAGGTTCCAGACCTCGAGGTAGCGATCCTCGTCGGCAACCGGGCCGCCCTCCCGCCCGTACTCGGGACCGCGGTCGTAGTAGATCTCCGAGCAGGGCCCGCCGGGCCCCGGCACGCCCATGTGCCAGTAGTTGTCCAGCAGCCCGCGGCGCTGGATCCGGTGCGCGGGAAGGCCGACCCCGTCCCGCCAGATCCGCGCGGCCTCGTCATCGTCGGTGTAGACGGTGGCCCACAGCCGGTCCTCGGGAAACCCGAACCCGCCGTCCGCCTCCGAGCTGGTGAGCAGCTCCCAGGCGAACGGGATCGCCTGCTCCTTGAAGTAGTCGCCGAAGGAGAAGTTCCCCAGCATCTGGAAGAACGTCCCGTGCCGGGTGGTCTTGCCGACCTCGTCGATGTCCGGCGTGCGCACGCACTTCTGGGCGCTAGTGGCGCGCGGGGACGGCGGCTGGCGCTGGCCGAGGAAGTAGGGCTTGAAGGGCACCATCCCCGCGTTGACCAGGAGCAGCGTGGGGTCCTCAGCGATCAGGCTGGCCGAGGGCACGACCTCGTGCCCGCGCTGCTCAAAGTAGCTAAGGAAACGGCGGGCAATCTCTGCCGACTCCATGAACGGCCATCCTTCGTGTGGTGAGAGCCCGGATCGACGCCGGGGCCTGTCCTTCGTCAGGGCGCCGGGCGGCGCGGCGCAGCCCGGCGGGCGGCCGCGTCACGGGGCAGGCTGCCCGGCTCCGGCGGCCCCTGCTGCCCGTGCTGCCCCTGCTGCCCCTGCTGGCTGCCCGGGGCAGCGCCGGCTTCCTGCCCCTGGCGATCTAGATACTCTGCCATGCCCTCTCGCACGTCGCGAACGAATGCCACCCCTTCGGCCGTGGAATGGCCGGCGCGGGCCGCCCCGGCCAGGACGCGGCGGCCGCCCGCGCCCGCGGCGGGCCGCGGTTCGCGCGGGGCGGGAGCGAGCGTGCGGGCCAGCCGGGTCACGCGCCGGTAGCCGGTCACGCCGAGCACGGCCCCGAGCCCGAGCCAGAATCCGCGGCGGATCATCGCCGGGCTCCGGTCCGCCCCGCCCGTCCCGCGATCAGCGCGGGCTGCTCGCGCCCGTCGGCCAGCTCAGCGGCGGCGGCATCGGGGTAGCCCGCGGCCAGCTCAGCCGGGGCGGCGGAGGGGCGGCGGAGGGCGACCGCGCGGCGGACGCCGTAGGCGACGGCGGAGATCCCGGTCACCGGGGCGCCGACGGCTGCCGACAGCGCCCTGGCCAGTGCCGTCATGGCCGACACGTGCCCGGAGAGCTCGGCCATGTTGGCCGTGACCTGGTCCATGCTCGCGGTAATGGAATCGGTCCTGGTCAGCTGCTCGCTGGCGCGGTCGACCACCTCCTGGGCCTGGTCAAGGAGCGCGTCGGCCCGGGCTCGGTAGCCCGTCATCAGCTCGGTGGTGACCCCGATCAGGCGTCCCATTCGCAGCAGCACGAAAATGCCCGCGCAGGCCAGCAGGGCAAAGAAGCCGGCTGCGATCAGGGCGGCAAGCTGTCCGGCCGTCATCCGGGCTCGCTCCTTACTCGTCGGGGCCGACCTTCCTGTCCGCCGACCTTATCGCCATGCCGTCACCCGCCGGGACGATCCGGGCGGCAGGCGCTAGATCCCCGCTCCCCCGGCGGCTTCTGCCGAAACGCCCGCGGTGTCCTGGCCGGCCTGGCCCGGCGCCTCCCGCTCCGCCGGCTCAGCCTGAGCCGGGCCGGCCGGGCGGCCGGCGGGCGGGGCGGACGGTCCGTTATCACCCCGGAGGATCTCCTGGATGCGCTCGGCGCGCTCGGCGTACCGGGCCTCGGTGCCGTGCCGGGATGGCTGGTAGTAACGGCGCCCGGCGATGGAGTCCGGCGCGTACTGCTGAGCCACCACCCCGGCGGGGTCGTCGTGGGGGTAGGAGTAGCCGTGGCCGTGCCCGAGCCGCTGCGCGCCGGCGTAGTGGGCGTCCCGCAGGTGCGGCGGCACGGGTCCGGCCAGCCCGGCCCGGACGTCGGCGGCGGCCGCCTCGATGGCCATGATCACCGCGTTGGACTTGGGCGCCAGGCTGAGGTGGATGACCGCCTGGGCCAGGTTCAGCCGGGCCTCGGGCAGGCCGACGAACTCGACGGCCTGGGCCGCGGCGGTGGCCGCCTGCAGGGCGCTGGGATCGGCCAGGCCGATGTCCTCGCTGGCGTGCACGATGAGGCGGCGGGCGATGAAGCGCGGGTCCTCCCCGGCCTCGATCATCCGGGCCAGGTAGTGCAGCGCCGCGTCGGCATCGCTGCCCCGGATGCTCTTGATGAACGCGCTGATCACGTCGTAGTGCTGGTCGCCGGCCCGGTCGTAGCGCACCATGGCCCGGTCGACCGCGCGCTCCAGGGTCTCGACATCGATGACGCCGCCCTCGGGCATCCCGAGCGCCGCCGCCTCCAGGTAGGTCAGCGCCCGCCGGGCGTCCCCGCCCGCCAGCCGCATGAGGTGCTCGGTCACCCCGTCGGCCAGGGTGACCTGGCCGCCCAGCCCGCGCTCGTCGGTCAGCGCCCGGTCGATCACGACCCGGATGTCCTCGTCGGACAGGGGCTGCAGGGTCAGCAGGAGGGAGCGCGACAGCAGCGGGCCGACCACCGAGAACGACGGGTTCTCGGTGGTGGCGCCGATGAACGACACCCACCGGTTCTCCACCGCGGGCAGCAGCGCGTCCTGCTGGGTCTTGCTGAACCGGTGCACCTCGTCGATGAACAGGACGGTCTGCACGCCGGTCAGGCCGAGGTCACGCCGCGCGGCCTGCACCGCGGCGCGCACGTCCTTGACTCCGGCCGATACCGCTGACAGCTCCACGAAGCGGCGCTTGGTGACCTGGCTGACCACGTAGGCCAGGGTGGTCTTGCCGGTGCCCGGCGGTCCCCACAGCAGCACCGCCATGCCCGCGTCCGTGTCGGCCAGCTTGCGCAGCGGCGAGCCCGCCCGGGTCAGGTGCCGCTGGCCCACGACCTCATCCAGGGTGCGCGGCCGCATCCGGACCGCGAGCGGCGCGGCCGCCCGCGCGGCCTCGTCCTCGGCCGCGTCAAAGAGGCTGTCCGGCTGGCCGCCGCCGGCTCCTGGCGCTGGAAACACGCCTCGACAGTACCCGCCGGGCGCCCCCGCGCCGTCCCGGCTAGCTGGGCCCGGCGTCCGGCGCTGTGGCGTCCGGCGCTGTGGCGTCCGGAGTTGTGGCGTCCGGCGAGCCCGAGTCGAGCGGGAGGATGACGTCGATGCCGGCCTCCTTGCGCTGCTGCGGGGTAATGGGCGTGGGCGCGCCGGTCAGCGGGTCGTGCCCGGAGGCGGCCTTGGGGAAGGCGATCACGTCCCGGATGGAGTCGCGGCCGGTCAGCAGCATCAGCAGGCGATCCCAGCCGAACGCGATGCCGCCATGCGGCGGCGGCCCGAACCGCAGCGCGTCCAGCAGGAAGCCGAACTGCGAGGTGGCCTCCTGCCGGGACAGCCCGATGACGTCGAACACCCGCTGCTGCATGTCCGGGCGGTGGATCCGGATCGAGCCGCCGCCGATCTCGGTCCCGTTGCAGACGATGTCGTAGGCGTTCGCCAGCGCCTCGCCGGGCTGGGCGTCGAACTTGTCCGCCCACTCCGGCAGCGGCGCTGTGAACGGGTGGTGCACGGCGGTCCAGCCGCCGGCCTCGTCCTCCTCGAACATCGGCGCGTCCACCACCCAGGTGAATGCCCAGGCGCCGGTGTCGATCAGGCCGCAGCGGTGCCCGATTTCCAGCCGCGCCGCGCCCAGCACGCTGCGGGCGGCACTGGCCGGGCCGGCCGCGAAGAACACCGCGTCGCCCGGCCCAGCGCCGGTCGCGGCGGGCAGCCCCGCGCGCTCGCCCTCGGACAGGTTCCGGGCCGTCGGCCCGGCGTCACTGACCTGGCCGTCGGGGCCGATGAGCACGTAGGCCAGCCCGCGGGCGCCGCGCGACTTGGCCCAGTCCTGCCAGCCGTCGAGCTCCCGGCGGGTCTGCCCGGCGCCCCCCGGCATCACCACCGCGCCGACGTAGGGCGCCTGGAACACTCGGAAGCCGGTCTGCGCGAAGTACTCGGTCAGGTCGGTGAGCTCATGCCCGAACCGCAGGTCGGGCTTGTCCGATCCGTACCGGGCCATGGCGTCGGCGTAGGTCATCTGCGGGATCGGCCGCGGCACCTCGTAGCCGGTGAGCTGCGACCACAGCCGCGCCACCAGGTCCTCGGCAACCTGCACCACGTCCTCGCGGGTGATGAAGGACATCTCCAGGTCGATCTGGGTGAACTCAGGCTGCCGGTCGGCGCGGAAATCCTCGTCCCGGAAGCAGCGCACGAGCTGGTAGTACCGCTCCATCCCGCCCACCATGAGCAGCTGCTTGAACAGCTGCGGCGACTGCGGCAGCGCGTACCAGTGCCCGGGCCGCAGCCGGACCGGGACCAGGAAGTCCCGGGCGCCTTCGGGGGTGGACCTGGTCAGGAACGGGGTCTCTACGTTGACGAAACCGTTCTCGCGCATCACGTCATTGACCAGGTAGGCGGCGGCGGACCGCGCCCTGAGAGCCCTCGCCATGTCGGTCCGCCGGATATCGAGATAACGGTATGTGAGCCGGACCTCCTCGTTGAGCTCGCCGCCGCCCTCGATCGGGAAGGGCAGCGGGTCGGACTCGGCCAGGACCTCGACGGCGGACGCGGCGACCTCGATCTCCCCGGTCGGCAGCTCGGGGTTCTCGTTGCCGGGCGGCCGGAGCTGTACCGTCCCGGTCACCAGCACGCAGTACTCGGCGCGCAGGTCGTGGGCGACGTCCTCCTGGCGCAGGACGACCTGCGCGATCCCGCTGGCGTCCCGCAGGTCGATGAAGACCACGCCGCCGTGATCACGGCGGCGGGCCACCCAGCCGGCCAGGGTGACCTGCTGGCCTGCCTCGGCGGCACGCAGCGTGCCCGCGTCGTGGGTGCGGATCATCGCTCCCAGCCCTTCTCTCGGTGCTCTCAGTAAGTTCGGTGTCCGGTCCGGTCCGGGCTCGCGGTCCGGGCTCGCGGCCGGGTTACAGGCCCCGGCCCGGGCCGGCCGACGGGGCCAGTCCGGCCAGGTACGGGTTGGTCGCCCGCTCGGCCCCGATCGTCGTCTGCGGGCCGTGCCCCGACAGCACGACCGTGTCGTCGCGGAGCGGCAGGCACACGCGTGCGAGGCTGCCCAGGATCGTGGCGTAGTCCCCGCCGGGCAGGTCGGCCCGGCCGATCGACCCGGCGAACAGCAGGTCGCCGCTGAACAGCGTGTCAGGGTCAGCGGGGGCCGGCAGCCGGAATGTTACCGACCCCGGCGTGTGACCGGGCGCGTGGTCGACGATGAGCTGAACGCCCGCCAGGTCGAGCGTCATGCCGTCCGCGAGCTCCACGACGTCGTCGGGCTCGGTGAAGGTCAGGCCGCGCAGCAGCTGCTGGCCGGCCCGCAGCGGCAGCCCGCTGGCCGGATCGGTGAGCAGCGCCCGGTCGGCCGGATGGATATAGGCGGCGATGTTGCGCGCCCCGCAGACCGGGACCACGGACCAGATGTGATCGAGGTGGCCGTGGGTCAGGACCACACCGGCCGGGCGCAGCCGGTACCGCTCGACAATCTCGTTGATTCCCGGCTCGGCATCCTGGCCGGGGTCGATGATGACGCACTCTTCCCCCGCGGCCGGCGCGACCAGGTAGCAGTTCGCGGCGAACGAGCCAGCAGGGAACCCGGCGATGAGCACGTAACCCTCCTTGGCAGGCGGCAGAATCAGCGGGTGAGCGGGGCGTGCCCCCAGGCTACCGAGGCCGCCGGGGTGGCGGCGGACAGGCCCGGTGAGGACACGGCTCGGCTGCAGTTGGTGCGTCGAACCGATAACGGCCGCACCGTACCTGCAGTAACGCCCGGTACGATTCGCGAAGTTTCGCAGACTCCGGCGGCCAGCTTCACCGCGACCGCCGGACAGAGCGGGTTATCAGGAGGACCGCAGGGGTGGCCGGAAAGAAGGAGCGCCAGCGCAGGCTTGAGGCGGCCCGCTATCGGCGTCGGCAGGCCAGGCGAGCGCAGCGGGACCAGCAGACGCGCAAGGTGACGATCAGCGTGCTGGCCGCCGTGGCCGTGCTCGCGGTGGCGGTGGGCGTGTTCTTCCTCGTCCGGCCGGCCAGCAAGAGCGCCGCGGCCAGCGGGACGCCGTCGCCGTCCGTCTCCGCGTCAGCCGCCACGTCGGCCAGTACCAGCCCGAGCGCCGGCAGCTCAGCCGCGGCGGTCGCCGAGCCCGCCCGGCACTGTACCTATACCGCCAGCCCGCCGGCCGCCCGGAACGTAGGAACGCCACCGGCCCAGCCGAACTACACGGCGACCTATCGAGCGACGATTCGCACCAATCGCGGAGATATCGTCATCAACTTGCTGAACAGCAAGGCGACCTGCACCGTGAACTCGTTCGCCTACCTGGCCGCGAAGAATTACTTCAGCAGCACCCCCTGCCATCGGCTCACCACGACCGGCATCTTCGTGCTCCAGTGCGGCGACCCGGCCGGCACGGGCTCGGGGGGCCCTGGCTACAAATTCGCCGACGAGAACCTGGCGGGCGCCAGGTACACGGCCGGCACCGTCGCCATGGCTAACTCTGGGCCCGGCACTAACGGCAGCCAGTTCTTCCTGGTTTACAAGAACAGCCTCAGCCTTCCCGCTAATTACACGCCGTTTGGCACGATAGTGAGCGGACTCAATATCATCCAGAAAGTGGCACAGGCTGGCAGCGACAACTCCAACGCGACTGGTGACGGCCATCCGAAGGACAAGGTCGACATCGAGAGCGTGACGATCAGCAAGAGCTGATCGGCTGCGCGCCAGTGAGGTAACGACCGGGAGGCAGCGGTGAGCACCGCAAGCGATCCGTGGGGCCGGGTGGCCGAGGACGGCACGGTCTTCGTGCGTACCGCCGACGGCGAGCGGCAGGTGGGCTCGTGGCAGGCGGGCAGCCCGGACGAGGCGCTGGCCTTCTTCAAGCGCAAGTTCGACATGCTGGAGACCGAGGTCAGCCTGCTGGAGCAGCGGCTGTCCAGCACCGACCTGTCCCCCGTCCAGGCCAAGGCCACGATCGGGCGGCTGGTCGCCGCGGTCACCGACGCGCACGCGATCGGCGACCTGGCCGGGCTGCTGGCCCGCCTGGACAAGCTGACCGGCGTGGCCGACCACCGCAAGGAAGAGCACCGGGCCGCCCGCGAGCAGGCGCGCACCGAGGCCCTGGAGGTCAAGGAGAAGATCGTCGCCGAGGCCGAGCGGATCGCCGCGGAGGCCACGCACTGGAAGATCAGCGGCGAGCGGATGCGCCAGCTGCTGGAGGAGTGGAAGGCCGCGCCCCGGGGCGACCGGGCCGCGGAGACCGCGCTGTGGAAGCGGCTGTCGGCGGCGCGCAACGCCTTCACCAAGCGGCGCAAGGCCTACTTCGCCAGCCTGGAGGAGGAGCGGGAGGGCGTCCGGGCCTGCAAGGAAGACCTGGCTACCCAGGCCGAGGCGCTGGCCTCCTCGACCGACTGGGGACCCACCGCCGCCGCCTACCGCGAGCTGATGCGGTCCTGGAAGCAGGCGGGCCGGGCCGACCGGGCCACCGAGGACGAGCTGTGGACCAGGTTCAAGGCGGCGCAGGACAGCTTCTTCAAGGCCCGGTCGACGGTGATGGTGGCCAAGGACGCCGAGCTGCAGCAGAACGCGGTGGTCAAGGAGCAG
>Ga0080026_10000423_pt1 | contig 10537 bp, 9 predicted proteins | sample OrgsoiDNA2013045_FD_70941 | JGI IMG/M metagenome (GOLD analysis project Ga0080026, IMG submission 70941) | Permafrost soil microbial communities from the Arctic, to analyse light accelerated degradation of dissolved organic matter (DOM) -... | ecosystem: Environmental > Terrestrial > Soil >... | reverse complement strand
GAGGTGGTCGGCATCGCCGGCCTCGGTATCACGCAGAACTTCGACATCGCCCGGGTCCCGGTCGGCCGCATCACCGACTTCGCGGCGCAGACCCTGGGCGGGCTCGACATCGACCTGGTCTTCGCTTCCTGCACGAATTTCGCCGCCATGGCGGCGATCCCCGCGCTGGCGGAGCGACTGCGGCTCCCCGTGGTGACCAGCAACCAGGCCGTGCTGGACGCGGCCGTCGAGCGGACCAGGACGGCGGTCGCCGCATGAGCCACCGGCCGCGCGCGTAGCGAGATCCCTATGGTTTCCGCCGCCTTTGAGTACCTCAGGGTCTTCAGCCTTAACGAGGCCGTCCAGGCACTCACCGGCCACGATGAGGACGCCAAGCTGCTGGCCGGCGGGCAGAGCCTGGTCCCGATGCTGAACCTGCGGCTGGCCATGCCGTCGGTGCTGATCGATATCAATGACGCCGACTCGCGCGAGCCGTTCCTCGATGCCGGCACGCTGGTCCTCCCGGCGCTGACCCGGCATGCGCAGCTGATCGCCAGCCCGCTGATCCGCGGCAGCGCGCCGATGCTCAGCGCGGCGGTCGGCCACGTCGGTAACGTCCGGGTGCGCAACCGCGGCACGATCGGCGGCAGCCTCGCGCACGCGGATCCGACGGCGGAGATCTCCTGCACGGCGCTGGCGCTGGACGCGAGCGTCGTGGTGCTCGGACCGGATGGCGAGCGGACCATCCCGGTAGACGATTTCTTCGCCGGCTACCTGAGCACGCGGCTGGAGCCCGACGAGGTGATCACCGAGGTTCGGGTGCCCGCGCACCGGCCGCGGCGCGGCTGGAGCTTCATCGAGGTGGCCCGCCGCGCCGCTGACTTCGCGGTCGTCGCGGTCGCCGCCAGCGTCGAGGTCGATCGCGCCGGGATCGTCCAGCACGCCAGGGTCGGCCTGGCCTGCGTGGCCGACCGGGTGGTGCTGGCCGACCCCGAGGCCATCGGCAGCCTCATCGGGACCGTGCCCACCAGTGCCCAGCTGGCCGACGTCGCCCGCGCGGCGGCGCAGGCCACGTCGCCGGAGAGCGATGTGCACGCGTCCGGCGCCTACCGCAAGCGCCTGGCCGCCGTGCTGACCCGCCGGGCCCTGGCGGAAGCCATCGGCAGGGCCCGGGATCTCGGGGTGCCGGCAGCTGGGCCGCCCGCAGCTGGGTCTCCCGCAGCTGGGCCGCCTGCAGCTGGGTCGCCTGCAGCTGGGTCGCCTGCAGCTGGGTCGCCTGCAGCTGGGTCGCCTGCAGCTGGGCCGCCTGCAGCTGGGTCGCCTGCAGCTGGGCCGCCCGCATCTGGGGCGCCCGCACCTGGGGGGCCAGCATGACGAAAGCTCAGGTGACCCTGAAGGTCAACGGTGTGCTGCGGGACGTCTGGGTGTCGCCCAGCGACCTGCTGCTGGACGTGCTGCACGACGGGCTCGGCCTCGGCGAGGTCAGATACGGCTGCGGCGAGGGAGTCTGCGGCACCTGCACGATCCTGCTGGACGGCGAGCCGGTCAGCGCCTGCCTGACGCTCGCGGTCCAGGCCGAGGGGCATGACGTCACTACGCTGTCGGCGCTGCTGGGGGAGGATGACTCGCTGCACCCGCTGCAGCAGGCGTTCTTGCGGCTCGGCGGCTCGCAGTGCGGCTTCTGCACGCCTGGCGTGATCCTGACCGCCCACAGCCTGATCCGACGCGAGCGCGCGCCGAGCCGCGAGCAGATCCGCTACGAGCTCGTCGGCAACCTGTGCCGCTGCACCGGCTACACCAAGATCCTCGATTCGATCGAGGCCTACATCGCGGGTCTGGGCGCCGAGCACGCGGACCCGGCCGGCACGGCCGGCCCCGGCACGGGCGATCACCGGCTGGGCGAGCCCGGCACGGACGGCCCCGGCACGGACGGCCCCGGCACGGACGGCCCCGGCACGGACGGCCCCGGCACGGACGGCCCCGGCACGGACGGCCCCGGCACGGACGCGGCCGGCCCCGGAGCGGACGCGGACGGGGAGGCTCCGTGACCACCCCGCCGGTGACCGCCCCGCCCGAGGCGCCAGCCACCCCGGTGACGGCGATGCGGGTCGTCGGCCAGCGAGTCTCCCACCACGACTTCGTCGAGAAGGTCAAGGGCTCGCTGCTGTATGCCGCCGACTGGCAGCTGCCGGGCATGCTCTACGGGCGGCTGGTGCGCTCGCTCGTGCCGTCCGCGCGCATCGTCTCGATCGACACCAGCCAGGCGCGGGCGCTGCGTGGGGTGGCGGCCGTCCTGACCGGCGCCGACATACCCCGCAATACGCTGGTGGAGCGGGCCAGCGGCGGCCTCGGCGAGATGCCGGTCGCGATGCCAATCCTGGCCGGCGAGCGGGTCCGTTACGTCGGCGAGCCGATCGCCGTCGTCGCCGCGACGACCCAGCAGATCGCCGACGAGGCGGCCGAGCTCGTCGCGGTGGAGTACGAGGAACTGCCAGGGCTCTACGACATGGAAGCCGCCCTGGAGCCCGGCGCCCCGCTCGTGCATGACGAGGGGAACCTGCTGGTCAGCTGGCACATCGCCCGCGGCGACTGCGACGCCGCGATGGCCGGCGCTGACGTCGTGGTGGAGGGCAAGTACCGCACCCAGCACGTCGAGCACGCCTACCTTGAGCCCGAGGCCGGCGTCGGCTGGATGGACAACGACGTGGTCACCGTGCGCGCCTCCACCCAGGTCATTGAGCATGCGGCTGAGATAGCCGAGATCCTCGACCTGCCCGCCAACAAGGTCCGGGTCATCGCCGCCTACATGGGCGGCGGATTCGGCGGCAAGGAGGACATGACTGTCGAGCCCTTCATCGCGCTGCTGGTGTGGAAGACCCGGCGCCCGGTGCGGATGATCTGGGACCGGCAGGAGTCGATGCTGGCGAGCACGAAACGCCATCCGTTCATCATGCGCTACCGCACCGGGGCCAGCCGGGAGGGCAAGATCATCGCCCAGGACATCGACATCCTCGGCGACGCCGGCGCCTACCCCTATCTCAGCGCGCGGATTCTCTTCGCGGGCGCGGCCCTGGCGTGCGGCCCCTACCAGGTGCCCAACGTGTCGGTCCGCGCCCGTCCGGTCTTCACCAACAACGTTCCGACCAGCGCGTTCCGCGGCTTCGGCGCGATGCAGGTGACACTCGGATATGAGTCCCAGATGGACCAGGTAGCCGACGCGCTCGGCATGGACAGGGCAGAGCTGCGGCGGCGCAACTTCCTGGCCAAGGGTGACGTGATCCCGACCGGCGAGACCCTGGATACCGCGGTCGCTGTCGACGAGACGCTGCGCCGGGCGCTGGGCGCCCTGGGGGACCGGAGCGAGCCGTCAGCGGCGGGCAGGCTCATCGGCCGCGGGTTCGCCTGCAATATGCAGCCGTACGGGCGAACGATCTGGTTCCGCGACCGCGCGGCGGTATGGCTGACCCTGCAGGCTGACGGCAGCCTGCTGATCCGTTCCGGGGTCACCGACCTGGGCGCGGGCCAGGCCGCCAGCCTCTGCCAGATCGCCTCGGAGATACTCGGCGTCCCGCTCGGCGACATCAGCGTGTACATCGGCGACACCGCGCTGAACCCGCCCGCCGGCGGCACCTTCGCGACCCGGCAGCTCTACATGTCGGGCAACGCGGTGCTGAACGCCGCGCATGACCTGCGGGCCAGCATCGACCCGGTGGCCGCCGACCTGCTGGGATGCCCGGTTGGGGACCTGCGGTACGAGGACGGGCTGGTCAGGGCGGGGGGCTCGGCGGACGCGGGAGGCTCGGCGGACGCGGGGGGCTCGGCGCACGCGGGAGGCTCGGCCGAAGCGCGCGGGCTCAGCCTGGCCGAGCTGGCCAGAGCCTGTGACGCCCAGGCGGTAGAGACGTCCTGCCTGTCGACCTGGCGGGCCGAATCCGGCATCTTCGACCCCGCCAAGGGACAGGGCGCCAGCTTCCCTGACTACACCTACGGCACCCACGCGGCCGAGGTCGAAGTCGATCCGGAGACCGGCGAGGTCGCCGTCCTGCGGTATGTGGCCTCGCATGACGTTGGCCGTTCCATCAACCCGATGCGAGTCGAGGGGCAGATCCAGGGCGGCGCCATGCAAGGACTCGGCTACGCGCTGACCGAGGAGATCGTCTTCGAGGATGGGCTCACGGCGTCCAGCCTGTTCTCCAGCTATTTCATCCCCACCTCGATGGACATGCCCGATATCGAGGTAGAGATCGTCGAGAGCGGCGAGGGCAAGGGCCCGCTGAACGCGCGCGGGATAGGCGAGCCGCCGGTCGGCCCGGCCGCTCCGGCCATCGCCAATGCCATCGCCGACGCGATCGGGTGCCGGCCGACCCGGCTGCCGATGACGGCCGAGCGCGTGCTTGCCCTGCTGGACCAGAAGCAGGGCTTCTCAGGTCCGGCTCCGCAGTGACAGCCATGGAGGGCGCCGAAATGAATACTCCCGCAACCACGGGCGCAACCACGGGCGCAGCCGCCGCGCTGCGGCTCGCCGAGGTTGTCGTGAATCACAGTTCGGCCAGTCACATCCCCGGTGTCGAGCCGCACCGGCACGCGCTGGACTTCCACCGGCGCATGCCCGGCTATCAGCTCACGCCGCTGCTGGACTGCCCGGACCTCGCGGCGGCGCTCAGCGTCGGCCGGGTCTGGGTCAAGGACGAGTCCTCCAGGCTGGGCCTGCCATCGTTCAAGATGCTAGGTGCCTCCTACGCCGCCTACCGGGAGCTGTGCCGGCTCCTGGGCAGCGAGCCGGAGTGGTCGGACCTTACGGACCTGAAAGCCGCCCTGGCCCCGCTCGGGCCGCTCACCCTGGTGGCGGCGACAGATGGCAACCACGGCCGGGCGGTGGCGCGGTTTGCCAGCCTGCTCGGTTACGCCTCGCGCATCTACGTGCCGGAGGGGACCGTGGCCGCCCGGATCGAGGCCGTCGAGTCCGAGGGAGCATCGGTCACCGTGCTCACCGGCGACTACGATCATGCGGTCCGCCGGTCGGCCGAGGACGCGGGCAAGGGCGTCCTGGTGATCTCGGACACGTCATGGCGCGGCTACGAGCAGATCCCGGCGTGGGTGATTGACGGCTACTCGACCATGTTCTGGGAAATGAAAGAGCAGCTTGCCGCGAGCGGCTCCGCTGGACTCGATGCGGTGGCGCTCCCGGTCGGCGTCGGGGCTCTCGCGTCCGCGACGGTGCGCCACTTCCGCGGCCAGACGTGCACGGCCCCGGTGCGGCTGATCGGGGTCGAGCCGCTGGGCTCGGACTGCATGCTGCGGTCCGTGCGGGCCGGCCACCCGGTGATAATCCCCGGGCCGCACACCTCCATCATGGCGGGCCTGAACTGCGGAACCCCGTCCCGGCTGGCCTGGCCGCTGATCGTGCAGGGACTGGATGTGCTGGTCGCGATCGATGACGAGCTGGCCCGCGATGGCATGCGCATGCTGGACCGGGCGGGTGTCGTGGCGGGCGAGACGGGCGCGGCTGCACTCGGCGGCCTGCTCGCGCTACGGGACGGGCATCAGGCACCGTATGTCTCCAGGGCAGCGGGCCTCGGCCCGGACGCCAGGGTGCTCATCATCTGCAGCGAGGGGGCGACCGATGAGGGCGCCTACGAGCAGATCGTCGGCCACCCGCCACGGTGATCATCGGACTCGGACCAGGACAGCACCAGAGGAAGGGACGCGACATGGCACAGCGGACGTATGGCGGCCCGCTCATCGATATGACCGGGGCGGTCGACCTGCACTGCCACCCGTATCCGGACCTGTTCCCGCGGCTGGCTGACGACTTCGACATCGTCCGGGCGGCGCGCGACGCCGGAATGAAGGCGATCGTCCTGAAATGCCATCACGAGAACACTGTTTCCAGGGCCTACCTGGTGCAGCGGGTCATGCCCGGCATCCAGGTCTACGGCGGCATCGTGCTGAACTACTACGTCGGCGGGATCAACGCGGCGGCGGTCGAGGCCGCGCTGCGGCTGGGCGGCAAGGAAGTATGGATGCCGACTGTCGACGCGGGCTTTCACGCCCAGGTGCACGGCGGCACCGGCGGCTACGACGCGCAGGCCGGCGGCCGGTCCCGGGCCGAGGGCATCTGGGTCACCGATAGTGACGGCAAGCTGCGGCCGGAGGTCAAGGAGGTCCTCGAGCTGGTGGCTCAGTACGGCGTGATCCTCGGCACCTGCCACCTGTCGCCGCGGGAGATCGTCGCGCTCGTCCGGGAGGCGCGGGACGTGGGCGTGGAGAAGATCGTCGTCACGCACCCCTACTTCAAGGTGCCGAACTTCGACATGGATGCCCTGGAGGAGGTCGCCAAGATGGGCGCCATGCCCGAGTTCGGCTACTGCACCGTCTCGCCCGCGTGGGCGTACGCGCCGGTCGAGCGGGTGGCCGAGTCCGTCCGGCGGATCGGGGCTTCGCGCTGCCTGCTCGTTTCGGATACTGGGCAGCGTCACAACCCGCTGCCCTCTGATGCGCTGCGGGTCTTCGCCCAGACGATCTTCGAGAAGGGCGTGCCGCAGGCGGACGTCGAGCGCATGATCTCGGTTAACCCGCTGGACCTGCTCGGCGCGGACGCGGACTTCGTGCCCTCGGCGGAGGATGTCGCCTGGGCGCGCGGCCTGGTGGAGGACCCCTGCCTCGGCGGGCAGCCCTAGTGCAGCCCTTCGTAAGTTCCTGACGGGCTCTTGGGCGGAAAGCCTTCTGGCCAGCCAGCAGAGGGATTGAACCTGGCGGCGGCCGATCGCATCGTGGTCCGCGCCGGGGACGATGTCGAAGTGCAGGGCATCGTTCGCCATCCCGTTCGCGCGCAGGGCGCGATGGAGGGCCTGAGCACCGAGATCAAGGAAGAACTCATCCTCGGAGCCAGCGTCGATCCACACGCCGCGCATGGACTGGAGCTGGCCCGCGTGGCGGGGGATCATGCGCACGGGATCCCAGTCGAGCCACTGGTGCCAGGCATCTGGCTGGATCTCGCCGGTCCTGGTGTCGACGGGGAGCACGGGATCTCCGTCCGGGCCGGGCGAGAAGCAGGCCGAGACGCCGAGGACATACTGGAGCAGGCGCTCGGCGGGCCGCACGTCGGGCCAGCGAGCCTGGAAGTCTCTCCACCAGGCCATGATGTCGCCGTCCCAGGAACGCAGGCCCCGCACGACTTCGGGCAGGCGGGGCTGGTAGGCAATCTCGTAGAACGCGTCCCCGGCGTGGCTGGCGCAGCCGCTGAAGACATCCGGCCTGAGCATGCAGGCGACGAGCGCCCCGAATCCGCCTGAGGACCTGCCCAGGACCGCCCGGTGATCGCGGTCCGCGATCGTGCGGTACCGATCGTCGACATAACGGACGATCTCGTCGCACAGGTAAGAGTGATACCTGCCAGTCCCGTTCGAGTCGATGTACTGGCTCCCGCCGTATCGCGTCCAGCCGTCGACGCTTACGACGATCGCCTGCGGTGCCCGCCCCGTCGCGAACGCGTCGTCGATCATCTCCAGTACCGGGTGGCCGTAGGCCGGGCGGCTCGCCCAGCTCGCGACGCTCCCGCCGTAGCCGGGAAGCAAGTAGAACGCCGGGAACCGCCGGGTCTCGTCCGGATAGCCCGGCGGGAGGTAGACCCACAACGGCCGCTCGTGCGGGTCGCCCAGCGGGTTCCCGCGCAGCAGCTCGCTGGCCACGGTGACCTTCTCCAGGCGGCCTGCCAGGGCCGCGGGCCACGGCGCCATCCTGCTTTCCGTGGTAAACATGAATCGGACTCTAGTTCAGGTTTTGTCCGGCGGTCAAGGAGACCATGTGCGCAGCGCAGCGGAGGCGTCCGGCCCGGCACCGCGAAGCCAGCCGCGGCAGGCCAGGAGCCGCGACAAGCTCGGCCGCATCCTCGCGGCCACTGCCGAACTGCTCCAGGAACTCCGCTACGACGAGCTGGGGACCCGGCTCATCGCCGAGCGTGCCGGGGTCTCGGTCGGCAGCCTGTACCGGTTCTTCCCGGACAAGGACAGCATCGCCCGGGCCCTCCTTCTCGGCTGGCTCGACGACGTCGCCGGCTTTATCGGCTGGGCACCAGGTGGCGAGGTTCCCGATCAGCCGGGTGCCATCCTCGACCACCTCATCGATTCCTATGCCGGCTTCTTCCAGCGAGAGCCGGGCTTCCGGAACGCCTTCTACCATGCTCAGCGGAGTCCGAAGCTTGAACAGGCCCAAAGACAGAACGACCGCGACATCGCTTCCCGGCTCCATGATCTGCTCAGGACTGGCTACGGCCTTTCCGACCCGGGTCTGGCGGCCCGCTGCCTCATCGCCGTCCAGGTAGCCGACCACCTGCTCGGACTCGCATTCCGCGACAACCCGGACGGCGACGCCACCGTGATCGAGGAGGCCAAGCTTCTGCTGCGCCGTTACCTCGGCATGTGACCGCGGGCGACCCGTCGTCCCTTGCCTCCCGCTGCCCGACCCTGTCAATGGGACATCGACAGGGTCTGGCGCGGGCGCCGCTCCTGCGGAGGTCACGTCACCGGGTCATCGAATATCCCCAGCGGCAGGAAGGCGGAGACCAGGACGTTCGGGACGTCGACGACCTGGCTGACCTTGAGGTCCACCGCGACGCTGCAGATCACGTAGGCCTGCTGACGGGTGTAGCCGTACGTCGCGGTCAGGTGCTCGATCATGTGGCGGATTGCGTTGCGCGCGGCCAGCGTCAGGTCCTCCATGGCATTGCGGCCGTCGCCGTGCACGCAGATTCCGGTCGTCGCGAAGTAAGGACCGGCGCCGGCCGATGCGGTCGCTCGCTCGAACTGGAGTTGGCCGATCTGGCTGGCCCCGGCCCCGCCCTTCCTGAGGCCGAGGCGGGCTCGCAGCGTGGCGCGGACCTCGATGGCCTGCCCGCACGCCTCGCCGTCACCCTGGGCGAAGTGCGCATCGCCCACCGAGAAGAGCGCTCCGGGGACGAAGACCGGGATCAGCAGCCGCGTCCCCGCGCTGAGCTGCCGGATGTCGACATTCCCCGCATTCTCGCGCGGGGGGATGGTGCGAAGCCCCTCCTGCATGACCGGGGTGCGAGCCGGGACCGCGCCGCGGCTGTCCGGCAGGTCCGCCATCCCGCCAGCCGAGCTGAGGTCGCGCTCGCGGGCGGTAGCGCGGGTCATCAGGTCGCGAGACGGGGCCACTCCGATCGTGCCCATGAACGGCTGGCCGGGGATGGCGACGCCCGGGATCTCCGGCGAGACCGCGAACCCGTCCTTGATCTGCCAGCGGGCCAGGAACGGCTCGTGAAATTCCTCCCGCAGGAACCCGAATCCCGGCGACTGCATCGTGTAGCCGAACGAGCCGGTGATGACCTCGAGTATCTCGACCTCCAGCAGGTCGCCCGGCTCGGCTCCGGTCACCAGCACCGGCCCCGTCAGCGGATGGACCACGCTGATGTCGACCCGGCCGACGTCGTCGGCCGTCGAGGAAGGGCCGATCTGCCCGTCCACCGCGTCCCTGGTCTCGATCACCACCTCGTCGCCGGGCTCGACGCTGATTACCGGCGGGATGTCCGGGTGCCAGCGGTTATGCCCGGTCTCCGGCTGCTCCGCGAGCGCTCGGCTCGGGTCGATCCTGATCTCCCGGATGGCCACAGGCCCCCCGTCAGTCGTTGCCGGCGTCGTTAGTTGCTGCCGGCGTCGTCAGTCGTTGCCGGCACTGTCAGTCGTTGCTGGCCTCGGCGAGCACCCGGGCAAGCTCGGCGGGGCGGGTGAACATGACCTCGTGGCTGCCGCCCATCTCCACGAGCTTGAAGTCGCCCAGCCGCCCCGACATGCCAGGGTGCCACGCTCCCGCAGGCAGTGCCTGGTCATCGCGCACCGCGATGTAGCTCTTAGGGAGTCCGGCCCGGTAGAACTCCGCGAGATCGAGCTTGGCGTCCCAGGGCTGGAACGGCTGCGGGACTAGGCGCTCCCACACCGACCTGGCGTCTCGCGTAGATGCGTCCTGGATGAACATGTCCCGGAAGACCTCCCACGGGCACTGCACGGTGTTGTCGGGGCTGGCGCTCGCCGACTGCGCGAACAGGATGGTCTGGTCGGCCGCGATGTTGTCGTTCACGCTCGTGCCGTCCTCGACCACGAAGGCGGTATGGAACACCAGGCGCTTGAGCCGCTCGGGGATGACCTGGGAGACGCGGCTGACGACGGAGCCGCCGAAGCTGTGGCCCACCAGGACCACGTCGCGCAGGTCCCGGCTCCTGATGAAGGTCGTCACCGCGGCGACATAGTCATCGTGGCTGACGCCCGCGCGATTCGCCCCTGGCCAGTGGCCAGGGTAAGTAGGCGCGTACGCGGCATGGCCGAGTTCCCGCAGGCACCAGGCGGTCGGCTCCCAGGCCCAGCCGCCGTGCCATGAGCCGTGCAGCAGGACAAATGTCTCAGCCATGGTTCCTCCGTGTCAGCTCATCCCCGCCGGTCCCGGCAGGGACTCCCGCCGGTCCCGGCAGGGACTCCCGCCGGTCCCGGCAGGGACCCGCTGTCACGCTCCGGTGAGTTCCTCATGCGGGACGCCGCCACCGCGG
>Ga0080026_10000421_pt1 | contig 10576 bp, 10 predicted proteins | sample OrgsoiDNA2013045_FD_70941 | JGI IMG/M metagenome (GOLD analysis project Ga0080026, IMG submission 70941) | Permafrost soil microbial communities from the Arctic, to analyse light accelerated degradation of dissolved organic matter (DOM) -... | ecosystem: Environmental > Terrestrial > Soil >... | reverse complement strand
TCAATTCAAATATCATGTGGCTATTCGGTTATTTTATATTCCCCGTCTGTTGACATAATCCCGTTTTTCAACCTAAACCCGTCAGAAATTTTTTCGCCCCTGGCTTCGAGCCTGGGATCCATCCGGTAAAGACAGGGCAATTCAATATCGTAGCAACGCGGATTCCAGTTATTTAATATCCGTTCAGGAATATGCATTTGTATATGGTCAATAACAATCGTTCGTACCGCTGGAACCGGAATAGGATGCGGGGTTAAGAAATTCCGGTACCCGGGGTCCCGGATGATTTTTAAAAGCGCATAAGTAAAAACAAAAGAACTGGTTAAAATCAGGGAGTACCTCATGAATCCGGACCAAATGTCCTTTAAAAATGTAAATCCCGTTATCGCGGCAAATATTCCAAAAAGAAGAGGTCCATATGCAAATCTCGGGTCAGGACCAACAAAGAACCATAAAATCAGCTGGCAAATCATCACGGCAAGGAAAATCCTGTAAAGATGGTTCCTTGTTTGTTTTAACCGCAGAATCAGGATAAGATATCCGAAAGATGAAAGCGTGAGGATCAGGCGATCAAAACGAAAAAGATGGGTATACCAACTCATCCCCCAGTTTGGAAAACCCAGTTTTTCTGTCACTGCCAGCGATTGAAACATTGGATTGACCCGGTTGAAATATTTTATATACCGCGATATTTCCATCAATTTCATTTTATCAGCCTTCCAGTCAAATGAAAACAAATCCAGCTGATAAACCGGGAAAAACGGATAGCCGGATATAATAATGTTCCGGGCAAGAAAAGGAATAATAATGAACCCGGCTGCAAAAAATCCTAAAAATACTTTTCTGTAAGAACCCGTTTTAAAAAATTGGAATAGATATAGCATGCTCAAAATCAAAAGAGGGAAATTCATTAACCGGACGGAACACAGATAGGCGGGCCAAAGGAGCCATTCTGCCGGCATTTCTTTTTGGCCAACAGATAAATCGACAAACAGGATGATGATACAGCAGGTGCTTATAAAATCATAATTCGTGCTTGCAGCAGATCCCCGGATCATCGGCCAATTCAACAGACAGAAGAAGAATAAGACAATACAGGCGATGGAAAAAGCATTGGATTTTGCCGTATTGCCCCTGATCGAAAGGATAATGGTTTCCAGCAGGTAAAAACATAACCACGCCGAAAGCAATCCATTCAGTGTACCATAACTGTTCAGTCCAAAACCCGGTAAACAAAAGAGGGCGATTGAAACAAACCAGGAACTGTTAAAACCAAATCTCAAGTGAAGATTTGCAATCCCGGGTACAGAGCCATATTCCTGGATCCATTTCACCATTTGAATATGATAACTATCCGTATCATCCATCATGAAGGGGCCGGCATTCAGAACCAGAATCATCAGGCATAAACAAAACAAACTTCCAATAAATAAAATATTTTTCTCCCCGGCTGCGAAACAACGTTTAAATAGGATGATCATCCGTTCCCTGCGAATTCCGGTTAGCAGGAGAACCAGGCATAAAATAAAAAGCAGAGAATAAAAACGGATCGGAAAAAATAAGACGATCCACTGACCCATTACGGTAACCAAAATCAGGCCGGTGATCAGATAATGGACGAGAGATCTTTCCGTTGTCCTCTCCCGGTCAATACAGCTATAGACAAGAATTCCGGCCCATAGGCAAATACAAGTAATCAGAATATAACACACAATTAAATAAAGCATAGTCAGGACCTTCTATATAAAATATCTTTTTAGTCCAAGAAAGAATTTTTCATAGGTGTGAAAACTTATAATGGCCAGAATAATCGCAATGAACGTTGAAATAAGAGACAATAGCAAATTACCCATAAATGAATTTGGACTGCCTATCAAAATAATCCCTCCTGATGTGAAAAGTTTAAATATTGGCCAGTGCAAAATATATAGCCCGTAAGAAATTTTTCCGAAATAAATTAACAGTCGCGAATTAAAAATTCTAAACATGATATTTGCGGGGTTTATTGAAGACCAAACGATCAGTCCCCAAAACAAAGAAACTGCCGGAAAAAGACAGCATGCCGTATAGGGTAACCGGGTATAAAAAAAGAATTTAAAAAAAGGCAACACAATAAAAATCGGAATAGAAAACAATGAAAATAATACTTTATTGATTCTATTTATTTCAACATTTCCCTGGTTTACAAAAATGGCCAATATGCTTCCAACACAAAGTCCGTCGATCCTTGTAAACGCAAAAAGATTCACATAAGAAATATTATTAAATTGTTGGAACCATACTATTAATCTTAGTGCCGTCATAAGTAAAAGCACAACCAAAAGGAAACTGATAATTTTCTGAACCTGTTTAATTAACAATATGATAAATGGACTGACCAAATAAAATTGTTCCTCAAGGGCCAATGACCAAAAATGGTTTAAAAAATTATTGTTGCCATTCGGTTTGAGAATAAACAACCAATTCTGAATTTCCAACCAAAACCATATCTGATTTGTAAGAAAATATTTCAGGCTGAACGGAAAATATATCAGATGTGGAAGAATAAATAAAATGATAATTACACTTAAATAATAAATTGGAAATATCCGTAGTACACGCCGTGCATAGAAGTTTCTGAGAAAATACTGAGTATCTCTTTTCTTAAGTAAAATCCCGGTGATAAGAAACCCGGATAATACAAAAAACAAGTCCAGGCTAATCCAGGCGGGTCGAAAGATCGAAAAATAACCGAAATTATGGTGTAATATGATTAATATGATGGCCAGACCCCTAAGGCCATCCAACGCAGGATAATAATTCCCGATTGAAAAATTTTGAGCGGAACTTGTGGTCGAAGATGAAATTTTCATATTTATTCCGCTGAAAAGATGCCTCATTTCCCCATCATTCTTTCTACATATTTTCCAATCAGGTCGAATTCGATATTCACAAAAGAATCCGGAACCAGATCCCGGATATTGGTATTTTCGAAAGTATAGGGAATGATGGCGACAGAAAATTCGTTGTCGGTAACATCAAAACAGGTCAGACTGACTCCATTTACGGCAATGGATCCCTTTTCTATAATCAGGTTCCTGAAAGATCCGGGGAACTCGAACCGGAATACCCAGCTTCCTCCAAGGTTCTGCCGGTCGGTACATCTTGCCGTGGTATCCACGTGCCCCTGTACGATATGTCCGTCGAGCCGGCCATTCATCTGAAGGCATCTTTCCAGGTTAACTGATATACCCGGTTTCCAGTGTGATAAGCAGGTTTTTGAAAGGGTTTCTGCGATCGCAGTAACCTCATATTGTTCGGCGGTTACGGATTCGACCGTCAGGCAAACCCCGTCGTGGGAAAGGCTCTGGTCAACCCGGAGCTGGGATGCCAGGGAGGAGGAAATATGGAAGGTTTTATTGGAACCCTCCGACGAAATGGAAGAAACTATACCTGTAGTCTCAATGATTCCGGTGAACATGCAGTAAAAATCGGATTTTCCACCCTTTTATTCATTTATTTTAAAAATCTTCTTATCTTTGCAAACCGAAATTCATTTTAAAAAGGAGAACCCAATATGTTGATTATCGATTCCAAGGATTGTGAAAATATTGACAAGGCTTTAAAAAAGTACAAGAAGAAATTTGAAAAAGCCAAGGTCCTGATTCAGCTGCGCAGCCGCCAGTCTTTCACCAAGCCTTCCATCAAAAGAAGGGGCGAAGTGTTAAAAGCGGTTTACAAACAACAGCTGGCTACGGGCAAGTTTGACCAATAAACCCGTCTCAACTCATTAATCGTATGGCCTTTCAGGAGTTCCTGAAAGGCTTTTTTATTTTTTACTTTTTACTTTTTACTTTTATAGAGAACCAACCACCCGCCATTGCATAGCATCAGTCAGCCTTTTATTGATTATTTAAAATTTGAGAAAAGGTATTCAGCCCATACGGTCCGGGCATACTCCGATGACCTGGATCAGTTTTTTGGTTACCTGGAATCAGCATTTGGTGCAACGCCCCTTCCGGGCATTTCGACCCCTTTTATCCGTTCCTGGCTGGCCAGCCTGAAAGAACATAAAATCACCTCCAAATCGATAAACAGGAAGATTTCATCCCTGAAATCCTTTTTTAAATACCAGTTGCGAACCGGTTTACTGGAAAAATCGCCGATGGTGGGCATAAACAGTCCGAAATCCGGAAAAAGGCTGCCCGTTTATGTGGAAGAGAAGGATTTGCAGTTGCTCCAGGATCATGTTGAGTTCCCCGACAACTGGCTGGGTAAAACGGATCGCCTGTTGATCCGGATGTTTTATAATACCGGGGTCCGCCTGACTGAACTGGTAACCCTGAAGAACAGTCAATTGGATATGGCCGCGGCTTCCATCCGGGTACTGGGGAAAGGAAATAAGGAAAGAATAATCCCCCTGAGCGCTTAATTGGTTGAAGAAATTGGTCACTATCAACGTGAAAAACAGTCCGGTTCCGGCCTGAATGCTTCCGAAACCCTGCTGGTTAATGAACGGGGAAAGGCCCTTTACGTGAAATATGCTTACCTGGCCGTCAAAAAATGGCTTTCCCGGGTTACAACGATAGATAAAAAAAGCCCGCACGTTCTTCGCCATAGCTTTGCCACCCACCTGATGAACCATGGGGCCGATCTGAACGCCGTTAAAGAACTGTTGGGACATTCCAGTCTGGCCGCCACTCAATTGTACACGCATAACAGTATAGAAAAGCTCCGGGAAGTACACAAAAAAAACCATCCGAGGGGTTGAGGGGCCGTTGAAAATACCGGGAATTTATAGGTTTAAATATTTGGAAAAATTCATTCTAGGAGCTAATTTCAATATGCAGGCGAATAAAAAACTCATGTAAAAAAATGCTCTTGTATTTATTGATTCATTGTTAAAAAGAGAAGCTATGAACGTAAACATTCAGACAGTACATTTCGAAGCTGACAACAAACTGGTTGATTATGTAAACAAAAAATTATTAAGACTTGATACGTTCCACGACAGAATAGTCAAAGTAGAAGTTTATCTCAAGCTGGACAACGTAGTTCACACCATCAAAGACAAAATTGCAGAGATCAAAGTGCACGTGCCGCGACAGGATTATTTTGTAAAATGTTCCTCTAAATCATTCGAAGAATCCTTCGATAAAGCCATGGGATCGCTGATCAATCTGATCAAAAGAAAGAAAGATAAACAGGCAGCCTAGCCAAAGACCCCTACGGGGGTTTTTTTCGTGTAGAAGTTTTCTGACGGATAGATGAATCTGAAGCATTCCGGATATCTGAAGCATTCCCGATAAATAATACTTCAAAATTTTTCCATTTAACAAATTCGCTTACCTTTGCCTTCCCAAAAAAACAGGCGGGTAATTCCGTCTCATTTAGTTCTTTGTAAAATGGTCAGATCCAAATAATTAACGAAATCATGCCAGAGTAGCTCAGATGGTAGAGCAGCTGATTTGTAATCAGCTGGTCGGGGGTTCGATTCCCTTCTCTGGCTCAACTGGCATCGGCTATGCCGATACGGATTCCGGAATGGAGACGTTCTTGCCAGGCAGGAAATGGATACTATCGGGGCAAGTAGTCAAGTGGCCAACGACAACAGACTGTAAATCTGTTCTCTTCGGAGTTCGGTGGTTCGAATCCATCCTTGCCCACAGGCCCTGCTGAAGGCGGCCAATTTGAAAATTTGGGAATTTGAAAATTTGAAAATAGAGTTCCCGGATAAATAAGTTCTTTGTTTTAGAGAATCAGAAGATTGAATTTGAAATGAGTTCCATTTCCAAATTTTCAAATTTCCAAATTCTCAAATTTAAATGCGGAAGTAGCTCAGTTGGTAGAGCGACAGCCTTCCAAGCTGTAGGTCGCGGGTTCGAACCTCGTCTTCCGCTCTTACCCGTCTTGGCTGACCGAGACGAAGGCGGGTCATATTTCTGCCGAAGCTATGACGCAGATCATGCCGTTGTAGCTCAGTGGTAGAGCACTTCCTTGGTAAGGAAGAGGTCAAGAGTTCAATTCTCTTCAACGGCTCTTTGGTTAGAGTGGTTGAATGGAAAAAAGAAAAGCAGGTTTAAGAAAATAGCATCAATTATTTAAAAACACAATTTAAAACCAGATACCAATGTCAAAAGAGACCTTCAAAAGGGATAAGCCCCACGTTAACGTTGGAACCATTGGTCATATTGACCACGGTAAAACCACTTTGACTGCTGCCATTACAACTATTTTATCTACAAGAGGATTGGCAACGGCAAAAAAGTATGATGAAATCGATGCGGCTCCGGAAGAAAAAGAGCGCGGAATCACTATCAATACGGCACACGTGGAATATCAGACGGTCAACCGTCACTATGCACACGTGGATTGCCCGGGTCATGCTGACTATGTAAAAAATATGATTACCGGTGCGGCCCAGATGGATGGCGCTATCCTCGTGGTGGCGGCTACAGACGGTCCGATGCCCCAGACAAAAGAACATATCCTGCTTGCCCGCCAGGTTGGCGTTCCGCGCATGGTTGTTTTTATGAATAAAGTGGACCTCGTAGACGATCCGGAATTACTGGAACTCGTGGAAATGGAAATCCGCGAACTGCTTACTTTCTACGGTTTTGATGGCGACAATACGCCCATCATTCAGGGTTCCGCCACAGGCGCACTGGCCGGTGAAACAAAATGGATCAAGGCCATTGACGAACTGATGGAGGCTGTAGACAGCTATATCCCATTACCGCCCCGCCCCGTTGACCAGCCTTTCCTGATGTCAGTAGAAGATGTTTTCTCGATCACCGGTCGTGGAACTGTTGCCACCGGACGCATCGAAAGAGGCCGTATTAAAGTCGGTGAGGCCATTGAAATCGTGGGATTGATGGAAGCTCCGCTTGCTTCAACTGTCACGGGCGTGGAAATGTTCCGCAAACTCCTGGATGCAGGGGAAGCGGGTGATAATGCGGGTCTGCTCCTGCGCGGTATTGAAAAGAACCAGATCCGCCGGGGGATGGTGCTTTGCAAACCAGGATCCATTACCCCTCATACTGAATTTAAATGCGAAGTATACGTTTTGAGCAAGGAAGAAGGCGGGCGTCATACCCCTTTCTTCAATAAATATCGTCCGCAGTTTTACTTCCGCACGACAGATGTTACGGGAGAAGTTGAACTGCCGGCAGGAACAGAAATGGTTATGCCTGGTGATAACAGCGCTTTAACCGTTAAGCTGATTCAGCCAATTGCGATGGAGAAAGGCTTGAAATTCGCGATCCGCGAAGGTGGACGTACAGTAGGCGCGGGACAGGTAACTGAAATCCTGAAATAAACTGACCCCGGCTTCGGCTGGAAGAACAATCAGATTTTATTATATTTGCAAGAACTAAAAGCTGTCTCGGTCAAGCGGGATAGCTTTTAGCTTTCTACGGGAATAGTTCAACGGTTAGAATAGAGGTCTCCAAAACCTTTGATCAGGGTTCGAATCCTTGTTCCCGTGCGGATAAAATTTGAGAATTTGGAAATTTGAAAATTTGGAAATAGGCATAATCCTTTTTTCATGTTCATTTTCCATTGATTTTCAAATTTCCAAATTTTCAAATTTTCAAATTACGAAGTGTGAACAAAGTCACGAATTATTTCAAAGAGTCCTATAAAGAACTGATGGAAAAGGTAACCTGGCCGTCCTGGTCAGAATTACAGCAGTCAACAGTGATTGTTCTGGTTGCCACCCTGCTCATTACCCTGCTCGTCGGGGTCATGGACTTCTTTTCCAACAATTTCTTAAAATTCATTTATTCATTATTATCCTGATGGAAACAAGTAATCAAACTGCCACAACAGATCCCGCTGAACAGGCACCACAGGCTCCTGCAAAGGAAACCAAATGGTACGTACTGCGTGTTGTAAGTGGCAAGGAAAGAAAAGTAAAAGAATACCTCGATAAGGAAATTTCCCGGGGCGGCTGGAGTGAAGTGGTAAAACAGATATTCCTGCCTATTGAAAAAGTATATAAGGTCCAGAACGGGAAGAAAGTGATGCGGGAAAGAAACTATTATCCCGGTTATGTGATGGTGGAAGTCGTGGAAGGCAAACTGGGCGACGATTTGCGCGACGCGGTTAAAAATACACCCAGTGTAATTCATTTTCTGGGTAAAGAAAATCCCATCGCACTCCGTAAAGCGGAGGTCAACAAGATGCTCGGCAAAATGGATGAAATGGCCGAAGCCGGCGGAATGAGCATGAGCGAGCCTTTCATCATCGGGGAAACGATCAAGATCATTGAAGGGCCATTCAATGATTTCAATGGGATTATTGAAGAAGTGAACGATGAAAAGAAAAAACTGAAGGTTACTGTAAAGATTTTTGGAAGATCCACGCCCGTGGAATTAAATTATATGCAGGTAGAAAAAATCGCTTAGGATTATTTGATCCGTTTTAAAAACGTTTTGGATTTTATTCAGCGTCTGACCAAAAAATAATTGGACAAACCGGCTAAGACCCTTTCCTCCGCATGATCTCCCGGAAACGTAATGAGATGGGTTTCACAAAACTTTTTTACAGGCGATAACCTGAAAATGATCGGCGAAATCCTTTGCAGCCCTTTGTGGTAATGGGTCTCCGTAGCTTCGTTAAGATCGTTTCACTGGTTTTTTGCAAAGGGGAAAGAATAAAAAAAACCCCCTGTCAGGCCCCGTCCCGGCTAAACCGGCACGGAACGAAACAGCGCGTCTTTTTTGTTCAGGTCTTGTTTATCGCTATCCTCAAACGGCAAAATCAATATCAAAAAGAACTACCGCCTGTATCCTGACTTCCTGATCCATTGGAACTATCCGGGCTGCCTGTTGGCATATCCGTTGTGGGCATAACGGGAGCGGGTGCCGGACTGGCTTTCTTAGCCGCTTTTTTCTTTGGAGCCGCTTTCTTTTTAGGAGCTGCTTTTTTGGGAGCTGCTTTTTTTCTCGCCGCTTTTTTCTTTGGAGCCGCCTTTTTCTTCGCTGCTTTCTTTTTGGGGGCTGCTTTTTTTCTCGCCGCTTTTTTCTTTGGAGCCGCCTTTTTCTTCGCTGCTTTCTTTTTAGCAGGTGATTTTTTTGCTGCCTTTTTAGCGGACTTTCTGGGCGCAGATTTCTTTTTAGGCGGGGCCTTTTTCTTAGCCGCTTTTTTCTTTGACTTTGCCATAATTTTAAGACAATTTTAAATGATTTGAGTGCAATGGATGTTTGTGGCAAAAAGTTAAACAGAAATATTCACATAGAAAAAAATGTGCCCACTTAATTGAAAAACTATTTTATGCTGAACGCTAAACGCTTAACACCTGATTCCTTAGCGGATTTGTTGAAAGACGGACTAAAATGAGCCAGGAAGGTTGTCAGAAATATGTACCCGCTCCACAACAAATGAATGAAAAATTCGAAAACGCATCCAACTATTTTATTCTGGCGTTCAGCGTTCGGCAGTAAGCGTTCAGCGTTTCAGAAGCATTATTTTGCCATTTCAGCATAAAAACCCTAATTTCGCGTCCCCAATCGAAAGTTCTTATATACCGTAAGGTTTGGGAGTGGCGCCACAGGCGCCACGTTAACACCAAAAAATGTAAACATGGCAAAGCAAATTTCCGGTTATGTCAAGTTGCAGGTAAAGGGCGGCCAGGCCAACCCGGCTCCCCCCATCGGACCTGCATTAGGATCAAAGGGTATTAACATTATGGAGTTCTGCAAGCAATTCAACGCCAGAACCCAGGATCGAATAGGAAAAGTTCTTCCTGTTTTGATCACTGTTTATTCCGACAAATCCTTCGATTTTATTATCAAAACGCCGCCTGCTGCTGTCCAGATTCTGGAAGCGGCTAAATTGCAGAGCGGATCCAAAGAGCCAAATCGTAACAAAGTGGGTAAGGTCAACTGGACCCAGGTTGAGGTTATCGCAAAAGACAAAATGCCTGACCTGAACTGTTTTACCGTTGAAAGTGCCATGCGTATGGTTGCCGGTACGGCACGCAGCATGGGCGTCAATGTGGAAGGTAAAGCTCCCTGGGACAAATGATTATGAACGCTTAAAAAAATTATGAAATGGCTATTTCCAAAAAAAGAAAAAACGTTGCCTCAAAGGTTGACAAAAATAAAGCCTACACGCTGAAAGATGCTTCATCCCTGGTAAAGGAAGTGAACATCGCAAAATTTGACGCTTCAGTGGACCTTCATATCCGTCTGGGTGTGGATCCGAAAAAAGCTGACCAGTCTGTGCGCGGAACCGTTAGTCTTCCCCATGGAACCGGCAAAACAAAACGGGTGCTGGTATTGTGCACGCCTGACAAAGAAGCCGCTGCACTCGCTGCCGGTGCTGACTATGTAGGTCTTGACGAATACATTACAAAAATTGAAGGCGGATGGGTTGACGTAGATGTTGTTATTGCAACGCCTTCCGTGATGCCAAAAATTGGTAAGCTCGGTAAAGTGCTGGGACCCCGTAACCTGATGCCGAATCCAAAAACAGGAACCGTTACCAACGATGTGGCCGCTGCCGTGAATGAAGTAAAGGGCGGAAAAATTGCTTTTAAAGTTGATAAAGCCGGCATCATCCACGCCTCTATCGGAAGGGTGAGTTTCACGCC
>Ga0080026_10000420_pt1 | contig 10581 bp, 11 predicted proteins | sample OrgsoiDNA2013045_FD_70941 | JGI IMG/M metagenome (GOLD analysis project Ga0080026, IMG submission 70941) | Permafrost soil microbial communities from the Arctic, to analyse light accelerated degradation of dissolved organic matter (DOM) -... | ecosystem: Environmental > Terrestrial > Soil >... | reverse complement strand
ACCCAGATCGAGCCGACGGCGCTGGCCTCCTGAGTAGGTGCGGCAGCGCCGGTCTGCGACCTCCTCCAGGCTGAGCTGCTCGATCACGGCCGAAGCGGCCCGCCGCGCAGCGCTCCTGCGCTGCCAGAAGAAGCAAGATTAGGCCCAGTGGAACAAGGGCGCCCATTGACCTGCGGCGGCGGCCTGGGCGATGCCAGACCGCGAGCCGGGAGACCGACACTTGCGAGGCGCCACAGCACATCGGACCGCCGTACGCCGCCGTACGCGCGCCGTACGGCGGTTGTACGCGGTGCGTTGCCGAATTAATCCGTACTGAGATCAAGGCGGCGCCGCTACGCGGCAGCGCCGACGCGCCCGCCGCCGGGCTCTGCGTTGGGAACGCCCGCCCGGCACGGGCGCACGCCGCGACCCGGTCAGGTTCGCAAGATCCCCTGCTCAACCGGCAAGCAGGCCTGTGGAGCACGGGCCGTCCTCTTCGCAGACTTACCCCGCCGCTGGACGCTCCCAAGGATTCGGCGCCTACGCTGCAACGGCACAGGTCAGAACACCGTGACCAAGCCGACTCCCACAGGCGGGCAGGGCCGTCCTGCCGACAGTGGATAACAATGCGAGAGTAATCGGCAACGGCTGGAGGTCGATCGAAAGATGTTCTGATCTCGCATCGTCCGGGCAAGATGCGGTTAAATAGGGAGTATGCACGAGCTGCTTGCCGCTGCGCCGCCATGGTATACGAACGGTACATTGTGGGCTGTCATCGGAGCGGTGCTGGCAGTCCTGGCGATCATAGTCTCAATAGTATTGTGGCGAGTTGGGACACCCCCGTCCGTACTAGAATACGGCGTACCAACAGCAACGGCTTTGCTAAATCAGCGCACCACCCCGCCGAACGCAGGGCTGGAAGTCATGGTTCGGGGCAAGGCCGTGTCTAATCCGTGGGTTGCAACTCTACAAATTACCAACAGGGGACGCCGCGATATCAAGACTGCCGACTTTGATCAAGCTAAGCCTCTGATCATTACCTTCGACTCCGCTGAGGTTGTTGGGATGCTCAACGGGAATAAACTTGCTGGGCTACCGATACGCGTGGACGACCATCATATTATACTTGAGCCGACGCTTATTCATGGCGGGCAACAAATCAGAATGGACCTTCTAACCGATGGCTCACCTGAGCCATCTTGCGATTCTGACCATCTCATAGATGTAAGAGTGCGCCGAGGCGAGCAATATCGTCGCTCGGATGTTCGCGACATGCGAACCTCAGTTTCGCTTTCCTCTCTCATCAGGCCTCTAGTTATCACTCTGCTCATATACGCATTCGGCCTGCTTCCCTTCCTGGTCAGCGCCAATGCCGGATCGGTTTTTTTGGTAATAGGCAGCATAAGCTATTGAAGCTTTGCCAGCCTATGGATATCAAGCAAAGCGCGACCTTACACATACTATTTTCGATCGCCCTGGGATCAGCGGTAGCCACCTTGCGCTGGCTCGATGGGACTCGCCTTCGCGCCCGTCGCCGAATTAAGGCCGATGACCGCATTGACGTGCCCTCCTGATATTCGTGTCAAGGTGGAGCGCCCGCAGGCGGAGCCTGTGGCCGAACGACCTTGACACGGGACGGAGGACGGCCATCCTCGCGGCTCCGAAGGAAGGGCCCGCGCCCGCGAACTGGAGTCACAACTCGCCGACAAGAAAGTCCCCGTCGCCCACCCGCTGGCTTCAGAATTCGGCGATAACTGGCGTCAAAACTGACCTACATAGCCACATCTCGCTGTCACGGCGTCAATGCCGCCATTCGGCGTCGCTGCCGATCGGCTGACGGCGAGCATTGATTCGGTGTCCGCTCCGATAGATTCGGCGCCTACGAGGAAAGGCGGAGAAATATGCTCGCCAGGAAGATTAACCGGTGGCTCGTTCACTCCACTGCGAGCCCAGTTCCGGAGCTGGAGGCGAGGGGGTATCTGTCAAGTCTCGATCTGCGATTCCGATCATCGCGTCAAATAGCCAGACGAGCCTCACGAAGCGCCATATTGCAAAGGTCATGGCTGCGATGAAAACCACGCGGGACGAAGAAAGATCACGATGGGAGTCCAAGAGCTGCGCTACCAGGCAGGCGCCTGCTGCCAGACCCAAGCCGACGAACAGGGAGCGCCAATTCCTGCGCAAATCTTCATTCCGCTGTCTCCTGACGGCGCGGGCACGCTCTCCGGCAGCAGTCGCATAGATAGTGATCGCAATGGCACTCAGGCCACCCACGATAGATACGATTACTGCACCTGACCCGTAAACTGCAAGCCGCTGATCTGCGCTAATTTCCCTCAGCAGGTCGCCGTGATGCGTGGCACTCGTCACCCATACGTAGGGGACCACTACTACGGCTGTGGCCGCATAATCTAGGAGTGGACGCTCAGACCAGAGGCCGATCAGACGATCAAGGAACTTCAGCACGATCACCAACCCTCCGGCGGGAGTCGGCTAGGTGGCGTCTACCGCCACCCGGAGCTCCGCCTCGTGCTCAGCCGCCACCCCTAGGATCGCACCCACCGCCGACACTATCCTGATCGATTCACCTTCCTCGCTCAGCGCGGCCACACGGCGCTTCGCCGTGATGTGGTGTTCGACCAGCTCCACAAGCCGACTGTACTCGGGACCTGAGTCCTCAGCGTAGATGAGGGTGGCGCGGGCACGCTCGGCGGTCCCCGGGACTACATCCTCAAGGTCTCGGAGATCTGCAAGGAGCTTTTCACGTTCTTCCTGATGGCCCTTGCCGCGCGGCACGCTGATGATCACGGTGACGTCGATGTCGCCGTAGTCCAGCCGGGCGCGGGTCAAGAAGTTCGCCAGGCGGCCGGACTTGTCTTCTAGCGCGGCTGTCCTGCTCCTGCCGATGCGGATTTCTATGCGGCTAGCTCCCGATGCAGTTCTCAGGCGCTCGACCTCAGCTCTCGACAGGAGCGGCCTTACTACGAGCTGTGTTGTCGGGAAAAACCGGAGGCCGTTAAGCCACGTCTGCAAGGACTTGTGCGTGGGTGCTGAGGTGGCGCCTTGCATGATGCCGACGATATTTCCGTACGCTAGGAAGACGGCCACGGACGTGTCGAGATAACCCTGCTCCGCTCGTGACTCCAGCTCGTGCCATTCTCCTGTCTTCCAGTTCAGCACGGACAGCCACTCGCCAGGGCTTTTAACCCTGTGCAGCAAGAGGTGATCTTCCTCATCGAACGTAATAGTGCTGCCGACGAACGTGGATTCTGCCTCGAAGGTTCGGTCGTCGAGTCTGGTTGTAGAAAGGTTAGCTAGCATTTTGTCCCAGGAGAACTCGCCTACGCGGTGCTGCTCACCATTCTCAGCTGTCACCACCTCATAGAAGGCGACAGTCCGCTCCTTCATCGGCCGATCCTTGGCCATGTTCCTACATCCTTCCGACGAACAGGGCCATACGGTACTCGAACCGGGAGAGACGGGCTGCCATAGTCAACATACTTTACTCATTCTTTAACAAGTGACCGCGCCGGGGGGAGAGGCCAGTCATAGATGTCTTGATTGACTAAGCAATGTGCGACAAAGCGCCCCAACTCTGTCCTTCAACGGTCATGCCAGCAGATCTATGTGTCGTGGCTCACCAGGCAGTGGCCGGACAGGTTCACGGATATATCGATCAGGAGGCGGGGACGGCCTTCTCGGCCAGGTTAGGCTTCTCGTGCAGTCCGCCCACTCTTACGGATCAAGATGTTGGGGGTTGGAGTCCCGCCGAGCGCGCCACTGTAGCCGCAGGCCAGGGCCTTGTTCTCAGGTGTGAGCGAGGCCCTGACTTGCTGTCCGGGACCTGTCGTCTCACCATGTCTCACAGTTCTAGGCGTTTTGTGAATTCTGGCGAGCGCGGTGCGGCCTTGCCGCAGGTCGTCGTCGCACTGTCGCGATGTAGTGGCGGTACAGTAGGTGACTCGATGACGAATAATCCGCTTGCAGCTGCGTCCGGTGGGCTCAGCGTGGTCACCAACTGGGTGGCCGAACTGTACAGCCCCAGCCCAGGAAAAGGCCTATGGACGTCGCTCGACGACCCGTTGCGACTGGCCCTTGCGCAAGGTTTGGTCTTGAGCACGGTCGGTCGCGCGGACCAGGTGAGGGCCGAAGCGCTCGCTCTGCCGGACTCCGCGCACGCCGATTTCGACGCTATGCTCAGCGTCCTCATCCAGCACTGGCAGTCGGTCTATAAGGCGCTGCAACAGGGCTGCGGCGTCCTGGACAGAACCATACTGGTCGGCGTCGACATGGAACTTGTCGTGCTCACCTCGCCCGAGCACATCGGGACAGTACCAGCGGAGGGCGCCCAACTGCCCGCCCACTCGTTCATCACACGCCTCGCAGATCGTCGCGAATGGACCATCGCCGCGCTGGCCCGGCGCTTGCCCGTCCCAGGATGGCCTCCGACTGAAGAGGAGATCCCGAACCTTCTGGACTAATCAAGCTGTCGGCCTGCCCTATGCCACCGCCGTGCCCGCGCGGCCGACCCCGCTGCCTGGTCAGTGAGACGCACCGGCATACCGGCGACCAGGAAGACGCGCGTCGGCCGGGTAGCCCTGCGCCCACCTCCCCCAGGGCGGGACTGGCGCCCAGTTAACGGTCTGCTCACCGATGTACCACGGCACTGGGATGGTCTTGATCCGCTCAACCAGGCCGTGCCAGGCGCGCATCTCGCCGAAGGTCCGCGGCGGGGGTTGGTCGGTATGAACCTCCACGAAAGCTAGCGGCTTCCCACCTCCAGACAAGACAGTCCAGTCTGGAGTAACCCCGTCCCAGATCTCCTCGTAAGGCACGCCGAGGCCTGCTGCGCGCAATCCGGCCCCGACCGCGAGTTCGAAGTTCACCGGCCAGAAGTGCTCATCCAGCCAGACTCTGCGGGACATCGCCTCGGCGGCTTGGGCGGGAAGCAGGGCGAGCTGGGCGTCGAGCCAGTGCCGCCACGGTGCGTACTCATCATTGGCGGCAATGTCGTAGGTCAACTGCCGCTGCTCGGGAGGGCGCTTGCCGTACCGGCGGACCTTCCCCTCGCAGGCCCCTTCGATGTCATTCTGGCTGTGTGTCGGTCTGTTTACACGCCCGTTGCAACCGCTGTGTGAAGGTGTCATCGCTGGATGTTCGGTAGAAGCCGTACCTGCCATCGGAGAGCGTCGAGAAGGCAAATCCAAAGTTGGACAGGAGTGCCTGTTCGAGCATGGCGGAGTCGCGCAAGGTCGTTCGCCATGGCCTGACGGGGATCGGCTCGGTCACCGACGGGATAGAGCTCCAGAAGGCGGTGCGTTGCTGCCAGGTTGGAGCGACGTAGTCCACCCAGTTCGCTCGGCCTTCGAGGGAGAGCAGCGCTGGTGAGAAGATGGATTGCCCTGCCGCGAGCGGCGCTGCGATGTAGGCGAGCATCTTTGTAACGTGGTTCAAGGTGGTCAGCAACGCGGCCTGCAAGTGAGCCGGGTCATCGCTGGCCGGGTCGATGACTGCGTTGACGACCTCAACATTGGTGATCAACAAGCTGTGCTCAACGCTGGACGGCTCGGTCCCCTCCACCGCCGCGTATCCAAGCTCAGCAAGGCTGCGTTCGATGCGCAGCTCTACGATGGCCTGAGCGCCGAGGCATTTGAGGCACCATTCCCAATCAGTCTCGGTAGAGTCCCGGTTACCTGAGGTTTCCTCAGTACTGCGAGCATCGATCAGGACGTGACCGCCTTCGTGGGCAAGGATCCTCTGAACGTCTGCGGGCGGACGCGAGGGCAGTACGTCGTAGTTGACGACGACGACGGAGCCTTCGGGCCCACTCACCGTCTTGGCGGCAACCATCCCACCGCCACGATCGGCGGTGTAGGAGGTATTACCCGTCATCTGGGCTACGGTCTTGGCGAAGTTGCTCGTCACCACGACGTGGATGTCCTGGACATTCATTGACGCCAGACCCTGCGCCATGGCGTCGGCTTGCTCAGCGGGCACCAAACAGCCATCTTCGGTCAACCTCACTGCAACACCGTACGCCCTCAGCGGGCGTAGCTCTATCTCGCGCGTCACTAGCTGTGACTGCCGGATTGGGTAGGTGAGTCGCCCGACGCACGCTACGCGGAATTAAAGCCGAGGTTGGGTGCGCGCAGAAGCGCCGGACTACGCCAAGATCGCCGTGCCTGTGCCATTAACCCCGGTCAACGGCGATGTGCCACGGTCACCCACGGGCAGTCACCCACCCAGCTCAGGCCGCGTTACTCAGCTGATCCCAGCGATTTGCACGCAGGGGGTCAGGCAAACCGCGGCTGGGCAGTCGATCATTGAGACGCATGAACTGCTGCCGCGCCGCTTCCGGTCCTCAGTCGCTGGCGCTCCCTGCGGTCCGAGTCGGCTTGCCCTCGGAATGGCTTACCGTACCTGTCATGCTCGGTGCCTGGTCTCTCACAACCGTCTCACAGACTAGCGGGACGGTACCGGACTCAGGCATCCGTACCGGACCTCTGGCAGCCCCTGACCTGCGGATACGGATTCCGGCGCACTGACGGGGCCCGGCTTGGCGAACTCGCCAGCCGGAAGCTCGCGGCCCTGGCCCTGGTGTGCGCCAACTGCCATCGCATGATCTACACCCCAGCGCCCTGGCCGTCACCCCGCGAACTTCAAAGCCTGATCCACGGCACGGAAACAATCTCAAGGCTAGCGCCGATCCGAGCAGCATGGCCCTGACTCGGTCAGCGCATCAGTTGTTTTGTTCGGGCGTTCGGGATGATCAATACATGGAGTGGCGGCCAGCGTGGACGGGTGGTCGGAGCCGAGCACCCGCAGCGTGGCGGTCAGCACGTCGCGGTACTCGACGTCGGCCTCGGCGTAGTCTCCCGCGCCGCGCGGTGAGCGGCAGGGTCCGGCATCGACCCATCCGCACCCGGATGGGCACGCATTCATGCCACGCCGTGAACTGCTCGTCGCAGAGGTCCCAGCGGGACGGCGCCTTTGAGCGTGCTCGCGGTGACCTGCTCCTATGTGACCTGCTCCTATGCCTACCCCCGCGCGGAGCTGTGACAACTTTCTCCACGGCTTCAAGGGCACGCCTTCGGCGCGCCAGACCATCCGGCCCTGGGCGGGTTCGGACGCGAGGACGCGAGACCACCGAGGGATAGCGCGAGCTGGCGCGGAAACCTTGCCAGAGCCGGGCGGGGTCGGCGGGCACCGCGCCGACTCCGGGGCGGGCGGCATGCCGAGCCCTGCCGGGCGGGAGCCCTCTGGGCTCGGCGCCGCCACCAGGTCAGCAGGCCCGCACCCGCAGGCAGGCAGTTCCCGCAGCAACGCACCCACGGTGACCGCGACCGCGAGAACTGACCGGGCCGTCCTCCTCGCGCCGGGCATTCTCTCGCCGCGCAAGGATCACATTCAAGGGCGCTCGCTGCGTTCGCGTCGCTGACGCGATGGCGCTACGCGCCACCCCTTGAGTGGTGATCTTCCACGGCAAGACCCGGCACCTATCGAGAGGACGGGGGAAGAATAGGACCGCCGCCTGGCCAATTAGGACTGTCCATATCCCCATTCACCCAGACGATGAACTGATCAGGCGTCCAGTGTTCAATGCCAAGGCGCTGACAAGCAGTTACGAGCGACAATTTCCTAGGTAGGCGGTCGACATGGTCATCCGTAGCTACGACCGATCGGCAACCCGGATAGCGAAGGGGGACCTCGCACGCCATGGCAGCCACGTAGGGATCAGCGACCTCACGGTCGTCGGTAGCTTCAGCGTCTACTAGCTGCTCAGCAACTTCGAGTACCCGGCGAAGTGTCGCCTCAGATGGCTGCGGGTGACGTAAATCCCGTTTGGCACTTCCAATCCAGGCTCCAGGCGCATCGGGATATTGGCCGTAAGCCAATTCCTTAGCCACTTGACGAGGGAAAGCCAGATGCCCTGAGCGTACAAACTCAGTCATGTGAAGCAAAAGATCCCACTGATCATCAATGGCCACTAAACGCTTCAGCTTGATCAGCACACTACTGTCGACAATACATACGATCTTGAATTCAAGCCAAAGCGGCAGCTCATCAGGGGACCCTAACATCTGGGACCTCCTGGGCAATACGTCGGACATCCTCCACCGTCAGCCGCAAAATGTCTAGCGCATCTCTGGGAGGAAGAGCATCGAGCACCGTACGGATAGTGCCGATGCCATATTCACGAGGTCGTGTGCTGAAACGCGGCGAACTATAGAAGTCACCCGAAGCAGTAACTTCTGTGCCTTTAGGCTGAAACACCCTGGTCACTTGACCATAAAGCTCGACGGGAGCAAGCTGCAGATCGATCATGCGTAGTGCTGCCGCACGATGACTGACCCGGAAATGCAGCGCAGCTGCTCGCACATCCTCCGAACCAAAGGGTGGATCTCCTTGGCGAGTCATAAAATCGGCGAAGACGTCCCTCGGCATTAGTACAGCAGCACCGAATTGCTCGCACCACCGCTCAATCTGACTCGAAGGTCGGGGGCCAACCGCGTCAATCTCGATGCAAGCAGCGTCCTGGCGCGTATACAGATGACCTAGCTCGTGTACGAGGGTGAAGCTGCGAGCCGCTGGCGAAACCCTGCTGGAGTTGGCAACTATAAGAGGCGCCCTGTCATCCCAAGCTGAGAATCCACGAACATCATCGGATCCGATCTGAAGGACGAATACCAGGATCCCGGAATCCTCCATGGCTTGACGCCAAGCTCGAAGAGCCACTCGATCGTCTTGCCACGCCCTCTGGTCAGCATCCGAGACGCCAAGCCACTCACGTACCACAACAGCCGCAACTTCAGGATTCTGATTCAAACTGCCGGAAGGCATAGGGATAGGTGGCTCATCTCGTCGCGCCCATGACACAGCGTGCTGAACTCGACGTGCTCGCCGGACATCTCGACGTGCACCGACGCTGACCGGCCGGTCGTCGCCAGGCGGATGACGAAAATTCGCAGGGAGTGTGGCCGATGTTGGAGGCCGAGGCAAGAAGAAGAGTGCGCGCGGACGGTGTAGAACACTGGCCAGGCGGCTAACTTGTCCACGAGTAGGAGTAGTGTCGCCCCTCGCCCAGCCGTCCATGATATCGACGTCGACGTTCAGAGCCTCGGCAAGCTCTGGAAACGAGCGCCCGTCTTCATCAATCGCCCAGCGAAGCACGTCGGGCGTTACGGGTGACAGCTGTGCCGCCATAACACCGCCCTCCTGTCTTGATTGTGCCCTGAACATGGTCACGAACTGAAGCTCGACGCAGCCATCCGATCCTTATCGTTACCGGTCCCTCTTCCTCCAGGGCCGACACCGCCCCGTCCGACCCCTGCTTGCTCTAGACAACTCGAATGTATGTTCACATACTGTAGTAGCACGGCGGGAGCCCGCGCCACGATGCTGGGGACATCACGCGGGCACGTTGCCGGGGCCAGGGCCGCCGTGCCCGCTGCGTGCCGATGGGTCAGTCGGACACGAGGATTCCACGGTCACTGGCGGAGAAGCGAAGGCGCATGCTGACCTGCGAAGGGACTGGTCAGGTCTGTCTGCCGCGCTCGTTCCCAAGCTGATAATGCAGCGCGGCAGTCAAGCGGCGCTTGACGGTTGCGGGCTTCCCGGCGTAGCTCGGCCATCGGGCTACGCTGGCCGGATTTTGGCCGCACAACAGCGCTCAACGCTGCCGTCCACTGCGCATCGTTGAACTACATTCCAGCAGGTCAATGGGCATGGGAGCCGGTAGCAGATGTGTCCGCAGATCTCTACGGATCAGAAGGTTGGGGGTTCGAGTCCCTCCGAGCGCGCCACACTCTCCGCAGGTCAGCGACATCACGCACTCATCCGCTACATCGACGGCAAGCCCGCCATCATCTCCGACGACTACTTCGACGAGCAGATCGTCAGAGGCACCGAGCTGGCCGAGCCCGAGGACACCACGCGAGAGAACATCCTGGCCGAGGCTGGCTACGAGCAGGTCTACGACATCGACGAGATCATCACCTGCTTGCCCGCGCCCGACGAGGTAGCCCGACTCGGAATCTCGACCGGACCCCCCGTTGCTGAGCACATCAGAACCGGCTACACCGCCACTGACCGGCCAGTACGGGTCATGGTGTCGATCATTCCGGGTGACACGCTGATCCTCCAGTACACCATCCCGACCTAGCGATCCTTAGCCGCAGGCTTGTGGATGTTTATGTCAAGTTTCACGCGGCTGGCGTGCCTGGGATGCTGTGCTCATGAGTAACTTCCTCGGAGCGATACCAGCACTCACCGGCGTAGTCGTCGGCGTTGTCGCTGCTGGTTGGGCGGAGTGGGTTCGCTGGAGACGCGGCCAGGCAGTCCGGTGGGACGAACGACGAGTTGATGCCTACGCTGAGTACGCCAGGGCGATCAAGAAGATCCATATGACCGCGCTGGGGATAGTCGATCCACACCTCGCCAACCAGGCTGAACCGATCAATCGCGAAGCTGGACTTAAGATGCCGGAATCTGTCAACCTGAATGAGGCACCGCTGGGTGGCTTCTACTGAGTGGCTGTCTCTTTCTCTTCTGGCGGGTTGATCCATGAGCTGGTCGGCAGTTTGGGCGGGGTCGGGTGCTTGC
>Ga0080026_10000418_pt1 | contig 10582 bp, 11 predicted proteins | sample OrgsoiDNA2013045_FD_70941 | JGI IMG/M metagenome (GOLD analysis project Ga0080026, IMG submission 70941) | Permafrost soil microbial communities from the Arctic, to analyse light accelerated degradation of dissolved organic matter (DOM) -... | ecosystem: Environmental > Terrestrial > Soil >... | reverse complement strand
GTCACCTACCGCGAGCTCGACGATCTCGCCTGGCAGGCCGCGGCCGCGCTGGTCGCCGCCGGCGTCCGGGCTGAGGAGCGGCTCCTGCTGTGCATGGCCATACACCGGATCTGGTCGCCCTGTTCCTCGGCGGCCTGTACATCGGTGCCGTGCCCGTCCCCGTCAGCACGATGGCCACCGCGAAAGACCTCGCCACGCTGGCCAGAGACAGCCGGGCCCGGTTCCTGGCGGTCAGCACCGAGTTCGCCGCCGCCGCGATCGACGCGGCAGGCGTTCCGACCGTCCGCGAGGTCGTCGTCACCGGGGAGACCAGCGACCTGCAGCCACTCCTGCTGCCGCAGCGGGCGCGCGCCGCCGCCCGGGTTCGCACTCTGCGCGGGTTCCTGGCCGCGGCGGGCCCGATCGACCTGGCCGCGGCGCGCAGGGCCGAGCCGACCCTGGCCGACAGCCCGGCCTTCTGGCTGTATACCTCGGGTACTACCGGCACGCCGAAGGCGGCGATGCATCGGCATGGCTCGCTGCGCACCACTGCGCTGACCTACGGCACCGACGTGCTCGGCATCCGCCCCGACGATGTCTGCTACTCAGCGGCCAAGTTCTTTTTCGCCTACGGCCTGGGCAACACGCTCACCTTCCCCTTCGCGGTGGGCGCCCGCAGCATCCTGGACCGTGCCCGGGCAGCGGCGCCGCGGCTGGCCAGCGTGCTCGCCAGCACGCGTCCCACCCTGTTCTTCGGAGCGCCGACCGCCTACGCCGCGATGCTCGCCGCTGACCTGCCGCAGGACACTTTCGCCAGCGTGCGCCTGGCCGTCAGCGCCGGAGAGTCCTTCCCCGCTGACTTGTACAAGCGCTTCACCAGCAGGTTCGGTGTCGAGGTCCTGGACGGCATCGGATCGACCGAGGCGCTGCACATCTTCCTGTCCAACCAGCCAGGGCGGGTCCGGCCGGGCACTACCGGAGAGGTAGTTCCCGGCTACGAGCTGCGGATCGAGGACGCCGACGGCCAGAGCGTGCCCGACGGCGAGCCCGGCAGCCTGTATGTGAAAGGCGACTCGATCGCCACCGGCTACTGGTGCCGCAGCGAGGTCAGCCGCCGGGTGTTCCGCGGCGAGTGGCTGCGCACCGGCGACATCTACGCGCGTGACGCGGACGGCTTCTACACCTGCCTGGGCCGCAGCGACGACGTGCTCAAGGTCGGCGGCATGTGGGTCTCGCCGGCCGAGGTCGAGACCCGGCTGCGCGCCCACCCCGCGGTCGAGCAGGCGGTCGTCGTGGCCGTGCCGGACAGCGACGGACTGGACAAGCCGGTGGCCTGCGTCGTCGCCAGGGCGGGCACCGATCCGGGCGAGGACGAGCTGATCGCCTTCTGCCGTGCCGGCCTGTCGGCGTTCAAGCGGCCGCGCCGGGTCCTGTTCCTGCCGGAGTTCCCGCTGACCGCCACTGGCAAGGTGCAGCGGTTCCGGCTCCGTGACCACGCGCAGGCCCACATCGCGCAGGCCCAGGCCGCTCAGGCCCAGGCCCACATCGCGCAGGCCCACATCGCGCAGGCCCAGGCCGCGCAGGTCCAGGCCGCGCAGGTCCAGGCCGCGCAGGCCCAGGCCGCGCAGCCGGACCCGGCGTGATCGACGGTCACCTCCTGGTCGACGCCCATGTGCACGTCGCCCGGATCCCGACCCTGTCGGCCGACTGGCAGGCGTGGGTGCGAACCTTTGGCGGCGGCATACCGCTGGGCGAGCTGTTCGACGGCGATGGCGTGCCGCGCCCGGCGGCGATCGACGATCATTTCGGCCGGCAAGGCGCCGATCACGTGCTGCTGTTCTGCGAGTACAGCCCCAAGACCACCGGAATCCAGCCGATCGAGGACGTGCTCCCGCTGGTCCGCCTCAATCCGGCCCGGTTCCGCCCGGTGGCCAACATCAACCCGCACCTGCACTACCCAGTGGCCACCGAGCTTGCCCGCCAGGTGGGCCTGGGCGCCATCGCGCTGAAGATCCATCCGGTGCACGGCGGCTTCGAGGCCCGTGACCGGATGCTGTACCCGGCCTACTCCTGGGCGCAGGAACATCGGCTGCCGGTGATCGTGCACTGCGGCACGTCGACCTTCTCCGGGTCCGCCAACGCCTACGCCGACCCGATCCTGCTCGACGACGTCTTCCGCGATTTCCCCGACCTCTCCGTCGTGCTCGCGCACGGCGGCCGCGGCTGGTGGTACGACCAGGCGGCCTTCCTGGCACTGATGCGGCCGAACGTCTGGCTGGAGGTGTCAGGCCTGCCACCGCGGCGGCTGCCCGACTACTACGGCCCGTCGCTGCGGCGTCTCGCAGACAAGATCATCTTCGGAACGGACTGGCCGGGCGTACCCGGCGTCGAGCGCAACGCCCGCGCCCTGGAGAAGGTCCTGCTCGACGCGGGCTGCAGTCCGGCCCAGGTGGCCGGGGCCTGGGGGGGCAACGCGGCCCGGGTCTTCGCGCTCCAGGCCACCTAGCCCGCTCCCGCGCCGCCCGCCCGCTGCCGCTCCCGCGCCGCCCGCCCGGCCCCGCGCCGCCCGCCCGGCCCCGCGTCGCCCTCCTTGTTCAGGGTGCTGTTCTCGGGGCGTGCTGTTCTCGGGGGGTGCTGTTCTCGGGGTGCGGTTGCTCAGGATGCGGTGCTCTGCTTGCGGACGGCCGCGAACGCCTCGTCGGTCGCGGCGAGCACGGCGGCGACATCGGCGTCGGTCATGGCCGCCGACACGAACCAGTTGTGGCGCGGATGGATGTAGACGCCGCGGCGCATCGCCTGCGCCGCGAATGCGCTGGCCAGCGCGTGGTCGGTGTCACCGGCGAAGGTCAGGTACGGCATCTGCACCGGGCCGGTGTAGTTCACCTCCAGGCCCCACGACTGCGCCTGGCTGAGGATCCCGTCCCGCAGCGCCCTGCCCGCCCGCTCCATCGTCTCGACGGCCCTCTCGGCCCGCAGCGCGCCGATCGTGGCGATCGCCGCCGCCATCGGCACGGCCGAGAACCAGAAGGACCCCGTGACGAAGATGCCCTGGGCGCCGCCGCGGAACCGGTCATTGCCGAGCACCGCGGCGAGCGGATGCCCGTTGGCGATCGACTTGCTCCAGGCTGACAGGTCGGGAGCCACCCCGACCGGCTCCCAGCTGGAGCCCAGATGCAGCCGGAATCCGCACCGGACATCGTCGAGGATCAGCGCCGCGCCGGCCCCGTCGCACAGCTCGCGCAGGCCGCGGGCGAAGGCGGGGACGACGAGCTCCTGGTCATACCCGGCGTCGTGCTTGAACGGACTGACCAGGATGGCCGCCAGATCGTCGCCGGCCTCGGCGGCCGCGGCCTGCACCGACGCCAGGTCGTTAAAGGTGTAGTAGCCGAGGTTGGCGCGGTCCTGCGGCGTCGTGCCGCCCGGCCTGGGCGTGCACCACGGCGCGGCTCCGTGATACGCGCCGCGGGCGACCAGGACGCGCTTGCGGCCGGTCTGCGCCCGCGCGATCGTGCAGCATATGGTCGTGGCGTCCGTGCCGTTCTTGGCGAAGATCGCCCAGTCCGCGTGCTGCACGGTCTCGACCAGCAGCTCGGCCAGATCCACCATGACCGGGCCTGGCCCGTTCTGGCAGTCGCCGAGCGCGGCCTGCGCCGCGGCGGCCTCCTCCACCGCCGGGTGCTGGTGCCCGAGCACGACCGGCCCGTAGCTGCACATCAGGTCGATGTAGGAGTTGCCGTCGGCGTCCCAGACCCGTGCGCCGCGGCCGCCGCGCATGAACTGCGGGTACTCAGGCGGCAGCGGGACCGCCGACTGGTGGCCGTACATCCCGCCGGGGATGACCACGCTGGCCCGCTGGCGCAGCGCCCGGTCCGCGGTCCTCGGGCGCGTGTCGGCACCGGCCAGATGGTGCGGCTGGTCAGCCATGACGTCTCCGTTTCGTCCGTGGTCTTGGTGGCCAGGTCCCTGGCGCGAGAGCAGCGCCGCGGCGATCCGGTCGGCGGGGCCGGGTGCCGCGGCGCGCAGGAAGCCGATCACCTGCCCGAGATCGGTGATGCCCGCGTCCGAGCCGAGGCCGGTGGCCACCAGCGACCCGCAAAGGCGACGCCCAGCTTGGCCAGGTCGACGCCGGTGCCGGCTGCCGTGCCCGCCGCCGTGGCCTTGATCTCCTGGAGCCGGGCGCTGCGCTGGCCAGGCGGAATCGCCTCCACCGGCCGGCCGAGCACGTCCAGGATGTGGGCGCCGAGCACCGTCACGCGGCCGACCGGCCGCCGGGCCCCTGACGCGCCGGCGCTCATCCGCCCGCGCTCCTGCGGGATGCGCCGTAGCGGCGGCGCCGTGCTTCGGCGCTGACCTCGTCAAGCTCGGCCGCCGACAGGATCCTGGGCGACTCGTAGCAGCACGCGAGCCGGTAAACCCGGGCCAGCCACTCCAGCAGCACGGCGCGGTCGTAGGCCTCGCCGACACTGCTGCCGTAGGTGATCGCGCCGTGGTTCTGCAGGATGGCCGCCCGCCGGCCGGCCATCGCCGCGACAGCCGCCTGCGCCAGGCCCGCCGAGCCGAAGCGGACGTAGGACGCGACCCGGACCGGCCCGCCGAGACCGGTGATCGCGTAGTGGATGGCCGGCAGCTCGGCGCACGCGCTGGACAGCGCGATGACCTCGGGCGAGTGCGTGTGCACGATCGCCGTCGCCGACGTTGCCGCGTAGATCGCCAGGTGCATCGGCGTCTCGCTGGACGGGACCTCGGGAACGTCGAGCTCGGTTCCGTCCAGCGCGACCGTGCAGATATCGCTCGCGGCCATCTTCCGGTAGCTGATCCCGGACGGCGTAATGGCGACCGCGTCACCGATCCGCACGCTGATATTGCCTGCGCTGCCAACGGCAAGTCCATCGTCCAGCAGGCGGTTGCTGTAGGTGACGAGCTGCTCGCGGCCTGCACGAAGCTCGGCAGATTCGGAGCGGTACACTACCCCAGGATGTTAGACGGACGTCCGACAAAAAAGTAGACCCAGCTGGCCTCTGCTTGCCCCGTCCTGCTTGCCCCGTCCTGCTTGCCCTGCTTGCTCCCTCCGCTTGCCCCCTCTCTATCCGGTATCAGGAGACATGCCGAAGATCGTCGACTGGGACGCCAGGCGAGACGAGATCCTGTCCGCGACCTGGCGGGTGATCGCGCGCGACGGGATCGCCAAGGCGACGATCAGGGCCATCGCCCGCGAGGCGGCCTGCTCTCGCGGCATCCTGGCGCACTACTTCGACGACAAGGCGGACATCCTCGGGTCCGCCCTGGTCATGTCGCACCGCCGGGTCGCTGCCCGGATGGACGCCCGCGCGGCCGGCCAGCGCGGGCTTGACGCGCTGCGGGCGGTGATGCTGGAAGCTCTTCCGTTAGACGAGCGGCGCGATCTCGAGGCGCAGATCGAGATCAGCTTCTGGGGCCGGGCGCTGGGCACGGCCGCGCTGCGGGAGCTGCAGCATTCGGAGTTCGATCATCTGTGGACCCGGCTGCGCGGTCACCTGCAGGAGGCGGCCAGTCTCGGCCAGCTCCGGGACTGGATGGACGTTGATTTCGCGACCCACCAGCTCGTCGTGCTCATCGACGGGCTGAGCGCCGAGCGCGTCCTGTACCCTGACCGGGTCCCGGCTGATCGCCAAGTCGACATGCTTGACCACCTGCTGGACAGTTTCAGGGCATAGCCCGCGCCCGGCGCATCAGCGGCGCGTCAGGGGCGCGTCAGCGATGCACGTGTGACAGCGGCCCTGCGTTGACCGGGAACTGCGCGGTGTTGAGCACCTGGATGCCCGCATGCTGCCGTCCGTTGAAGGGGGTCACTGTCGGTACGGATGCCCCTGGCTCACAGCCCAGCCTGAACGGGACATTGGGGTTGTTGAACCACAGGCCGAGGTGGTACTGGTGCGTCGGGGCGAAGGTCGTCGTGCCGCCGGGCGACACCGAGAATGTCTCCCGGTCAAAGACGCCTCGTACCGTGGCGCTCCCGTTTCCGTGCCGGCCGGCATCGATGTCAGTCTGGTACCACGAGACGCCGAAGGGCTTGGTGGGCTGCTGGATCACGAACAGGTCGAAGCTGGCCCCGTGCGGCATGCCGTGGACGGTGACCGTCATGGTGTCGTTGAGCTCGTGGCGGGTGATGGTTACCCGCCCGCGGGCGTGCGGCAGGCAGGAAGTGATACCCGCGGACGGCCTCAGCGCGAACGAGAAGGTGCGCGGTCTGGCTGGAGCACTCGTCGCCGCGACCGCGGCAGTGACGCCCACGACCATGGCGGTGGCGGCGCCCGCCGCGGCGGTGACCGCCAGCACCCGGCGAGGGATACGACGTGAGAGACGGCTGTGTAGCATTTGCTGACCTCCTGGCTAGCTAACGGTTTTGCCAGTACATTACTCTGGCTTTGCCAGAATATTAATTGGTTTCATTGCATTCTCATTGCAGCCACTCGCCGCCGGTCTGGGCAGGGCCCGAGCACCGCCCGAGCACGTCTCAGCTCGGCCTGAGCACGGTCTCAGGAACTGGCGGGCGGACCGGGCGGCACTCCGCACGTCCTGAGCCGGCCTACCGATCAGAGTTCGCCACTGCGGCCGGGCTCTGATGCTGGGCCCAATCGCTGGACAGGATGGACATGATGCGGGCGTCGACCCATTCACCGTCCCAGTACAGGGCCTGCCGCTTGGTGCCCTCGTAGACAAAGCCGAGCTTTTCGTAGACATGACGGGCGCGGGGGTTGAACGCGTAGACCTCCAGGTCCACGCGGTGCAGGCCGACGGTGTCGAAGGCGTGGGCCAGCACTAACCTGCTGGCCTCCGTGCCCAGCCCGCGGCCGTAGCTGCCGGCGCCGACAAGAGCGATCCGGAACGCGCAGGAGCGGTTGTCGACATCAAGGTCCATCAGCGCGAGCTCACCGGCCAGCTGGCCGCTCGCCCGCTCGACGATGGCCAGATCCAGGCGGTCATCGTGCTCGGCCCGCGATCCGTACCATCGCTCCAGCTCGTCGAGCGTGAATGTCCGGTGGGTGCCGGTGAGCCGGTCGGTCTCGTCGTCCGTCGCGGCAAGCTTGTAGGCGTCGGCCGCGCACACCGGTCGCAAGACCACGTGCTCGCCGGTCAGCGTCGGTTTCTCGGCGAAGGAAAGCCCAGGTGACATGACAGCGATCATGCCTGGCACCAGGCCGACCGCACCGCCTGCAACCAGAATCCGAGACCATAGCGGGATGGCTTCGACATCGCTGGCCGGCCAAGTCGCCATCGTTACCGGCGCCAGCCGAGGGATCGGCCGGGGCATTGCGGTCCACCTCGCCCGGCAGGGCGCTGCCGTCGCCGGGATCGCGAGGCAGAGCGAGAACCTGGCCAGTCGGCGATACCGTCCGGCGCCCCACGACGCCGTCATCGGACGCGATCCGCGCGCTGCTGCTCCACCTGGAGCAGGCGGGGTTCGAGGGCGCACCACGCTATCTGGGCACCGACGACCAGGGGCGCCAGGTCTTGTCCTACATCGAGGGCCAGGTCCCGCTGCCCCCGTATCCCGCGTGGTCGATGACGGATACGGCGCTGGCTGACCTGGGCCGCCTGCTTCGGCGCTTGCACGAGGCCACCGCCTCCCTGGACCTGACCGGGCTCTCCGGCTGGTCGCAGGAGTGGGCAGACCCGCTCGGCGGTCCGGTGATCTGCCACAACGACGTATTCGCCGAGAACGTCGTCTACCGCGACGGTCAGGTCGTCGCCCTGATCGACTTCGCCATGGCCGCTCCGGGCCGCGCATTCTGGGACGTGGCCATCGCGGCGCAGGAATGGGCGCCGCTCTACGCCCCGGCGACGAGGCTGAACCACTCACCGGACCTCGACAGCATCGCACGGCTCGCTCTGCTGGCCGACGCGTACGGCGTCCTGCCGGACCAGGCGCCTGAGCTGGTGGACGTCATCTTCGCTGAGCGCGCGCACTCCATCGGCCACGTCCGGGATGAGATCACCGCGGGCAACCCCGTTTGGGCTGGATTTTGGCAGGAGAGCCACGGCGAGCAGCGGGCGGCGGCCGACGATGCCTGGCTTGAGCGGCACCGGCATGCGCTCGTCGAGGCCATAGGCGGCCTCGCAGGCGCGATTGAATGACCGGTATCTCGATTGCGCTAGCGCCGCCGACGCGCTCCGCAGGCGCCCTGGCCACGGGTCCTATCGGCCCAGGACGGTGAATCCGCGTCCGCTGGCGGCGGCGCCGAGACGGCCATCAAAGGTGGCGACCGTCGCGTCGCCGCGGTGACCCTCCTCGCCGTTGCTGCTCGCGGATAGATCCGAAGCCAGGATGTTCGTCGCCGGCCACTCCTACGGCGGGCAGATCATTACTGCCTCACCACCGTCGAAGTCCCGGCCAACCGCGTGGCGATGGTCTCCCACCCCGATGAGGTCGTACAGCTCATCGAGACCGCTACGCGTTGTGGTACGGGTTGGGCAGCACCTGGTGAACGCAGTCGGCAATCCGCCGCACGCACTCTCGTGCCCGAGCGGATTGATGGCCAGTACAAGGTCCTCGGATCTTTCGCCGCGCTCAGAGGGCCTGCCGGCCCTGCCGGACTCCGCTGTTCAGCGTGTCTGGGCTAGGCTGGCGGATCGTGGTCTCGGCGCCGGACATACCTGGGCATAGGGTTGCGGGAGTGCTGGGCACGGGCGGTTTCGCCACTGTCTACCGGAGCTGGCAGATAGCGGTCGGCCGCGAGGTAGCCGTCAAGATCGATAACCGCGTGCTGCTCGGCGATCGTGATCGCCGACGGTTCCTGCGCGAGGTGACAGCGGCGGGGAGACTGTCCGGGCATCCGCATGTCATCGACGTCTACGACGCGGGAACGCTCCGCGACGGGCGGCCCTACCTGGTGATGGAGTTGTGCCCGGCCGGCTCACTGAACGACGCGCTGCGCAGGCACGGGCCGATGAGCGCGGCGCACGTTCGTGACATCGGCATCAGAATCTCTGACGCGCTCGCTGCGGCGCACGCGGCTGGCGTGCTGCATCGCGACATCAAGCCAGCGAACATCCTGGTCAACCGTTACGGCATGGTCGGCCTGGCTGACTTCGGGCTGGCTTCGATCATGGCGGCTGGAGGTGAGCAGTCGGCGACCCGCGATGCGCTCACTCCCGCGTTCGCCTCACCCGAGAGTTTCCGGAGCGAGGAACCGACCGCGGCCGCTGACCTCTATTCCCTTGCCGCCACCCTGTACGCCCTGCTCGCCGGGCGTCCGCCGCGCTTTCCGGCGGACGCCAGATCGCCCAGCCTCGCGACGATCATCATGCTGCATGACAGGCCGGTCGAGGATGTTCCCGGCGCGCCGCCGGAGCTGATGGTGTTGCTGCGCCAGGGCCTGGCGACCGATCCGGCGGCCCGGCCGACGAGCGCGGCGGCGCTGCGGGACGCGCTCACCGCGCTCACCACGCGGCCTGCCCGGCCTTCAGCGCAGGCGGCAGGGGCCCCGGCGGCAGGGGCTCCGGCTCAGGCGGCAGGGGCTCCGGCTCAGGCGGCAGGGGCTCCGGCCGGAGATACCCCGGCCGGAGGCACACCGGCCGGAGGCACACCGGCCTGAGGGGCTCATGCCGCGGCGCCGGCCCGCGCTCGGCGGCGGGTGATGCGGGCTATCGCTGTGGCCGCTGGCCTGGTCGTGATAACTGGCGCCGCCGCCCTGATCGGCGCGCGGGTCCTCCCACCTGGAGCCAGTGCCGATTCGGCCCCGCCCGCTGCTTCCTCGCATAACCCAGCCGCCGGGCCAGATGTCGAGGCCGCGCCCGGCGTGTTCGGGATCCCAACAGTGACCAGCGGATGCCCGGCAGCGTCTGTGCGGACAGCCGGCGCGCGCTGCCCCCGGGCTCCGGAGTGCTGGAACGGGCCGGTGGTGATTTCCGGCAACGCCACCGCGAGGAGCCTGCCCTGCACGCGGCCGTACGTCTGGGAGACGTTCGCGATCGCCATCCTGCCCGCCGACGCGCGAACCTACGACCAGAACATCGTGGCGGCGAACCCGGCCGTGCGCGCTGTCTGCGCCATGCCAGTGCTGCTCAGGTCGCGGCGGGGCAGGGCGCGCCAGATCCCAGCGGGCTCGTGGGAAATCGACGTGCTGCCGCCGGACGAGGCCGCGTTCGACAGCGGAGCCCGCGCCTACCGCTGCATCGCCCATGTGGTTACCGGCTCTCATCTGAGCACCCCTGAGTTTGGCCGGTAGGCGCTCACTGCCCGCTGTGGCCGACAGCGCCAGGGAATCTAGGAGATGCTGTCGTGCACGCCATCCGGTGTCACGAGCTGCAGCATGGGCGCGATCTCGGCACGGAAGCCGTGGGGTGAGCGGATGGCCGGATCGGCATCTCGCAGGGCCTGCGCCGCGACGAGGTCGTCAGCGACGACGATGCCGATGCCGTACGGGCCTGCCGGGTCGTTCACCGGGCCGAACGCCAGCACCCGGCCCGACTCGGCGAGCGTGGTCCAGTAGCCCACATGGTCGGTCATGGTGGCCCGCTCGTCGGGGGACATGTCCAAGGCGAACCCAGGACGGGGCGGGATGAGCCGGAACACAAAACCAGGCATGGCCCGGACTCTACCGCGTGCCGTCAGCCCCTGGAC
>Ga0080026_10000416_pt1 | contig 10588 bp, 10 predicted proteins | sample OrgsoiDNA2013045_FD_70941 | JGI IMG/M metagenome (GOLD analysis project Ga0080026, IMG submission 70941) | Permafrost soil microbial communities from the Arctic, to analyse light accelerated degradation of dissolved organic matter (DOM) -... | ecosystem: Environmental > Terrestrial > Soil >... | reverse complement strand
GATGTGCAGTGGACCGACATCTGGAACACGGTTGGCCTGCGCGGCACGGCCAGCGACCAGTTTGCGCTCGACGACTTCTTCGTTCGATCGGACCATTCGATTACCCGTGAATTCGATCGGGAATGCCGCGAGAGCGGCCCGCTCTATCGCATGGGCTCCGGCACCTGCTATCAGGTCGGGTTCTCGGGCGTCGCTTGCGGCATTGCCCGCAGCGCGCTCGACAGCTTTATCGATGTGGCGCGCAACAAGGTGCCACGCGGCACCAAGTGCCCGCTGCGCGATAATGCCGTGGTGCAGTCCAATCTCGCGCAAGCCGAGGTCAACCTGCGCGCCGCGCGCGGCTACGTGCTGCAGTCAATGGCCGACACCTGGAAGGCGCTTTCTGCCGGCGCCACCATCACGGTCGCGCAACGCATCAATATCCGCATGGCCGCGACCCACGCCATCCACAAGGCGCGCGAGGCGGTCGACTTCGCCTACAATGCCGCGGGCGCCACGGCGATCTTCGAGAACCATCCGCTGGAGCGTCGCTTCCGCGACATCCACACCGTGACCCAGCAACTGCAGGGCCAGCTCAGGCATTTTGAAACCGTCGGCGCCTGGATGATGGGCGCCGATGCCGACCTCACCTTCGTCTAACAGGAGAACCCCCCATGCCCCTCGGCGGACTGCAGCACTACACCATCGAACCCTCCGATCTCGAACGCACCAAGGAATTCTATTGCGACGTGCTGGGATTAGAAAACGGCGACCGCCCGCCGCTGGATTTCCCGGGCTACTGGCTCTATTCCGGCGGCACCGCCACCGTGCATCTGATGGGCACGCGCAAGGCCCGCGAAGGCATCGTGGTGCGTGGCACCGAGAAGAAATACGAGGACACCGGCCGCCTCGACCATATTGCCTTTGCTGCAACCGATGTTGAGGGCGTACGCAACCGGCTGCAGTCCAGGAACGTGAAATTCCGCGAGAGCATCGTGCCGCGTACCGGCGATACGCAATTCTTCCTCTACGATCCCGACGGCGTCGGCGTGGAGCTGAATTTCGCGAAGACGTAAAGCGTCGCCATCCCGCTATGCAAGACATTCCGGCCGCCGAACCGCTCGCCGGCGGCATTCGCTTGCACGCTGCCGGATGGATGCGCTGCACCCAAGAAGCGAATTTCCAAATCACCACACCGGGTTCCCGACAAGGTCATGGCCCAGCCATCTAACGGGCGTGAAATGGTCAGCGTTTGCTCAACTTTGCATGAGGAATTCAGAGGGCCGCGCCGCCGCGGCAGAATAGCCGGGTGCCGCGCCTACAACCTACCCCAGGGCCTGTGCGCCCGGCTATTCGCGCCAGGTTGCACCAACTGCCCACGGCAACCTCTGCCGCCTAGTCGAGCCCGCGCTCATGACTCAAGCGAACCATCTCCTCGATGAAGATCGCTTTTTGCTTGTCGTCGAGGCTTACGAATAGTGGCTCGGCCGCATCGGCGACATTGCGCTGATCCGCCGCGCGATCATTCAAGAACTGCGCTTCGTTGCGCATCTGCTCGATGATGTCGTCCGGGGGATCACGCTTGGCCCGTGCAATTCGCAAATTGAGACGATCAGCGCCGTTATGGCCGAGATAATGCATCGCGCTGTTGAACCCGGTCCAATGCTTCTCCTGCTCGGGCGTGAGCTTCAATTCGGCCTTGATCCGGTCGATGTTCGCGTCGCTGCTGGCGACGATCTGTTCAGCACTCAGCTGCGGCTCACCTTGCTGGGTGAGCACCGCCTGCTGCTTGGTATCCTTTCCGCCTTTGGCTGCCTTGGCGGTTTTCGCTGAACCGGACTGTTTCGGTGCGTTCGGCGCGTTCGGAGCATTCGCTGCGGGCGTTTGTTGCGGCTGCCCATTTTTACCGACGCCCAGCACGCCGGTAAATACGCCGACGACGCCGCCGATCGCACCTCCCAATACGCCGCCAACCGGTCCGGCGGCCTTGTTGCCCGCCTGGGCGCCTTGTTGAACGCCTTGAACCAACCCTTGCGCGTCAGCCGCAGCGGGCGCGTTGAGAAGCGTCACGACAGCGGCCCAAAGCACAAAGCGCAGTCTCAACTGCGCACGCGCCGTCGGTGTTGGGCTGATCATTCTTTGGTCTCCATGTCGATCGGGCAGAAAAGTTTGGGGCGGCTCGGCTGCTGCCGAATCTCGACATTATTTATCGTTTTTGCACCCGGCTAGTCTACCTGGTGCGCCATGTCGTCCAGATAAAGAAAATCGCGGCCCGTGAACAAGTTAAGTTGGCTGCGACGGAACCTTGGGGCGCTATTGAGCAACCTTGCGGAGCATCCCGCTTGGCATGTGTGCAGCGCAGTATGTTCCGTCGATCCAAAACAAGGTCGGCTGCGCTCCGCCGGTCTCATGATCGGCGCGGCGAAGGAAATTCCCCTGCGTCAATTTGCACGCAACATTAGTTCTAGAACCCGCGGCACCGGATTTCTCGACAGACGCCGGCAATTCTGCTCTGATCGTCTCAACGAAATCTTCGCACCCCCCGCAATGCCAATTCCAGGCACGTCGGATCAGACGGAGAAACAAGAACAACAGCAACAGTTTTGGCTCACCACGATTGGCTCACCAGGGAGGGAACGCCATGTCACGGAGGAAGCTTTCTCGACGACAATTCGTAGCCGCTACCGCGCTGTCATCCGCAGCGCTGATCACGGCACCGTATATTCGAGGTGCTTATGCGGCCGGCAAGCTCACGATGGGCTTCTGGGATCACTGGGTGCCCGGCGCTACCAATACCAGCACTGAACTCGTCAATGAGTGGGCCGCCAAGGAGAAGGTCGAGGTTTCGATCGATTACATCGCAAGCCAGGGCAACAAGATCCTGCTGACGATCGCCGCGGAAGGCCAGGCGAAGTCCGGTCACGACATAATGGCGATGCCGACATGGTGGCCTCATGCACAGGCTGATCAGCTCGAGCCCGTGAACGACATCATGGAGCCGCTGATCAAGCTGAACGGCGAGGTCAACGGTACGGTGCAGTATCTCGGCAAGGCCGGCGACAAGTGGCTTGGCGTTCCCGCCACCATCGGCAGCCAGATCAAGGGGCCCTGCACCCGCATCGACCTGATGAAAAAATACGCCGGCATCGACGTGCAGGAGATGTATCCGGCCGGCAGCCCGCCCAAGGCGGACAACTGGACAACGGACACGTTCCTCAAGGCGGCCGAGGCCTGCCACAAGGGCGGCGTTCCCTTCGGCATCGGTCTCGGTGAAACCAGCGACTCGGTCGATACCGCCGGCGCATTTTTCCAGGCGTTTGGCGCTCAGCTCGTCGACGCCAAAGGCAACCTCACGGTCAAGACCGACGCCGTACGGCAGGCTCTCGAATTCTACAAGAAGCTGATCCCGTTCCTGCCGCCGGATGTAGCGGCCTGGGACGACGCCAATAACAACAAGTGGCTGATTTCCGGCAGAGGCGCACTGATCATGAATCCGCCCAGCGCCTGGGCAGTCGCCAAGCGTGACGCGCCGCAAGTCGCCGAGCAATGCTGGACCCACGGCTTCCCGGTAGGACCCAAAGGCAGGTTTGCTCCATTCCTTCCGTACTTCTGGAGTATCTGGAGCTTCTCCAAGAACAAGGAAGCCGCCAAGAGCCTGCTGGTCCATCTGTCGCAGCCGGAATCGATTGCGAAGCTTGTGACGGCCAGCGGCGGCTACGACTTGCCGGCGTTTGAGAAGCTCACCACCCTGAAGACATGGGCTGAAGAGGGACCGCCGAAGGGCACCCTCTTCCATTACCCAAATCCGTACAACCACCAAACCCTGTCGATCGCTGCTTCGCCGGCGCCTCCGAAGGTCGCCCAACAGATTTATACCCAGGCCATACTGACAAAAATGTGCCTGCGGTATCATCAGGGTGAAGCGATGGAAAAGACGCTGGCCTGGGCGGAAGGCGAGTGTGAAGGCTACATGCGGAGCTGAGGCCGAAGGATTTCGCTGCAATGGCGCGCGCGACTGTTGCGTGACCGCTGCGGCGAACATCCGAAAATGACGCTGTTGCGCCAACGCGATCAGGAGCCGGGTGACGCCTGCTCCTGGTTGATATTTCCGAATCCAGACCCTTCGAAATGAAACTGGCGAGGAAGATGCATCATGGTTGATGTCGTATTTCAGCCGAACGGCGTTGCCCGTACCGGAGGCCTGCGCAAGCGCGCCAGCTTGCGAACCGCGCTCAAGCGAAAGTCCACCGCGGCGTTTCTCATGACGCTGCCGCTGATCCTTCTGATCTTGATTCTGGTTATCTATCCCGCCTTCTATTCCCTGCATCTTGCGACCCTGAACAAGTCGATGCAGCGGTTCGTTGGCTTCGGAAACTTCGAATTCCTGTTCAAGCGCGAAACGTTCTGGCTGGTGGTAAGACAGTCATGCATCTTTGCGATCTCGGCGGTTTTCTTCAAGGCGCTGATCGGCTTCGTCGTCGCGCATTTCGTCCACAACATCCCGGCAAAGGGACAACGCAAATGGCGCGGCATGCTGCTGGTGCCGTGGGTCATTCCGCCGGCGATGAGTACCTTGGCCTGGTTGTGGTTGTTCGATCCATCGTACAGCGCGTTCAACTACACGCTTTCGTTCTTCGGCATCGGGCCTATTTCCTGGACCGGCGACCCGGACTGGGCCCGCTTCTCGGTCATTCTGGTCAATATCTGGTACGGCGCCCCGTTTTTCATGATCATGTATCTTGCGTCGCTAAAATCGGTCCCCGATCAGCTTTATGAGGCCGCGGCAATCGACGGCGCCAACTGGTGGCAGCGCATCTGGTACGTGACACTGCCGATGATGCGCAACATCATCGCGATCACGACGCTGTTCTCGCTGATCGTGACCTTTGCCAATTTCGATATCGTACGCATTCTGACTTCCGGAGGTCCGCTCGACCATACGCACATCTTTGCGACCTGGGCGTTCAGAATCGGCATCGAAGGCAGTGATATTCCGCTCGGCGCCAGCGTCTCGCTGTTCATGTTTCCGATCCTCGCTGTCGCCGCAATCTTTATCCTGCGCGACATCAACAAACGCGGGAATGAAGCCTGATGGCCAGCACCGTGGTGATCGACAAGGCCGCGCCGACCCGCAACGTCAAATATGGCAGCATGAGCCGCGACCGTACATGGGCGCTTAGGTGGTCGTACTTCTTCCTCACCTTGTTCGCGATCTTCTCGCTGGTGCCGCCGCTCTACATGCTGATCACGTCGCTCAAGACCAGCGCCGAGATTTCGGCGGCGACCAATCCCTGGTGGGTATTTCATCCGACGTTTTCGAATTACGTCGAATTGCTGACATCGAACCAGTTCCTGACGTTCTTCCGGAACTCCGCGTTCGTCTCGATCTTCGTGGTGACGATCACCATGCTGATCAGCGTGCCCGCCGCCTTCGCCCTCGCACGGATGCGGTTTTGGGGGTCTGCGACACTCGCGACCGGCGTGTTTCTGACCTACCTCGTCCCCGACACGCTGTTGTTTCTTCCCTTGTTCAAGATGTTCGCGGTTTTCAGCGATTGGACCGGGATCCAGCTGATCAACCGATGGTATGTGCTGCTGATCATCTATCCTACCCTGACCGTGCCGTTCTGCACCTGGATCATGATTGGTTATTTCGCATCGATCCCGAAGGAACTCGACGAGGCCGCCATCATCGACGGCGCGTCATGGTTCCAGACGCTGACGCGAATCTTTATTCCGGTCGCGATGCCCGGCCTGATCGCCGCGACCATCTTCGCCTTCACGGTATCCTGGGCGCAGTATCTCTATCCGCTGGTGTTCACGACATCGACCGACCAGCTGGTGCTGCCGGTCGGCATCATCACCAGCCTGATCAAGGGTGACGTGTTCAACTGGGGACAGATCATGACCGGCGCCCTGCTCGGCGCGGCACCTCCACTGATCATCTACGCGTTCCTGATGGACTACTACATCGCCGGCCTGACCGCCGGTGCGACGAAGGGTTGAACCTGATGGCTGATGTGACGTTGCGTAAGGTTATCAAGCGCTACGACGAGGTCGAGGCGGTGCGCGGCATCGATCTCGATATCGCCGACCATGAGTTCGTCGTGCTGGTGGGGCCGTCAGGCTGCGGAAAATCGACCACGCTGCGGATGATCGCGGGGCTGGAGGATATCACCGACGGCGACATCATGATCGGGGGCGATGTCGTCAACGACGTGCCGCCGAAGGACCGCGATATCGCGATGGTGTTCCAGAATTATGCGCTTTATCCGCATATGACGGTGGCGGAAAACATGTCATTCGGCCTGCGCCTGAAACACTATCCGAAAGCCGAGATCAAGACGCGGGTCGACGAAGCCGCGCGCATGCTCGACATCGTCGAACTGGTGGACCGCAAGCCAAAGCAATTGTCGGGTGGCCAGCGCCAGCGTGTCGCGATGGGCCGCGCCATTGTTCGCAATCCGAAGGTCTTTCTGTTCGATGAGCCGCTGTCCAATCTCGACGCCAAACTCCGGGTGCAGATGCGGATCGAAATCAAGAAAGTGCACCAGAAGGTCCGCACCACGACCGTCTACGTGACCCACGACCAGGTCGAGGCGATGACGCTCGCCGACAGGGTCGTGGTAATGAACCACGGCCGCATCGAGCAGATCGGAACGCCGAACGATCTCTATCATAACCCGGCGACCCGCTTTGTCGCCGGGTTCATCGGCTCGCCGGCGATGAATTTCATCCCGTGCCGGCTTGAGGACGTCGCCGGGAAACTGCACATTCGGCTGACCGACCGCATCGCCTTTCCATTGCCCGCCAATCGCGCGGTGAAGTATCAGGGCGTCACTCGCAACGAGAAGTTGCTGCTGGGCTTGCGGCCGGAGCATATCACGGAGGCGAAGGCGCATCCGGAGCCCGGAATCGAGGGCTTTGACGCGGTGTTGGATGTCACCGAACCGATGGGCATGGAGACGCTGATTTATTTCACGCTCGAAGGCGCGCAGATCTGCGGGCGGGTCAATCCCAACGCCGGCGCCCGCGATGGCGCGCCGCTTCGATTGGCAGTGGACCTCAACAATATGCACCTGCTAAACGAGGTCACCGGCGCCGTCATTTGACCGACGCACAACAAAAAGCCAATCGGCAAGGGAATGGGAATGGCGGCCAACAAGAAGAAAATTTTCATCACTGAATCGATGTCGCAGCCGGGACGAGCCCTATTAAAAGAGCGAGACGACATCGAAATCGTCGAATTCCCCAATATGATTTCCGCGCACGATTTCGAGGCCATGCTCAAGGCGCAGGCACCGGTTCACGGCGTGGCGCTCGGCGGCACCGGTTTCGGCGAGCCGGAGCTCGAGGCATCCAGGGACATGAAGGTGGTGACCCGGATCGGCGTCGGCTACGACGCCGTCGATGTTCCGGCGCTGAGCCGCCGCGACATCCCGCTGATGGTGGCGGGCACCGCCAATTCGCCGTCGGTTGCCGAACAGGCGCTGTTCATGATGCTGATGCTGGCCAAGCGCGCGGTGGAAATGCATTCCATCGTCAAGGACGGCAAATGGGCGCACCGGCTGGGCATGCTGCCCTATGATTTGTTCGGCAAGACGGTCCTGATCATAGGCTTCGGCCGCATCGGCACGCGCACCGCCAAACGCTGCCTCGCCATGGAAATGAATGTTTTGGTCTTTGATCCCTATAAATCGGCGGCCGAGATCAAGGGGGCCGGCTGCGAGCCGGTCAGCGATCTCGATGCGGCGCTGCCGCGAGCCGATTTTGTCAGCATCCATTGCCCGAAGACGCCGGAGACGGTCAGCATGTTCGATGCGGCCCGATTGAAACGCATGAAGGAAACCGCCTATCTGATCAACACCGCGCGCGGCGGAATCGTCGACGAACCGGCGTTATATGACGCGCTGGTATCAGGCAAACTCGCAGGCGCCGGTCTCGATGTTTTCGAACAGGAGCCGCCGCCTTCAGGCCATTCGCTGTTCGAGCTTCCCAATGTCATCATGGCCCCGCACGTCGCCGGCGTGACGCGGGAAGCCGTCGACCGCATGAGCGTGCAGACCGCGCGCAATATTCTGAGCGCGCTCGACGGCGATCCGATCAGGCATAACGTCATCAACCAGGACGTTCTTAGCATTGATTATCCTCAATAAAATGCCAATGTTTTACAGTGGTTTTACAATCTGAGTTCATTTTACGTTCACGGCCTCTCGTTTTGCCTTGGACGCTTTGTGATCTTCCAGTTTGATCAACGCCTCCTTGCCGCCGGTCTTGCGGTCCGCGAACCGACAGTAACGGGTCACTGTCTGCAGGGACATTCCAACAATGTCGCTGATCTGCGGCACGGATAGCCCTGCTTGCCGCAACCGGATCACGGCCGTGCATCGCAGGCCGTGCAGGGTCACTTCGGCCAGCCCCGGAATGTCCTCAATTGCAGCGGTGAAGTGCTCCCAGAACAGCTTGCGACTGTACGATTTGCCATCCTCTCGGCGCAGGAATGGCCCCGGCCGCTTCTCCCAGGACGCCATCTCCGCGGCGAGTTCGCTGACGATGGGGCACCAGACATCTACGCCGGTTTTCTTCTGCCCGAGATCGAAACCGCCATCGTCAATATCAGTCGGACCGAGTCGAACCACGTCTTGACCGCGCTGTCCTGTGTATAGGTATAGCATCACGCCCCTGCGCACGGCCCCTGATAACTTCGTATGCGCGATAGCGATCTGGGCGTCGGTCCAAGGCTTGTGGCCACCGCTGACCTTGTAGGCCTTCACCCCTTCAGTTAGGCCTTGCGTGATCTTGTCGGAAACAACCGCCCAGCCTGACAGCACCTTCATCACGGACAGGAATTGGTTCGCCTTGGATGGCGTTTTCGCCATCCCCTCCATCGCCTTCTTGACGTGTGAGGGGCGCAACCCTTCGATCGGCAAATTGCCCCAAGCGCGTTTCGCGATACCAAGCGCGCGACGATAATGGTCGAATGCAGAGGCAGAGAGAGTTGGCGAGGAGGCGGCCAGATATTCATCGACCGCGAAATTGACCGTGTTGACGGTCGGCACCGAACTCTTGCCTTGCGCTTCTCGCAGCGCCGTCCAGAACTCTGGCGTTTTCGGGTTGCGCGGAAGAGGAATGCGGGGGCCTTGCGCTGAAGTGCCCCTGCCCGCTTGGTAGAAGTAATACATTTTGCCACGCGCAAGGACGGCATGAACGCCCTTTGGAAATTCCAGTGTGCCTTTCGGTCGGTTCTTACGTGGCATTGATAGCTCCCGTCATGTAGGGGTCGTCATCATCAGATGAAACGTTTGCGCAGGCAAGGCGTTCATGTACCGCCGGCAAACACCATCGGACGCAGCCCGGCGTCAGTTTGATTGGTGGGGGGATGACACCGCGACGGACCAATTCATCAACGGTGCTCTCGGAACTGCTCAATTCCCAGGCCAATTCCTTGCGGCTCATGTAGGAAGGTGGACGATTGGCGCTGCCGCTGACGGGTTTTGCGGCAATGCGATTCTTCTTGGCCGCGCGGGGGGGCCTGCTGTCTTCTGGTATGCTCATTGTGGTCGTCATGGATCAAGCATGCACATCTCCTTGCTGCCCGGCGTTGGTTGAGATTCCGGGACTTACATGACGCCACGGGGGCGCGCGAAACTGGGGTCGTCAATGTCAGTGAAGAGTCGTCCCTGCCTGTGGCTGTATCGCAATCAACTCAGGTTGGCTGTGTGCAGTCAACACGGTGCCGTCGGGTAGGATACCGGTTACGAACAGACCGGCCGCATGGGCTGCATCGATGCGGCGCTTGAGGTCTGCTTTGGTAAAGGGAATTGCGCGGGTCATGGCCAGAATGTTGCTGGTCATGCAGATGCTCCGTGGTGGGAAACGCTGGTCATCGGTCGCGCCCGCGACCTTGCCCAAGCCGGTGCGGATCTTTCGACGATCTTAGACGGCGGAATTTCTCCGAAATAAATCCAATGGGCGTCGCCTCCGCCGTAGCCCGTCCACTTATGTTCAGGCATCCCTGGCCGCCAGTGCTTGCGCAGCCACGGCCGGTATCTGAAAAGTCTGCGGTCATGCGACGGTATGCGGACCGTGAGCCGCACAACGTTGCGGTGAGTTGAATTAAACAGCCAATGTTCAAAGACCTCACCCGACCGCTCGAACATAGCCGCGGTTTCCGCAGCGGTGCAGCGCGTATCGGTTCGCTCGGTCAGCCAGACAACCTCCGCGCCGCCAGCCATGTTGTTTGCGCCGTGATAGGGCAGCAAGCCATCTTCTAAAATCTGTTCGACCAGATCGGCAGGAGTGAAGTGGTACAAAATCATGATGCGCGTGTCCCAGCCATGCAGGCCAAAGTTATTGCAACGTCGCACCCAGGGGATGCGATCAGGGCAGAAACTGAAGTCTGAATGTGAAAGCCCCACTGTGCGCGATAGGGGGCAGATACTCTCGAAGTCAATGTTGACCGGGAGAGGGCCAAAGGGGCCGTGCAGGGATCATAGCCGCGAATCGTACGTCGGTGTCAATGAAATAGATGACGCGCCCGCGCGGTCTCAGCGTACAGCCACGTCAGCTGCTACGATCATGAGATGATTCGAAAGTCAGCAAGAGGGCG
>Ga0080026_10000415_pt1 | contig 10590 bp, 9 predicted proteins | sample OrgsoiDNA2013045_FD_70941 | JGI IMG/M metagenome (GOLD analysis project Ga0080026, IMG submission 70941) | Permafrost soil microbial communities from the Arctic, to analyse light accelerated degradation of dissolved organic matter (DOM) -... | ecosystem: Environmental > Terrestrial > Soil >... | reverse complement strand
TATTTTTTACTCGTATCCCTACTGAAAATATTTCGTCATTGCATCTCAGTAATGCTGCTGCTATCAGCGTCGGCGCCACTTTTACACCTCTCCTTTTTATATCAAAGGCTTCGTTTCCGCGCGCGGCACTGATGAATGCGAAAGATCGCCGAATTTAGCGGTAAGGTGTTTTTAAGTTCTACTATTGAATATAGCATAATATTATCCAATTAAAAAGCGCATTTGGGAATGTATCGACCCTTTATAATCCGGCAGTTTTCTAAAGATAGGATAGTAGTTTTTTATTTGCAAAAAGGATCGGATAATTCTGCATTGCCGACCAAATGCAAAATGCGTACTGCGATGGTACATAGAAAAAATAGTAAATTAATTTAGAAATTAAAAACGTAAATTCATCCACTCCTAAAATCACATTCATGTATACCAGTACCGAGTTTCAGTCACAGGGAGCCACTGTTCGCGGAAGATTATATAAACCGGCGAATAGATCTGAAGCATTGGCGGTCGTTATTATGACACACGGATTTAGTGCTACAATCGGAATGGTGGCGGATCATTATGCCGATGAGATCTTCAGGGCGGGATTTGCTGTTTTATTATATGATCACCGCAATTTCGGTATAAGTGATGGCGAACCAAGGCAGGAGATAAATAAGTGGCTGCAAATGCGGGGGTATCAGGATGCTATTGATTTTGTTACGGGTTTGAAAGGAATTGATTCAAACCGGATTGCTTTGTGGGGAGATAGTCTGAGTGCGGGTCAGGCACTTGTTTTGGGCGCGATAGACTCAAGAATTAAAGTTATTATTGGTCAGGTACCTGCCTGCAATGATAAATCCGCACCGGCGGATGAAGACGGCAGGTTGTTTAACGCCATGGTGGAATTTTTTAAGAAAGGTGACATTGCCGGAAAACCGGAGATAACCAATGGTCCAATGCCGGTGGTGTCAACTGATCAGAAAGGAACCCCATCCCTGCTTAAACCGTTAACGGCATTTCGCTGGTTCATTGAATACGGAGGAAGGCACAATACAGGATGGAAGAATCTGGCAACCTATGTAAATCCAAATGCAATTGTTTTGTTTCATCCTGCATTATGTGCGAAACATATAAAAGCTTCTGTTTTTTTGCTTATCGCCAAAGAAGATGAATTGACTAGCCCGGTTGTTGCAAAAGAAGTTTATGACCTGATTCCTGGACCCAAGGAATACATGGAAGTCGAAGGGGGCCATTTTGGACTCTTATACTATCCTGGAGAGCTTTTCAATAAAGCCAGTAAAGCGCAGTGTGATTTTCTGAGAAGGTATTTATAATTAACTTAACATCATAGGCTTTTGGTATCGAAAAGAAATCATCCCGAATTCAAAATTTGAGTTAATTCCACACAAAGAGGCTATTCACACTTTCGCCTGTTACCCATTTCTTCCCGATTCACCGGTATCACAAATAAGCAATTGGTTACCGGAGGTTCCTGGCATTTCGCCAGGCTGATCAAACGACGTCAACAAATCTGATATTTCAAATGCTCCTACGCAACCCTGTATTCCAATGCCTCGTTCTTAATGGATGTCTTCCCCAACCCATGGCTGTAGAATGGCCGGCTAATTCGTTTCTTCACGGCCGGGCTTCTCAATTTTTTATTTCTTCTGTATCCTTTTATCGGTCTTCGAGAGCAGACAGTCCGCTTATTCACTAACATGTCCATCTAAACTTTCTATTTATGAACAATCTTTCAAATTCCAAATCAGGGTTAAAGCCTGTAAGGTTTATTTTACTATTTGTTCTGGTGCTCGGCTTAACGTTAAGCTGCAAAAAAATAAACATCGACAAAAACGACCTGCGGGATTTTCAGCAGGTAAATCTGGTCGCGAGCGGCGGCGCCTGGTCGCCTGTGTTAACCGATCCTACCCTTCTCAATGCCTGGGGTCTGGCCTGGGCTCCGTCTGGGATCGCCTGGGTGAACGCCGAAGCTGGCCATGTCAGCGAATTGTATACGGGTGAAGGGGCCGTGGTCAGGCCTGGGATAAATATACCCTCACCCACAGATGCAATTAACGGAGCACCCACGGGCATTGTCTTCGCGGGAGGAGCGGGATTTAAACTTGCCAATGGTCAGCCTGCTGCATTTCTTTTTGTTGGAGATGATGGTGTTGTATCCGGTTGGAACGGTCCGGCGGGAAATAATGCACTTCGTATTGCCAACAACTCAGCCAGCTCTTCCTACTTTGGACTGGCATTAACCACCTGGAACGGGTCGCATTTTCTTTATGCAGCCAATTTCAAGACTGGTAAAATCGATGTATGGGATACAACCTTCACTCAGATTAACATGCCATTCAATGATCCCAACCTTCCTGCCAGCTATTCCCCGTTTAACATTCAGTCAGTAGGCTCCTGGCTTTTTGTGATGTATGCAAAAGTTGGCGCGGATGGAGCTGAAATACATGAGGTAGGACTGGGACTGGTAGATGTTTTCAATCCCGACGGCTCCTTCGTAAAAAGATTCGCGTCACATGGTACCCTTAATTCACCCTGGGGTGTAACCATGACACCTGCCAATTTTCTGGAAGAAAATGACATGACCAGCGACGACGGAAAAGGGAACAAGGTTGATCTTGGAGAAAGTAAAAGCAAAGGCCGCGATGATCCGGATCACGAACCGCTAATATTGGTGGGAAATTTTGGTGACGGACGGATCAATGTGTTCTCTCCCGACGGACGGTTTCAGGGACAATTACAAAACCATCACCAGACTATCGTAATCGACGGACTTTGGGCCCTGGGCTTCCCTCCCACTACCGCAACTGCTATCGATCCCATGCGGCTTTATTTTACCTCGGGTCCGAAAGATGAAACCCAGGGACTGTTCGGATATCTGATTAAAAAATAATGATGCCTCCAATCAGGGCCATCCCTCAGTCGAAACGGCTGGTCCTGATTTTTCATTTGATACATCAAATCTGTGCATTTAAGCGTGCCCCATTTCCCTTACTCCGCCTTCAAACTATTTGCCGGATTCGCTTTCGCTGCTCCGATATTTGGCCACAGAATCTGAGCATAGAAATCATTGCAGATGTGTATTCAGACGGCGCACTTTAATTGTTGTCAGGCGATAGCGTCCTTTTATTGTTTAAATTGTAAAGTGAACTTATGTAAACATATCATTGCTTCGATCTTATTTTCAACTGTAATTTATTTCGCATGCCCTGCACAGGATGAACCAGTGGCTTTTGATCATTACAATTCAAAAAATGGATTATCTAATAATGAAGTCAACGATGTGATTCAGGATGATGACGGATTTATTTGGATTGCCACCAGAGCCGGTTTAAACCGATTTGATGGAAAAGATTTCACGAAATATTATGCCGATGGTTCCCCTGAGCAGCTGCCTTCCAATGATATTTATCGCTTAGCGAGATTTTCAGGTAATCGTATACTCGTCGGTACGCTAAAGGGCATGGCCAGTTTCAACACCCGGACAGGTAAGATCAGCCAGCACATCATTCCAGGAGATCCGGTCCTCAATAAATATCGCAACAGAATACTGGATATCATCGTCGACAGCAGTCACAATGTAATTGTTTGCACGCTTACAGGCATTTTTGTATTTGACTCAGCTTTCAAATTAATTTTCAGGCACGAACCTTTTACCGGATCTGACCTTGGTAAAAAGAGAATTGAATTTTGTTATTCCCTTCAATTGTTAAAAAACGGAAATATTTTTATCCCGGCAACAAATGATGTTTTTTTATTGGATATGAAGAGGAAAACGATGAAAAGTGTAAGTGCATTACCTGCTTCAGACTGGAAATTATTTAGCCCCTGGCGGACGACGGGTCATGTGTTGTTTAATTGGAAAGACGATAATCACTGCTTTGTATTTAATTACATAACCAGACCCGATAGCTTGAATTTGTATGAACTGAATTTCATCCATCAAAGAGTCTATTCCCTGAATATTCCGATTGCACAAAAAAATGAGATTCATTGGAAAAGCAGCATTACCTTCCTTACTGATAGTACAATAGCCGTCAATAGCAGTTTTCAAAACGGTATTTATCTATTCCACTTTGATTCCCTCGCTAACTCCTTGGTTTATACTGGAAAATTTCTAACTGGTGTTCAATGCAACAGGATTTTTAGGGACAAAGAAAAGCGACTGTGGATCAGTTCGGATGATGGTATTTTTAAGCAGTCATTTCAGAAATCCCTTTTTCATAATACCTATATCCGCGACATAGGCAGAGAACATAATATAGACAATTTTGTCAATGGTTTTGCAGCGATTGGAGATAATTTGTTTGTTAGTATTTACGCTACGGGCGTTTTACGATATGGACTTCAGGACAAACTGCCAGTGGCGGGAAACGGGAAAATGATCACAGGGATCAAACTTCCCTGGAACATTATTCGAACGTCGAAAGATAGTTTATTGATACCTACCCAGGAGGGTGCATTTATTTTGAATGCAGACAAAGAAAACAAGAGCAGGTTTTGGAAACCGGGATTACCACCATCCTTAGATAAGGTCGCGATTACTTCCATATTACTGGACAGCCGGAACCGTTTATGGATGGGTATGGGAAAGGGATTTGGTGTTTTTATGATAAATCTCAATAATCACCTCAGCAAGATTTTTGAGCCAGGGCTTGGTCCCTACCCTTTTCCCATCAGATACCCGCTTGCGATGACGGAAGATCAAAAAGGTAATATCTGGATGTCGGGCATTGAGGGAATTACCCGATGGAACCAAGCCAAACAACAGTTTGATACATTAATAAAACATATTCCCGGTCTTTCAGAGGATATATCAGGTCAATGGATTTCCGTTCAGGCTGATAAATCAGGCAACCTTTGGATTTGTCCTGAAGAATTTGTGCTGATAAAATGGAACCTTGCCAATGGTTTATTCAAAATTTTTCGTATGCCAGTCACTACCGGAGCATTGAGGGCACACCAGATTGAGGGTCCGTGGAATGGTATTTTGTGGATTCCCACAAACGCAGGCTTACTGTCTTTTGACGTCAATACCGAGAAATTTAAGTTAATCAGGGAAGAAGATGGTCTGCCGGGAGACAATGCGATCGATGGAAGAATGTATTTTGATTCAACAGAAGGCAAAATCTACGCTGGCTTTGATAAAGCTTTTACCTGGTTTGAACCTAAGAAACTTTTGCGTACTGAACGCATCCCACTTACCTACATCACAGATATTCGGGCGATAGGAGATTCTTTTTCAAAAGCAGGTTATGATCAGGCCAGATTTACCCATGACCACAACTCAATTAGTATCAGTTTTGCAGGTATTAATTTTGATAACGGCCAATCAAACCAATATGCTTACCGGATATTTGAGAATCATCCAGCGGGCTGGATATCAATCGGCTCTCAAAAGACGCTGAATTTTGCCAATTTAAAGCCGGGGAAATATACTTTTCAGGTAAAAACAGCCGGCACGGATGATATAAATAATAATGGAGCTGCGAGTCTTATGCTGATCATCTCCCCCGCCTTTTACCAAACGAATTGGTTTTTTACCATTTGTTTGCTGATTATTGCATTAACATTATATGCACTTTATCGGTATCGTATTCAACAATTGCTCAGGGTGCAGAAAGTTCGCATTAATATATCATCGGACCTTCATGATGATATCGGCGCCCGACTGACAAACATGAACATCTTAACCATGTTGAGTGAGCAGAATCTTGGAAACCCCGAAATCTCCGGAACTTACCTTTCCAGAATCTCCGGCGAGATCCAGTCGTCCGGAGAGGCCCTTGACGATATTGTCTGGAGCATTAACAGCAACTACGATTCCCTTGCCGAAACGATTGCGCGTATGCGCCGGTACGCTGCAGAGCAATTTGAACCAACGAATATCGCTTTTGAATTCAAAACGGATGTTTTTAGAATTCATCATAAATTAATGATGGATCAGCGAAGAGATTTGTTTATGGTTTATAAAGAGTCAATTACCAATATCTTAAGGCACTCGGGCGCATCAAAGGTTTCGATAAATATAATGAACATAAAAAAACAGCTGCATGTGTCCATCACCGATAACGGAAAAGGATTTGACCTGTCGAAACCAACTCACCGGCACGGAATCCTAAATATGCACACGCGTATTAAGAAATGGCAAGGTAAACTCACCATCGAGTCTTCTCCTGTTTCCGGCACCACAATTATTATCTGTCTGCCTTGACCCCACTAACCGGTAAAGGGGATTTTATTGACCTCCGATCGATTTACCTTTATGCCTGATATGGCGATTAGCATCATCATTTTTGAGGACAACGAGCAATTGAGACAATCCCTGGTTGTACTTCTAAAAAGTTCATCGGAATTCTCTGTTATTGGTGATTACGGTCATTGCCTCGACGCATCAAATATTGTCAGGCGGTTAAAACCTGATGTGGTGATCATGGATATAGATCTGCCAGAACAAAACGGGATTCATGGCACGCGGATGATTAAGGAAGCCAGACCGGAAACTCTGGTGATTATGTACACCATGTTTGAAGACGATAAAAAAATATTCGACAGCCTATGCGCGGGAGCCAATGGATATATATTAAAGATTACCACACCTTATAAATTATTCGATGCGATTAAAGAAGTAACAGAAGGTGGCGCGCCCATGTCCCCGACCATAGCCAAACGGGTGTTACAGTCTTTTCAACAAAGAAATATAAAACAGGCTTATGACCTGTCAGTAAGGGAAAATGAAATTCTCGAACTACTTACAGAAGGATATAGTATCAAATTAATTGCCTCCGAACTGAAAATAGCCTATGAAACCGTTCGCTCCCACCTCAAAAATATCTACCCAAAGCTGCACGTAAACTGTGGCAAAGAAGCCATAGCCAAAGTACTGAAAGAAAAAATACTATAGCCGAAAGCAGCTACCCTTAAAAAGGGATTGTATTTGACTTCAATCTGATTCATTTTTGGTGAAACACCGGGGTCAGTTTTAACAGATTACAAATCTGTTCCCTCCGCTCAAAAATGCAGACATGAAAACCAATACTATCCTAAGATTCATTTTTTGTAATATCATTATATTATTGGGTTGCGGCAAAAGCAATGGCCCGACCCCGGGCGGCAGCACTAAAACCTGGTTGGTTAAAGATCTTGCCATTCACGGCGGATGTGCCGTTGGAGGGCCGGCCGCCCTGGCACATTATACCTTTACTTATGACAATGCTGCCCGGATTGTTCAGTTTGATTATTCCGGTTGCCTCCCTCTGGCTCACTATGAGGTAGTTTATAATAGCCAGGGTAAAATATCCAATATCAACCACTTTCAGAACAACTTATCCGCGCCGCCCAGTTGGTTAATTACTTATGGCGGTGATTTTGTAAAAACAGTTGTTCCGGAGAATAATGACACTGCAAATTATCCGGCAAAAACCCTGAGCTGGAACATTAACAATAACAAGGAACTAGATGGAGTACGTTTTAACAAAACTCAGTTTGGATCGGGTGGGACCTTATTTTATAACTACGTTTCAAACGCCTTGCAGTCGTCTTATATAGTGGATGATCTGGGACGCAAGCAGGACCTGTGGGCCAGTTATGCGCCCAACCCCTCAGCACCGGCTCTTGAAAACCCCTTTCAGGTGGGACGCACACACGAGCAAAAATTTCTATATTATTTTTTCCTTTTGGGTGTGATAGATGACTACGACGTGTTGGGCGACGGTTTGCCAAATGGTATTTATGAAGGTTATACGTACTCAGGCGTAAATAAAATACCCTCTTATCACTTTTTTAATTCCTATACGCTGGACAGTAATAAAAATCTATCCAGGATTGCAAGATCCCTGGCACTGGACGCACCCGCTTTCAGCACATATTCCCAAAATTTTACGGTTGATGTGACTTATGAACAGCATTGAATCAAGAAAAATTCATGACCAATCACAGATTTTTTTCTTATCGTTACAGGCTTTTAGTCTTACTATTCTTCTTTACTTTAATTACATACCTGGACAGAACATCTATTTCTCTGGTCGGCGTAAGAATTAAACATGCATTCAATCTAAACAATGAACAGTTCGGCTGGGTACTGGGTTCTTTTGCATTGGCGTACGCCTTATTTGAAATTCCTTCTGGTATATTGGGAGATCGGATAGGTCAGCGCGCTGTATTTATCCGCATCGTACTCTGGTGGTCTGTATTTACTGCGATGACGGGACTGGCGACTGGATTTTATTCCTTACTGGGTATCCGGTTTCTGTTTGGCATGGGAGAATCGGGAGCTTACCCAACTTGTTCTGGCGTAATAGCCCGGTGGTTCCCCATAAAGGAAATTGCAAGAAGTTCTTCCGTTTTACTTTTGGGTTCGACTACAGGGGCGGCATTGGCTCCCCTGATCGTGATTCCTATCGCGGCGGCATTGGGATGGCGTGCAACTTTTTTTGTAAATGGCATAATAGGCATACTCTGGGTGTTGGTTTGCTGGATCTGGTTTAGGAATTTTCCATCGGAAATGCATCATATTTCAAAATCGGAACTTATTTTGATAGAAAATAACCGCAGATTTCATAACAAAAGGAATCGGATCCAATGGACCCGATTAATCAGAAATCCTACGATTTGGGCTTTGTCTGCCATGTTCTTTTGTTCCCAATGTTTAAATTACTTTTTCTTAGGCTGGATGCCTGTTTATCTTCAGGAGGGGCGGCATTTTTCTGAGGGAGCAATGAAAATGACCACGTCGGCAGTTTTCATAGGAGCCCTGGTTGGTGGATCGGTAGCTGGGTTTGTCAGTGACTGGCTGGTAACTAAAAAGGGGTTGAGGTTTGGACGATGTCTGGTTGGATTCCTTTCATTTGCTGTCATGGGCATGTTAATTTTCACCCTTGCTTTCACAGCTAATAACCATATAGCGATCGCCTGCCTGATTCTATCCTATTTTTTTTACCTCCCTTCGGTGGTATCTTCCGTTTCCACCTGTATTGACTTGGGTAAAGAAAATGCAGGAACCATTACCGGTATAATGAATTTCTTCGGCCAGTTCGGTTCTTTTAGCCTGTCGGTTTATTTTGGCCGAATGGCGGAGGTCTCTCATGGTTTTAAAACACCTTTGATTGGACTGTCAATGGTATTACTGATCGGAGCAATTCTTTGGCTTTTTATTAATCCTGCAGCGTCTTTACAGGTTGACCCATCGTAGACCCCATTTCAATGTTTTTTATGAATACACAAGATAAACACTTCCACATGGGCGACGAATATGAAATTCATTCGTCTTCACAAAAATCTGTAGGGAGAAAAGTGATTGAAACTACAATTGAGCTGGCAAAGTTGTCATTTAACAGTCCCTCACTCATCAGGACATTGGATATTGCCTGTGGCCCGGGCAACCTGACTATTGAACTACTGCATTCGCTGGAACATAATTTCCCCGGTGTTAAAATCGAATTGATGGGATTAGACTACAGTGAAAGCAATGTGAAACGGCTTATAGTGAATTCGGGCGGAAGAATTAAGGGAATCACTGCCTCGTTTTATGAGCTTCCTGAAGAGACAAGAGGACAAGATATAATAACTTCCAACGAGGGACTACACTGGCAGCCACCCTATAAGATGAACCAGATCCACAACGACCTCATGACAACAGGTGAAAAAGAAAAATATCAAAACTGGGCTTTGAAAAACCTCACCCGCGTTTTTAAAAACATATTTGAGTCTTTGCAAAACGATGGCATTGCTGTACTCCAATTTGGCCATGAAGGTCAACTTAAAAATCTATGGGGTTTAATTTATGACTTATTCCGCGGCGCCGCATTCAAAGAGTATACGTCAAAAATTAACTTCCCCGTTTATCATCCCTCCATAGACAATATCCAATTTGCTCTGAAAAAGGCAGGGTTTTCAGGCCGGCTTACCGAAATCATTGCCTATGAAGAGGACTTTTCAGAAGACAGCCCTCGGGCGATCACTAATTTCTTTAAAGCGGTTTCGCAACCTGGTTTCAGCCAGTTTATGAATTACGATACATTAACGTCCTTTTATAATAAAATGGAGGAGAAGTTAGAAAGTATAAATTTAAAAGAATTCAGGAAAAATCAGTGGCACCGCACAATAATCAAGTTAAAAAAGGCCTGAAATAAAATAGCTCGCACAGTTGCAGCGTCTGTTAAACAGGTGGTTCTTAAAATTTAAATCATCAATAATATTAAAGAAATGAGACGTCAGTTTGAACATTTTCACATGAGCGAAGATTATGAAGTTAATTCTTTATCACAAAAGATAACAGGACGACACGTCATTCAGCAGGTGATACAAATGGCCAGGGCACAATTTAAAAATCCGGAAAGGCTCAGAGCGCTGGATATAGCCTGCGGACCTGGCAATCTGACTATTGAGCTCCTACACGCTCTGGAGGAAAGCTTTCCAAATACTAAAATTGTTCTGGCAGGATTAGATTTTAGCGAAAAAAATGTAAATATTCTTATCGAAGCCTCCAAAGGAACTGTGGAGGGGATCGTGGGCTCATTTTATGAATTTCCGTCTGCAATAAAAAATGAAGATATTATTTTCTCCAACCATGGACTTCACTGGCAGCCTCCATAT
>Ga0080026_10000413_pt1 | contig 10637 bp, 7 predicted proteins | sample OrgsoiDNA2013045_FD_70941 | JGI IMG/M metagenome (GOLD analysis project Ga0080026, IMG submission 70941) | Permafrost soil microbial communities from the Arctic, to analyse light accelerated degradation of dissolved organic matter (DOM) -... | ecosystem: Environmental > Terrestrial > Soil >... | reverse complement strand
CAGACGTGAGCGATTATCCGCTTACGCGGCTGGCACCAGCGGTTGTCGATATATTGAAAATTACTGCGGACGGGCGGGCCTGGGCGAGAACGGCGGCCGAGAGAACATTTCGAAGGATCACCCCCGTCATCTGCTTCGCCATGCTCCGAAAAAACTGCCTACTTGCTGCCTTATCACGGGGAGGATCGGCCATCAAGAGGAGCCGGGTGATTCATGATCACGTGGATCTGCCAGTCACGGCGACTGGCAGATCCACGTGATCATGAACGACGTTCCGGTCAGGCCGCCCCGGCCCGTTCGCGGATGGCGGCGACCAGGGCCGGGATGACGTGACTCAGGTCGCCGATCACCGCGTAGTCCGCGTGCGCGATGATCGGCGCGTCGGGGTCGGTGTTGACCGCGACGATGTGCTTGGCGCTCAGGCAGCCGGCCATGTGCTGGATGGCGCCGGAGATCCCGCAGGCCAGGTATAGCTCGGGGGAGATCCGGGTGCCGGTCTGGCCGACCTGCTGGCGGTGCGGTCGCCAGCCCTGGCTGGTCACCACCCGGGACACGCCCAGTGTGCCGCCCAGCAGCCCGGCCAGCTCCTCCAGCACCTCGAAGCCCTCCGGGCCGCCGACGCCGCGGCCGCCGCCGACCACCACCCGTGCGGTCGCCAGCGAGATGCCCGTGCTGCGCTCGGCCGACTCCACCGCGTGCACCCGCAGGTCAGCATCCGCGATCTCCGGCTGGAACTCCTGCACCTTGACGTCCGCGGCCGCCGCCCCCTCCGCAAGCTGGACCGGCACTGCATCGGCCGCCACCGTGACCAGCGCCAGCGTCGCCTCCAGGGCCGCATCCTCCAGCAGGCTGCCGGCCCAGCGCTGCCGGACCAGCTCGCAGTAGCCCGGCGCCACCCAGCGCGCCGAGGTGCAGCCGGCTGCGACCGGCTGCCCGGTGATCGCGCCCAGGTGCGCCAGCACCTCACTGCCGCGGTCGGTAGCCGCGGCCACGACGGCGGCCGCCGCGCGGGTCACGGCCAGCTCGGCCAGCCCCCGGGCCCACGCCGCCGGCGCGTACCCGGACCCGGCCGTGACCACGTACGCCTCCGCCACGCCCAGCGCGGCCAGCTCCCGGGCCGGGACGGACGCAGGGGAACCGTTATCACCGGAAGTTCGGGGGTCGGCAAAGAAAACCGCCGCGACGTCACCGCCCGCGGAGGTGGCAAGCTCGCGGGCGAGCGACAGCGCGCGCAGCGAGGCATCGGCCGCGCCGTCCCCGTCGCGCTCTACCAGGCACAACACGGTCATGACAGCACTCCCAGCTCGTCCAGCAGCGCCACCAGCGCCGGGACCGCGTCGACGCCGTGGCCGAGCACCTGCGCCCGGCCCGAGGTCTCCTGGGGCAGCCGCAGTCCGGTCTTGCGCAGCCCTTCCGGCTGCCAGTCCGGGTGGAACACCTCGATCTTGGCCCGCTTGGCCCGCAGCCGGCCGGGCAGCGAGGGGTACCGGGGCAGGTTGATGCCCTCCTTCACGCTGACCACGGCCGGCAGGATGAGGTCGTAGGTCTCCTGGGTCCCGCGGTACTCGCGGCCGGCCTGCACGCCGGTGCCGTCGCCGGTCAGCGTCAGCCGCTTGATCCCCGACGCGGCGGGCAGGCCGAGCGCGTGCGCGACCCGGATGCCGACCTGGTAGTCGCCGGTATCGGCCGCCTCGTTGCCGAACAGCAGCAGGTCGTAGGGCGGCTCGTCGCTGGCGGCGCGGCGGGTGACGAGGCCGGCGATGGCGGCGGCCGTGGCGATCGGGCCCCACTCACGGCCGTCGGTCTCCAGCAGCACCGCGTGCTGCGCGCCGAGGGCCAGCATGTCCCGGAGCTGGTCGGCGGCCTCGGGCGGTCCGAGGGTGAGCACGGTGACGCTGCCGCCCGCGCGCTCGACGAGCTGCACGGCCTCCTCGACCGCGCACTCCTCGTGCGGGCTGACCGTGAAGCCCGACATCCGGGTGTCGACCTCCTGCCCGTCGGCGGTGACCACCACCCGGCCGCCCACCATCGGGACGCGCTTGACGCAGACCAGGATCTCCATGTCAGCTCCGGACCCGGTCGTTAGCCGGGTCGAACAGCGGGGTCGAGCCGGCCACGGCCACCGTCACGGGGTAGCGCTCGCCGAGGTACTCCACCGCCAGCGCGGTGCCCTCGGCCGCCTGCTCGGGGGGCAGGTAGGCCATCAGCAGGTGCTTGCCCACCGACGGGCCCGAGCCGGCGCTGGTGACGTAGGAATGGCGGCCCCGGGCGTCGATCAGCGGCTCGCCGCCGGGGGTCAGGATCGGCTCGCCGCCGAGCATGTACCGGAGCTCACCGGAGGCCGACGCGTGGTCGTCCACGGCCAGCGTGCACAGCACGGCCGCCGGGGGCGCCGCGCGCTGCTCCAGGTAGGCGGCCTTGCCCACGAAGTCCTGCGCCTTCACCTTGGGCCGGGCCATGCCGGCCTCGACGATGGTGTAGTCGCCGTCCAGCTCGGCGCCATAGGCGCGGTAACCCTTCTCCAGCCGGCCCGTGGTGCCGTAGACGCCGATCCCCACCGGCACCAGGCCGCTAGGCTGGCCCGCGGCCCACAGCGTGTCCCAGATCCTGGCTCCCAGCTCGATTGGCGCGTACAGCTCCCAGCCGAGCTCGCCGACGTAGGAGATGCGCGAGGCCAGCACGGTGGCGCCGCCCAGCTCGATCTCCCGGCAGGCGCCGAACGCGAACCGGGCGGGCGAGACGTCGTCGGGCGTCACGGCGGCCAGGATGTCGCGGGCGCGCGGGCCCCACAGGCCGAGCGTCGTCCAGGCCGAGGTCAGGTCGGTGATCGTGGCCGTCCCGTCGGGCGGCAGGTGATCGGCGAACCACTTCAGGTCGCTCATCCCGGTCGCGCCGCCGGTGACCACCCGGAACCGGGACGGCCCCAGCCGCATGATGGTCAGGTCCCCGACGAAGCCGCCCGCCTCGTCCAGCAGCGAGGTGTACACGACCCGGCCCACCGCCACGTCCAGCTGCGAGACCGCCACCGACTGGACGGCGGCCAGGGCGCCGGGGCCGGCCACGTCGAAGACGGCGAACGCCGACAGGTCCACCAGGCCCGCGGCGTCCCGCATGGCCAGGTGCTCGGCGTTGATGATCGGCGACCACCAGCGTGACTCCCACTCGCCGGTCCGCTCCATCAGGCGGCCCGCGTAGCGGTCCAGCAGCTCCTCGTTCGAGGCGTACCAGTTCGGCCGTTCCCAGCCGGCGGTCTCGACGAAGACGGCGCCCAGCTCACGCTGCCGGTCGTAGGCCGGCCCCAGCCGCAGCGGCCGTCCCGACTCCCACTGCTCGGCCGGATGCACGATCCCGTACATCTTGTTAAAGCCCTCGCGGGCGCGGGCCACCACGTGCGCGTTGGTGCGCTGGTGGGGGTAGAAGCGGGCGATGTCGGCCTCGCGGATGTCGACCTGCGGCGGCACGCCGCTCATCCACTCGGCCACCGCGCGGCCGATGCCTGGCCCCTCCTTGATCCAGCTCGCCGCCACCGCCCACAGGCCGAGCACCTCGGGCGTCTCGCCCAGCGCCGGATGCCCGTCGGGAGTCATGGAAATCAGGCCATTAATGGAATAACGGATCCCTACCCGCTCGTCACCCAGTAGCTCGGGCATCAGCTCCAGAGCCTGCAACAGCTGGGGGTCGAAGTCGTCCTGCGTGAACGGCATCTCGGTGGGCGACAGCACGGCCTCCTCGTTGGAGGGGATGTCGTCGGGCGCGACGATGATCGGCCGGTGCGCGTAGGAGCCCACCTCCATGTCGCCGCCATGCTGGCGCTCGTACATGTTGGTGTCGACGTCCCGGACGATCGGGTACTCGATCTCCCCGGCGGTGTCGGCGAACAGCGGGATAGGCCCCACGCTGATCATCTGGTGCACGATCGGCGTGAGCGGGATCCGCGCCCCGGCCATGGCCGCGATCCGCGGGCTCCAGACGCCGCAGCAGATCGCCGCCACGTCGGTGGCGATGTCGCCCCGGCTGGTGCGCACCCCGCTGAGCCGGCCATCGGCCGCCTTGTCGATGCCGAGGACCTCGGTGCCGGCCAGGACCGTGAGCGCGTCAAGCTGCTGGGCCTGCTCGCGCATCAGCGTGCCCGCCCGCAGCGAGTCGACGACGCCGACGGTCGGGAAGTGCGCCCCGCCGAGGATCACGGACTCATCGAGATAGGGAACGAGCTTGCTGACCTCGGCCGGAGTTACCAGCCGGGCGGGGATGCCCCACGCCTTGGCCGCCGTGCAGCGCCTGCGCAGCTCGGTCATCCGCTCCGGGGTGCGGGCCACCTCGATGCCGCCGCTCTGCGTGAAGACGCCGAGCTCGGAGTACTGCTCGGTGCTGTCGCGGGTGAGCTCCATCATCATCTTGGAGTACTCGATCGGGAAGATGAAGTTGGACGCGTGGCCGGTCGAGCCGCCGGGGTTGGGCATCGGCCCCTTGTCTACCATGACGATCTGCGTCCAGCCGAGCCGGGCGAGGTGGAAGGCCAGGCTGTTGCCGACGATGCCCGCGCCGATGATGACGGCGCTGGCCCGGCCGGGGATGTCGTTCATGGAGCCCCTTGCTGCCAATCTACGGTGTTGCGCGCTGCCGTGTTACGCACTGCCGTGCTGCGAACTGCCGTGCTGCCTATTTGCCACCGGCCAGGACCCGCGGGCTAACGCGGATCCTGGCCGGGCCGAACGGGTCCTGCTACTCGACCGGGATCTCCTTGTTGATCAGGCGAAGGTCGATGCCCTGCCGCTTGCGGACAAAGTACGCGACCGTGTAGACGATGATCGCCAGGATGTACAGGGCCAGCATGAACAGCAGCGAGGACTTGTTGTTCACGCCGTAGGCGGAGTTGGTGAACCACTCGTAGAGGTTGTAGCCGAGCAGCCCGATGGTGACCCAGCCGGCCAGCGGGACGATCTGGACGCCGAAGATCTTGATCCGGCTAGCCGGGGACGCGCGCCACAGGTCGGGCTTGCGCCAGGGCAGCACCACCACCGCGATCGCGCTGAAGAAGTACGTGATCGCGATGACCAGCGTGGCGTCGAGCGTGTAAGTCTCGAACTTGAGGGAGTACGCGTACACCGCGCTCAGTGCCACGGCGGGAAGCAGCATCAGCACCAGCGAGTAGAACGGCACCTTGCGCTTCTCCGACACCTCGGCGGCCCGGTCGGGCAGGACCCGGTCGAAGGCGGCCGCGAAGATGACCCGGGTCGAGGACAGGAACAGCGTCCCGACCCAGCCGATGAACCACAGGGCCATCAAGAGGATCAGCGCGACCTGGAACGCGGTGTTGTGGATGAGCCAGCCGGCGAACATCACCGGGTAGGGCCAGATCGGAATCGGCGAGCTGACCTTGCCGCCGGAGTAGAAGGCGGTCCAGTACAGGGCGTTGGCGTTGTTGTAGAAGGCGGTGCCGAACGTCTTGGCCACGACCAGCAGGAAGACGACCGACAGGATGACCGTGATCCACAGGCCGGAGAACATGCCGGCGAACACGCGCTTGAAGTCACTGGCGCCGCGGATCTCGCCGTACAGGGTCGAGCCCCAGTTGGGCCACAGGATGTAGAACATCATCATCGGGACCAGCAGCATGCTGGCGCCGATCGGGCTGAACCCGAAGGCCGGCGAGACGTAGCCGGCCTTGAGTGCGCCCGCGTTGGTCTTGGCGTAGGCGTTGCTCACGCCGAAGATCTTGTGGGACTCGAAGTTGAAGGACGACACGAAGCTCGTGTGGCTCTTGATGAGCAGCAGGACCACGATCACCGTGAAGCCGACCAGGCCAGCGTAGAAGCACCACTTCTGGATGCGCGCGTAGCCGGCCATGCCGATCGAGACCAGGATGCCGGCCAGCGCGATCGTGATCAGGCAGACCACGAAGATGCCGTTCTTGGTGGCGAAGAAGGCCGCCCCGCCCGGATCACCGAGCGTGGCCCACAGCGGCTGGAACAGCTCGACCGACAGGATGTTGCCGTAGATCGGGGCCCAGAGCCACAGGATGAACCACCACCCGGTGGCGGCCATCACGAAGCCGAGGCCGCTGCCCAGGATGCGGCTCTGCCAGACGTAGTCTCCGCCCGCTCGCGGGATGGTGACGATCAGCCCGGCGTAGGCGATCACCAGGAACGACACCCAGACCGCCGAGATGAGGATCGAGGTCAGCAGCTGACCCTTGGGGATAAACGACTGAAAGGAAAATTCGTAGATCCCCAGCGTGATCACATTGGTCGCCAGGCAGGCGTAGATCATCGAGTCGCGCACCGACCAGCCGCGGACGAGGCCGGTCGCCTTTCTCAGGAACAGTGTCGGAGTCTCTCCGATAGATTCCGTCGCCATCTTTACCTCTCAACTCATGGACTGCCAGGGGCCCCTGGGCAGCCCGATTGGGGTTCCCCCCGTAAGCCGAGACTTCCGCGCACCGTCGCGTCAGCGCTGGCCGGTTCTGCTGCTTCGCCCGGACGGCAAGCTCGCTCTGTTCCCCCAGAGCCGGGCCGGGGTCAGCCGTTCACGAGGATGTACTTGGCGACCTTTCCCTTCTTGGGGTCCAGGTCGATCACCGCGCCCTGGAGCACCCCATCGCCGTAGACGCTGCCGGGGTTGATGGCCAGCGTCCGGTTCATCCGCTTGATGCCCCTGCTCTCATGGATGTGACCATGCAGCGACAACAGGGGCTGATGCTTGAGAATGGCGTCGCGGACCGCAGTGGAGCCCACGGCCTTCATCACGGCCCCGCCATGCGTCGGGCGCAGGGAGGAGTCCAGCGCCGGGGCCTCATCCAGCCCGGTCCCGTAGGGCGGGGCGTGGAAGTTGAAGATCGTGCGCTCCATGTCGGGCAGCTTGGCCACGACGGTCTCGATCTTGGCCGCTAGCTCGGGCTCCGGGGCTTCCCGGAAGGTGTCCCACGGCGTCGGGTTGGTCCAGCCCATCGAGACCATGTGGAAGCCGCCGCCGAGATCCAGCGCCTTGGCCTCGCCGAAGCTCACGCACGGCGAGGACTCGATGACATCGTCGATTTCCCAGATATCGTCGTTGCCGCCGTTGAGGATGCACGGGATGTCACCGCCGCGGAGCTTGCCGTCCGCCATGTCCAGCCAGCGGTCCAGCGAGTTGATCATCTCGACGGTGAACCGGCGGTCCACCGCGCCCTCCTCCTGGCTCAGGTGCCGGAGCTCGTCGGGGGTGACCATGGCCGGGTAGAAGCCGCTGTTGCGGATCCGCGTCAGCATCGCCTCCAGCTCCTCGCGGGTGTCCAGCCGGTGCGTCTGACCGCGCACCGTGACCTGCCAGTAGCCGTTGTGCGCCACCACCGGAACCATCGCCTTGCCGGTGACATCGCCGCCGAGCACCACGAGGTCGGCCTTGTAGAAGGCCGCGGCGTTGAGGAACTTTCGCCAGCAGACCTCAGAGCCGTGGACATCGGTGGCAAAAAAAATCTTCATGGGTGCACCAGAACCTTTGCTGAGCTTGCTGTGCAACGGTGTAGCATCCGGTGCAACCGGGCGTCAAGCGCTTCTATGTGAGTTATCGGAATTATCTGTACTTTTCGGATCAATGGTCCACTTCTTCCGGCAGCTCATACCAGCGGACCCGGTCACCCATCCTGGCGCGCATCTTCCATTTGGCCCCCTTCGGTGCAGCATCGGCCACCTCCTGCAGGCGCCGGGCCTGCGCGAGCGCGTCGCAGGGCGCGTTCTGCGGCACCAGGTGCGGCTTCTCGGCGGCCAGCGCCGGCAGCTTGGCCAGGTTGCCGGTCACGGTGCGCCACCAGCCCCAGTCCGCGCCCACCAGCTTGGCGAAGCGATCGGTGTCGAGGTAGGCGCCCTCCCCGCCGCCCGCACCGCCGGCCGCGACCGGGACGCCGGAAAGCAGCTGGAAGGTATCCCAGACGTCCTTCTCGTTCAGCTCGACAATCTGCAATTTGGACAACAGCACGTCGATGGCGTCCACGGTGAACGGCAGGTTTCCGAACGACGGCCGGAAATCGAGGGTGTGACACATGACGAGCCGGTCCACCATCACGTCGATCGGGCGGCCCGACGGGGCGTTGAAATACATCTGCCGGTCGCCGTTGAGGTTGTTGAATCGCCGGTCCGGCTGGCAGCCGCTGCGCTCCAGGTAAGCGGCCACGTCCTTGCGGGTCTTGGCCGTGCAGGCGAAGTCCATGTCCTGGCCCGCGCGCAGCCGCGGCGGGAAGTCGGGGCAGATCACCCGGACCGCGAGGCCGCCCAGGAGCTTGAGTCCGAGGCCCGCCTCCGCGGCACCGCGGGCCAGGCTCAGCGCTTCCGGCAGCGGGTCGTCGGCCGAGCCGACGACGGGCGAGTGGCCAGACGCTTCGGTTCCCACGGCTACTCTCCCCGGTACAAGAAGGTACTGCGGTGACGGAGGATGTCAACGGCACAATACAGCGCAGGCTGGACAGAAAGCGTCTACTTGCAGTTGACTACCGCCACTGTTCGCATACATCCTTGTCGCGTGTCCGAGAACGTCGTTGCGGCGGGCGCAACTTATCAGTCCGCGGAGCGCGTCCTGGCCTTGCTCACCAGCTTCGATGACGCCCGGCCGGAGCAGGGCGTCACAGAACTGGCCCAGATCATCGGGGTGCACAAGTCGACGGCATCCCGGCTGGCCGCGGTGCTGGAGCGGGCCGGGCTGCTATCCCGGCACGGCCGCCGGTACCGGCTGGGCCTGGAAACCATCCGGCTCGGGACGCTGGCGCTGCGCAGCTTCGATTTCGTGGCCTCGATGCGGCCCGCCATGGAGAAGCTCTCCCGGCAGACCGGGGAGACCATCAACCTGGCCTTGCCGGACGCGACCGGCATCCTGAATGTCGCCGAGGTGCCCGCCGCCTTTATCCTCAGCTGCTCCAGCGGCTGGATCGGCCGGCGAACCCAGCCGCACGCGGTCGCCAACGGCAAGGTGCTGCTGGCCCACGGCGCCATACCGCTCCCCCGTCACCTGGAGCGATACACCGACCAGACGATTACCGACCCCGCCATCCTGGCCGCGGAGCTCGCCGCGGTGCGCGCCAACGGCTACGCCACCGCCGTGGGCGAGCTGGAGGACGGCCTGGTCGCGGTGGCGGCCCCGGTCTTCGACAGCTCCGGTGACTGCATCGCGGCGCTGTCGGTCTCCGGCCCGGCGTTCCGGCTCCGGCCCGACTCCCTGGCCGACCTGGGCCGCCTCTGCGCGTCCCCGTAGGCTGCCCACCAGCGGCGGGTCGCCGGCCTGGCCGCGCCGGGCGGCGGGTCATCAGCCCGGCCGCGAGCGGGCGTCACGAAGGAGAGGCGAAGCCGTGCGCGAGTATCAGCTCTACATCGGCGGCGGCTGGCGGCCGGGTGAGTTCGGGACCGCGCCCGCGAGCAGCCCGTCGACGGGCCAGATCTTCGCCTCGACCGCGATCGGCGGTCCCGGTGACGCGGACGCCGCCGTGGCGGCCGCCGCGGCGGCCTTCCCGGCCTGGGCTGGCGCGTCGCCGTTCGAGCGGGCGCGGCACTGCGAGCAGATCGCCACGGCCATCGGAGTGCACCGGGAGCAGCTCGCCGACGTGCTGACCCGGGACCAGGGCAAGCCGCTGGCCGAGGCCCTGGACGAGGTCGACGAGCTCGGGGTCTACTTCACGATGGCCGGAGAGGACGCCAAGCGGCTGGCCGGCTCGCTGCCCGCCTCCACCTCGGCGGACCGCCGGATCCTGAGCGCGCGGGTGCCGCTCGGCGTCATTGGCGTGGTCAGCCCGTGGAACTGGCCCTACACGATGGGCGCCGAGGTGCTGGCGCCGGCCATGGCGGCCGGCAACACCGTGGTGTGGGTCCCGGCGCCGACCACGACCGCCTGCTGCGCCATGCTGACCGAGGTCATCGCCCGCGCGGGGCTGCCCGACGGCGTCTTCAATTTCGTGTCCGGTCCGGGCCCGGTGGTCGGCGACGCCCTCGTTGGCCACCCCGGGGTGGCGGGGGTCGGCTTCGTCGGCTCGGTCGAGACCGGGGCCAGCGTCGCGGCCCGCGCCGCGGGCAAGACCCAGCTCCTGGAGCTGGGCGGAAACGGTCCGATGGTCGTGCTGGCCGACGCCGACCTGGAGCTGGCCGCGACCGCCGCCCTGGAGGCCGCCTACCTGTGCGCGGGACAGAGCTGCACCGCGGGCGAGCGCTTCCTGGTCGAGGCGAGCATCCGGCCGAAGTTCGTCGAGGCCGTGGTCGCGGCTACCCGGGACGGAATCCGGCTGGGTGACCCGTTCGACGCCGGGACCAACATGGGTCCGCTGAACAATGAGCCGACCGCAGCCAAGTTCGACCGGCACGTCGCCGACGCGCTGGCCGGCGGCGCGCGGGTCTGCTACGGCGGCCACCGCGCCGAGGACTTCCCGACCCGGCTGTACGTGGAGCCGACCGTGCTGGACGGGGTCACCCCCGGCATGGCCATCGAGCGTGAGGAGACCTTTGGGCCGGTCGTGCCGGTCGTGGAGGTGGCCTCGGCGCAGGAGGCACTGGAGCTGACCAACGCCTCGCCGTACGGCCTGACCGCGGCGATCTTCACCTCGGACCTGGAGCGCGGCCTGGCCTTCGCCGAGCGGGCCAGGGCCGGCTGGGTCAACATCAACGCCTCGACGAACCTCTGGGAAT
>Ga0080026_10000411_pt1 | contig 10659 bp, 13 predicted proteins | sample OrgsoiDNA2013045_FD_70941 | JGI IMG/M metagenome (GOLD analysis project Ga0080026, IMG submission 70941) | Permafrost soil microbial communities from the Arctic, to analyse light accelerated degradation of dissolved organic matter (DOM) -... | ecosystem: Environmental > Terrestrial > Soil >... | reverse complement strand
TGCTGCCAGTCGTGGCGAATCTGCCGAACAGCCACAGCAGCAGGAGCGGCTTGTGCGGTGCCCGGATTCCCCCCACCGGTGCCTGCCGCAGGCCGGCCAGCATTTGGAGGAGGTCATCCTGGGTCACTGAGGAATCTCCCTCTCGGTCGGTGACACCGTGCCCCGTCAAGCCTGGCAGCGCATAATCCAAGTGTGCGCGCGTACGTGGCCGTGACGGATGGAGATTGGTACCGGTACTTGGCACGCCGTGGCGCGGCCGAGGTGAACTTCTGGCTGCCCTCGGGAGGCCGCAGATTCTGCGCCGTCGAGCCAGGCTCGCCGTTCCTCTTCAAGAGCCACTACCGCGACGGTAACCGGATCGTCGGCGGCGGGTTCCTCAGCGGGTCGGTGTCGCTGCCGATGTCACAGGCATGGGAGTTCTTCGGCCCCGACAACGGATGCTCGTCGCTGGCCGAGATGCGCACCCGGATCGGCAAGTACGACCGCAACCGCACCAACGAGGCCGACCCGGAGATCGGCTGCGTGATGCTACGCGACGTGCATTTCTTCCCAAACGGAGAGCAGCCGGAGGCACCGCCGGACTGGTCGCCCAGCATCGTCCAGGGCAAGGGCTACGACTTTGCCAGCGCTTCCGGAAGCTACGTGGAGCAGGTGTTCGCCGCCCTGCTCGCCAGCTACCGAGAGAACCCTCTGGATGACGGTGGCCCGGGCGTGGTTACGGGTGAAGTCTTCGGGAGACCAGCTCTGCGGGCGGTGCGCGTCGGGCAGACCGCGTTCAAGGCGCTGGTTCAGGAGGCCTACGGGCGGCGCTGCGCGGTCACTGGAGACAGGATCGTCCCGGTCCTGCAGGCCGCGCATATCCGTCCCGTCACCAGGGAGGGCGTGAACCAGGTCGACAATGGCCTGCTGCTGCGCTCAGACGTGCACACGCTGTTCGACCGCGGGTATCTAGGTGTGCACCCAACCGAACGAGTCCTGATGGTCAGTCCTCGCCTGCGCGAGGAGTACGGCAACGGGGAGGAGTTCTACGCCAGGGCGCGAGCACGCGAGGCGGTCGCCTCGCCAGCACGTCGTGCCGACCGGCCCAACGCTGAGTTCCTCCAGTGGCACGCCGACGCCGTCTTCCTCGCTTCATAAGCTGCTCGTCGCAGTGTGCAGACCAGACCTAGCATCCTCGCTGGCGGCGTGGCAATGGTGGCCCGACGGTACCTAAAGGGCTTAGCCGCCCGCCTTCAGCCCGCTGACGAAGGTCTGCCACTCACGGGAGGCGATGATCAGCACTGGGCCGTCGCGGTGCTTGGAGTCCCGCACAGCCACGATTCCCGTCAGGCTCAGGGCGACCTCGACGCAGGCACCGCCGTTGTTGCTGCGAGTGCTCTTGCGCCAGACGGCGCGGGATAGATCTATCTCAGAAGCAGCCATCCCGCACCTCCTCCACGTCGGACGGTCAGGCCAGCCCTGCCGCCACCTGGGTCATCATGTTCTTGGACTCGTCAGGGTCAAGCGCCTTGGCTACCAGATGGTTGAACATCGCCCGGTAGCGATCGACCTCGGGCAGCTTCTCCAGGTAGAGGCTACCCGTCTGGCTCTCCAAGTAGACAACATCGGGGTCCGGGGCTTCGGGAAAGCCGAGAATGATGAATGATCCATCCATCGCCGGGTGCGCTCCGGCCTTGAACGGCAGCACTTGGACGCTGATGTGCGACATGTTGGCCATCTGCACGATGTGCTGGAGCTGCACACGGGTTACCTCGGCGCCTCCCACGACACGACGGATGACTGCTTCGTTCAGGACGACCCAGCACTCAGGCGCATCATCGGCTGTCAGCCGCTCTTGGCGGGCGGCCCGCACCGCGATCTTGCGTTCGATGGCCTCCTCGTCGCCGGCGGCCGGCGCGGCCTGCATGAACGCCCGGTAGTAATCGGCTGTCTGGAACAGGCCGGGGACCAGCTCGGCGCCGTACTCGTGAATGGAGGCGGCCTCGGCTTCAAGGCCCAGATAGACCTGGAACCACTCCGGCACGGCGTCGCTGCGGTACGACTGCCACCAGCCGCGCTGGCGGGCCTCTCGGGCCAGCGTCAGGAGCACTTCGCGCTGGTCGCCGCCGACCTCATAGATGTCGAGGAGCACCCGTAGATCGGCGGGCCGGATACGGCGGTCGCCGGTCTCCCAGCGGCTTATGGCTGATGGAGTCCAGTCGCCGCCGGACTGCTCCGAGGCCTGCTCGATGGTCAGGCCGCGCTGTTCACGCAGGCGCCGCAGTTCGTAGCGAAGGCGGCGTCCACGGACAGTGGGGCTGGGACGGACGGACATGACGGTCTCTCATTTCTGGTAATTTGCCATTGACGAGTTGCCAACGGTATTGATCCGATGGCATTCTGAGAAGAGTCTGCCAGCCAAGGCAGCGGGCTGAGCGCCAAAACGCAGCAACCAGGCGGTGAAGACGGTGAACACTCTCGGCTGCCCCACGAGCGGCAGGGCCGGCACTGTACGGCGCCCGGGATTTACCGGCGCCGCAGAGGATGACTCTGGTGCCGGTCCTGCCTTCCAGCCAGACGAGGAAGGACGAGGCGCGCCCATGACCTCCGGCTGGCCGCTGCGGTCGTACCTGGAACTGGGAGCCATGCCGAGTGCGGTGCCTTGCGCCCGGCTGCATGCTCGGCAGGTTCTCTGGGAGCGGAAGATGAGCGAAGTAGCCGAGACTGTCGAATTGCTGGTGTCGGAGATCATTACGAATTCCGTGCAGGCATCAGTGGGTCTCGCCAGCGGCCAATGGGACGGGGTCAGTTCAGAAGGTGTACCGACAGTGCGGTTCTGGCTGGCGGCAGACCGCGAGAAGGTGCTGATCCAAGTCTGGGATGGCTGTCACTGGAAGCCGGAGCGACGGGAGCCAGCGCTAGAGGCCGAGAGCGGCCGAGGGTTACAGCTGGTTGAAGCCCTCAGTTCGGAATGGGGAACATTCGTGCCAAACGGGTGGAACGGCAAGGTCGTGTGGGCGCTGGTAGCCGGGACCCGCGATCAGGCCACTTGATGTAATTGGGTGCAGCCGGGCGGCTGTGATGGACTATGCCGGTGATTGGGAGGCGGGATGCACGCGGCCGATGAGTGGGCCGACCTGAGCCAGGTCCGCGACTACGCCGACGCCCTGGTCGACACCATCCGCGCTTTCTGCGGGACCGCAGAAGGCGGCTGATGAGTCGTTACGCCGTGATCACGATCTGGCAGGATGCTCCCGACCTTGGATGCACGATCAGCCCAGCCAGTACCGGTAGGCCTCGATCCATTCGGCACCTGCCGGTGGCGGCGTCGGCAGCGGAAGATCCACAACCCGGATAGCCTGACGGACCGGACCGCGAGCGCAGATGGCAAGGATGCTGCCGTCGTCCATCAGGTCGATGTCCTCAACGATGACGTCCACACCCAGGACCGTCGTCTTGAATGGCACTTCGAGGTTGTCCCCGATCATCGTGTAGAAGCCGCTCACCTGCTCGTCCTCGCCGTTGGAGTCGACGGTGGCATCCTCTGCCATCGCCGCAAGTTCCGCTTTGCTCAACGCAGCCACGGCGCAAGGATAGTCAAGTGCTCCCAGACGCGCCCCGTCCTCGGCGGGTACCCGGCAGGGTGTTCCGATTCACGAGTCAGTGGACCCTCCTCGTGGTCAGCCAGCCAGGTCTGCGACTACGCCGACGCCTTGGTGGACACCATCCGGGGCCTCCCGCCGAGGTGCGGCGCTGCGGCGCGGTCAGCAATGTGGTCGGCCAGCGCCAGTAGTTCTTGCTCGACGTGCCAGGGGGTGCGGTCGAGGCGGAGCGGCCAGGTGCGCAGCCGTGTGCCGAGGTTCCGCACGTCGATCAGCTGGGCGGAGTGCTCCCGTCGTGCTGGCAGTAGATCAGCAGGCCCTCGGGCAGGCTGAGCGCGCTGGTGTAGGCGAGGAGCTGGTCGGCTTCGCGGCCGAACCCGTCGGCCGTGACTTTGTACTTGCTGTCGGCGACGTAGGTAAGCGCGCCGGCGACGGGCCCCAAAGACAAGGTCGGGCTTGATGCGCACCGAGCCATTGGTGTCCAGCTTGTCCCGCCGCCGCGCTGCCGCAGCGAGCGTGCCACCATCGGCCACCTGATCGAACGGCACGTCAGCACCCCGGACGGCACGCCTCTGTCCGACGTCGCCGCGCTCGGCGTCACCAGCCTGGATGCCACCCGCGCCAGCCCTGAGGCCATCGCATCCCTCGTCCGCGGCCAGTGGGCCATCGAGTCCCTGCACTGGCTTCGCGACACTCCTTGCCGGGACAGGGCCATGCCTGCCTCCCGCCCCGGGGCGCCCTCTCACCCCTTCGCTACCACCGGCACTTTGAAGGCATCCGCAGCCCGTGCGCATCAGGCGTATTATCGCGGCAAATAGGGCTCAGGAGCAGATATGGGTCCCAACCGCAAGAGTCTCCGACAAACCCGGAGTACCTCAAAGTAGCTGGCTGGGTACTTTAAGTAGTCAATTGCTCCAGGCCACAATCACACGACAGTAAGTGAGGTAAGGACGTGAGAAGACTTACGCTCGGGAGCCGCCCGGGAAGGCCGGGTTCAGACTCGTACTGGATCAAAAGCTCCCTGAGTTTCTCCAACAGCAACTGCGTCGAGGTGGCGAGCCTGCCTGATGGCGAGATCGGCGTTCGCGACAGCAAAGACCGCAAAGGTCCGGTTCTCCGATTTACATCGGACGAATGGCATGCATTTCTCGGTGGAGCGCGAAACGGAGAATTCGATAGCTTCGGTAAGATATAACGCTACGGCGAAGCGTCGTAGCGTCCTGGTCAGGTTAGGCGTCGATCAGAGCTCAGGCGAAGGCCCCTCCAAGCGCTGAGGGGCCTTCGCCCCCAGCTCCCTCGCCAGGCTCCCTGGACGTCCGGATCTGCACGATGAGCGGATCGCGGGGTCGATGCACGGGCACGGGCAGTTGCGCCTGAGAGTCGTGCTCATCGCGGCGAGCTCGCCCTCGGTCGCCATGAGATATTGGGCGCATGACGGCGTGGAAGGACGTCGAGCGCGCGGAACCTGAGTTCGCGCAGCGCGTGCGGGGACTCTTCGACGGTCACAGGCACAAGACGATTGCCACCTTGCGAGCCGACGGGTCGCCGCGGATCTCCGGGATCGAGGTGGCCTTCGAGGACGGCGAGCTCGTCTTCGGCTCGATGCCGAACGCGCGCAAGGGCGCGGATCTGGGCCGGGATCCGCGGTTCGCGCTGCACAGCGCCACGATCGACCCGGTCCAGGGCGCGGAAGCGCAGTGGCCGGGTGAGGCGAAGATCTCCGGGCGGGCGATCTGCGCGGGGCCGCTGACCAAGGGATCCGACGGCGACCGCTTCTGCGCCGACATCGCCGAGGTCGTGCACACGCACCTCAACGAGAAGGCCACGATGCTCGTCGTTGAGTGGTGGACCCCCGCGCACGGACTGCGCAGGATCGAGCGCGAGTAAATCTTCGGCCGAGGGCAGCCCGCAGCCGGCTTCGCCAGACGACGGAAATGCTCTTCCGCGCAGCTGAGTACCCGTGGATGCGGTCTAGCGTCGCGGAGGTCAATGGGTTATGGGCCGGTGGCGGTGACGGTGCGCGGCTACGTGCAGGTCTGGCCGTCGCCGAGACCTGGCCTGTCCCTGGATGCGGCGACCTCGGTCTCGAGCCGTCTACCGTGACGGAACGCGGCCGCGCACCGGCCGGTATCCGCCGAACACGGCTTCGAGCACGCCTTCGCCGCCGGTAAGCCCGGGCAGTTGCTCTTGCAGGCTCCTTACCTTCGCTGACGGCAGCGTGGTCGGGACAATCGACAGGTCACCGTGCGGTAGCGGCGTCTGCGGGTCGGCGCCGAGCCTGGCCAGGCACGACAGCACAGCGCCCGTCCTGGCTGCAGGGAGTTCGACGCGGACGCTGGTCATGGGCTCGCAGACGACCGTACCGGCCTGGCTGAGCGCTTCCATCAGGACCAGCGGCGTCAGCTTGCGGAAGTCGGCGGCTGTGGTCCTGGCTGTGGGCAGCACGCGCTTGGCGGGGCCGTCGCCGATGTAGTAGCCGCACTCGTTCATGGTCACGATGCAGTCGGTGACCTGCCAGCCGTGCAGGCCCTGCTGGAGCGTGTGCCCGATGTACCGGGTCATGGCGTCGGTGAAGCTCGCAGCGGTCTTGTAGATATACAGGGGGAGGAGCCGCGGGTCGACGTCCAGCCGGAACTCGATGCCAGAATCGGCCGGCCCTGGCTCGACGCGCAGCCCGACCGTCGCCGAGTAGGGATGGGCGTCGGACTGCAGGATCTCGAGTGCGCTCGCGGCGCCGGCGGGCCGCTCGATGTAGATCGTCGTCGTCTCGCGGAACGTGACGACGAGGTCGTAGTCGTCGGCGAGGACGGACCCGATGACCTCCTTCTGGACCTCGCCGTAGAGCGAGACGTAGATTTCCTGCCGCTCGTCATCTTGCCGCAGGTTGATGAGCGGGTCCTGTTCGGCGAGCTGGTCGAGCGCGGCTCGCAGCCGCTGCCGGCCGCCGGGATCGCACGGGACGACGGCCGATTCGAGGGTGGGCGGCGGGAACTGGCCACCGGCGTCGCCACGGGCCAGCTCGCCGACCGGGTCGCCGATCCTGGCCCCGGCCAGGCCCCAGAGCCTGGCGATCTGGCCAGCCCTGACCGACGGCCGCCGGACGGCGGGTCCCCGCTCGAATACGGCAACCGCGGTCACCCGTCCTTCCAGCCCGGCTCCGAACCGCAGCCGGTCGCGGATGCGCACGGTGCCCGAGAACATCCGGACGTAGGCGATCTTCTCGGCGCTGCCGCCGCGTTCGATCTTGAAAATGCGGCCAGACACCGGCCCGTCCGCGTCCCCGGCCGAGGCCGGCAGCAGTTCGGCAATGCCGGCCATCAGCTGCCCGACGCCTGCCCCGGTGATCGCCGAGCCGAAGAAGACGGGGTGCACCTGGGCTCGCCCGGTCTGAGCAGCCAGCGCGGCCCGCAGCCGGGCATAGGGAATGCCTGCCTCATCGCGCAGGTACGCGGCAAGCAGGCCATCGTCCCGCTCGGCCAGCAGTTCGGCCAGGCTGGCCGTGAACCCGGCCTCATCCGCGCCCGGCGTGATGAAGCGGGCACCCCGCGTCCCCGCGGCGTCCACGCGCCCCATCGCGATGCCCGTCACCTTCAGCCGGCGGGAGATCTCGTCAAGCACGCCGCCCGGCCGCGCTCCGGTGCGGTCGATCTTGTTCACGAACAGCAGGGCCGGCATCCGCAGGCGCTCCAGCGACCGCATCAGGATCCGGGTCTGCGGCTGCACGCCCTCCACGGCCGACACGACGAGGACCACCCCGTCGAGCACGCTGAGCACCCGGTCCACCTCGGCGATGAAGTCCGGGTGGCCTGGCGTGTCGATCAGGTTGACGTCGACGTCGCCGACCGGGAACGAGGCCACGGCGGACTTGATCGTGATGCCACGCCGCCGCTCCAGCGGCAGCGAATCGGTCAGCGTCGTCCCGGCATCGACACTGCCGGGCCGACCGATGACGCCCGAGGTGAAAAGCAGCCGCTCGGTCAGCGTCGTCTTGCCCGCGTCTACATGCGCCAGGATCCCCAGATTGAGCGTCTTGCGCGCCACGCGCCACACCCTTCGAATCGGTCCCCAAAGGCCATCTCGATGGACGTGAACGCCTCGCGCATCTGCTCTCCTCGACGATCGGCGCTGTGTACGCGGACGCCAATCATAGGGCGAGCCGCCGCGAAGCCCTAACGGTTTTCCCTGGCCGTCGGCCCGCCGCCCTGCCGCAGCCTAGCTAGCTAGGCTGCGGCGCCAGCAGTTTCGCGTAGCGGTGCGAGCGCCGTGCTCCAGGCAACGACCTGGTCCAGCATGGTGTTCAGCGCGGGCAGGTTGTAGTCGCCTGGCTTGAACACGCTGAAGTTCTCGAACTCGGTGATGAGCGACAGGGTCACCTGCTGCCGGACGTCGGCCATCTGTAGCTCCCCGGCGACGAGTCGCAGGTGCTCGGCGGCTCGGGCCCCGCCGGTGCCGCCGTAGGAGACGAAACCGACCGCCTTGTTGTTCCACTCGGCGTACAGGTAATCGATGGCGTTCTTCAGCACGCCAGAGGTGCCGTGGTTGTACTCGGGTGTCACGATGACGAAGCCGTCAAACGAGGCGATCTTCGCCGCCCACTGCTTGGTGTGCTCGTTCTGGTACTGGCCGAGCGAGGGAGGCAGCGGTTCGTCCAGGTGCGGGAGTGGGTAATCGCGGAGGTCGATGAGTTCGAAGTAGGCGTCGTCGCGACGCGACGCAACCTCCAGCACCCAGTGGGCGACCTGCTCGCCGTTGCGGTTGGGGCGGGTGCTGCCCAGGATGATCCCGATTCGGGTCACGGTTCGCTCCTTATTAGTAGTTGCTACGTCAAGCAAGATGATAGCAGTAGCAGATGCTTCGTCAAGCAAGTACTGTGGACTCCATGGCGAGAGCTGGTCGGGGACCCGCAGTGGTGCCACTGAGCGTCGAGGAGGAGGCGTTTCTGCGCGCTTGGTCGCGGGCGGCCCTGACCGTCCCTCGCGCCCTGGACGCGGACTTGCTGGCCGGCCAGGGCATGTCGCTGAGCGAGTACACCGCGCTGATGCACTTGTCCGAGGTACCCGGACAAAGCCTGAGGATGAGCGACCTGGCCTCCGCTTGTGCGCTCTCGCTCAGCGGCATGTCGCGGATCGTGAGCCGCCTGGAGGCCCAGGGTCTGGTGACGCGAGAGCGGTCCTCCTGTGACGGCCGTGGCTTGAACGCCGTTCTCACCGACGCTGGCCTTGGCCGGCTCCGTCGCGCCTGGCCCACTCACCTGGCGAGCGTGCGGCGGCACATGATGGACCACCTCAGCGAGCTCGACCTGCCGGTCGTCACCGCTGCCTTGGAGCGCTTCGCCTCCGACACCCCGTGTGCCGACCCGCAGCAGGAGGTTTTGACGTGACATCAGCCCTGGCAAAGCCTGAATCGACGCTGGGTGTCGGGATCATCGGCGTCAGCCCCGACCGGGGCTGGGCCGCCATCGCCCATATCCCGGCACTGCGCGCGCTGCCGAGCTACGAGATCCGGGCGCTCAGCGCGCACAGCGCGGAATCGGCGCGTGCAGCAGGCGAGGTGTTCGGGGTCAGCGCGGTCTTCTCCGACCACGAGCAGCTGGTGGCCCGGCCAGACATCGACGTGGTCGCTGTTACGGTCAGGGTGCCGCACCATCGCGAGCTCGTAACCGCGGCGCTGACGGCCGGCAAGGCCGTCTACTGCGAGTGGCCACTCGGCCGCGACCTCGACGACGCGCGGGCGATGGCCGCGCTCGCCACCGGGCACGGGCTGCGCACAGTCGTCGGCTTGCAGGCCCGCCAGGCCCGCCAGGCCCCGGCGAGTTCATCCAAGAGCTGCTCAGCGACGGATACGTCGGCGAGGTCTTGCTGGGCACGGCGGGTGCCGCCACCTCTTTTCGGGTCCGCAGCGAAGCGCGCGCGTTAGTCTGAGTCGCCTGCGTTAGTCACGCTTGGTGATCGTCAACTCGCCGGGGCGATCGCCTCCCCGCCCAGTTCCACCGCCCGCGCGGGCGCAGCTTTCCGAGAGGTCACAGCCTCCAAGGAACCCGAGGCAGTCCAGCGACGTGGCGGCGATCCGCGCGATCCCCAGCCAGGACTGGCTGATCGAGCAGCACCAGCAGCAGGTGCGCCAGCGCCCCGTCAGCCGGTGCGCGGAGGCTGCCGTCGCCTCCATCCCTATGGGCAGGCCTCCTGATCCGCTGCCGCGTCGCGTGACGGCGGCGGGATGGTGATGACGAAGAGGGTGAAGTCTTCGCGCGCCTTCGCGTCGATGGCCATGGGCAGTCGGATGCGCCCGGAATCGACCATGCCTCTGACGGCGGATCGACTCAGGCCGAACCCGATCATGAGTAGCTTCTCGACCCGGATGGGCGCCGGGAACTCGAATCTGATGATTACCTGAAGAGGCGCCGGATCCTCACGCCCGGGTTCGCAGGACGGCATGCCGGTTTCCAGCTCCCATGTGCCGCTCCAGTCGAGCTGGTATCCAGCCTTGCCGGCCAGCGCTCCGTCCATTGCCAGATCCCGCACCATGGCCGGATCGTTGTTCTCGAACATCAGCAGCCGCTCGCTGCCGAGTGCCCGCACATTGATGCGCTCGTGGATGGGGATTTTCGACGTGCGGCCGCACAGCTCGCAGCAGATCAGCATCCAGACGTCGAGGAGCTTACCGTTCGCGTTCACGCGGAACTTTCCGGTGGGATGGTGAAGCGTGGACCTGCACGACACGCATGCTTTAACGATGGCGGGCAGACCGAGTTCTGTGACCACCCACAGCGCTTTCCGGCCGATGTCAGATCCGCCACCTTCAGCGGGCACGCCAATATTGCGAAAATCGTTCATGGCTTCGGCGAATTCCAAGGCTTACGGAGGCGCCAGGCAGCGCTCTGCGGCGCGGTGAACTGCCTCCTGGATCCAGTGGCATACGGCCAGCGCCTGAAAGCGAACCGCGCTGGCTGGTGCGACGTCGCACATCACGTCGCGTGGAGGAAGCCCGCGCTGATCACAAGGTGCGGGCTTCGAGCGGCACGCCGGAGAGAGACGGGGAGTGGCTCGAACCCGTCTTCATTCCGCACGCGCGCCACTGC
>Ga0080026_10000410_pt1 | contig 10671 bp, 5 predicted proteins | sample OrgsoiDNA2013045_FD_70941 | JGI IMG/M metagenome (GOLD analysis project Ga0080026, IMG submission 70941) | Permafrost soil microbial communities from the Arctic, to analyse light accelerated degradation of dissolved organic matter (DOM) -... | ecosystem: Environmental > Terrestrial > Soil >... | reverse complement strand
CCTGCGCAGGTGCCGGCCAGGGCCAGCGGCACCGAGACGCCCGCCGCGATCGTCGGCGTGATCCGGCGCAGAAATGCGAACACCACCACCATGACCAGGATGGCGGTCGCCAGCAGCGTCAGCTGCATGTCCGCAACGCTGGCGCGGATGGTACCGGTGCGGTCGACCAGCGTCGAAATGTCGACCCCGGCCGGAATCCATTGCTTCAGTTCGGGGATCAGCGCGCGCACGCGATCGACGGTATCGATGACGTTGGCGTCGCCCTGCTTGGTGATCTGGATCAGCACCGCCGGCTGCTTGTTGAACCAGGCGATCGACCGGTTGTTGCGAACGGAGTCCTCGACCTCGGCGACATCGGAGAGCCGGACGAAATTGCCGTTCGCGCTCTTGATCACGATATCGCGGAACTCGGCCGCGGTTCGCATCTGCTTGTTGATCGACAGGGTTTCGCTCTGGCGGCCGCCATTGAAGATGCCGACCGGCCCCAGCGGGTTGGCGTTGATGATGGCGAGCCGGACATCGTCGGTGGCGATCCCGGCGTTCGACAGCGCCACCGGGTTGAGCGCAATGCGCACCGCCGGCTGGTCGGCGCCGCTGACGGTGACCTCGCCGACGCCGGGCACCTGCGAGATGCGCTGCGCCAGCACGGTGTCGGCGACGTCATAGATCGTACTGGTGGAGATCGTCTTCGACGTCAGCGCCAGCACGAATACCGGCGCCGCGGCGGAATTGGCCTTGCGGAAACGCGGCAGCGACGGCAAGTCGCTCGGCAGGTCGGCGAGCGAAGCGTTGATTGCGGCCTGGACATCGCGCGCGGCGCGGTCGATGTCGCGGCCGATGGCGAATTGCAGCTGGATGCTGGTATTGCCGAGCGAACTCGTCGAGGTGATCTGGTCGATCCCGGCGATTTCACCAAGCCTGCGTTCCAAAGGTGCTGCAACGGTCGCCGCCATGACCGACGGATCGGCGCCCGGCCGGGTCGCGGAAACCCGGATCGACGGAAAGTCGACATTGGGAACCGAAGCCACCGGCAAAAACTGGTAGGCCACCCCGCCGACCAGAAAAAGCCCGATCGCCAGCAGCGTGGTGCCGACCGGCCGGCGAATGAAGGGCTCCGAGATCGATGCCATTACTGCATCCCCTCGGTGGCTCCGGCGATCGGCGGCAGTTGCGGTCCGGGCGGCGGCACCGCCTTTTCGATCCGGCGGTTCAGCCGGTCGAGCGCGAGGTAGATCACCGGCGTGGTGTAGAGCGTCAGCAACTGGCTCAGCAGCAGTCCGCCGATGATCGAAATGCCCAGCGGAAACCGCAACTCGGCGCCGGTGCCGCTTTCCACCGCCAGCGGCAGCGCGCCGAACAGTGCGGCGAGCGTCGTCATCATGATCGGGCGGAACCGCAACAGGCAGGCCTGCACGATCGCGTCGTTCGCCGACATGCCCTGGTGGCGCTCGGCTTCCAGCGCGAAGTCGATCATCATGATGGCGTTCTTCTTGACGATGCCCATCAAGAGAATGATGCCGATCAGGCCGATCACCGACAGATCCTGTCCGAACAGCATCAGCGCGAGAATGGCGCCGACGCCCGCCGACGGCAGCGTCGATAAAATGGTGATCGGGTGAATATAGCTTTCATAGAGCACCCCGAGCACGATGTAGATGGTGACGAGGGCCGCCAGGATCAGCCATGGCTGTCCCGCCAGCGATTTTGCGAACTCGGCGGCATCACCGGCGAAGACGCCGACGATGCTGCCGGGCATGGCGATGCGGGTTTCGATCGATTTGACGGCGTCGACGGCGTCGCCGAGCGCAGCACCGGGCGCCAGGTTGAAGCTGAGCGAGACGGCCGGAAATTGCGCCTGGTGCGAAATCGCCAGCGGTGCGGTGGTGCGCGTCAGCGTCGCGACCGCCGACAGCGGCACCTGGGCGTCAAGCGCGCCGGGCAGATAGAGTTTTGAGAGTATCGACGGATCGCGCTGATACATCGGCAGCGCCTCCAGCACGACGCGGTACTGGTTGGCCTGGCCGTAGATGGTCGAAATCTGCCGCTGCGCGAAGGCGTCATTGAGCGTGTCGGTCACCGCCTGCAGGCTGACGCCGAGCTGGCCGGCGCGCTGGCGGTTGATGTCGAGCGCCGCGCGCAATCCGCCGTCCTGGGCTTCCGAGGAGACGTCGCGGAACAGGGGATCGCGGCGCAGTTCGGCGACCAGATTGTTGGCCCACAGCGAAACCTGCACCTGGTCGGTGCCGGTCAGCGTGTACTGGTATTGCGAGCGGCTGGACTGGGTCGAGATCTGCACATCCTGCACCGGCTGAAAATAGATCGTCATGCCCGGGATCGACGCCGTCAGCTGCTTCAGCCGCGCCACCACGACGGAAACGTCGTCGCGCCTTTCGCCGCGTGGCTTCAACGTCATCACCAGGCGGCCGACATTGGTGGTCGGATTGACCGAGCCGGCGCCGATCACCGAGACGACGCCGGTCACATCCGGATCGGCCTTGATGGCATCGGCGGCCTGGGTCTGCCGGCTCTGCATTTCCGCAAAGGAAACGTCGGGACCGGCCTGGGTCACCGCGGTGATCGAGGCGGTGTCCTGCAAGGGCAGGAAGCCCTTTGGCGCCACCATATACAGGATCAGCGTCGCCGCCAGCGTGGCGAAGGTAAGCAGCAAGGTTGCGCGCTGGCGCTCCAGCACCCATAACAGCGTGCGATGGTAGAACTCGATCATGCGGTCGATGCCGCGGCTGATCGCGGCAAGGCCCGGGACCGCGACTTCCTCGCCGGCGTGCTTCAACAGCCGCGAGCACATCATCGGCGTCAGCGTCAGCGACACGATCGCCGAGGTCACGACCGCGATCGCCAGGGTCAGCGCGAACTCGCGGAACATGCGCCCGACCAGTCCGGACATGAACAACAGCGGGATGAAGACCGCGATCAGCGACACCGTCAGCGAAATCACCGTAAAGCCGATTTCGCTGGCGCCCCGGAGCGAGGCTTGCATTGCCGTTTCGCCATTCTCCATGTGACGGACGATGTTTTCGATCATCACGATGGCGTCGTCGACCACGAAACCGGTCCCGATCGTCAACGCCATCAGCGACAGATTATCGAGGCTGAAACCTGAAAAATACATGATGCCGAAACTGGTGATCAGCGACAGCGGCAGCGCCACGCCGGCAATCAGCGTCGCCCGCAGCGAGCGCAGGAACAGCAGCACCACCAGCGTCACCAGCACCACGCTCAGAACCAGCGTGAACTGCACGTCATGCACGGAGGCGCGGATGGTGACGGTTCGGTCGCTGACCACGGTCAGGTTCACGCCGGCCGGGATCGCCCGCTGAAGCTTTGGGATCTCGGCGCGGATCTGGCTGACGACCTCGATCACGTTGGCGCCGGGTTGCCGCTGGATATCGATGATGACCGCCGGCGTGCCTTGGTACCAGCCGCCGGTACGGTCGTTCTCCAGGCCGTCGACGATGACGGCGACGTCGCCGATGGTGACCGGCGCGCCGTTGCGGTAGGCGATGATGATGGGCTTGTAGGCGTCGGCGGAGGTAATCTGATCGTTGGCGGCGATGGTATAGGCCTGCTGCGCGCCGTCCAGCGATCCCTTGGGGCCGGAGACGTTGGCGCCCGCAATCGCGTTGCGCAAATCCTCCATCGCGATGCCATAGGCGGCGAGCCGGGCCAGGTCGGCCTGAACCCGCACCGCCGGCTTGAGCCCGCCCAGCACCGCGACGCGGCCCACGCCGGAAATCTGGCTGAGGCGCTGGCCGAGGATGGTGTCGGCCAGATCGCTCATGGCGCGCAGCGAGATCGTCTCCGACGTCAGCGCCAGCGTCAAAACCGGCGCGTCGGCGGGATTGACCTTGGCGTAGGTCGGCGGATACGGCAGCGTTTTCGGCAGCACGCCCGCGGCGGCGTTGATGGCCGCCTGCACATCCTGGGTCGCGCCGTCGATGTCGCGGTTGAGATCGAACTGCAGGGAAATCTGGCTGACGCCGAACGAGCTCGTCGACGTCATCGACGACAGCGACGGGATCTGCCCGAGCTGACGCTCCAGCGGCGCTGTGATCAGCGAGGCGATCACGTCGGGACTGGCGCCCGGCAATTGGGTCGTCACCTGCACCGTCGGGAAATCGACCTGCGGCAGCGCCGACACCGGCAGCGCCCAATAGCCGAGCCCGCCGCCGATCAAGAGCGCGATCCCCAAGAGCGAGGTCGCGATCGGCCGGCGGATGAAGGGTTCAGAGACGCTCATGGCTGCGCGCTCATGCTTGCGAAATTAATCAAGCGACGGGTTTTCGGGTCATGGCTGCGACTTCGCAGCATTGCCCGACGGCTCGCTCCCCTGCGCGGGTCCGGTCTGAGCCTTTTGGTCGCCCTCGCCCTGAACCCGGTCGCTTCTCTTGCGCCGCTCGCCCTGTCCGTCCTTGGCCTGACCGTCCTTGGCTTGGCCATCCTTGGCTTGTCCGTCCTTGGCCTGGCCGTCGCGGCTGCCGCGTTTCTTGCGTGGTGCGAGATCCGCGGTCGGCGTCTGCTCGTCCTTGCCGACGATCACCTTGGCGCCATCGGACAGATTGGCAAAGCCGGTCGTCACCACGCGATCGGAGGCCGACAATCCGCTCGCGATGACGGCGTCGGTTTCGTTCTGCTGCGTCAGCACGACCGGCTTCGCCGCGACAATGTCGCCGTCGCCGATGACGTAGCTGAACGTCCCGGCTGGCCCGCGCTGCACCGCCGACGTCGGCACCACCACCGCCCTTGCGAGCGTATCGACCTTGAGCCGGACATTGACGAATTGCCCGGGCCATAATTGAAAAGCGGCATTGGGAAACTCGGCCTTGAGCTTGAGGGTCCCGGTGGTCGGATCGACCTGGTTGTCGATGCCGGTCAGCTTGCCGCTGTCGGCCACCGTAATGCCGTCATTGCCGAACACGTCGACGGTCAGCACGCCCTTGGCGGAGGCGGCATTGACCCGCACGATCTGCTGCTGCGGCAGGCTGAACTGCACCGCGATCGGCTGCAGCTGGGTGATGATCACGAGACCCGTGACGTCGGAAGCGTGGATGATGTTGCCCTGATCGACCTGGCGCAGGCCGGCCCGGCCCGACAGCGGCGCAATGATCTTGGTATAGCCAAGCGTCGCCTGCGCGTTGTCGATCGCCGCCTGATCGGAATTCACCAGCGCTTCCTGCTGGGCGACGACGGCGCGCTGGGTATCGGCCTGCTGCTTCGAGCCCGCGTTGGAGGCGGCAAGCTGCTGATAGCGTAACAGGTCAAGGCGCTGATTTGCGAGTAGCGCTTCATCCTGCGCCTTCTTGGCGACCGCCTGATCGAACTGCGCCTTGTAGAGCACAGGATCGATTTCGCCGAGGACGTCGCCCTTCCTGACGTCCTGTCCCTCGGTGAAATTCACCGCGATCAATTTTCCATCGACCTGGGGGCGCACCAGCACGTTGTTCAGCGCGCGGACCGCGCCGACGCCGTCGAGATAGACCGGCACGTCGAGGATGCGCGGTGTCGCCGCGAGCACCGGCACGGGGAGATCGGGACGCGCGCCGGCCCGGTTCGCGGCCTGCTTCTGCTGCAGCGCCGTCCAGCCGATGTAGCCGAGGCCGCCAACGATCAGCAGCGTGATCGCAATCGAAACGGTTCGGCGGCGCGCGCGGGAGGCGACGCGGCCCACACGATCGCCGGCGGTCTTGCCGGCAGTCTTGGCAGTTTCGTTCAAATCCGGCTTAAAGAGCATTGACCGGCTTCTCCATTCTCGGTTCCCAACCGCCTCCGAGCGCCTGATACAGGCTGACGATCGCGAGCAGCCGGGCAAGCTGGGCCTGCCACAGCGCGTCTTCGGCCTGAAATAGCGTCAATTGCGTATTTAGCACAGTCACGATGTCGGCGGTCCCGGCGCGAAGCTGCTGCTCGGAAAGTTGAAAGGCTCGCCGCGAGGCCGACACCACCTCGCGCTGCAGCCGCAGCTTCTCGCTGGTCTGGCGGATCGACACCAGTGCGTTATCAACATCGGCAAACGCCGAGACCACCGTCTTGCGGTAGGTCTGCAGCAATTCATCCTGCCTGGCCTTGGTGAATTCGAAATTGCCGAGAATTTTTCCGCCGTCGAAAATCGGCTGCGTCAGGCCGCCGACCAGGCTGAAGAACGCGGCGTGCGGCTGGAACAGCGCCACCAGCGCCGAGCTTTGGTAACCGCCCTGCCCGGTCAGCTGGATGCTCGGGAAAAACTGCGCGCGAGCGTTGCCGACATTGGCGACAGCGGACGCGAGCTGCGCCTCCTGGCGCCGGATATCCGGACGCTGCGTCAGCAATTCCGATGGCAGGCCCGGCGTCACCCGAGGTGACCCGATCTGATTGAGCGAACCGCCGACGACATGCAGGCTTTCCGGCGGCCGCGACACCAGCGTCGCCAGCGCGTTGATGTTCTGCGCCAGGGTCTGCCGCAGCGGCGGAACAAGAGCCCGCTGATTGGCGAGAACGGCCTCTTGTTGGGCCACATCGAGGTCGGTTCCCGTGCCGGCTTTAAACCGTTGCCTGATCGCCTCCAGGATACGTGTGGCGCTGGCGATATTGCGCTCGGCGGTGCGAATCCTGTCCTGCGAGGCGAGCACCTGAAAATAGGCATTGGCGACGCTGGTGAGCGTGGTCAGCGCAACCACATCGCGATCGAAACGGTTCGCGACCGAGGTTTCCTCGGCGGCCTGCGCGGCGTCGCGGTTCTTGCCCCAGAAATCGAGTTCATAGCTGGCACTGAGCGATGCCGAATAGTTGACGACCTCGCGCCCACCATTGGTCAATCCGCTGGCGCTTGAGCCGGATGTCCGCGAGTAGGTCTCCTGACCGGTTCCGCTGAGGCTCGGCAGCAGCGCCGCGCCCGCGACACGTGCCTGCCCGTCCGCCTGAATGAAGCGTGCCGTCGCCGCGGCGATGTCCAGATTGACCTTCTGGGCTTCCTCCATCAGATCAGTCAATTCGGACGAGCGGAAGCCGCGCCACCAGTCCAGTGTCGGGGGCGCGTTCTGCTCCGTGACCTTCGCCGCCTTGTAATCTTGCGGCTTGTAGGCTTGCGGGATGTCCAGCGCCGGATCAGGCAAATCCTGGGTCACAATACAGCCGGCGGCGCTGGCAACGATGCAAAGTGCCGCAAGCCATCGCGCGGCGCGATCCAGGCAAGGGATGGCAGCAGGCAGCCCGGGGATTAGCTGTCTCACATCTGCCCTCCGCGGGGCATATTGCCCGGCATCCGGCACTGCGAGAATCGCCAGACCGATTCGCGGATGACGCCTGTAGAGTCTGGCTGCGAGACGTTCACCGGGGTGATGCTTCCTTTGGGAACCCCCGGCATTCTAGCCGGGGGAACATGGCGCGGACAGTGCGTTCCGGCCACTGTCCCCGCGCTTTCGCCTGAGCAGAGGGTACCGACCGGGACGGCCACAGCAGAGTTCTCTATATTCTATGGGGCTTTCTGCTGATCGACATGATTCGAGCAGCGCGGCCATCTTACCAAGATTTCATGTTACCAAGATTTCATGTTGTTCCGGTCGTCAGGCCAGCTGATTCGCCCGGCCCACCGCTGCGGCCGCCGCGCTGAAACTTCGCGCGCAAAGCCCCGTATCTCGCACATCGAGGGATGGGGGCTTGTGAATGCGCGTCGCGGTTATCGGAACGGGAATTGCCGGCAATGCCGCGGCCTGGGCCTTGTCGAAGCATTATCCGGTCACGGTCTACGATCGCGAAATCAGGCCCGGCGGGCACAGCCACACCGTCACCATCGACTACGATGGAACGCCGCTTGCGGTCGATATCGGCTTTATCGTCTACAATGAACTGAACTATCCGGAGCTGACGGCGCTGTTCGCCCATCTGGATATCGAGACCGTGGAAAGCTGCATGAGCTTTGCGGTCACGACGGACGGCGGACGCTTCGAATGGAAGGGCGGCGGAAGCAGCTGGCGCGAAACCGCGAAAGGCTTGTTTGCGCAGCCGCGAAACCTGCTGTCGCCGTCCTACTTGCGGATGCTGCGCGACATCCTGACCTTCAACGCGCAAAGCGTCACGGACCATGCCGCGGGCAGACTGGCCGGACTGACCCTCGCCGAGTATTTTCGGAAGCGCAAATTCGCCCCGAGGTTGCTGACCGATTATCTTGCGCCGATGGGAGCCGCGATCTGGTCCGCACCGGCCAGCGGGATGCTGGACTTTCCTGCCGAGAACTTCGTCGCCTTTTTCAGCAACCACCGCCTGCTGCAATATGACCGCCCGGTCTGGCGCACGGTGAAGGGCGGCAGCCAACGTTACGTGGAGAAGCTCGCGTCCGCATTCCGGGACCGGCTTCGGCTCGGCTGCGCCGTGACATCGATACAGCGCACAGCGCATGGCGTCGTCGTCCATGACAGTCATGGTGGAAGCGACAGTTACGATCACGTCGTGATCGCGTCGCACAGCGATCAGGCACTCGGGATGCTGTCGGACGCCGATGACCGCGAACGCGCCGTGCTCGGCGCCATCGGCTATTCGCCCAACACCGTCTACCTGCATCGCGACATCAGATTGATGCCGAAGCGCAGGCGAGCCTGGGCGTCGTGGAACTTCCTGCGCTGGCAGCGCGAGGGGGCAGCCGAAAACGACGTCGCCGTGACCTACTGGATGAACCGGCTGCAGGGCATCGATGACGACAAGCCGCTGTTCGTCAGCCTCAATCCACCGTTCGCGCCCGCCTCCGCACTGACGTTCGGCAAATATAGCTGCGAACATCCGCAGTATGACGCCGCCGCGTTTGCCGCGCAGAAACGCCTCGGCGAAATTCAGGGGCGACGTCATACCTGGTTCTGCGGCGCCTGGACCGGATACGGCTTTCACGAGGATGGATTGCGCTCGGGACTGGCGGTTGCACAAGCGCTGGGCGCGGCGGTGCCCTGGCGCGGACCGCCGCCTGAACTGGCGCAGGCCGCGGAGTAGCGATGGCCCGACAAACCGCCAAATCAGCAGCGCATCGCGGCACCGATAACGCCGCGGCCGCGCTCTATTTCGGCGACGTGATGCATGCGCGTCTGAAGCCGATCGGCCATCGCTTCAGCTATCGCGTGATGAGCCTCCTGGTCGATCTCGACCGGCTCGACGCGGCGGACCGGCAGTCGCCGTTGTTCGGCGTGAATCGGGCGGCTCTCTATAGTTTCAACGAAGCCGATCACGGCGAACGCGACGGGTCGGCTTTGCGCATCTATGCGCAACGTTGCGCGGTGGAGCGCGGCATCGACCTCACCGGCGGGCGCGTGTTGCTGCTGTGTTACCCGCGCCTGCTCGGCTACACCTTCAATCCGTTGTCGGCGTATTTCTGCTATCGCGCCGACAGCGAACTTGCCCTGATGATCTACGAGGTCCGCAACACGTTTGGCGATATTCACGCTTACGTGCTGCCCGTGAAGCCCGGCGAAAGCAGCGACGCCGGTGTCCGCCAGGCGCAAGAAAAACTGTTTTACGTCTCGCCCTTTATCGAGATGGCGATGCGCTATCATTTCCGGGTGTCGCCGCCTGGAGACAGCGTCAAGTTGCGGATTCTGGAGACCGACCGCGACGGCCCGCTGCTCGCCGCGACCTTCAACGGCCGCCGACGCGCCCTGACCACGGCGACGCTGTTGCGGTCGTTCTGCTCGCTGCCTCTGGTGACCTTGAAAATCGTCGCGGCGATCCATTGGGAAGCGCTGCGGCTTTGGCTCAAGGGCGTGTGTCCGGTACCGCGCCCAACCATCGTGGCGGCGAAGCCGGTGAATACCGTCTTGGCGACCGGCGAATGCAACGATTATAGTGGAACGGTGTTATCTGCGGTCGGGCGTGAGCCCGCGTCGCGGGAAAGCGCTCCGGCCCGGTGACGGTGGGATCTGGTGCAAGTTGTCCCACTGGAAGCTCGGACACAGAGCCACATCTGTCGATGGGGCTGTAGATGGTTCTGTAAATGTCTGCGTTGATTTGTGTAACCCCCGAGAATGTCGAAGCGGTACTTTCCGATTTGCCGCGTCTGGTACGACTGGCGTTCGGATTCGGCTCGAAGCTGCGGCGCGGTACGCTCGATGTGACGCTTCCCGATGGACGTACGGTGCGGCTGGGCGGCATGGAGCCGGGCCCGGCGGCCGCCATGAAACTGACCAATTACGGGTTTGCGTCACGGCTGCTCAATGGCGGCGATATCGGAATAGCCGAAGCCTATCTGCACGGCGAATGGGACACGCCCGACCTGACGCAGTTTCTCTATCTCTTCTGCGTCAATCACGACCTCATTCAGGCCATGCTCGGCGACAATCCCTTGATGCGTTATATCCAGATCATCAGGCACTGGTTCAACCGCAATACCAGGCGGCAGGCGCGCCGCAATATCTATGCGCATTACGACATCGGCAACGCATTCTATTCGGCGTGGCTGGATCCGAGCATGACTTATTCCTCGGCGCTGTATGAGGATCACACCCCGGATCTGGCAACCGCGCAGAACAACAAATACCGCAGGCTCGCCGAAGCGATCGATCTGCAGCCCGGGCAGAAATTGCTGGAGATCGGCTGCGGCTGGGGCGGATTTGCGGAATACGCCGCCAAGACCTATGGCGCGAAGGTGGTCGGGCTCACCATCAGCAAGGAGCAGCGCGATTTTGCGCAGATGCGGATTCA
>Ga0080026_10000404_pt1 | contig 10726 bp, 8 predicted proteins | sample OrgsoiDNA2013045_FD_70941 | JGI IMG/M metagenome (GOLD analysis project Ga0080026, IMG submission 70941) | Permafrost soil microbial communities from the Arctic, to analyse light accelerated degradation of dissolved organic matter (DOM) -... | ecosystem: Environmental > Terrestrial > Soil >... | reverse complement strand
AGTACGGCGACTTGCGCCTCAGGCAATGGCTGGCCATATCCAAGACCGCAGCCCCTGAGGCGAATAGGGCGTTTGCTCTTCTCGCGGTGTCACGCAACCGGATTGACACACACACCTCCATCAGCCCGCTATCCTGACCGCATGATTTCCCCGATCCGGGGAGATTTCCCGCATCTGCGTGTTCAAGTCCACTCGGACATGTTAAATCCCCATAAGCTGCCGTTTTCAGGCATGCGGCATCGTCACCCAGGCCTGGCCTTCGGCTGTGGCGGGTGCTTTAGTTGCCTGTCTTCCTCCTTTCCGGGCTGTTGTTCCGGGGTGTCAGCGGTCCCGGCCTGCGGTGACCGCGATGGGTCGCTGCCGCCGACGCGGATGGTGCGGGTCTGCGGGTCGTAGGTGAGCACGCGGCAAGATCCCACCTCTGCCGCCGGAGCGCGAGTCGGCCAGCAGCGTAGTCGATGCCGCCACGATCATCCCGTCCACCGAGAACGGAGTCAGCGCCGCCATCCAGCCGAGTTGCCAGTGCAGATCCACCAGCATGTGCATGTGCAGGTACGAAACCGTCGCCGCAATCAGCGCCAGCAGCGCCACACAGCCCGTCGTCGTTCACCTGATCCACTGATCCGCCTGCCCGTTCACCGCTGGCCTCCAAGGACCAGCTCACCAGTGATGGCAGGTATGTACGTAAGCGCGACTCGGACCTCGGACACTGACCATTTTGCCGATATTTGCGGCCTTTGGGCATGCTGCGGCGCTCACGAGGTGCCTTTCTGGGTGGTAGATGAGCCGCAAGCCGAGCTCGCGGTAGGCGCCCCGCCATCTCACCTGGGTCGCCGTCGCGGAGGTCTGCGGCGATGTCGGCGCATTCTTCGATCAGGTCCTGGATCTGCTGGCGGGTCATGGTGGTCTTGCTGGTGGCCTGGCGCAGCTCTGCCTCGGCCTTGAGCCGTTGCGCCTTGGCCTCGGCGGTCCATTTGCCGATCTCCTCGGGGTCGCCGCCGGCGTCGAGGGCGGCGCGGTAACGGGCCATCTTCAGGTTGGCGTCTTGTTGCGGGGCGGGACGCCGACCCTGCCGGCGAGTTCGCGCCCGGCCTAGTCGCATCCGGGCTCGCTGGCCATGAACTGGGCGATCTTGTCCCTTCTGGTAGCTGCACTGGGCTGGCGGGCCCGGCACCCGGCTGCGGCACGTCCGGCGGATCGTGGACCTCACCTGCGTCACCGGCATGCCGGACCGGGCCTGAGCCCCTCGTCAGCGCCGCTAACAGCTGCGCGAAGGTGCCCTGGGGTGGGCAGCCGAGGTGGCGCAGACCGCATAGAGCGGCTGTACGATGTGCTCGCCGCCCTCCCGGATCAGGACGGTGCCTGCGCAAATCCGATGTACATGCTGCTGTGCCTGGGCAAGACTCTCAGCCATGAGTGAAGCTGATGAAAAGCAGACGTTGCACCGGTACCTGCAGAACGCGCGCGGGGTCCTGCTATGGAAACTCGAGGGACTCTCCGACTACGACATCCGGCGGCCGATGACGCCGACCGGTACCAACCTGCTCGGGCTGGTCAAGCACTGCGCGGGGGTGGAATGCGGGTACTTCGGCGGGGTGGTTGACCGGCCGTTCCCCGGCGAAGACGACCTGGACTGGCACGATGACGACGACGCTGAGCTGAGCGGTCACATGTATGCCACCGAGGCCGAGTCACGCGAGCAGGTGACGGACTTCTACCGGCGGGTATGGGCGCACTCCGACGCCACGATCGAGGAGCTGCCACTGGATGCGCACGGTACCGTGCCATGGTGGCCAGAAGAGCGCAGGCACCCGACGCTGCACACATTGCTCGTACACACGATCCAGGAAACCGCCCGGCACGCCGGGCATGCGGACATCATCAGGGAATCCATCGACGGTGCTGCCGGCCTGCGCGAGGGCGTCAGCAACATGCCGCCAGAAGCCGGTGCCGCCGCCTGGAATCAGCACTACGACAAGCTGGAAAGCATCGCCCGGTCCGCCCACCCGGCGTCGCTGTGACGGTCACGCCGCATTCGAACTAACCATCCTTCTCAACGACAGTAGGAGTATTACTACTGTCCCAACTAGTCGAGTGGCGTATGTCAGACTGTGTCAACTGGGAACTTGCGTTAATATTGCCCAGCTATTTTGGACTAACAATCCGCGAGTTCCCGCCTGCTTGAGCAATCGATAAGTAAGCTCGCTCGCGCAGCCCACTGGCCTGGAGTTGGGCAGTTCAATGTCAACGGACGCGTCCGCCCAGGTCACGCACTCATGCCGGAACCCATCGAATCCGGTCTTGAAACCGCTTAAGGCGCGACGCCGTTGCTTGTTTCCGCCGCGGTGGCCTTGACGTGCTGGCGATCGGCGACTACCTCGTCCAGAATCCGGAGCCGGCGCTTGGCGTGACCACTGGACGTCATCCGGCCTGTGGGGTGCCAGAACTCGCGCAGAACATCTGACCTGGTCTTCTATCCTCGTCACTCGTGCTCTTCCGCCTCCTCTATCTGCTCATGGTCCGGGTGTTCGGCTGGCTGGCGCTGCTCGGGCGCAGCGACGCCTCTAAAGACGTGGAGATCCTGGTCCTGCGGCATGAGGTCGCGGTCCTGCGCCGCCAGATCACCCGCCCCAAGCCGGACTGGGCTGACCGTGCGGTGATCGCCGCTTTGACGCGGCTGCTGCCCAGACACCTGCGGCTGCACCGGATCGTGACGCCTGGCACCCTGCTCGGCTGGCACCGGCGCCTGGTGAAAAACAAGTGGACCTACCCGAACACCACCGGGCGCCCGCCGGTCCCGGAGGAGATCCGTGAGCTGGTCCGGCAGCTGGCCAGGCAGAACCCGCGATGGGGACACCGCCGCATCCAGGGTGAGCTCCTCGGCCTCGGTCACCGCATCGGTGCGGGAACGATCCGGCGGATCCTGGCCGCGGCCGGGCTCACGCCCGCGCCGCGGCGGGCATCCCCGACCTGGCGGGAGTTCCTGGCCGCCCAGGCATCCGGGATCCTGGTGTGCGATTTCCTGCACGTTGACACCGTGTTCCTCAAGCGCCTGTACGTCTTGTTCGTAATGGAGATCGGCACACGGCGGGCGCACATCCTGGGAGTCACCGCGCAGCCCACCGGGCCGTGGACCGCCCAGCAGGCCCGCAACCTGCTCATGGACCTCGGCGAACGCGCCGCCCGGTTCAAGTTCCTGATCCGCGACCGGGACAGCAAGTTCACCATGGCCTTTGACCAGGTGCTCGCCGGCAACGGCGCGCGGATCAGCAAGACACCGGTCCGCTCACCCAGGGCGAACTCTTATGCGGAACGATATGTGGGAACGCTGCGCCGCGAGTGCCTTGACCACCTGCTTATCCACGGCGAACAACACCTCCGGCGGATGCTGGCAGAGTACGCGCGGCACTACAACGAACATCGGCCGCACCAGTCGCGGGAACAACGACCTCCGCTTCACGAGCCTGGCCAGCCAATCGATATGACCGCTCGGATCAAGCGCACCCACGTCGTCCACGGCCTGATCAACGAGTACCGCAGGGCTGCCTAACACCAGCTCAGAGCTAGTATGCGAGTTTTGGCACGGCACAGCATCCTGCTGGCGATAACGCAGGTCAGCCACTCAATCGAGTATTCGAGCGGCACAGGAGCACCAGCAACTCGGCGTTCTTCGCCTGGTCCTTGCGGAACATCAGGACAGCCAGGCCAAAGTCCACCGCATGAGCAGGTAGGTGATCTTGAGCAGCACAAGGCCAGCCAACCATCAACGCGTCAGACCTGTAGCCGAAACAGCAGGTCAGTCCGCGTGATCGAGTATTCGGGCGGCACAGGATCCCCCGCTCGCCGGATCTACCACCAGCAGATGACCGAGCACGGCGCTAATCACCTTAAGGCATCCTGCGTCCTCGCCGAGCGCGCCTGGACCGTGCTAGGCCGCGGCACTCCCTAGGTGATCTGCGATAACACCGGCGCCCCAGTTACCGCGGAGCAGGCCCGGCAGATCATCGCCTGGCAAGTGGGCCGTCTAAGAGGAGGTCCGCAAGCGGCGCCGCAGCCGCAAGATGGCGGGGAAGGCCCCTCAGCCGGCCGCAACCGGGCTGCACCGGCGAGGCGACCTCCCCCGAGCCCCGCTAGTCGCGACCCCGGGGCAAGGGCCGTCAACCCCCTCACCTGACCGGGCGGCCATCATCAGCCCGCCGGCCACGCCGCCGACGGGCCGGCAGGCCTGCGTAGAACCAGCACGCTCACGACCACAAAACGCTTTCCCCAGCAGCTTGACAACCAAGCTTCCATAGGGAATCAAATCCGGTCGGGGCTACTCATGAAGTAGCAGGTCACAGGCCCGGTCCCCCATTTCTGGGGGCCGTGTCTTGATCATCCGTTCGTCGTTTGTCCGTGGGTTTCGCCGTCACCGGGCGGCAGCGGGCGTGCCGGTGCGGGTGGTGGTCGCGGCGATGGTGTTGATGATGACTTCGTGGCTGGTCAGCGGCCGGCCGCGCAAGTTCACGGTGATGTGGGAGAACAGCCGGTGCTCGATCGCGTTCCACTTGGAGGTGCCCGGCGGGAAGTGGCACTCCGTGACCGCGAGGCCGGCCTGAAGCGCGAATGCGGCCAGCTCGGCCTTCCAGGCCCCGGTGCGGTAGCCGCTGGAGCCGCCCGCGTCCGTGGTGATCAGCAGCCGGCGGGAGCGGGGGTAGTCACCGTGACCGGTGCCCTGCCACCAGCGGCGGACCGATTCGACCGCGAAGGCGGCGGTGTCATCGTCGGTGCCGACATTGACCCAGCCGGTGCCGGCGGCCACGTCGTAGACCCCGTAGGGGATGGCCTTGCCCAGTTCCCGGTCCTGGAAGTCGTGGGCGCGGACCCTAGCCGGGCCGCCAGCCGGGCGCCATTCCCGGCCGCCGTCGATGAAGGGCCCGGCCAGTTCCTTCTTCTTGGTGTCCACGCTGACCACCGGGTCACCAGCCCGGTGATGGGCCTTGACCTGTTCGCTGATGTAACGGAACTGCGCATCGCGGTCCGGGTTCTGCCTGCCCTCCAGCGTCTTGGCGTTGCCCTGTAGGCTGAAACCCTCCTCGTGCAGCAGGTCAGCGACCGTATCGGCGCTGACCTGGTGGCCCTGGGCGGTCAACTCGGCCGCCAGCGCCCGCGTCGACCTGGTGGTCCACCGCAACGGCGACATCGGGTCCCCCTGCTCCTGGGGTTCGACTAAGGCCAGAAGCGCTGGCCGCAGGCCCGGATCCAGGTCGGCCGCGCGTTTGCGGCCGCCACCTGCGCGGCGCGCCCGTCCCAGTGGCCCGGCTCCCGATTCCAGCTCGGCGACCCCGCGGGAGACAGTGCCCTCGCGCATCCCGGCTGCTCGTGCGACAACCCTGATGCCGCCATGTCCCAGCGCGCAGGCTTCCGCCCCCGCTGCCAGCCGCCGCTGCCGCTCATCCAGATGCGGGAACAGCACCCCGAACTTCGCGGCCAGCGACTCCTCCACCTCCACAACAATGCGCATACCATAGGAACCTAGCCTAAACGGGAAATCAGCGTTTTATTTAGAGGCAAGCCCAAAGTGGCATTGACCATTGGCCCGGTGTCCACACACAAGGATCTATGGCGCCTGCGAGAAGAGCAGCAGGTCAGGAACGGGCTGTACCTCTGCTCGAGCCGCTGACCAGTCAAGTTGATTTTTCCTTTACCCGGACTGTACCTGGCTATTGCACACGCGGGGCTCCTGGCCTTAGTGTCTAGTGGGGTGAGAAGGTCGCGGGGGTGGTAGTCCGCTCTGGGCATCCATTACTACGTTCGATAGTGATCTGATCGTCCCGTGGAGGTCCGCCTCCACGGACTCAATCTTCCCCGCCGGAAAGGGTTCCCGATGCCGACCGACGACGAACCGCGCGCCCTCGCGGTCGATCTCCTCAGTCAGATCATCAACTACATCAAACAGAGCACGCCCGTACGCAGTGACGGCAAAGCCACGTCGGGCTTCGTGTATTCGGTGTTGCGGGTGGGCCAGATGATTTCTCCGCTCGATTTCGCGCTGCCGTGGAGCCCGATCGGCGGATCACCCGCCCAAGCCGACACCGGCCCGCAACAGCCGCCGGCGGATACGCAGGCAGCGGTCGCGGCGGCGCAGGCGAAGGCCGCGGCGCAGGCCAATACCCAACGGGCGATGTCAGCCGCATTCAAGTTGGAAGAGTTGGTGGACACCATGTTGGTAGTCACCAACGACGGGACCTTCGAGACCTATGGCGGCGGCGACCGCCACCTCGCATTCCAATATCACGAAATTCTGCAGGCCATGGAGGCATCGCCCGCCCCAACGCGGCCCGCCGACGTCCAGGCTCGCCTCGACGCTGCCAACAAAGTGCTTTATGACGGCAACACGCGAACGCCGCTGTACCAAACCTATATCAACAACCAGAACGCCTTTGCCACGGCGCAAGCCAACTTCACCGTCAGGAGCATTCAACTGCTCGCTAACCCCACCATGATGGACGAGGCGCCGTTGTTGCTGCGGCCGGACGAAGCACTCGTGGAGGAGGCCCGCAACCAATGGAGATCGCAAGGCGCAGACGAGGTGGAGGCGGCGCTCGCCACAACCCAGAGTCTGGGCGTGCCACTCGAACAAGGGGCGATCATGGACGCCCGCGCGCTGTTCGACGCCTGGAACCTCCCGTTGATCAATGTGGGAGCCTCGCAACCCTATTCCTTTGTCATGCCGACCGATTGGGCGGCCTTCGACGGCGACATTGCCGGCTGGACCCACCTGACGATCACGCAGGACGACTACTCTAGTCATTTCGAGAGTCACGGCTTCGATCTTGATGTCGGATCCTGGCACGGCCAGTCGGAGTCATCGACGGGGTCCGTCGGAGTCAGCGTTTTCGGGTTCGGATTCAACGGCTCCTACTCGGAAGCGAACAGCAATACAGCCGCGGAGTCGTCAGCCCGAAGCAGCGACGGGTCTCAATTCAGCAACGAGGCGAAGAACCTCACCATCGACCTTGAGTACGGTCTCTGCGAAATTATCCGGCCGTGGCTGGTGACCGACGTGTTCCATCTGTCTAATTGGCACCTAGTCAATCAGAAAGCGAACTGCATCAGCAAGGGCACCATCGACGACCAGGTCGGCGACGAAAACTTGCTAATGCCGATGATTCCGACCCATTTCCTGGTAATCCGCAACGTGACCATCAGCACTACCGCGTGGGGCAACGACGGGCAAACCCTGAGCGACTACTACCAGCGACACGACAACAGCTCCGAATCACACTCCAGCACAGTCGGCGGCGGCGTCGAGGTTCCGGTCTTCGGGCCAATCTGCCTCGACGCGGGCGCTTCGCACAGCGAAACCGGTTTCAGCGGCCAGTATAGCGACCAATCCGGCGCCAGCTTTTCCAACGACTACAAGGCACATTTCGACGGAAACACTCTTACCGTGCGCGGCGCGCAGATAGTCGCCTGGCTCAGTGAGATCGTCCCCGCGTGCCCGCCGATGGACGACCCCGCGCTCGGACAAAAATAGTACTTGCGATCCAAGGACATCCGATGCCCACGCCAGCTCAACTCGCCGCGATCGACCCCGCTCCGGGGGACGGATCGAGCACCACCACCAACGATGACGGCTCGACCAGCATCTCATGGCCGGATGGGACAACCCGGGTCGACGAGCCCGACGGCTCCTCGATAATCACGTTCCCCGACTTCTCGGTACTCAACCTGAACACCGACGGTACCCGGACGTTGAACGACGCGGCCGGCGACCCCCTCGACCTGAGCACCGGCGAGCCGCTGGACGGTGGCAATCAACCGCCACCGACGCCCCCGCCCACCAGCATCGCGCAGCTCACTGACTTCGTCGAAGGCGTCTCTGCCATCGGCGATCTCGCCGAGGCGACCGGGATATTGCGCGGCTTGGGGGTCGCCGTCGTCGTCGACAAGAAATACAGTGCGATCTCTGAGCTCGCGACCGCGCTGGCCGACGCCCTGAAGGGGGAAATCTCCCCGGTTGCCTGGTTCAAGAACGTTGTTCTCATGCTGCTCAACATCATCAAAGCGATCGAGACCGAGGAGCGCGGCGTCTCGATGCGAGCGTGGTGCTACACCGTGGTGTACGACGCCATGGGCATGGGCACGCCGCCAGAGCCCACATTCAGCGGAAGCTTGCAAGGCCCCGACCAGGATGCCACCGACCGGCAGTCCTGGGAGGACAGCGTCACCGAGGCGACCCAGCAACTGCAGGACGGCAGCACCGGCGCCGCGCTGCGGAACCGGGTCCTGCTCCTCATCGCGAAATGCTCGGGCGATCCCGCCCAGGCGGTCACCGAACTGTGGGCCAACGCCTGCGCGGCTTCCGATGATCCTCAACTCCTGCAGGCGTATCCCACCCTTGACTGGCCGCAACCGACAGGTGCCTGATGCCCGTTACCCTCGATCAGCTCGCCGCCACGCTGCACCAGTTCTTTCAGGACAAACTCCCTGGCCAGGTGGGTGATACGGCGGGCAGCGCGCTGCTGGTATTCGACCCATTCGGGATGCCGCTAGCCGCCGAGGATTTCGGCGTCGGCGGCACAGACAGCCAGCAGCAACTGCTCGCACATCAGCGCGCCGGGCACCTCGCCGACCAGCTGCCCGCGGCCAACGGGCTCAGCAATGGCTGGTATCTCGCCCAGACCGGAAGCCGATTGTCCCGGTGGTATCACACCCTCGTCAGCGAAAGCAGCTGCACCTCGACGTCCGATCAGGACAAGACCGCGTTCGAAGCGCGTAAAGCGGCGGCGTTGCAAGAACTCGACCTCAACGCCATGATCGAGGTCGCAGGCGCCACGTCCACCGGCACCACCGTCGACCCGACCGGCGTGCACGACAGCTTCTACGCGACCGGCATGACACCTACCAGCTGGTACCGGCCCGACGCGGACTGCTGGGAAACACATCACATCGACGGCACCGAGGCCCCGCCCTCATCGGACCCGAGCCCGCTGCCGATGCCAGGATTTCATCTCCGCGTCGATTCGCCGCCGCCCAGCCCAGCCTCGCCGGAAAGTGACTCACTTCCAGACGGTTTTTTCATGCCGCAGCTTGCCGATGACAATAGCCAGTTCATTGTCGCCACCTGGGGGAAACATGTCGGCGACCCCGTCACGGCGGGCGAGCCGATCGTCGACGTCGAGAGCGGCAAAGTCACCGCGGAACTCCAGTCGCCAGCCACCGGCACCCTGCTCGAGATAACCGCGCAAGAAGGCGACGCCGTCCCCGTCGGCGCCCTGCTGGCGCTCATCGGCGCCGGTCAACCCTCGCCATCCCCGGCCACCGACGGCTTCGACGTCACCTTCGACTACTGCCTGGTGACATTCGACCGCCCCTGGTGGGACGAGGTCTTCATCGCCACCCCCACCTGGTCCGTCCCCGGTTTCACCGCAGGCCAAATCGCCAGCGGCGACGCCCGCGCCCCCGCACTGGCGATCCCCGCCATCACAACCGGGATGATCGTGATCCGCAATCTCCAGATCGCCGCCACCTGGACCGACAGCGACCAGCAACGCTTGACCAGCGGAGCCGTCAGCCTAGGACCCTTCTCGGTGACAGGTGCGACATTCAACGGCCAAACCCTCAACCGCCAAGGCATGCAAGCCACCGCCTGGATATGCCAAGTACCCCCGGTACTGCCCCCGACGCAATAACTACAGTCCTTCGACGTTGCGCTTCGCCTCACCTACGGTCTCGTCGGGGCTGTCATTTAACGGTGTAACTCGATCTTGATGGTTACTTCTTGGGGGCACTGAGGCGCCCGTCGAAGGTGATGCCGAAGGCGTTCAGGAATTCAGGAAAGCGTGTGGCTGTCGGGCCATCCCGGGTCGGCGGGCAGGAATCTACTCCAGCACCAGAGCCAGTGCGGCTGGAGTGCTGAACCCGTCGCAATCACAGTGGCAGACCACTAGTCTATTTGGACCGCCATGAAAGCAGGTTCAGAGCGAAGGACCTCGAAGTGGCCAGTGTTCGTATTGCGACACACGAACATCCAGAACCGGTCATTGAGACGCAGCACCCCAACAGCGCTCACTGCGTCCGTTCCGTTCATCTGCTGCTGCAAGACAGACGGTTCAGCGTCGTTCAAGGGACGGTCCACCCAGGCCGCTGAACCGAGTGGCATGTTCCTATACGTCATGGGGTTGCCGGCTGCAGCCGGAGCTTTGCGGAACTGGACGACTAGGGTGCTGCCGTCATATGTGGCAGTGACTCCCTGTCCTCCACGAACGATCAGTGGAAACCAGCCTGGCGGATCCATATACACCCGCTTGCTTTGCTTTATTGAGCATAATTTGCCCATCGAATACAATACGGCAGTCCAAGTTTAAGGTCAAGCCTCAAGGTAACTGGTCAGGTCCCTGGGATCAGGCTAGCTGCGATTCGGGCATCCATGGCCGGCTTTCAGCGAGCATGACGAGGGCGTCGAGGTAGCTGACGCCGTGCTTGGCGGCGGTGGCGAGGTAGCTGCGGATTGCGCAGAACTGGCGGGCGTCGGTGAGGGTGCGCAGGCATCCGGACACTTTCTGCCTTACCTTGATCATCCGGATTTCTCGTTCCGCAGCATTGTTGTCCGGGGGCACCCTGTGGGGTGCCAGAACTAGTGCAGAGCATCTGACCTGGGCTTCTACCCTCGACGGTCATGCTCTTCCGCCTCGTCTATCTGCTCATGGTCCGGTTGTTCGGCTGGCTGGTGCTCCTCGCC
>Ga0080026_10000402_pt1 | contig 10744 bp, 11 predicted proteins | sample OrgsoiDNA2013045_FD_70941 | JGI IMG/M metagenome (GOLD analysis project Ga0080026, IMG submission 70941) | Permafrost soil microbial communities from the Arctic, to analyse light accelerated degradation of dissolved organic matter (DOM) -... | ecosystem: Environmental > Terrestrial > Soil >... | reverse complement strand
GAGGCCGCCGCGCCGCCGCTGCCCCCCACCGGAACGCCCGCCAGCAGCTGGAGAGCGTCCCTGACGTCCTTCTCGTTCAGCTCCACGATCTGCAGCTTGGAGAGCAGCAGGTCGACGGCGTCGACAGTCAGCGGCAGCCGCCCGAATGACGGCCGGAAGTCCAGCGTGTGACACATGGTGAGCCGGTCAACCATCACGTCGATCGGCCGCCCGGAGGGGGCGGTGAAATACATCTGCCGGTCGCCGTTCAGGTTGTTGAAGCGGCGGTCACCCTCGCACCCCTGCTGCTCCAGATTCGCCACTACCTCCTTGCGGCCCTTGGACAGGCAGGCGAAGTCGATGTCCTGGCCCTGGCGCAGCCGCGGCGGGAAGGCGGGGCAGATGACCCGGACCGCCAGCCCGCCGAGCAGCTTGAGGCCAAGGCCCGCCGAGGCGGCACCACGGGCCAGGGCAATCGCCTCGGGCAGCGCGTCGTCCACTGCCCCCGGGGTCTCGGGCGTCGGTGTTCCCACGGCTACTCCCTGGTGGCGTCGGGCCTCAACGGCACAATACGATCTGTCACCGGACAATGCATCGCTATCACATGGTTGACTTCCGTGCCGCACCGTTGCCATCCTGGTTGCGTGTCCGAGAACACCGTTGCCGCGGGCGCAACCTACCAGTCGGCAGAGCGGGTACTTGCCCTGCTCACGAGCTTCGACGACACCAGGACCGAGCTCGGCGTCACCGAGATGGCCAAGTCCATCGGGGTGCACAAGTCGACCGCGTCGCGCCTGGCCGCCGCGCTGGAGCGGGCCGGGCTGCTGGCCAGGTACGGCAGGCGCTACCGGCTGGGCCTCGAGGTCATCCGGCTGGGCACGCTGGCACTGCGGAGCTTCGACCTCGTCGCGTCCATGCAGCCCGCGATGGACAAGCTGTCACGCCAGACGGGCGAGACCGTCAACCTCGCCGTTCCTGGCGGCACTGACATACTGAACGTGGCCGAGGTGGCGAGCACGTACATCCTGAGCTGCTCGGGCGGCTGGATCGGCCGCCGGACCAGGCCGCACGCGGTCGCCAACGGCAAGGTGCTGCTGGCGCACGGCGCCATACCCATCCCGGATCAGCTCGAGCGCTGCACCGACCACACGATCACTAGTCACGAGGTGCTCGAGGCAGAGCTTGCCGCGGTCCGCCGCAACGGCTACGCCACGGCAGTCGCCGAGCTCGAGGATGGTCTCGTGGCCGTCGCGGCGCCGGTATTCGACAGTGCCGGGGCCTGCGTGGCGGCGCTGTCGGTCTCGGGCCCGGCGTACCGGATGCAGCCCGAGACGCTGGACAAGCTGGGCAGGCTCTGCGCGGCGTTATAAGGACGGCGCCCGCATCGGGGTTACCGGACGGCGCCCGCAGCTGAAGGAGAGGGCGGGGCTGTGCGCGAGCAGCTGCTGTATATCGGCGGTGAGTGGCGCCGGGGCGGCGCCGGGACCGCCGAGGCGACAAGCCCGTCATCGGGGGAGACGTTCGCGTCGCTGGCCGTCGCGGACCCCGATGATGTCGACGCCGCGGTGGCGGCGGCAGCCGCCGCGTGGCCAGCCTGGGCGGGCGCCTCGGCCTTCGAGCGAGCGGGCTGGTGCGAGCAGATTGTCGCCGGCATCCGGCGGCGCCGCGATGAGCTGGCCAGGGTGCTGACCCTCGATCAGGGCAAGCCGCTGGCCGCCGAGGCCCTGGACGAGGTGGACGAGCTGGCCGAGTACTTCCGGATGGCCGGCGAGGACGCCAAGCGCCGCGAGGGCTCGCTGCCGGCGTCCACCTCGGCCGATCGCAGGATCGGTGTCAGCCGGGTCCCGCTCGGAGTGGTGGCCGTGGTGAGCCCCTGGAACTGGCCGTACACCATGGGCGCGGAGCTGTTCGCGCCGGCGATGGCAGCCGGCAACGTGGTCGTCTGGGTGCCGGCTCCGACCACGACCGCCTGCTGCGGGGTACTGGCGCAGGTCATCGCGGACTGCGGCCTGCCGCCCGGAGTCTTCAACTTCGTCCCCGGCCCTGGCCCGGTTGTCGGCGACGCGCTGGTCGGTCACCCCGGAGTCGCCGGGGTGGGGTTCGTGGGCTCGGTCCAGGCCGGTGCCAGCGTCGCCGCCAGGGCGGCGGGCAAGACCCAGCTGCTCGAGCTCGGCGGCAACGGCCCGATGGTGGTGCTGGAGGACGCGGACCTGGAGCTCGCCGCGGAGGCGGCGCTGGAGGCCGCCTACCTGTGCGCCGGCCAGAGCTGCACGGCCGGCGAGCGCTTCCTGGTGCACGCTGCCGTGCGCGCCGAGTTCGTGGAGCGCGTCGTCGCGGCGACCAAGGACAAGGTCCGCCTGGGGGATCCGTTCGATGACACCACCACGATGGGCCCGCTGAACAACGAGCCGACCGCGGCCAAGTTCGACCGGCATATCGCCGACGCGATCGCGCGCGGCGCGCGAGTCTGCTGCGGAGGCCAGCGCGGACGGCAGGCGACGGGCTTCCCCACGGACCTGTATGCGCAGGCCACAGTGCTCGACGGCGTCACGCCCGGCATGATGATCGAGCGGGAGGAGACCTTCGGCCCGGTCGTTCCGGTGGTCGAGGTGACGTCGGGCGCCCAGGCGCTGGAGCTGACCAACGCCTCGCCGTTCGGCCTGACCGCGGCGGTGTTCACCCGCGACCTGCAGCGGGGCCTGGCCTTCGCGGAGCGGGCCAGGGCCGGCTGGGTCAACATCAACGCCTCGACCAACCTGTGGGAGTCCCACCTTCCGTTCGGCGGGCGGGCCGGCAGCGTCAGCGGCAGCGGCCGGGTCGGCGGCCGCTACCCGATGGACACCTTCACCGAGCCGAAGACGGTCACCTATCCCGCCCCGCGTTACTAGCGGCAGAAAGGCACCCGAAGATGGCGATGCCCAGCCCACTGGAGATCTCCCGTCAGGCAACCCTGAAGCCGGTGGCCGAGATCGCGGCAGAGATCGGGATCCCGCCCTGGCTGGTCCAGCCCTACGGCGAGCACGTGGCCAAGATCGACCTGGCCGCCATCGAGGCGCTCGCTGAGCGGCCCCGCGCCCGGTACGTGGTGGTCACGGCGGTCACGCCCACTCCGCTCGGCGAGGGCAAGACCACCACGACCGTCGGCCTGGGCCAGGCGATGAGCCACATCGGCAAGCGCGCCACCATCGCCATCCGGCAGGCATCGATGGGCCCCACCTTCGGGATCAAGGGCGGCGCGGCCGGCGGAGGCTACAGCCAGGCAGTGCCGTTCGAGATGCTGAACCTGCACCTGACCGGCGACATGCACGCGGTCACCGCCGCGCACAACCAGCTGTCCGCCATGCTCGACAACCACCTGCACCAGGGCAACGCGATCGGCATTGACCTGCGCAACATCACCTGGCGCCGCGTCCTGGACGTCAATGACCGTGCCCTGCGCAACGTCGTCATCGGCCTGGGCTCCAAGGATGACGGCCTGCCCCGGCAGACCGGATTCGACATCACCGCCGCCTCCGAGGCGATGGCCGTCCTGGCCCTGTCGAGCTCGCTTCAGGACATGCGCGCCCGCCTCGGCAGGATCGTGATCGGCTACACCACGGCCGGCGACCCGGTGACCGCCGAGCAGCTCAAGGCCGCCGGCGCGATGACGGTGATCATGCGCGACGCCGTCAGGCCCAACCTGCTGCAGACGCTGGAGAACACCCCCGTGCTGGTGCATGCGGGGCCATTCGGGAACATCGCGCACGGCAACTCCTCGGTCGTCGCCGACCTGATCGGCATCCACTCCGGAGACTTCCTCATCACCGAGGCCGGATTCGGCGCCGACATGGGCGCCGAGCGCTTCTTCAACATCAAGTGCCGCGTCTCCGGCCTGCGGCCCGACGCGGCCGTCGTCGTCGCCACCGTCCGCGCGCTCAAGGCGCACTCGGGCAAGCACCGCATCGTCGCCGGCCGGCCGCTGCCCCCCGCACTGCTGGCGGAGAACCCGGCCGAGGTGCACGAGGGCGGCGTCAACCTGCGCAAGCAGATCGAGAACGTCCGCCTGCACGGCGTCACGCCGGTGGTCGCCATCAACGCCATGCCGCAGGACTTCGCCTCCGAGCACGCGGCGATCATCCAGATCGCCGAGTCGATGGGCGTGCGGTCGGCGGTCTGCACCAACTTCACCGACGGCGGCCGCGGCGCGGCCGAGCTCGCCGAGGCGGTGGCCGAGGCCGCGCAGGAGCCCAGCGAGTTCCGCTTCCTGTACCCGTCCGACGCGCCGCTGCGGGAGAAGATCGAGACGATCGCCACCCGGGTCTACGGCGCCGACGGCGTCGACTACTCGGTGGCCGCCGCCCGGCAGCTGGACAGCTACGAGCGGAACGGCTTCGGCGGCCTCCCGATCTGCATCGCCAAGACCCAGCTCTCGCTGTCCTCCGATCCCGCGCTCAAGGGAGCGCCCACCGGCTGGCGGCTGCCGGTCCGGGAGGTCCGGGCCTCGGTCGGGGCCGGGTTCATCTACCCGATCTGCGGTGACATGCGGACGATGCCGGGCCTGGCCTCGAACTCGGCCGCCGAGCGCATCGACATCGACGAGAACGGCGAGATAGTCGGCCTGACGTAGCCGGGCGGGCAGATGATGGGCTGATGGCCTATCTCGACTTGCCGCTCGGCGCGTTCCTGAGCGCGCTGTCGGCGGCCGAGCCAGCACCCAGCGGCGGCGGCGCGGCAGCGGTCGCCGTCGCCCTCGGCGCCAGCCTCTGCGCCATGTCCGCGCGGCTGTCGGCACGGCAGCTGACCCAGGACCTGGCGAGCGAGCTGACAACCGAGGCAGAACGGATACGTGCCCGCTCCGCTTCGCTCATCCAGGCCGACGCGGACTCCTACCAGCGCGTGCTCGACGAGCGCCGCAAGCCCGCCAGCGCCGGCGCCGGCCCCCCGGCCGAGCGGCGGCACCGGATCGCCGTGGCGCTGTCGGACGCCACGGCCGTCCCGATGGAGATCCTCGAACTGGCCGCGCAGGTCGTGCGCCTCGCCGCGCACCTGGCCGCCGACGGCAACCCGAGCCTGCGCGGCGACGCCATTACCGCGGCGCAGCTCGCGGCGGGGGGCGGCCGGGCGGCCGCCGTGCTCGCCGGGATCAACCTGGCCGGGGCTCCTGATGACGAGCGGCATGCCAGGGCGGAGCGCATGCTATCCGAGCTGACGGCGTCCCTTCGCATGGCTCACCTCACCTCAGCGCCACAACCGCCCTCGCACCAGGCCAGTGCAGGATCGACCGCCGTTCCAGCCCGCCCCATGATCACGGAGGATCCGGCGGGTCCCAGCACGTCAGATCCTCCGCGATCATGAACCTGGCGCTAGCCGCCTCTACTGCCGCGCGCCGGCAGGCGGCGCGACTCCGAGCACCATATCGACGAGCTCGCCGGCGCGCCCTGGGTCGAACGGCTCGCCTGACATGAGCCGCCGGTAAAAGATCGGGCCGAGAAGTGCCAGCGTGGCGAGTTCGGGATCGAGGCCAGCCGGGAAATCTCCGGCGGCGACGCCCGCGGCGATCACGTCGACGAGGCCCTGGCGGCGATCTGCTGAGTACCGATGATGGAACTCTCGCACCCGCGGATCACGCTGCGCGCCCTCGATCAGGGCGGGGATGCAGGCCGAGAAGGTGGAGTGGACGACGATCTGGGCAACATGGCGCACCAGGAGCTGGACGCGATCGCGCGGCGATGTCCCCTGGATGTCGGGTACTGCCTGCTCGTGGAAGGTCTCGAAGGCGTCGGCGATCAGGTCGAGCTTGTCTGTCCAGTGCCGGTAGATCGTCGACTTCGCCACCCCCGCGCGGGCGGCGACCGACTCGATGGTGAATGCCCCGTAGCCGACGTCCCCCAGCTCGTCGAGTGCGGCCTGGCGAATGACCAGCCGGGACCGCTCGATGCGAGGATCCATCGCGCCTTCTGGGTGCCGAGCAGTCATGGTCGATTTGTCCGTATTCCTGGCCGGCTGGGTAAACCCTCTCAGGATATCGCTATGCGACGTTGACGTATCGCTGCGATACGAATACGTTTCACAGATGCGAGCGGGGTATCGAGCAGACAGGAGCACCTGATGGCAACCGTCAGTGTCCGCTACATCGTTAACGATGTCGACGAGGCGATCGCCTTTTACTGCCGGCATCTGGGCTTCAGCGAGGAAATGCACCCGGCTCCCTCCTTCGCGATGCTCTCCCGCGGCGACCTTCGGCTCGTGCTCAGCGCGCCAGGCGGCGGGCCCGGCGGCGGCCAGGCCATGCCCGACGGCAGGGTGCCCGAACCCGGCGGGTGGAACAGGTTCTCGATCGAGGTCTCCGACCTCGCCGCTACTGTCGATGCGCTGCGAGCCGATGGCGCCCGTTTCCGCAACGACATCGTCGTTGGCGTGGGCGGCAAGCAGATCCTGATTGAGGATCCTTCCGGCAATCCCGTTGAGCTGTTTCAGCCGATCTTGCCGGAGGCGTCGCTGTCCAAGCCGTCCTGACGACCCTAGGCGCTGTCCTCGCAGCCAGTCCCGGCCCGCCTCACCCTGCCGAGATGGCAGGTTAGGCTCGGCGGGCAGCAGCCGCAAGGGCGGCGACGGGGAGCCAGCCGTCGTGTTTCCAGACGATCTTGCCGGAGGCGGCGGTCAGCACGAACCACGGCTGATCCTGAACGCCGTACCCGTCGGCGAGCCGGCCTGTGGTGTCGAGGACCACGGGGTAGGCCAGCGGCCGGCCCAGGCGCTGCAGGTAGGCCTGCGCCGCGCCGCGCGATGGTTCCGTGGCCGCCTCGTCGACCGCGACGAGCTGGGCCAGATGCCCGCGCCGTGCGGCTCGGGCGTAGGCGCTGAGTGCCAGGAGGCGCGCTCTGAGGTCGGATGTCTCGGTCAGCCAGGTAGCGAAGAACACAGTGAGATGGGGCCGTCCGGGACCCAGGGTCAGCGAGCCGGAGGGGACTTCTGGCAGCCTGGCCGTCGATGTGGGGGCAATCCCGCTGATCTGGGCCAGCGAGCGCAGGCTGGCGAGCCCGGGCCGGCCGGGAAGGAGGCTGGCGGACTCTGCGGCGAGGATCTGCGCCGCCTGGACGACGCTGGCGTAGGCCATCTCGCTCAGGTAGAGCTTCTGTTCACGGCCACGCTGATCGATCACGAACAGCGCCGGGGTGTGGTCGATCTGCCCCTGCTGTATCTGCACGGCTATGTGGTAGGCCTGCCAGACCTGCCGCAGCTGCGCGAGCGGGCCGGTGAGGAAATCCCACTGGTTGACCATGCCGTGGGCCAGAGAGTAGGCCTTGACGTCGGCGACGCTCCTGGCCGTCGGGTTGGCGTCGACCCCGAGCAGCTGGACCTGGTCACCGGCCGCGCCGAGCAGTTCCTTGGCCTCCACCATGCTGACGGTGGTCAGCGGGCAGACCGTGGTGCACTCCGAGTCGGCGAACGCCAGGATGACGACCTTGCCGCGGAACTGGCTGAGCGAGACCTGCTGGCCGAACTGATTGCGCAGCCGGAAGTCCGGTGCCAGCTGCCGGCCGAGCGAGCTGCCTGGATCCAGGTCCGGGTTGGCCGCCGCCGCCCGCGCCTGCGCGCCGGGCGCGCGAGCGGCCGGGGTCGCGGCGCTTGTGCCTCCGGTCCCGCACGACGCCACGGCCAGCAGCGTGGCCAGGGCAGCGGCCTTGGGCCACGACCGTGGCCGCCGTGCCCGGCGCGCCGCGGCCCGGTTGCTCCCATCCACGGCAGTCATCCTGCCACGCGCATGCGCAAGCGCCGCACCTGCGGGCCAGGCGCGACCCGGCGGAGCGGTCCGGGCGGGTAGCTGGCCTCCTCAGCTGCCCTCGGGGATCGGCGGGCTCAGCTGCCCTCGGGGATCGACGGGCTCAGTCGTCCTCGGGGATCGGCGGGGCCCAGCCAGGCCGCGGGATGAGGCAGAACGGATGACCCGCCGGGTCGGCATAGACGCCTTCGCCGTCGAGCTTCGCCGCGCCCAGCGCCAGCACGCGCGGCCCGGAGGCGGCCACGTCCTCCACCATGACATCGAAGTGGAGTTGCTGCGGAACGGTATTGTCCGGCCACGTCGGTGCCCGGTGGCCGGGCGCGAGCTGAAAGGCGATGCCGGACGAGGCATCGCTGGAGGCGACAACGACCCAGTCGTCGCTTCGGTAGGTGATCGGCTGTCCCAGCAGTTTCGAGTAGAACGACGCGAGCGCGTCCGGGTCGGGGCAATCGAGAACCACATGGTGCAGCCGTCCGATCATGGCGGCTATCGTGCCAGACGGCGCTGGGGCAGTGCGCCGCGGCGCGCGGCGGGCGCCGGTCTGCGCGCGGCGGGCGCCAGTCTTACGCGCGGCGGGCGCCGGTCCGCGCGCAGCGGGCGCCAGTCTTACGCGCGGCGGGCGCCGGTCTTACGCGCGGCGGGCGCCGGTCTTACGCGCGGCGGGCGCCGGTCTAGCTGCCGGCGCTTGCGGATGCTCCGCCCCCGGCAGGCCGGAAATATGCCGCGGGGGTCAGGCCGGTCTCGCGGTGGAACGCGGCCACGAAGGCGCTTGATGTCTCGTAGCCGACATGCCGTGCGACGTTGCCGACCGGCTCGCCGGCGGCCAGGGCGGACAGTGCCGCCTGGAGCCTGAGCAGGGTGCGCCACCGGCCGAACGGAATACCGGTACCGGCGAGGAACGATCGGGCGAGCGTCCGCTCGCCCGCTCCGACGTGGCGGCCCCATTCGGCCAGGGTCCGCCGGTCAGCCGGGTTGCTGCTGAGGGTCTGGGCCACCTCCCTGGCCCGTTCCTCAGCCGGCAGGCGCACTTCGATAGTGGCCATTGGGGACGGGCTCGAGGAGGTCGACCAGGACTGCCTCGGCGCGCGCCCGCCGCTGCTGGTCAAGCGGCTCGCTGTCCAGGTAGGCGATCAGTTCCGCAAGGAGCTGCCGCGCGGCCACCGGAGTCGGCTCCGGCCAGCTGATCGGGCAGAGATCCGGCCTGATGTACAGCGTCCGCATGGTCGCCTGGCCGGACGACAGCGTCTCGTGCGGCAGCCTGGCCGGGATCCACAGCGCCCTGGTCGGCGGCAGCACCCACGTGGCGGCAGCGGTGACGACAGTGAGCACGCCGGCGGAGGCCCACGCCAGCTGGTGGTCGACGTGAGTGTGCCAGTCGAAGCGCGCGCCGGCGGCCATCGGGAACGTCGCGACCGTCATCGCCGCGGCGTCCGCGACCGTCATCGCCGCGGCGCCCGCATCCGTCATCGCCGCAGCATCCGCGACCGTCATCGCCGCGGCGCCCGCATCCGTCATCGCCGTTGCGTCCGCATCCGTGATCGGGCAATGTCCGTCTGGCGACACACGATGGCAGCGTACGCCCTGGAGACCGGCGGAGCTGTTCTCTAACGTTCGCAGAGTGAACGAAAACCATGCGAGGTTGTGTCCCAGCCCGGAATGGGCCGCACGCATCCAGACCGAGCTGCTGCCGGCCCTGGTCTCGGGCATTCATCTCGGCGAGGAGATGCTCGAGGTCGGGCCGGGCCCGGGGGCGGCGACCGAGTGGCTGCGGCACCGGGTCAGGCGCCTGGTCGCGCTCGAGATTGACCGGCAGGCCGCGGCCAAGCTGGCCGCCACCTACGCCGGGACCAACGTGGAGGTCCTCGTCGGCAGCGCCACCGAGATGACCTTCGCGGACGCCTCGTTCGACTCAGTTGGCACGTTCACGATGCTGCACCACCTGCCGAGCGCCGCGCTGCAAGACCGGGTTCTGCGCGAGGCGTTCCGGGTCCTGCGCCCCGGCGGGGTGCTGATCGGTTCTGACAGCCTGGCCAGCAACGATCTGCATCACTTTCATGTGGCGGACACCTACAACCCGATCGAGCCTGCCGCGCTCCTCACCCGCCTGCAGACGGTGGGCTATCTCAAGATCACCATCGTCGTGGACGGGGTGCTGAAATTCGTGGCTCACAAGCCCTCGCCGGTCTCAGACGACGAAGAGTGCCCGGCCGCCGGTACCGTCTCCGCGCACCACGTCCACGGAAAGGCTCCAGCATCATGACGGACACCCTCGCGCTGCGCACGGCGATCATCGGGCTGCTTGGCTGCACTGCGGTGGAGGAGGAACTGCTGCTCGCCGCCATTCCCCGCGCTGGTGCAGCGCAGGGAAGCCCGGACCGCTGGGCAGCGGCGCCTCTCATCGCGCACAACACCGAGTTCAAGCGCCAGCAGGTGCAGCGACTCGACGCGATCCGCGGCGGCGAGACGCCACCGGCGTTCGCAGAGATCGACCACCGCTCCGGCGAGGTCTACCGCCGCTACAGCCAGCAGAGCGCCTCCGTAGTGGCCCAGGGCAGCCGGGACACTACCGCGGCGCTGATAGACGGCCTGAGCGCCACCTCCGACGATGACCTGCTCGACCCTTCCCGTAACCCCTGGCTGGCCGGGCGCCAGCTCTGGCTGCAGGTCATCGTCCGGGGCTTCTGGCACCCGATGGGACACATCGGGGAGTATTACGCAGGCCATGCCGAGCCGGGCCGGGCGAGCGCCATGCAGTCACACGCTGTCGCAGTGGCCGAGTACCTGAAGGCGCCGGACCCCGCTCGCGGGATGGCCTACTACAACCTGGCGTGCGCCCGGGCGCAAGCGGAAGTCGCCGGCACGCAAGCGGTGGTCGCCGGCACGCAAGCGGAAGCCGCCGGCACGCAAGCGGTGGTCGCCGGCAAGCAAGCGGTGGTCGCCTGCGACGCGCTCGGTCCGCTCCGGCGGGCGATCGAGCTGAACCCCGATCTGGCTGCCAACGCC
>Ga0080026_10000399_pt1 | contig 10769 bp, 10 predicted proteins | sample OrgsoiDNA2013045_FD_70941 | JGI IMG/M metagenome (GOLD analysis project Ga0080026, IMG submission 70941) | Permafrost soil microbial communities from the Arctic, to analyse light accelerated degradation of dissolved organic matter (DOM) -... | ecosystem: Environmental > Terrestrial > Soil >... | reverse complement strand
CCACCTCACCAGCGTCCAGCGGACCATCCTCGCTCACCTCGGCATCCCGCTGCCCTGGCCCGAGAAACCCGCATAAACGCCCAGACCATCACATGTGATCATGCGGAAAACGGGCCTAGCCGCGCAGGCACCATCGCTGCGGGCGCTACCCGGCGAGAGACCGGATCCGGAACGCCAGCGCGATCTCCATCGCTCCGAAGATCAGGAGCCAGGCGCTGAGCACGACCGCGAGCACGAGCAGCGAGATGCCGGGATACGCCAGGACTACGATTCCGGCCAGGATGCTGAGGATGCCCATCAGCTCGGTCCAGCCGCGACCTCGCATCTCGCGGTGTGACAATGCGGCGAACAGCTCTACCGCGCCGCTGACGATCCAGAAGATGCCCAGCAGCAGCGCCAGCGCGAGCAGGGTGATCAGGATGTGCCGCACCGCATACAGGCCGATGATCAGCGAGAGCGCGCCGAGCACCACGAGCAGTACCCGGGTTCCTCCGGCCAGGTCGTCGGACGCGAAGGCGCCCACGAACCTGAAGATGCCGGTCACGATCAGCTGAATGCCGAAGAGCACCGCGATGACCACGAGCGTGCGGCCGGGCCAGGCAAGAACGGCAATGCCGGTCAGCAGCGTGATGATCCCGAATGCCAGGAGCCATCCCCAGTGCCTGCCGATGCTGGTAATGATGTCCGCAGGGTCGCCGCGCATGTCTATAGGGTCGCCTGATGCTGACTCGCTGGCAAGGCGGCCTGGCGGCGATCGTCGTCACGCTAGTGACGCTCGGCTGGTGGGCCTTGACCTGGCGACGGCATGTTCCGGCGCTGGTGGGCAGGTCAAGCGGCTCCGGGCGGCATCGGCCCCGCTGCTCGCGCTGCTCAATCCCGAGGAGCGAACCGCCGCTGAAGCAGACGAGTCCGGGTGACCGCAGCGGCATCCGCTGGTGCCGCCCTGGCCATCCGGCCCGGTTCCCGATGGCGGCGCCGCAGGGGCAGGCAGTCACTGACTGGCTCGCGCACGTGCCCGGTAGTCTGCACAGCGGTGCGGTCACGGGCCGCGGTCGAGGAGGCAAGGGATGCCGGATTCCGATCGGTGGGTGGTAGCCGGGCTGGACAACGGCGGCACGACCGTCAATGCGACGGTGCTCGACTCGGCGGGCCGGTTCCTGCTCGACCGGCTGGCGGAATCTCCCAGCTGCGTGCGCGAGGGCCCGGACGGGGCCGTAGAGGCGCTGGCGGGCTCGCTGGAGCAGGTGCTCGCGCTGACCGGCACCGATCCGGCGCTGGTACGCGCCGTGGGACTGGATACGCCAGGGCCGGTAAGCGCCGACGGCGTCATCTCCTCCAAGGGGGCGACGAATTTCTCGCATCCCGACTGGCGCGGCTTTGACGTTCGCGGGGCGCTCGAGGCCCGCCTGGGCCTTCCCGTCGTGTATAACAACGACGCGAACGCGGCGGCGCTGTACGCCCACTTCGTGCATTTCGGGCCGGAGCTGGCGGCACGGCGATCGTCGGTGTCGGTGATCGTGGGCACCGGGCTGGGCGGCGGCGTGATCGAGGGCGGGCAGGTGGTGCGCGGAGCCGCCGGGATGGCCGGAGAGCTCGGGCATATCTGGATCCCGATGGAAGGGCTGCTCGCCGCGGACCAGCCATTGCCACAATGCAACTGCGGCCTGGCCGGCGATGCCGAGAGCGTCGCGTCGCTGACTGGAATCGAGAAGAACCTGCTGCCGTACTGGCTGACCCGCTTCCCCGGCCATGAGCTCGGGCGGGCCGCGTCGGCCAGCAAGGCCGCGAAGCTGGTCCGCGGCTATGGTGAGGCGGGCGACCCGCTGGCGCTGGCGATCTTCGGGCAGCAGGCGATGGCGGTCGGCAGGCTGTTCACGATCGCGGCCAACTTCACCGACCCGGATGTGTACTTCCTCGGCGGGGGGGTGGTCGAGGCGGCGCCCCATTTCCGCGGCTGGTTCCTGGAGCGGGTGCGCGAGCACACGGTGCTGCGCGCCGAGCAGGCACGCGCCGAGACGATAGCGCTGGTCCCCGACCTGGACATGGCCGGCGCCAGGGGCTCCGCCATCGCGGCGCGCGAAGCGGTGCAGCGCGGCTAGCGATCCGTGTCACGCTCTTTGCGGCGCGGAGCGAGCAGCGCGACGAGTACGGCGGCGCCGAGGAGGACGGCTGCCGCGACGACAAGCGCGTTCGACAAGCCGCCGACGAAGGCGTGCTGGGCCGCTCTGACGAGCGCTGGGCCGTGCGTGCCTGCCCTCGGCGCCAGCTGCAGCGCGGCGGCCAGCGAGTCCTTGACCGGCCCGGCAGCGCGAGCGGGCAGATGGCCAGCTACCTCCGAGATCTTGCTGCGGTAGCCGCTGTTCAAGATGCTGCCCAGGACGGCGATGCCGAATGCGCCGCCCACCTCGCGGGACAGGTCGTTCACGGCCGAGGCGATGCCCTGCCTGCGGTCCGGCAGCGAGGAGACGATCGCCGTCGTCGCCGGCGCGGTCGCCAGTGCTAGCCCGACGCCGGTCACAAGGGCGCCGATCCCGAAGCGCCAGTACGACGAGCTGGTGCCCAGGGTCGAGAAGACGAAGAAGCCGGCGCCCATCAGCGCCAGGCCGGCGCTGCCTACCGGGCGCACGCCGAGGCGACGGGCGATCTTCGGCGCCCGGGGCGAGAGGACCATCAGCATCGCCGCCATCGGCAGCAGCGCCAGGCCGGCCTGAAGCGGCGAGTACCCGAGCACGAGCTGGAGGTACTGCAGCGACACGAACAGGAAGCCGAACTGGGCGAAGAACTGCAGCGTCAGCGACAGGGACCCGACGCCGAAGCCGCGGCGGGCGAACAGGCGCGGGTCGAGCATGGGCTCGTCACGCTTGAGCTCGAAGAGGACGAAGGCGGCGAGCAGCAGCGCGCCGGCGGCCAGTCCGGCGATGGTCAGCGTGTCGAGCCAGCCGCGCTGCGGTGCCTCGATGATCGAGAAGACGAGCGCGAACAGGCCCAGCGACGACAGCAGCGCGCCGACGGGATCGAGCCTGACCGGCCGTGAGCTCTTTGAGGTCGGGACGACCGGGATCGTGAAGGCGAGCGCGAGCACGGCGAGAGTGACGTTGAGGCCGAACACCGACGGCCAGGAGAACCAGCGCAGCAGCGCACCCGACAGCAGCAGGCCGAGCATCGCCCCGGCCCCGGCCACTCCGGCCCAGACGCCGACGGCCCGGCCGCGCTCCTGCGGCGGGAAGACGTTGGTGATGATCGACAATGTCGTCGGCATAACGAGCGCGGCGCCGAGTCCGATCACCGCGCGCAGCGCGATCAGCGTCGCGGGCTGGTGGGCGAACATCGCGGCGGCTGAGGCGGCGCCGAAGATGACCAGGCCGATCAGCAGGATGCCCTTGCGTCCGTAGCGGTCGCCCAGGGCCCCGGCCGGCAACAGCAGCCCGGCGAAGACCAGGGCATAGGCGTCAACGATCCACTGGAGCTGGGTCTGCGTCGCCCCGGTCGAACGCGACAGGTCGGGGAGGGCGACGTTCAGCGACGCGACCGCGGCGACGACCATCATCAGTCCGAGGCACATGACGGCCAGCACCGCGCGGCGATGACCCGCTGACAGCTGCGGCCGCCCCTCGTCCCGGCCCTCGTCTGGGTCCCGGCCTCGATCCCGCTCCGTGACGCTCATCGGTGCTCCTCAGTAGAAGTCCACATCTGATGACTTAAAATATATCATCACTTGATGACTTTTCAAGGTGCGGCCAGGGCCAGGGCAACCGCTCAGCGATCAGCGCCGGGAGCTCAGAGCGGGAGCGGGTGCGTCAGGTAGCGCTGCAGTGTCGGGGCGATCAGGGCGCTGACCTCCTCGCCGGAAAGCGAGGCCAGCGGCTCGACGCCCACGATATAGCGGGCCATGACGAGCCCCACGACCTGCGAGCCGACCAGGTTCGCGCGCAACGCGGCGTCGTCGGCGCCGAGGCTCTGCGCGAGGGGCCCGAACACCTCGCGCGACAGAAGCTCCCTGAGCAGATCCGCGGCGGCAGGCTCGGCCGCTGCGGCCCGCACCATGCTGGTGATCCGTGCCCGTCCGTCCTTCGTCTCGAGCATGCCGACGATGAACCTGGCCACGCGCTCGCCGGCCTTCCCGCGCGGGCCGCTGACAAGCTCGGGGATGATCGCGGCCGCATCGAACGGCAGCTCGTTCAGCCGAAGGAAGAGCTGCTGCTTGGATGTGAAGAAGCGGATCACCAGCGCCGGGTCGACGCCGGCCTCGCCGGCGATCGAGCGCATCGTCGTCCGGTCGTAACCGAGTTCTGCGAACTGGCGCCGGGCGGCGCGGATGATCGCGCCGCGGGTTGCGTTCGGGCCAGGGCGGCGTCCAGTGCGGGTGCTCATCGCCTCTCCGGGCATGATCAGGTGACCTCATTAAGTCAACAAGTTTAGACTTAACTAACGGCCCGTGGCTAGCGAACGCGGCGACATGACGGGTGCCCGGCGGAGGCGAGCCGGTCATCCTCAGCTGCGGCCTGCGCCGACGCCGACCGCCAACCCCATGCCGCAGGGCAAAGGTGGCGATCATGACGGCGACAACAACGGCGGCCCGGGCGATGGTGACGGCGACATCTAGCTCGCCAGCCGGATCTGCCCGACGCCGGTAACGATCAGCCCCGCAGGTTTGATAGCGGCACGCGGATCAGGCCGTCGGGCGGCTCGGGTTTCGATCTGGCGGGCGCTGCTGCCGGAGGCGGGGTGCCTGGTGCCGGGCGGCGGGTAAGCGCGAGGCCGACGCCGACGAGGATGAGGGCAAAGCCGAGGAGCTGGCCGAGGGGCGGCCACTGCTGGCGGGCCACGTAGACGTAGACATAGCCGGACACGGTCTCGACGTAGATCAGCATTCCGGCGGTGGTGGTCGGCAGCCGGGTGGAAGCGGTGTTCCACAGCCAGGTCCCGCCCCAGGAGACACCGACGCCGAGCAGGGCAATGCCAGCGAGGAATATCGCGGCGTCACGCCGGCCGGCGGCCGGCCAGCTCGTCTGGCCCAGGAGGGTGAGCGGCAGGAGGGCGGCGAGGGTGACGACGAGCGTGGCGAGGCCTACGATGCTGGACCACGAGCCGGCCGGGATTGCCGGCCTGGCCGCGAGGAACCTGGCGTTGGCCAGGCCATACCAGGTCCACAGGGCCACGGCACCCGCGCCGCAGGGCAGGCGGGCCAGGCACCAGCGGCGCTCGTGGAGCTCGCCGACCACCCCGGACTCACCGTGGACGGCCTGCGCCGCCGGCTCAAGCTGACTCACCCCGCCGTCGTCCGGCTCCTCGACCGGCTAGACGAGCGCGGCCTTGTCCGCCGCCGCCGCGGCGACACCGACGCCCGCACCACCTCGATCACGCTGACCGAACAGGGACAAGCAGTAGCAACCGCGGTCACCACAGCCCGTCACGCCGTGCTCGACAACGCATTGCTCGCCATCCCCGACGACCTGCAGCACCACCTCGAGCAACTGCTCGAGACACTGCTCGCCAGCTGGCCCAGGACACTCGACCACAGCTGCCAGATGTGCCGCCTCTGCGACCTGTCGGCCTGCCCCGCCGACCGATGCCCCGTCGAACAGCGCTACCTGCAGCTCGACGCGGCGGACAGCCACACGCGCTCTGCGTTCCGCCCAGCTAGCGAAGGCCATTAAGCCTGTTCAGCGTCTCGTCGGCCTCGCGCAGCAGCTCGGAGATCACCTGCGCCACCGGACGGACCTCATTCATGCGGCCCACGATCTGGCCCACCGGCATGGGCACTACGTCGGGCATGCCCGAGCGCATCAGCCGCTGATGCGCCTCGCTGACGAGCAGGTTCTGCAGCGGCATGGGGAGCGGCTCGGGCGCGTCCGGCTCCTCCCACGCCTGCGTCCAGCGGTTCTTCAGCAGCCGGGCGGGCTTGCCGCTGTAGATCCGCGACCGCACGGTGTCCGATGACGTGGCCGCCAGCAGCGCATCGCGCATGGCGGGCATGGCTGAGGTCAGCGCGTACTCCTGCGTGGTGAGCCAGGCGGAGCCCATCCACACCCCCACGGCGCCGAGCGCGAGAGCCGCGGCGACCTGACGGCCGCAGCCTATGCCTCCCGCCGCGAGCACGGGCACCTGCGCCCCGACTGCATCGACGATCTCCGGAATGAGGACCATGCTCGCGATCTGGCCCGTGTGCCCGCCCGCCTCGTAGCCCTGGGCCACGACGATGTCCACGCCACTGGCGACATGGCCGCGCGCATGCTCTGCCTTCCCGGCCAGCGCCGCCACCAGCATGCCCCGGTCATGCGCCCGCGAGATGACATCGGGCGGCGGCGGGCCGAGCGCGTTCGCGATCAGACGGGCAGGATGCGCTAGCGCGACCTCGACGTGCTGGCGGGCTATCGAGTGCAGCCAGCCGAGCACGCCGTCGCCGGCTGGCGAGCCATCCGGTAGCGGCGGCACGCCGAGCTTCATCAGCGTCTGCTCCACGAAATCCTTGTGCTCGGCCGGAATCAGCTTGCCGAGGTCGATCGAGGCGCCCTCGGTGGGCACGCGGGCCGGCATCACGACGTCGACGCCGTACGGCCGGCCGCCGGTATTGGCGTCCATCCAGTCCAGGGCAGCATTCAGGTCTGCGGGGTCATTGAAGCGCACGCAGCCCAGCACGCCCAGGCCGCCGGCCCGGCTGATGGCGGCCGCGACGTGCTCGGACGGGGTGAACCCGACAACGGGATGCTCAATGCCGAGCAGTGCACACAGCGGCGTCTGCACATACTCTCCTCAGGCCAGGGGGCGGTCGACGCTGGCCAGGTGACCAGGGCTGGCCGGATCGACGCCGGCCGGATCGACGCCGGCCGGGTCGACGCCGGCCGGATTCTCGGCTGCCGGATGCTCCTTTGCGTGCCGGCGCGCCCAGCCGTAGTCTGGCTTGCCGCTCGGCCCGCGGCCGATGGAGTCGACCAGCCAGACGCTGCGCGGCACCTTGTAGCCGGCGATCTGGCCGCGAAGGTGCGCCTGCAGCGCGGCGAGGTCGAGGTCACGGCCCTCGCGCGGCTGCACCAGCGCCGCGACGCGCTGCCCGAGGCGCTCGTCCGGAACGCCGATGACCAGCGCGTCGAAGACGCCCGCGTGTGACTTCAGCGCGCCCTCCACCTCCTCGGGGAAGATCTTCTCGCCGCCGGAATTCACGCACGTGTTGCCGCGGCCCAGCAGCGTCACGGTGCCGTCGGCCTCGACCCGGGCCAGATCTCCGGGTACTGCGTACCTCTTCCCGTCCACCTCGGCGAACATAGCCGCGGTCTTGGCCGGGTCCTTGTAGTAGCCCAGCGGGACATGGCCGCCCCTGGCCAGCCGGCCGACGTGCCCCGGACCAGCCGGGCGGCCCGCGTCATCCAGCACGATAGTGTCCGGGCCCGGCGTGACCGTCGGCCCGCCGCGCTGCGGCGCGCCAGCGATCACGAAGCTCAGCCCGGCGAAGCCGGTCTCGGTGGAGCCGATCGCCTCGGTGATGACGACATTGGGCAGCGCCGCCGCGCAGGCATCCTTGACCACGGGCGAGAACAGCGCCGCGCTGGACGAGATGGCCAGCAGTGATGAGCTGTCGTAGCCGCCCGCGCTGTATGCCTCGACCAGCGGCCTGGCCATCGCGTCGCCGATGATCACCAGCAGGTTGACCTTGCGGCGCTCCACCGCGCGCCAGATCTCGTGTGCATCAAACTGCGGCAGCAGCACGATGGTATCGCCGCCGAACAGGCCCGCCAGCGCTGCCACCTGCGCGTTGCCGTGGATGATCGGCGCAGCGCAGAGCTTGACCATCCCGCTGCCCTCGCTGCCGCGGCGGGACTGCTCCCACTCGTCCGGCAGCGGGATGCCGGTGGCGAAGTCGATGCCCCCGGCAAGGGTGCGCCAGATGTCCTCATTGCGCCACATGACGCCCTTGGGATAGCCGGTCGTCCCGCCGGTGTAGATGAGGTAGACGTCGTCGTCGCTGCGGGCCGGGAAATCGCGCTCCGGCGATGCCGATGCCAGCACGGCCGCATACTCGGTGCCGTCACCGATATCTACGTCGGCACCGTCGTCGATCACTACCGTGCCGTGCAGCCCGGCGGAGTCTGGCGCTACCGCGGCGACAAGGGGCGCAAACTGCCGGTCGTGCACGAGCGCGGCCAGATCCGAGTCGGCGAACATGTACCGCAGCTCGTTCTCGACGTACCGGTAGTTGATGTTGACGGCGGCGGCGCGGAGCTTGCACGACGCGATCAGGGTCTCGATCGCCTCGATGGAATTGCGCGCGTACAGCCCGACATGATCCCCGGGCCGCACGCCGATCCCGGCCAGGTGGTGCGCCAGGGCGTTCGAGCGTTCGTCAAGCTCGCGATAGGTTACCTGCCTATCGCCGCAGGCCACAGCGAGGCGTTCGGGGAAGGCGTCGGCTGCGTGCTCAAAGAGGTCGGCGAAGTTTAGGGCCATGGGAACGAAAGTAGAACGTGTTATCGTTTCCGGCAACCCCTCTGCCGCGGTTCAGTGAGGAGAAACTCGCCGTCATGACATCGACCCCGGGGCCCGCGACCGCAGCCGACGCCGGGCCGCCGCACGCCGACGCCGGGCCGCCGCACGCACTGATCGAGCGCCGGGGGCACGTCCTGATCGTCACGATGAACCGTCCGCAGGCACGCAACGCGCTCACCGGGCCGATGATGGCCCTGCTGCGCCAGGCCTGGGACCAGGCGGACAGCGACCCCGGCATCCGGGTCTGCGTCCTGACCGGAGCGGGCGGCGCGTTCTGCGCGGGCGCCGACCTGAAGGCCATGGCCGCCTCCCACCCCGGCGACTCGTTCCGCAGCGCAGGCACGGACCTGTCGGTGATCGAGTCTCTGCTCAAGGGGCGCCGCCTGACCAAGCCCCTGATCGCCGCCGTGGAGGGCCCGGCGATCGCGGGCGGCACGGAGATCCTGCAGGCCACCGACATCCGGGTAGCCGGCCAGAGCGCGAGGTTCGGCATCTCCGAGGCGCGCTGGGGACTCTTCCCGCTGGGCGGATCGGCGGTGCGGCTGGCCCGGCAGATCCCCTACACGATCGCGGCCGACCTGCTGTTGACCGGCCGGCACATCAGTGCGGCCGAGGCCCGCGAGATCGGGCTCATCGGCCACGTCGTGCCCGACGGCCAGGCGCTGACCAGGGCGCTGGAGATCGCGGACATGATCGCGGCGAACGGCCCGGTCGCCGTGCGGGCGATCCTGCGGACCATCCGCGAGACCGAGGGCATGGCCGAGAACGACGCGTTCGCGGTGGAGGCCGCCATCGGCATGGCGGTCTTCACCAGCGAAGACGCCAAGGAGGGGCCGCGGGCCTTCGCCGAGAAGCGCAAGCCGCAGTTCCGCGACCGGTAGCCAGCCAGCATGCGACCTCGCTGTCGCGCGGCCCCCCGCCGCGAAGCGGGCAGGTACTCAAGGATCCTGTCCCCCGGGTCCGCGCCACATCGGGTACATGCACGGTCCTGCGGGGAACTGGACGGGCACGCCACGGTCGGCATAGCCGCAACGTAGATAGATACTGCGAGTTCCCAGGTCGCTGGCCTCAAGGTAGCCGGGAGTCCCCGCGGCATCGAGCATCTGGTGTGAGCCCGAAAGCAGCGCGGAGCCGATGCCCTGCCGCTGCCGGTCGGGCCGAACCGCCAGCATGGCGAGATGACAGTAGTCCGCGCCCGCCGGATGTCGTTCCTCAAGCAGAGCCTCGAAGGTGCGGAACCTGTCGATGTGCCGGCCGACGGCGGCCGCGAGCCGGTCGTCGTAATCGGCAAAGCCCCCGTCGTGGCCAGCGCGGACGTTCAGCCAGAGCGCCGCGGCGCTGCGCTCGGGGTTCGTGAGGACAACTCCCTGCGCGAGCGCCATTTCCACGAAGATCTGGAAGTAGGGCGGGAAAACGGCGCCGCGCTCGACCGGGTCCGCGATGAGCCACGGAGAAGGGGGCAGGTCGTGGAATGCGGCGGCGATCACGTGGCTGAGCAAACGTCGGAATCCATCATGTCTCGGCGCTGGTAAGCCTTGGCGAAGGCGGCCTGGCCGTCGAAGCGGCAGCCAGAATCGATGAGGCAGGACTCGGAGCACTCCGCCGCGAGCGGAGAGCGAATCATCTAGTAGACGTCGCGCGCGCACATGCGCAGTCCGGCATGAGAGACGAGTCCCTGGAGAAACTTCTCGAAGCCGAAGCGCTCGCTCCGCGCGAGGTGAACTGCCGGCCGATCGCCAGGGTAACAATCGAGAACCTAATCGAGCGATCCAGGGGAAAGCCGCCAGCTGCGCTCCGGTCACTCGCGGAACGCGCTGGAGCAACTGTATGAGCCGCAAGACTCTATATGTGATCGTATGTGCCGCGCCTCCAGCAAGCGACGTAACGCGCCTCATTGACGCAGCACAGCGCGAAGGATGGGACGTTTGCCTGCTCGCCACGCCATCAGCGGTCAAGTTTATTGACTCACCAGAATTGGCGAAGCAGACAGGCCACCCAGTGCGAAGCGACTACAAGCAGCCCGACGAGCCCGACGCGCTACCTGCCCCAGATGCGATTATCGTAGCCCCGGCAACAGTCAACACGATCAATAAATGGGCCGCCGGAATCTGCGACACTCTCGCACTAGGCATCCTCGTTGAGGCCATCGGCAAGAAGCTGCCAGTAGTCGCCATGCCATTCACTAACTACGCCCAGGCCGCGCACCCAGCATTCGAAGAGAACATCGGGAAACTCCGATCATGGGGAGTTCACGTCCTCTACGGGCCAGAGATATACCCGCTTCACGC
>Ga0080026_10000397_pt1 | contig 10772 bp, 5 predicted proteins | sample OrgsoiDNA2013045_FD_70941 | JGI IMG/M metagenome (GOLD analysis project Ga0080026, IMG submission 70941) | Permafrost soil microbial communities from the Arctic, to analyse light accelerated degradation of dissolved organic matter (DOM) -... | ecosystem: Environmental > Terrestrial > Soil >... | reverse complement strand
AGCGGGACGATCACCGCCATGGCCGTGATCCAGATCACCGGGCCCACGAGCGTGTTGGTGCCCTTGACGTTCGCGCCGAGGCCGGGAATGTAGTCCCTGTTCATGACCTGGAAGAAGAATGCGGCTGCTCCCACCACGCCCAGTACGACCATGACCCAGGAGGCAAGGGTCATGGGTGGCCGCGGCACGCCGCGAAGGTAGTGCCGTCGTATCAGGGAGACCACGACCAGGCCGGCGGTCAGGAGGAGCAGGATCTCGGCGATGATTACCAGCCATACGCCGGGCCCGGGAGTGTCTCCCGACTTCTTCAGGGTGACGATGGTGAGGATGAGATCGCCCGGCGTGGTGGCCGCGGCGCCGAGCAGGAGGCCCGCGCTGGTGAGCCGCGAGACAGCGGGCACGAAGGTACTCAGACCTGCGACGAGGGCGATGGCCGAGCCGATGACGATCTGTGCTGTATCAGACGAGGAGGAGATCAGCCGGAAGTCCGCTGCATAGATGACATACAGGGCCGCGACTGCCAGGACCCCCGCGATGATGGCCAGGACCCCCGCGGACAGCAGCCACAAGTCCGGCGCCGCTGCCGGGACGGGCGAGGCAGCGGATACCTCAGCCGGCGCTGATGCCCGGGCGGGTGGCACATCCGGCACCTCGGCGGGTTCCGCGCCTGGCGGGGCCTCGCCCGGCGCGGTCTTGCCTGGCTCGGTCTTGGCTGGCTCTGCGCGCTCCACGACCGGCAGCTCAGGCCCGGCGGCCGCTGCTTCAGGCGCCGGCAGCTCAGGCTCGGCTGCCGGCACCGGCGGGTCCGCAACGCTTCCCATTCTCAGAGCGACTACCGCAGCGGCGGACACAGCCCGGCTGTCATCGGCCGCCAGCCGTTCCAGTGCCTGCCGGGCCCCCAGGGCCAGCCCGGCATGTGACCCGCCCAGCAGCCGCGCCAGCTCCTGAACCGCTCCCACCCTGATTCCCGCCAGCGGGTGATCGACCGCCTGCAGCAGCTCAGCCGGCACCGGTGCCGGCGTGGTCACCGGCCGACTACGCCGCGCGATGAACAGCTCACCCTGCATCTCAACGGCACGGCTCGGCGTCTGATGGGGGTTCCGCTCGCGCACCTTGTCGAATACGTAGTCGTAGAGCTCGTTCAGCGAGACCCAGCCATCCTGGTCACGGTCGGCATCGCCGGTCGACAGGCCCTCGACGAGCGCGGTGGTGAATACCGACGGCCGCGGCTCCCCGTCGGCCAGCTGCTCTCCTTCAAACGCGTACTCCATCGCGCTGGAGGCCGTGATCACCGCCCGGCCGCGCCCGCTGCTCAGCCGTTCGTGCGGGAAACTGCCGAGTACGTCGATGTCGCCGGCCGCTCGCACCGTGACGCCGCGGGCGAACGCTCCGCCGTAGCAGCAGTCCAGGAGCAGCACGATGCTGCGCGACCGGGCGGTGCGCATGCAGCGCTGCACGAAGTCGGCCGAGACCGCCGTGGAGCCCAGCCGGTTAGGCCGGGTATTGGGCGCGGCGAAGAACAGCTCTCCAGACTCGCTCTTGAGGCCGTGGCAGGAGAAATGCAGCAGCAGCACGTCCTCTGACCGGCTGTCGGCAAACATCTCCTCGATGTGAGCCTGGATGACGTGCGCGGGCTCATTTCGAAGCACCTTCACCGCGAAGTCGCCGACGTGGCGATCGCTGAGCACGGCGCCGAGCGCCTCGGCGTCCGCCGCCGGGGCCAGCAGGCGGCGCATCCCATCGTGCTCATACTGGTCGTTAGCGACGATCAGGGCCTTGCGCTGCCCGGTCATGGCCCGCCCGCCGAGCCGGCCGGCCCGGAGCTCGCGCCTGGGCCGGCGTGCCGGCTGACGAACAGCCCGATCAGCCGCTCCTGGTCGTAGGCGCTTGCTTCCGACAGCTCCAGCGCGTCCCCGTCCAGCTCCAGCCGAACCGAGCGCCGGACGCCGTCGCCATGGCGCAGCCAGTCCCGGATCACTGCCACCACGGACCGCAGGCCCTCTGCCGAGTTGCCGAGCGTCACCAGGAGGCCGCCGATCACCCCGGCGTCGAGGGCGCGGGCGCCAGGCGGAGGCGGCCCGGCCGGCAGCGCGGCCACGTCCTCGACGTCGAGCTGGATAAGGTTATTACGCAGGTAACTCGTCACCGCGTCCACGCGCTCCGCGTCCGCGCCCTCCTCGGCCACCCGAAGTCGCAGCTCGCCGTCCATGCGCGCCCCCTTTCCCCACCAGTCCGTGCGCACCGGAAGAACCGAGGGGTACAGATCTTTACGTTATCTTTGCCTTTCCTTGAATACCTGTCCAGCCATTTCGGCGATCCGCTCTCAGGCTGTCACGTCGATGCCGTAGCGGGCCGCGAGGTCATCCACCGTCATGACCTGGCCGGTCAGGGTCAGCAGGTCCGGGTCACGGGTGAGGGCGGCGACAGCCCGGCCGACTCCCTCGGGGGATTGCGAGCGGGCCAGGTCCAGGTGCTCGGCGAACTGCAGGACCCCCTCGGTGCGGACGAGGCCGGGATGCACCGCGAGCGAGGTGACTCCGTGCGCACGCAGCTGCACCCCGGCGGCCAGGGCCAGGCGGTCGTCGGCGGTCTTCGCCATCGCGTACGCGGCACCGAACTGGCGCTGAGCGGACTCGGGGACTGCGAACGACACGGTCACGACCAGGCTGGCCGGGGTGGCGATCAGCAACGGCGCGGACCGGGCCAGCGCCACATAGTGAGCGCGCACCCCGCCCGCGAACATCGCGTCGAACAGCTCGAGCGGCTGCTCCCACAGGGGCGCGGTCCATTCGTCCCACGCCCCGGCGTTGAGCCGCTCGTACCCGCCCCACACGTTGTTGACCAGCAGATCCAGGCGACCCTCCGCAGCGGAGATCCGCTCGGCCACCAGCGCCACCGCCGTGTCGTCGCGATGGTCGCAGCGCACGGCGACGCCCTGGCCACCAGCTGCCGTTACTTCATCAGCGGTGCCGTCGGCGGTACCCGGCAGATGCCCGGTCCGCCCGGCCGCGGACGACCTGGCGGTCACGTAGACGATCCAGCCGGCTCTCCCGAGCGCGACCGCGATGCCCCGGCCCACACCGCGGCTGGCACCTGTCACCCAGGCCACCCTCCGGGCCGCGCTGCCCGGGCTCGCATCGGTCATGCCCGGAACCGTAGCGCCGCCCCACGACAGTGCGGGCCGGCCAGGCAGCGCTCGTGCCGCCGCGGTGAGGAGTCGCCGACGCTCCTGCCGCTTGCCCTGGGTGCGCGCCCGGCGGTAAGAAGGCGATCATGGGGAGGCCTGTCCGGGCCGCAGCAACCCGCCCGGCGCTGGTTGAGCTGCGTCTGGCGGGAACGTTCGGGGTGATCCGGGACGGTACCGAGCTAGCCGGCGGGGAGATCGGCAGCCGGAAATCGCGCACGCTCCTGAAGCTGCTGGCGGTGCAGCGGCCGGCTCTGGTGCCGGTTGACCGCATCGTAGACATCCTGTGGCCCGGCGAGCCGCCGGCGGCCCCCGAGCAGAATGTCGCCACGCTGGTGAGCCGGCTGCGCGCGACGCTGGGGGCCGGCCTGATCCAGGGCGGCCGGCCGGGCTACCGGCTGGTGACCGGGCCGGGCGTCGTGGTCGACCTGGATGCCGCGGCCCGCTTCGCGGACCAGGCCGCGGCCCAGCTGGCCACCGCGCCGGCCGTGGCCCTGGCCGCGGCGCAGCGGGCACACGAGCTGCTGTCGGCCGGGACGGCGATCGATGACGAGCCGGACGCGACCTGGGCCGGCCCGGCCCGGGAGGAGGTGCGCGGGCTGCTGCGCCGGGTGCGGCTCGTCGCGGCCGAGGCGGCGCTGGCGGCGGGCGAGCCGCGGCTGGCCGCCCGGCACGCGGAGGCGGCCATGGCGGCGGATCCGCTGGATGAGGCGGCGCACCGGTGGTACATGTCCTCGTCGGTGGCGGCGGGGGAGCTGGCCAGGGCACTGGCCGCCTACGCGGAACTGGCCCGGCGGCTGAGCCAGGAGCTGGGCACCGACCCGGCGCGGCAGACCCAGGACCTGCACCTGGCCATCCTGCGCGGCGACGAGGGCGCCGGGGCAGGCGGCCCCGGGACCAGGACGGACGGTACCGGGGCGGGCGGCCCGCGGGCGGCGGCCGCGGGACGCCCGCCGCCGCTGGCCGGGCGGGACAGCGAGATCGGGGCGCTCCGGGCAGCATGGCACGCGGCGGTCGGCGGCCAGCCGGGGCTGGTCCTGATCGTCGGCGAGGCAGGCATCGGCAAGACCGCACTGGGCGAGTTCCTGGCCGCGGAGGCCGCCGGCGACGGCGCGACCGTGCTGCGGAGCCGCTGCTACGAGACGGAGCGGTCGCTGTTCCTGCAGCCGGTCGTGGAGGCGCTCACGCCGGTCGTGGCCCGGACCCCGGCCCACGTGCTGCGCGAGCTGCTGGGCGGGCACGTCGCGGGAGCCGCGGCGCTGCTGCCCGAGGCGGCGGCTATCCTCGGCTCGCCGCCGGCGCTCCGGGCCAGCGTAGACATGGAGCGGCGGCGGGCCTTCGAGGCGGTCCGCGCCCTGCTGACTGGGCTGGCGGCCCGCAGCCCGGTGCTGCTGCTCGTCGACGACCTGCAGTACGCCGGGCAGTCCACGGTCGAGCTGCTACACTTCCTCGGTCGGCCCGCCGACGTCTCCCGGCTGCTGGTACTGGCCACCGTCCGCGCCGAGAACGACGCGCGGCTCGGTGCGGCGCTGGCGCCGGTGGCGACCAGGGTCGAGGTCGGGCCGCTCGGGCCCGCGGCAGTGGGGGAGCTGGCCCGGGTAGCCGGGCGGGGTGAGCTGGCCGACAGCATCCTGGAACGGACGCGCGGCCACACGCTGTTCGTCGTCGAGGTGCTGCGCGCGCTGGCCAGCGGCGACCCGGGCGTTCCGGCATCACTGCGCAGCGCCGTGCAGGCCCGGGTCCGGCGGGCGGGACCGGCCGTGGAGTCCCTGCTCCGGGGCGCGGCCGTGCTCGGCGCCGCCGTCGACCCGCTGACCCTCGGCGCCCTGCTCAGCCTGGTGCCGGCCACCGCCCTGGAGCTGTGCGAGGCGGCCCTGGAGGCCCGGCTGCTGGTGGTCAGCGGCCGCGACTACGAGTTCGCCAACGACCTGATCCGCGAGATCCTCTACGCAAGCACGCCCGAGCCGACCCGGCTGGCCTATCATCGCCGGGCCGCTGACCTGCTCACCAGTCAGCCCGAGTCGCTGGCCCGGCACGCCGCGGCCGCGGGCGACTGGCAGCGGGCCGCCCGGGCCTGGCTGCTGGCGGCCGAGGCAGCGATTCGCCGGCATGCGGCCAGCGACGCGGTGGCCCTGGCCACGGAGGCGTTCGGCGCGGCCGAGCGAGCCGGTGACGCCGAGGCCCGCGCCCGCGCGCTGGTCCTGCGGGGCCGCGCTCATGAGACCCAGGGCGCGGCCGCCGCGGCGCTGACCGACCTGACCGAGGGGGCGGCAGCCGCCCGCGCGGCCGGGGACCGCCGGCTGGAGATGCTGGCGCTACGCGAGCTGGGCGGGGACGTGCCGGTGTCGCAGGGCCTGCCGATCACCTTTTCGGCGGCCAGCCTGGAGAGCGGGCTGCGCATCGCCGAGTCGCTGGGCGACCGGGCCAGCGAGGCGGACCTGCTCGCCCGGCTGGCCATCGTCATGGCGAGCTGCCTGGAGCTGGAAACCGCGCTGGGCTACGGGCTCCGCGCGGTCGCGGCCGCCCGGGCATCGGCCAGCCCGCAGGCCCTGGCCGCCGGGCTGGACGGGCTCAAGCTGGCGTACCTGGGCCTGGGCGACACCCGCGGCCTGCGCCGGGTGATCGACGAGCTAGGGCCGCTGGCGCGAGCCCTGGGCGATCAGCTCCGCGTCCAGTGGGTCGAGTTCGAGTCGGCCTTCCTGTCCGTCGCCGCGGCTGACTGGCCCGCGGCGGAAGCGGCGATCGAGGCGGCCCTGGCCTCGAACCGGACGGCCGGGTACCCGTACTGCGCCGCCTGGTATACCGCACACCTCGGCTGGCTGGCCCGGCTGCGCGGCCGGGATGACGAGGCCATCGCGGCCGGCCGCCGGGCCCTGGAGCTGACCCGGGGGCACGGCTGGTGGGTGGCGGCGGCCTGCGCCATGCTGGGCGACACCCTGGCGCTGGCCGGCGCCCGGGACGAGGCGGTCGGGCTCTATGAGCGAGGCCTGGACGCGGCCCGGGAGGCGGGCGCGCAGGCGTACCTGCTGCGCTGCGCGGCGCCGCTGGCCGCGGCCACCGGCTCGGGCGCGATCCTGGACGAGGCGACCGGGCTGCTGGAGCGGGCCGGCCTGCCAGACGGCGGCGCCTGGCTGCCGGGGTATGAGAGCTACCTGTCGCTGGCCCGGGCCCTGACCTCCGCCGGCGACCCCGAGCGGGCCCGCGCGGTACTGGCCCCGCTGCTGGCCGTGGCGGAGCGGGAGCCGTGGCTGCCGGCCCTGGCGGCGGCCCTGGCCGCGGACGGCCGCGCTCTCCTGCGGCTGGGCCAGCCCGGGCAGGCCAGGGCGGAACTGGACCGGGCCGCCGGCCTGGCCGGCCAGCACCGCCTGCCGCACGTCCTGGCCGACAGCCAGGCGGCCCTCCGCCTGCTCCGGTAATCCGGTAGCCGGAGCTCAGATGAGCTCGGCCAGCAGAGCCGCCGCGCGGGCGGCGCCGTCGGTCTCGACCGGCTGATAGCTGACCGGGCGCCCGATCTCGGCCGCGATCGCCGCGGCCAGGGCCTCCGGCTCGGTCTCCTCGTAGGGCAGGCAGCGGCCCGCCCCGTAGCGGGCCAGGCGGTGCCGGACGTGGAAGTTCTGCTCGAAATGGCTGCGCAGCGGGACGTAAAGGAACGGCCGCTGGCTGGCGGTCAGCTCCATCGTGGTCGTCAGGCCGCCCTGCACCACGGCCAGGTCACAGGCGGCCAGGTGCTCATGCAGGCCGTGCACGTAGCCGCGCACGTCCAGCCCGTCGGCCGCGCGCAGTGAGTGCGGGTCGATCCGCGGCCCGGTCACGACGATCATCCGCAGCTCCGGGATGAGCTGGCGGGCCGCCGGGAACGCGGCCACCGCCCGGCGCAGCAGGTCCGTGCCGACGCCGGAGCCACCGACGGTGACCACGCAGACCTTCTCGCCCGGCTGGTAGCCGAGCCGGGCGCGCAGCGCCTCGCGGTCGGCGAGCCCGGCCGGGTCGAACCCGGACACGTACCCGGAAAACTGGTAGTGGCCCTCGACCCAGTCGCGGATGCCGGGCAGGCCGTCGCCGAACCCGTCCGGGACCACGTCGCCGGGATTCCCGACGAACACGGCCCGGTCCCGCAGCGCCGGGAACCGCGCGACCTGCTCGATCATCTCGGCGTTGTAGTCGGTGGTCAGGGCCCGCTCCCGGCCGCCGCCGCCGGGCATCGGCAGCCAGCCCACGAAGTCGGTCATCCAGGCGTAGGGCGCGCGCTTCAGCTCCGGGTTCTCGTGCAGGAAGTAGTCGATGTCCCAGGCCTCGTCGCCCACCCACAGGTCGAAGTGCTCGTCCTCGACCAGGTCCGCGAAGACCATGAAGTTGCTGACCAGGATCTCGTCCATGTCCCGGACCGCCTGGAACGCGTGCAGGTCGTGCTCGCCCGCCTGGCTCTCGACATGCCCGGACTCACTGGCCAGGAAGGCCGAGGCCGGGTGGATCAGCTCCTCGCGGCGCCGCAGCAGCTCGGTGACCGGGTGCTGCGCCAGCCAGTGCACCTCCAGGCCGGGCCGCAGAGCGCGGAGCTCGTCAGCGATGGCCAGGTCCCGGCGCGCATGACCCAGGCCGATCGGCGACGACACGTACAGCACCCGCTGGCGGCGATTCAGCGGCCGGGTCCAGCGCCGGGCGGCGGCCGGGGCCGGGGCCACGCGCCGGGCGAAGTCCGCGATCGCGCGGTTGACGACGACCGGCTCCCGGGCATTCATGATGTGGCCGGCGCCCTCCAGGACCAGCAGTTCACCACCAGTAACGGCGGCTACGCGCCCACCGCGTTCCAGCGGCTGGCAGCGGTCCTGATCTCCGTGGATGACCAGCACGGGGCAGCTCACCGCGGCCAGGATGGCCTTGGTCTCGGCGGGACTCGCCGACGACAGCGGGCCGTCCACGGCCAGCAGGTTCGCCTCGGCAGTGCTGTCCATGGCCCAGCCCACCGCATCCTCGTGCTGCTTGGTCGAATGCGGCTCGGACAGCAGCTCGCCGAAGAAGAACTCGGCGTAGCCCCGCCAGTCGCGCGGCCAGTAGTGCCGGTTGTCCTTGGCCCAGCCCTCGTCGGTGTCCAGGATCGCATCGAAATCAGGGCGGTTCGGCAGCGGCGGGGTCAGGAACGGCGCCCAGCTGGCCATGCTCACGACGCCGAGCACCCGGCTGGGGTGCCGGGCCGCGGTCAGCAGCGCGGTCCATCCGCTCGTGCACAGCCCAATCAGCACCGCCTGGCCGATGCCGGCGGCGTCCATGACCGCGAGAGTGTCGGCCACCAGCTCGGTGTCGGCGTAGGCGGCGGCTGACCCCGGCCGGTCCGACCGGCCGTTCCCGCGCGGGTCGATGGTGACGACCTGGAAGCTGCGGGCCAGGTAGGGCACCTGGGCCTTCCAGAAGCGGGAGTGGACCAGCGGGTCGGTCGGGGGAAAGACGAGGGCCGGCTGGCCCGTGCCGAAGACCTCGTAGAAGACCTTGACGCCGTCGCGCTCGATGAACCCCTCGGTGTCCGGATACCTGGCTCGCATGGTCCCCTCCTCGCGCCGGCCGGGCCGTCACCCTCGAGATGGTGGTGCGCTGGGACGGCCCCGTTTCGCTCTGGTCTAGTGGCCCCCGTTGCAGCCGGGTTGCAACGCGGCTGCAATGCCTCATCGCAGTCTTGCCCCTGACGAGGCATTACGACAGAGGCATTACGACAAGGGAGGGCGATCATGGCCATCGACATGGACAAGCTGCACGAGTTCCTGGGCAGGTTCGTCGGCGACCTGGGGGCGACGGCAGCGGCCGGGAACGTGGTGATCGGGCACCGGCTGGACCTGTACAAGACGCTGGCCGGCGAGCCGGCGACAGCCGACGAGCTGGCGGCGCGCACCCACACCAACCCGCGGTACGTGGCCGAATGGCTGCGCGGGCAGGCGGCGGGCGGGTACGTCGAGTACGACGCGGCGCAGGACCGTTACTCGATGACGGAGGAGCAGGCCTTCGCGCTGGCCAACCCAGATGGCGGCGTGTACCTGCCGGGGGCATTCGTGCTGGCGCTGGGCGCGCTGCGGGCCGAGCCGCGGATCACGGAGGCATTCCGGTCGGGCGGCGGCCTGGGCTGGCATGAGCAGGACGCGGACGTGTTCATCGGCTGCGAGCAGTTCTTCCGGCCGGGTTACATCGCGAACCTCATCCCGTCCTGGATCCCGTCCCTGGAGGGCGTGCCGGACAAACTGCGCGCAGGCGCTCGCGTGGCCGACGTCGGGTGCGGCCTGGGGGCGTCGACGATCCTGCTCGCGCAGGAGTTCCCGAACTCGCGGTTCACCGGGTCGGACTACCACGAGGGGTCAATCGACCTGGCCCGCAAGCACGCCGGCGAGGCGGGCGTGGGTGACCGGGTGAGCTTCGAAGTGTCGTCGGCGACGTCGTTCTCGGGGGACGGATATGACCTGGCGGCCACGTTTGACTGCCTGCACGACATGGGAGATCCGCTGTCGGCGGCCAGGCACGTGCGTCAGGCGCTCAAGCCGGACGGCACGTGGCTCATCGTGGAGCCGGCCGCAGCCGATGACGTGGCGGGAAACCTGAACCCGGTGGGGCGGATGTATTACAACTTCTCGACGCTGTTGTGCGTGCCGAACGCGCTCTCGCAGGCCGGGGGGTACGCGCTCGGGGCGCAGGCGGGAGAGGCGGCGATCCGGCAGGTAGTCACAGACGCGGGCTTCACCCGGTTCCGCCGGAGTGCCGAGACGCCCTTCAACCTGGTCTACGAGGTGCGCCCGTAGCGGAGAGCGGGGCATGTCCCGCGGCCAGTCCGGGAGATCAGCGCGAATCTGAGGCTCCCGGGCTGGCCCGGCGACCTCCCCTGGCCATGGCCGAGACCAGCTTCGCAACCCCGATCAGGCCGGCGGATGCGCCAAGATGCTCCCATGGATAACCAGGAGAGCGAAGCTCCCGAAGGGGTGATATCCGGGCCAGTGCCCCACCATAGAGGCGAGCCACGATGGGCGATGGCGGTGACCGTGCTGGCCGCCGAGCTGCTGCACGTCGCGCTGCCCAGCCAGGTCCGCTCGCTCAGCCAGGCCTGGATCTACCCGGTCATCGGGATCGGGCTGCTCCTGGTGCTGGTGATCGGCGACCCCGGCCGGATCGACAACCGCGCCGCCTGGCTCCGCGTCGTCACCGGCCTGCTGATTGCGTCCATCACCCTCGACAACGCATTCGCCGCCGTCCACCTGGTCAAGCTAATCATCACCAACGCCAACCTCGGTTCGGCGATCCGGCTCCTGGCCGCCGGAGCGGTGATCTGGCTCGTTAACGCGATCGCGTTCGGCCTGTGGTACTGGGACCTTGACCGGGGCGGCGCCGCGGCCCGGGCGGCCGGGACCAGCAAGCGGCCGGCGTTCTTGTTCCCCGAGATGACCAACCCCGAGTGGGTCGAGGACGGGTGGTATCCCTCACTGATCGACTACCTGCACATGTCGTTCGCGATATCGGCCGCGTTCAGCCCGACCGACGTGTCCGCGATCAAGCACTGGTCGAAGATGATGATGACCTTCCAGTCCGCGGTCTCGCTGCTGCTGGCCGTGCTCGTCGT
>Ga0080026_10000392_pt1 | contig 10890 bp, 10 predicted proteins | sample OrgsoiDNA2013045_FD_70941 | JGI IMG/M metagenome (GOLD analysis project Ga0080026, IMG submission 70941) | Permafrost soil microbial communities from the Arctic, to analyse light accelerated degradation of dissolved organic matter (DOM) -... | ecosystem: Environmental > Terrestrial > Soil >... | reverse complement strand
AAGCTAGATGAGGCCGGCGGCGATGGGCCGGTCGCGCTTCAACGGGTGCGCCCGGTCGGAATCGCGATCGATCCAGTCGTTTCCGATATAGACCGCGCTCGCCAGGAGGCAGAACGCCACGAATACTGCGGCGACCTGTGCCGCAAGCAACGGGTCGTGCCACGCGTGCGCGAACAGGAATCCCGCCCACACGAAGGCGTTCTTTACCCATTGCTGCGGCCGCAGCGCCTGCCAATAATGCATAATCGTCCCCGGACCGGATCTCATTCCAGACGCCGCGCCGACTGAGTGCCGTGCTTCGTTCGCGTCCTCATCGTTTCATCGGCGCTCTGCATCGACCCCACGCCATCATGCCTGAGCGGACACGATTCGCAACCTTGCTCGCGTTCGTTCTGATCGGTATCGGCGCATGGCGGGTGTATGCCGTGGTCGGCGCCACGCCTCTTCTGGGGTATGCCAATCAATTCGACATGCGGCGCACCTCCGCGTGCGTGGGTTTATGGCCGGACGTCCCAACGGAAGCGCGGCTACAGGCCCATCCCGAGGCGCCGATCGCGCGTTACGTGCGAGCCGACCGCCGTCCTGAGGACTGTTACTGGAGCAGCGAGCTTCTCTTTGTAGCACCAGTAGCCGCGTCTCTTGCAGCAGGCGAAACCGTTGACTTGCGCGTAATCGGCGCGATCAAGGGAGCGGCGCTGGTAGTGATTGGGCTCGCATTCGGCGCGATGCTGCGGCGCCGGCCGGGGGTCGCTTTGGTACACGGTGTCGTGTTCGCGCTCGTCATGTGCGATCCGATAGTGACGCTATGGCTCAACACCCTATACACCGAATTCGCCGCGGTGCTGTTTGCTTACTCGAGCGTGATATTGTTGATCGCCATCGGCACGCGGGCGACCCCATCGGGTCCGCCGTCGCGTATGCAGATGGCCGCGCTGGCGGCGAGTCTGATCGGCCTCGGACTGTCACGGCAACAGCACCTTTGGCTGCCAGCGCTGCTCGTCTTTCCGATGGCGATCCTGCTCTGGGCGCGTGCGCGACGAAGCGCAGTATTGCTCATCGCGGTCGCCGCTGCGACCGCATTTGCCCAGGCCGAGCTGATTGGTCGCCACCCTACGATCGTCCAGGCGAACAACGCCGACGTCGTCCTGGGCGCTATCCTCCCCGCGTCCAGAGATGAAGCGCTGACCGCGAAAAGACTGGGTCTTCCGGAACATTGTCTGCGCTCAGTGGGCGCAACCTGGTACGTGCCGATGGGTGAAGCGCTCGAGTCGACCTGCCCCGAAGCGCTCGAAGCACAGAGATATCGTCTGGTCGCGCTCATCGCGACCGAGCCCGTCACATTGTTGCGCGCCGCGTTGCGCGCGGTTCCCCAACTGCAGGATTGGCGCCTGGGCTTCATGGGGAGTGTCGAGGGGCTGCGCTACGGCGGCATCGACTCGATTCGCGCGGTAGCGGGTGCCCTCGCGAGCAGCATAGGCTCCGCAATTGCCGCACTTCCTTTGTCGGTATTCGTGCAGCTACTGGCTGCATCGGGCGCGATCTTCCTGGTCAGCGCCGTCGCGTGCGTCAGGGCCGCTTTATCGAGACGAAGCGCACCGCTTGCCCTGACCTTGTATGCGCTCACGGGCATCGCGTGGTACGCCATCGTGAGCTCCATCTTCGGCGACGGCTACGTCGAGCTTGCCCGTCACGCGCAGCTCGCCAGCGTCGCTCTGTACGCGACGGCTGTCGTGCTGGTGACATCGCTATTCGCGACACTGCTGTCGGGGTTCGGCGTCGAAGGCAGACGCTCGGTCAGGTCCGCGACAGCGTTTGCGCTGCTTGCGATCGGAACCGCCGTGGTCTCGTTGTTGCCGTTTCGTTACGCCATCGGCGCGACCCCCATGGCATTCGGCGTCGTCGATCGGCCGCAGTTGAACAAGGTTCCGGGCGGCGATATCGAATTCTCGGGCTGGGCAATCGACCCGCAGGATGTCGCGCGGGTGGAATTGGTCGTCGACCGTAGCGCCACATTTCCCGCGCGTTACGGCTCGCCCTACCTGGGCGCACATGGTGAGTCGTTGACGCTGTATTTTCCAGCTTATCCGAACACGGCCAACGCGGGCTTTGTGGCCCAGCTTCCCGCGGAGACGCTCGCGCGCGGCAGCGTCGATGTGCGAACCGTAGTGGTCAACACTGCCGGAAGGCGAACCGAGATCGATCGCAGGCATCTAGTCATGGAAGCGCCCTGAATGCGAAACGAGAAACTACGCTCCGTCGTGCTCATGCTGGCGCCCTTCCTGGTCTGCATGTGGGTCTTCTGGCCGACGCTCTCCGGGGCGTTTCTTAGCGACGACTACGCGGTCCTGGGCGCACTGCGGGATTGGTCTCGGGAAGGCCGCCTCCTGGCGGCGGTGCTTTCCAAGTTTCACTCCGGATTGGACTCGCCCAGCTTTTACTACCGGCCGCTCTCGATAGCCAGTTTGGCCGTCAATTTCGTACTGACGGGAGCCAACCCGTTGCCGTGGCGCGTGACCAATCTGGCATTGCATCTGGCCAGCGGGGCACTGGTCTTTATCATCGTTCGACGTTTGTCGATCGATTGCGGATGCGGTCGATCGAACGCCGCGCCGCCGATCGCCGCCGCGGTTTTCCTCCTGTTTCCGATGAGTCCCGAAGCGGTGGCGTGGGTCTCGGGTCGTTACGACCTTCTCGCCCTCACGCTGATGCTCGCGACGCTCGCCCTTTTTCTGCGCGCGGCAGACTGGTACGACAGCTGGGGCATAGCGGCGCTGTTGACAGCGGCATGCGCGTTGGCCAGCAAGGAGTCGGCTGCGTTGTTGCCGGCTCTGGTGATGACCGTCGCGATCGCGCGACGCGCTGCGAGGTCGACGCCCGCCGTAACAAGCATTTTCTTCGGGGGCTTGCGTGACGCGGCGCCGTGGATTTTGCTCGGCTTCGCCTACTTCGGCATGCGGGCGGCGATTTTCGGGAATCCTTTTCAGGTCTATGCGGGAACCTCGCCGCTCGCCGCTTTGACAAGCGGAGCATGGACGCAATCGATAAGCTCGGCCGGCGCGTGGCTGGACGCAACGCTGCCGCTGCCGTTCGCACGTGCAATATTCCTGATTGCGATCGCGATGTTGCTGGTTCTCGGCGCGATCGCGTGCTGGGGGCACCGCCCACTATGGTGGGCCTGGCTTGCGCTCGCGATCTCCGCGCTGCTTTCCGTCGCCTTGTTGCTGCCCCATCTGTCCGTGCTTGCCGCGAACGGGGAGGAGGGAAGGTTGTTCTACAGCACATCGGCGTTGCTCGCCTTGCTGGTAGGTCTCGCTGTTGCGGCGCCGGGGGCGAGACCCGGTACGGCCTGGAAATGGAGGCGTCACGCAGTGACACTGGGGGCAGGTTTCCTGCTGGTAGCCGCGGAGCTTCTGCTGCTGCGCGCGACCGTCTCGTCTTGGAGCACCGCCGGCGCGCAGGCGCGCGCGCTCATCTCGGCGTTGCCCGTTACGGCGGGCGAGATTTCCCACTTGGGCTACGGCTTCGTGCTGGTGCCGGATCATTTGGGCGGCGTACCCTTCGGTCGCAACGCGCAGGGCGGACTGATCGAGCCGCCGACGCAGCCACTTTCGTTGTCGTCACGGCTGATCGTGCAGACACCGGCCGATCTTCCTGCGTGGCCCGGCAACGCCCAACGCGGAGTCGTCGATGCTTTGCGCCGCTATCCCCTCTCGCAGGTCTGGGCGGCAGTGGCGTCGGGCCAGGCGAACGGCACCGCGTTGCCCACCGATTACTTCTGCTGGGCAGAAACTTCGTCGTCAATCGTCAGGCTTTCGTTGCCTCCAACTTCGGTGGACGACGATTGGCTCGACGGGTGGCGACACGCACTTGACGCATCGCCTTGCGTCGAGGCTGCTGCCGAACTGGAAGCGCGGTAGTGGTCCGACCTTGCCTCAACGTTTTGTCGCGACGACAGCGCGAGAGCGTACCGCGCGAAAATGGACTCGTCGCGTAGCGGTATAATGTGCTTCTTCCCGCAGACCACGAGCAATGCTCTTTTTCCTCCGCGCGTCGCTGTCATTCGCGCTTGTCTTTCTTTCGATTGCAGCGTCGAGCCAGACCGTGGTGCCGGCCGCGGTAGCCCCGCCGCCGATTGCCGCGAAAGCCTATCTCTTGATCGACATCCTGAGTGGCCAGACGCTCGTCGCGGTCAACGCCGACGAGCCACGGGAGCCGGCGTCGTTGACCAAGCTGATGACCGCGTATCTGGTCTTTCGAGCGCTCAAGAACAAGGACCTCACGCCATCGCAAATGGTGCCGGTGTCTGAGAAGGCTTGGCGTGCCGAGGGCTCGAGAATGTTCATCGACCCCAAGAAAGCCGTATCGCTCGACGAGCTGTTGCACGGCGAGATCGTGCAATCGGGGAATGATGCGGCCATCGCATTGGCGGAAGCGACGGCGGGCTCCGAGGACGCGTTCGTCGCGCGGATGAATAGCGAGGCGGCACGGATCGGGATGAAGGCAACGCGTTTCGTCAACGCGACAGGATTGCCTGCACCGCAACAGGTATCGTCCGCAAGCGACCTCGGATTGATCACCGCGGCGATCATCCGCGACTTTCCGGAGTATTACCCGCTGTATTCGATCAAGGAATACCGCTACAACAACATCACGCAATCGAATCGCAACCGGCTGCTGTGGAGCGATCCGTACGTCGACGGCGTGAAGACCGGATTTACCGACGGCGCGGGCTATTGCCTCATCGCGTCGGCTGCGCGCGGCCCTCGCCGGCTGCTTGCTGTGGTGCTGGGCGCCGCGTCCGACGCGGCGCGCGCAAGCGAAGCGCAGAAGCTTCTGAATTATGGGTTTCAGTTCTACGACACCGTGCAGCTTTATCAGAACGGCGCGCAGGTCAGCGTGCTCAAGGTGTGGAAAGGCGCGACCAGCGCGGTGCCTGCAGGTTTCGTCGCAGACCAGTATGTGACTTTGCCGAAGGGCCAGGCGCAACAGCTCAAGCTGACTCTCGAGGCGGCGGAGCCGCTGCTTGCTCCGGTCACGCGGGGACAGCGCGTCGGCATGGTCAAGGTCACGCTCGATACCAAGCCCGTCGGCGAATATCCGATGGTCGCACTGGAGGACGTCCCGCCGGCGAGCATTTTTGGTCGCGCATGGGACACCATTCGACTGTGGTTCAAGTGATGCGCCGCTCAGGCAGTGGAATTTACTGATGCAAAGATCAAACGTATGGCTTTCTTTACACGATTAGGGCATCCCTCATGACCGTATATCTCGATGGCCGATTTCTTCCGCTGGAAGATGCGAAGATATCCGTTCTCGATCGCGGCTTCATCTACGGCGACGGCGTGTATGAGCTGATCCCCGTCTATCATCGGCAGCCGTACCGCCTGCCGCAACATCTTGCTCGTCTCCAACGCAGCCTCGATGGCATCAGGCTCACCAACCCGCATACCGATGCGGAATGGGAATCGATCGTCCGCGAGCTCGTCGCACGAACGCCGCTCGACGATCAGGCCGTCTATTTTCAGGTGACCCGCGGCGTCGCGAAGCGCGACCATTCCTTTCCCACGGGCGTCGCGCCGACCGTTTTCATGATGAGCAATCCGCTCCCGCTGCCGACGCCGGAGCAGATCGAACGCGGCGTCGCGGTCGTCACCGCGACGGACGGGCGATGGCTGCATTGCGACCTGAAGACGATCTCCCTGCTCGGCAACGTTCTGGCGCGCCAACTTGCGACCGACTCCGGCGCGGTCGAAGCGGTTCTGTTTCGCAATGGCCACCTGACCGAGGCTTCCGCGTCGAATGTCTTCATTGTTCGCAACGGGGTCATCGCGGCTCCGCCCAAGGACAATCAGATACTGCCCGTGATTACTTACGACGCGGCATTCGAGTTGGCCCGTGGCGGAGGCCTTGCGGTCGAAGTTCGCCCGATTCCCCGGGAAGAAGCGCTCGCAGCAGACGAAATGTGGCTGTCGTCGTCGACCAAGGAAGTGCTCGCGGTTACCACCCTCGACGGCAAACCCTTCGCCGGAGGCGTGCCCGGTCCGGTATTCCGCAGAATGTATGAGCTCTTCCAGTCGAGCAAGCCCAAGAAAACATTAGGATTTGGCGCCCGGCACTCAGGCTCTGCGCGATAGCTCGCCCGCGAGTTTCAGACTCCGATGTCGGCCTGTGTCCTACAAGCTCCGCTTCCGCAGCGGCATTCGATTCGAGTAGAATTCTTTAGCGTGTGCTCCCCCGTTCGCACGTTCAAATGCGTATGAAAGAGCCGCTCTCCAAAATCGTCGAACACCGTTACGGCGGCCGCAATATTCCCGTCGCGCTGGTGCTGCCCAACGGAGGCCGCGTCGCGCTCTCGGCGGCCCCGGAAGTCGACATCTATGCCCGCAACTGGAACGGAGTCAGGGCGTTGGCATGGCCCCAACTCGGCAAGCTGGCGCGCGCATACGTCCATAACGACATCGATTTTTCCGGCGGCGCGCGACGCGGTCTCGCGATCGCCGAGTCGCTCGTCGGATCGGTGACCCACGGACGCGATGCGATGCGCGCCCGCGTTCGCGCATGGTTCCATCAGCATCGAAGCAATAAGACCAATATCCAGCACCACTACGACGTTTCAGACTCGTTCTATCGTCTCTGGCTCGACGAGCGCATGGTGTATTCATGCGCCTATTTCAAGAGCGACACCGATACGATCGACCAGGCGCAGGCGCAGAAGCTCGACCACATCTGCCGCAAGCTTCGATTGCAGCCCGACGAAGAATTCCTCGATATCGGCTGCGGTTGGGGTGGACTGATCTTCTGGGCCGCGCAGAATTACGGGGTCTGCGCCACCGGCATCACCCTGTCGCAGAATCAATACGCCTATGTCAGCGCGAAGATTGCGGAACTGGGCCTCATCGGGCGCGTCCGCGTGCAACTCATCGATTATGCCGATCTTCCGGATGCCGCCGCTTACGACAAGATCGCCAGCATCGGCATGTTCGAACACGTCGGCGCGCATAATTTTCCGCGCTATTTCGGGAAAATCTATCGGCTTCTCAAGCCCGGCGGATGGGTGCTCAACCACGGCATCACCCAGAATCAGGTGGGCGCTGAAAGCCTCGGCAGCGGAATTGGCGATTTCATGGAGGAATACGTCTTTCCCGGCGGGCAGCTCGTTCACGTTTCGCGAGTCGCCGAGGGAATTGCCTCGGAAGGTCTGGAAGTCGTCGATGCCGAGGCGCTGCGCGAGCACTACGCGCGCACGTTGTGGCAATGGGTCGACAGGCTCGAGACCAACGCCGACGCGGCCCGTCGCGAGGTTGGCGAGGAAAAATTCCGCATCTGGCGCATTTACCTGGCCGGCTCGGCACACGCCTTCGAACGCGGATGGCTGTCGATCTTTCAGCTCCTTGCGGGTAAACCGCTGCCCGACGGACGATTGCCGCATCCTTCGACTCGCGAGTACATGTATCTTCCGTAGGGAAGTCCTGCGCTTGCGCGCCGCTGTACCGCCCCCATATTCGACCGATGGAAAAGACCATGGCCGAATCGTCGTCGTCGCTCCTCGAATTTCCCTGCTCGTTCCCGATCAAGATCATGGGTCGCACGGAAGACGGGTTCGCGCAGCTCGTGCTCGACATCGTGCTGCGCCACGTCCCCGACTTCGATAGCTCGACGATGGAGATGAGGGCATCGCGCGAGGGCAAGTACCTGTCGCTCACCTGCGTGGTCAATGCGACCTCTCGCGAGCAACTGGACGAGCTCTATCGCGAGCTTTCCGGGCATCCGCAGGTCGTAATGGTCCTATAGTTGCGGCTACCCTTGAGCGAAGCCGCGGCTGCGCCGCCCGTCGCTGAGCCTGGTCCCGGGTCACCGGGCGCCGGGGGCGAGCCGTCCGGTGGCTACGCGCCCCTGCTGAGGCGCCTCGGGCGGACAGACTACGTGCGGACCTGGCGCGCAATGCAGGCGTTTACCGATGCTCGTACCGCGGACACGCGCGACGAAATCTGGCTGACCGAGCACGCGCCGGTGTTCACGCTGGGTTTGGCCGGTCGCCCCGAGCACGTCCTGCGCGCCAGCGATATCCCGGTTTTGAAGGTCGATCGCGGCGGGCAGGTCACATACCACGGGCCGGGACAGTTGATGGTCTACCTTCTGCTCGACCTGAAGCGGCTTCGACTCGGCGTGCGGCAGCTGGTCGTGGCCATCGAAAGTGCCGTGATAAAATCCCTCGGCTTGTACGGAATCGACGCGTACGGCCGGCGCGACGCGCCGGGCGTGTATGTCAAGCGCGATGGCACGGAGGCCAAGGTTGCCGCGCTCGGTCTGAAGATTCGCAATGGCTGCACCTACCATGGCTTCGCGCTCAATCTCGATATGGATCTCGCGCCGTTCGACGACATCGACCCATGCGGTTATCGCGGACTTGCGGTGACACAACTCTCTGAACTCGACGTCGATGTGGGGGCCTTGCGAACCGAGATCGAAGACCGCCTTGTGTGCCACGTGACTCGGGCGATCGCCGGCGTCGACCGGAAGAATCCGTGAGCGATATCGTCTCGGAGCCTCGCGAGCCCGTCGCGCTGCCGTCCGCGTCCGCCGGTGTCAAACACAAGGGCGGCGCCAAGACGGCGCGCATTCCGATCAAGGTCGTCACGACGGAGCGGCTGCAAAAGCCCGCGTGGATACGCGCGCGAGCACCTACTTCGCCGCGTTTCTACGACATCAAGCGCATCCTGCGCGAGCACAAGCTGCATACGGTTTGCGAGGAGGCATCGTGCCCGAACATCGGCGAGTGCTTCGGCAAAGGAACGGCGACGTTCATGATCATGGGCGAGCTCTGCACTCGGCGCTGTCCGTTCTGTGACGTCGGGCACGGTCGTCCGTTGCCTCTCGATGCCGAAGAGCCGCTGAATCTGGCCAAGACCGTCGCCGCGCTGAAGCTCTCCTATGTGGTGATCACCAGCGTCGATCGCGATGACCTCCGCGACGGCGGAGCGCAGCATTTCGTCGACTGCATCCGCGCGGTGCGGGAAACTTCGCCGACGACTCGAATCGAGGTGCTGGTTCCCGATTTCCGGGGTCGTCTCGCGCGAGCGCTCGACGTTCTCGCCGCGTCGCCGCCCGACGTGATGAATCACAACCTCGAGACTGTGCCGCGCCTCTACAAGCAGGCGCGCCCGGGGGCCGACTATACCCATTCGCTTGAGCTGCTGAGCCAATTCAAGGCGAGGTTTCCGGAAATTCCGACCAAGTCGGGCCTCATGGTCGGATTGGGCGAGACCGACGACGAAATTCTCGCCGTGCTGCGCGACATGCGCGCGCACCGGATCGACATGCTTACCATCGGCCAGTATCTCCAGCCGAGCGCATCGCATCTGCCGGTGCTGCGCTATGTGCACCCTGACAGTTTTGCGATGCTCGAGCGGGAAGCTTATCGCCTTGGCTTCGCGCATGCCGCGGTGGGGGCGATGGTGCGATCTTCGTACCACGCCGACCAGCAGGCGCACGGTGTCCTCGGCGATCGGATTTAACGCCGCGTCGCTGGTTGGCGTCGGGTTCCGGTAGATAGTCATGCCCTTTTTCGAACCAACCCGCACGCTGCGCGCGATTGTCGCAATCGCCTTCGGGTTGCTCGCCGTCGGCAGCGTGCGCGCGGAGGTCTCCGAAGTACGCATCTCACATGGATTCGGCGTGCTCTACCTTCCGCTGATGGTCATGGCCAGCGAGAAGCTGATCGAGAAGAACGCGAAGGCAGCCGGCCTTGGCGACGTCAAGGCAACATACCTGGTGCTCGACGGCGGCAATGTCATCAACGACGCCATGCTCTCGGGCGCGCTCGACATTGCGTCGATCGGCGTGCCGGGTTTCCTGACGCTGTGGGCGAAGGCGAAGGACAATCCGGCGCTCGAGATTCGTGGTCTCTCGGGTATGAGCTCGTCATCGCTGTACCTGATGACGCGCAATCCCAACATCAAATCGCTCAAGGACTTTTCCGAAAAGGACCGCATCGCCGTTCCGGGGATCAAGACCTCGCTGCCGGCGGTGATGCTGCATATGGTCGCCGCGAAAGAGTTTGGCGACGCCAACTACGCCAAGCTCGACCCGATCACGGTCGGACTTCCGCACCCCGATGCGCTCGGCGTGCTCCTGTCGGGCAGGGGTGAGATCAACAGCCACATGGCATCACCTCCCTTTTCGTACATCGAAGACGCGACGCCGGGCTTGCACCGCGTGCTCAACACGGTCGATATCCTGGGCAATATCACAGTCGATATGACCTACACCACGCGCAGGTTTTTCGAGGCCAACCCGAAGCTGTGCGGCGTATTCATCGCCGCCATGAACGAAGCCAACGCGCTCATCGCGAGGGATCCGAAGAAAGCCGCTGAAATCTATCTCGCGATATCGAAGCAGAAATCGACGTCCGACGAAATCATCAAAATTCTCGCCGACCCGAATTCGACATTCTCGACCGTTCCGAACGGGACCATGAAATACGCGGAATTCATGTCGCGCGTCGGCACGATCAAGGCACGGCCCGCGACATGGAAGGACCTGTTCTTCGCGCCGATTCTTGGCGTGGCGGGAAGTTAGCGAGCGGTCGGCCCAGTCAGGATCGGCGGTGTGGAAGCTTTCGGCCACAGCAACCACATCGTGCCCCCCTGATTCATCCGTCCCGCATTTCGACCTGCGTCGTCACCCGAGCCCCAAAAGAAATCGACGCGCAGCGCGCCTCTGATCGCACCGCCCGTATCCTGCGCCAGGACCAGGCGTTGCAGTCGAGCATTGGAAAGCGGCTCCGTCGTCGCCAGGAAGATTGGCGCGCCCAGGGGCAGAAACCGGGGATCAATGGCGATCGTCCGACCCGCGGCAAGCGGCACGCCGAGCGCACCGATCGGCCCATCG
>Ga0080026_10000389_pt1 | contig 10948 bp, 5 predicted proteins | sample OrgsoiDNA2013045_FD_70941 | JGI IMG/M metagenome (GOLD analysis project Ga0080026, IMG submission 70941) | Permafrost soil microbial communities from the Arctic, to analyse light accelerated degradation of dissolved organic matter (DOM) -... | ecosystem: Environmental > Terrestrial > Soil >... | reverse complement strand
GCACCGGCACCCGCAGCACCGGCACCCGCCATCCCGGCACCTCCGGCACCGGCACCGGCACCGGCACCGGGCAAGTCAGCCGTCGGCTCCGCGACCGCCGGCACGGACTCCGTCGCCGGCGTCGCGCCCTGGATGCGCTGCTTTGCTGAGGAGCTCAGGCCGGCGATCTGCCCGCCAGGCCCTGCGTACGACCTGTCCTGGCGGATTGTCGTGGCCGCGAGCTATCCGTTCCGCAAGGAAGTCAGCGCGGTCTTCGCCGCCGACCCGGCCGCCGGGCGCGTGCTTGCCATGCTTGGCGACCCGGCCGCGGCCGGCGTCCGGCAGGCGGCGCTGCAGGCCGCGCAGGACGCGCTGAGCACGGGGCAGCTGGTGGTGATCACGAGCGGGCCAGGGCTCACCGGGTTCTTCGCGTCCCTGCACGCGGAGCGGCCCGCGCTTGGCATCACGCTGCTGCGGGTGCCGCTCACGTTGGCCGGCCTGCGCTCAGCACAGCCGTTCGCCTGCGCTGAGCCCGGCGAATTCCGTGAACTGGTCATCGCCGACGACGCAACGGTGCGCGAACCGGCCTCGGTCGAGCGCGGGCTGCCCGGCGGCGAGTTTCCCCTCGATAGCCGGGATGTAGTCCTAGTCAGCCGGGGCTGCGGGGCCGCGGCACTGGCCCTGGCCCAGGTGCTCGCGTGCTGCGGCTCGGCGATGGCAGTGGTCGGTCAGGCGGGCCCGGACGAGGACGGCGCGGTCGTGGCCGGCCTGGAGGAGCTGCGGCTGGCGGGAGCGCGGATCTCCTACGAGGTCGTGAACGTGGCCGATCCGGCTGACATAGGTCTGGCCGTGGAGCGGATCGAGCGCCGGCTGGGTCCGGTGACTGCCATCGCCCACGCAGTCGGCCCGGCGTCGGCGGGGCCCGTCGCCGAGCTGACGTCGTGGGCACTGGACGCACACCTGGCCGCCGAGCATGCCAGGCTCCGGGAACTGCTCAGCCCGGTCAGCGCGGAGCAGTTGCGGCTGATCCTGACGTTCGGCTCTGTGACGGGCCGGTACGGCCTGCCCCGGCAGGCCCTGCTGGCCAACGCCAGCGCCGCACTAGCCGAGCAGGCGCAGGCCGCGGCGGCGGCGATTCCCGGCTGCCGCGCGCTGCACCTGGAGCTGCCCGGATGGTCGGGCCGAGGGGTTGACGAGAGGCCGGGCCTGGCGCAGAGCATGGCCGACGGCGGGATGGCGGCCATCGAGGTCGCCGAGGCATCGCGGCTGCTGCTCAAGCTGCTGGCCACCCCGGACCTGCCCGGCCGGCTAGCGGTGCACGGCCGGATCGGAGTGCCGGGGCCGCGTTATGCCGGGCCGCCGGACCAGCGACGCGAGGGGCGTGTTCCGGGCCGGTTCCTCCAGCAGGTGAGGGTGGACTATCCCGGCATCGAGCTGGTCTGTGACGCCCGGCTGTCCCTGGTGACCGATCCCTACCTCGTCGATTACCGGGTGGACCGGCGGCCGGTCCTGCCGTCGGCGATGGCCCTGGAGGCACTGGCGCAGGCCGCTGCTGCCCTGGCCGGACGGCCGCTACGGCGAGCCACCGCGGTCACGATGGACGCGCCGGTCATGCTTCAGGCGGGCGGCAGCGGCGAGACCGTGATCCGGGTATCCGCCCTGGCTGAGGGCGGGAAGATCACGGCGGCCCTGCGCTGCGCGGACACCGGCCTGCTCGTCGACCATGTCCGTGCGGAATTCCGCACCGACGACCAGCCAGCCGCGACCCAGCCAGCTGCCGACCAGCCAGCCGCCGACCAGGCCGCCGCGCAGTCGCCAGCCGCGACCCAGCCGGCACCGGCCGTCATCGTGCCTGCCGTGGCCGGTCCCCCGGCCATCCCGGCGGCGCAGCGGCCCGCCGCAGCGGCCGGGCACGTCGATGGCGCTGATCTCTACGGCTCGATCTGCTTCCAGTCGGGGCGCTTCCGGCGCATCGCCAGCCTCACCGAGGTCACGTCGCGGTCCGTCCGGGCGCTGGCCCGCGGCGCCGAGGACCGGACGTGGTTCCTGCCCGGCCTCGGCGAGGGCAGCGCACCGGGCCTGACCGGCGCACCCGGCAAGAGCGATGCACCCGGGGAGAGCGATGCAGCCGACGCACGCGGCAAGCTGCTGCTGGGCAGTCCGGGCCTGAACGACGCCACGCTGCAGGCCGTGCAGGCCTGCGCGCCGCACCGGCGGGTCTGGCCCGCGTCCTGTGAGTCGGTCTCCTTCAGCGGCCGGCTGGCCGACGGCGTGGTCGAGATCCGGGCCACCGCCACCGCGGCCGGACCGGCCGCCCCCGGACCGGCAGCCCCCGGCGGACCTGGCGGCAGCCCTAGCGGCGCGGGTCATCCAGGCGCGCTCGCCTCTCGCCAGCTGAGCTGGGACATCGAGGCGGTCGACGCCGGCGGCCACGCCCTCGTGAGCTGGCACGGGGTGCGGCTGCGCGAGACCTGGCGGCTGCTCCGGGCCGCGGCCTGGCCGCCGCCCCTGCTCTCGGTCTACCTGGAGCGGGCCGCCATTGACCTCGGCCTGGACCCGGGCCTGCGCATCGCGATCGAGCCGGTCCAGCCCGAGGCCACCCACCCCGAGGCCACCCACCCCGAGGCCACCCACCCCGAGGCCACCCACCCCGAGGCCGGCCCGCCGACGGCCAGCCAGCCCGACGGCGTCCCCCAGCCGAGGACCGCAGTACCGCAGCCGAGGACCGCGCTTCCCCAGCCGGCGTCTGCCCACTCCGCGCTGCCGCCGCCCCCAATCGCGATTCCGCGGCAGCTCTCCGATCCCGGTGACGGCCCAGCCAGGCCGGGGCCTGCCGCCCTGGCCGACCTCACCCTCCGGGCCAGCGGGTCCCAGTTCGCGGCCTGCGGATGGGCGCTGGCCGATCCGCGCCAGCCGGCCTGGCCAGATGGCCGGGAAAGCCCGGCGGACACGTTCTCGCGGCTGTGCAGCTACCTGTCCGAGCCGCCCGTAGTGGCGGCGGCGAGGCTGCGGGCCGTCGCCGCCAGCCTGGCCATGGCGCAGGCCCCGACGGGCGGCCCAGTGACCTTCGAGCGGGCCGCCGGGGACGGCTGGGTGCTCCTCGAAGCCGCCGGAGCCCAGGTAGCTTGCACGGTCGTGGAGATCACGGGCGTGCCGTGGCCCGTGGCCATCGCGATCCTGACCGATGCGCCCCGCCGCGACTCCGCCATTCCCTACGGGCGGCCCGGCATCGCCGCCGACATGCCTTCCGCCTGATCACGACCGTTTCCCGCGCCTGGCGCGGGAAAACGGTCGTGATCACCGAGCCAGCGCCGGCGCGGCGGCCGCCACTGGCGGCTGTCCGGACCTTCCCGCTCGATGCCCGGTCTGTCACCATGGAGGAAACTGGGCATTGTTTCTAGGCTCGAAGGCGATCCGTGACCACTCCCCGCCCTGCCGAGGCCCCAGCTCCGCCCGCCGGCCTCGATCTGTCCACGAACGAGTTCTGGGCGCTTCCGCTCGCCCAGCGGCAGGCCGGCTTCGCCCGGCTGCGGGCCCTGGGGCGGCCAGTGCTGTTCGCCGAGCCCGACACCGGCATCCCGGACGCGGGTGACGGGTTCTACGCGCTGGTGCGGCACGCGGACGTCAGCGAGGCCAGCCGCCATCCCGACCTCTTCTCCTCGGCCCGGGGCGCGACCAGCATCGCCGACCTGCCCGCCGAGTTCAACGAGTACTTCGGCTCCATGATCAGCATGGATGATCCGCGGCACGCTCGGCTGCGCCGCATCGTGTCCCGCGCGTTCACGCCGCGGATGATCAAGCGGTTCGAGGAGGACGTGCAGCGGGCGGCGGGCCGGATCGCCGATGACCTGCTGGTCACCGGTCCGTGCGACTTCGTCGAGCACGTCTCGGCCCGGCTGCCGCTCACGATCATCTGCAACATGATGGGGATCGGTGACGAGCACTACGCGATGGTGCTGCGCAACACCAACATCATCTTGTCGGGTTCCGATCCGGAGTTCGTCAGCGCGGATCTCAATGAGGCCATCACCCAGATCCTCACCGCCGGCCAGGAGCTGGCCGACCTGGTCACCGGGCTGGCCGCGCGCCGCCAGGAGCAGCCGGGCGACGACCTCATCACGGCGCTGGCCTCCGCCAACCTCGACGGGGAGCAGCTCACGCCCGCCGAGCTGGCCTCGTTCTTCATCCTGCTGGTGGTCGCCGGGAACGAGACCACCCGGACGGCGATCTCTCACGCGCTGTGCCTGCTCACCGATCATCCGGACCAGCGCGACCTACTGCTGGCCGACTTCGATGGCCGCATCGGGGGCGCGGTGGAGGAGATCGTCCGCTACGTCTCGCCGGTCATCTGGATGCGGCGCTCGGTGACCCGGGACTGCACGCTGAACGGCCACGACTTCCGCGAGGGCGATAAGGCCGTGCTGTTCTACTGGTCGGCCAACCGGGACGAGGCCGTGTTCACCGACCCGCAGCGGTTCGACATCTCGCGCTCCCCCAACCCGCACGTCGGGTTCGGCGGCGCTGGCCCGCACTTCTGCCTGGGCGCTCATCTCGCGCGCCGGGAGATCACCGCCATGCTCCGCGAGCTGCTGCAACGGGCCCCGCGCATCCGGGCCGCGGCTGAGCCCGACCGGCTGCTGTCGAACTTCATCAACGGCATCAAGCACCTGCCCTGCGAGCTCGACTAGTTATAACGCCGTAGTTTTCGCCGGTCCCGTCCCTGTGATCTGGATGGCCGAGTGCGAGCGGCGGCGCGAGTCGGCCAGGAGGGCGGCCGGATGGTGGCGCGGCCGGGCGGTGGCACGGGCGGTAGCGCGGCCGGGCAGGCACGGGCGGTAGCGCGGCCGGGCAGGCACGGGGCGGTGGCGCGGCCGGGCAGGCACGGGCGGTAGCGCGGCTGGGCGAGCGGGCGACGCGCGCCCGTTTCGGTCAGGCGGGTGACTTTCTGCCAGTCCGGAGTGGCAATTTCGGCCGCAACGAGATGAGTGGTTCGGCTTGGACTGGTGATAGCAAGCCTAATCCGAACCACTCTTCGAATACCCCCGTCAGGAGCGCCGGCGCCGGGACTGATTGGGCCGATGGGGCCGATGGGGCTGCCCTGGTGCGCCCGGCCCGGTCCGGGCCGTCCGGCTCCGGACGGCCGGCCCGGGCCGTCCGATGGCTCCTGCCGGCGCCGCCGCGCGACGCCGGCGGCGCTCAGTCCTGGGGCGGTTCTGGGCCCGCGTGGATCTTGTTACAGACCGCCTGACCTCAATGTTGTAACGACCTGTAATCGCTACTGCACAGCGTGTATAACTAGAACCCCACGCGGCGCTGGGAGCCCGTTAGGACTCCGGGTCAGGGGGAAACGCGCCGCGTGGTTATGGGGAAAACCGTGTGTCGCGGAGGGGGACCTTCGTCCGGGGGCCGATCGATCCCCGACGGGATCGCCCGGCTGCGCGGTGCCCGGCAAGAGCCGGACACCGCGCCAGGCGGACGAGGGTCGCGACAGCGGTAGGGGGATCTTCGTCCTGTGGGCGGCGCCACCCGGGGGCGTGGCGCCGCTCGCAGGCGGAGAGCTGCCTCTCAGGCCGAGAGCCACCCAGGCCGGCAGCCGGATGCCAGCGGAGAGCCGGCCGTGCGGGGCTGGCCGGCCATCCCGCGTCGGCAGGTCAGGGCAGCTGGCTGATCTGCCGGGCCAGCGCGAAGTCGGCTTGCGTCAGGCCGCCCGCGGAGTGCGTGGACAGCGTCAGCGTCACCTTGTTCCAGGAGATCGCCACGTCCGGATGATGGCCTGCCGCCTCGGCCAAGTAGGTCACCGCCCCGAGATATAGCAGCGAATCGCGGAAATCGGCCCGGGTGACGACGGCGACGATCGCGTCGCCCTGGCGCTCCCAGCCCGGTACCTCGGGTAGCTGGGCTGTTATCTCTTCGTCGGTCAGTAGTTGCATGTATCCCGGATATCACATCTGGCCGCCGGGCGGTGCGCCGGCTGGTGCCGCCGGGCGGATGCCGCGGGCCCGGGACGGGGGCCGCCGGGCGGGGCCGCCAGGCGGGTGACGCACGCCGGGGCCGCCAGGCGGGTGACGCACGCCGGGGCCGCCAGGCGGGTGACGCACGCCGGGGCCGCCGGGCGGGTGCTGCCGCCGGGCGGTCGGCGCGTGGCTCCAGCGCGGCGCGGCCGGAAGGGGCGGCCGCGATCCGGGTAGGCTGGCGGTCGCCCGCCATGCACGGGAACGCTGGCGATGGCCTCACGCCCGGTTGCTAGCCGGCCAGCCGCGTCGGCCGGAGGAGCTCGGATGACAGACCCCACCGACCTAGCTAGGACCGACCTAGCTAGGACCGACCTAGCTAGCACAGCCACCGACTTCTCCGCCGCGGGCCCGAGCCCAGCGGAAGCCGCCGCCGCAGGAACTGGCACCGCGGGCCCGAGCCCAGCGGGAACCGGCACCACGGGGCCGCGGCGGACGCCGCTGACCTCGGTTCACGAGGACCTGGGCGCCACGCTCACCGACTTCGCCGGATGGCTGATGCCGCTGCGCTACGGCAGCGAGATCGCCGAGCACCGGGCCGTACGGACCGCTGCCGGCCTGTTCGACCTGTCCCACATGGGCGAGCTCATGGTGAGCGGCCCGCAGGCCGGGGCCGCCCTTGATTACGCGCTGGTCGGCAACATGACGGCGGTGAGTCCCGGACGCGCACGTTATACGATGATTTGTGCACCGGACGGCGGGGTGCTCGATGACCTGATCGTCTACCGCCTCGCCGACACCGAGTTCCTGGTCGTCGCCAACGCCGCGAATGCCGCCGTCGTGGGGTCGCTTCTTACCGAGCGCGCCGCGGGGATGGACGCCGCGATCACCGACCGCACCAGCGACTACGCGCTGATCGCCATCCAGGGGCCCCGGTCAGCGGACATCCTCGGGCCGCTCACCGACGCCAGCCTCGGCGACGTCAAGTACTACGCCAGTTACCCGGCCACCGTTGCCGGGGCGCCCGTCCTGCTGGCCCGGACGGGCTACACCGGCGAGGACGGGTTCGAGATCTTCGCGCGGCCGCAGGACGCCGAGGTCATCTGGAGGACGCTGAGCAAGGCGGGCGCCGATCACGGCCTCGTCCCGGCCGGCCTGGCCGCACGGGACACGCTCCGCCTCGAGGCCGGGATGCCGCTGTACGGGAGCGAACTGGGCCCGGACCTGACGCCGTTCGACGCCGGGCTGGGCCGGGTCGTGAAGCTGGACAAGTCCGGCGACTTCGTGGGCCGGGCCGCGCTGGCGGCACGGGCCCAGGCTGCCCCGGAGCGCGCCCTGGTCGGCCTGGTGAGCCAGTCGCGGCGGGTGCCCCGGCACGGGTACCGCGTGCTCTGGGACGGCGCGGCGTGCGGGACGGTGACCAGCGGGGCGCCGTCCCCGACGCTCGGCGCGCCGATCGCGATGGCGTATGTCACGGCGGCGGTGGCGCAGGAGGCTACCCGCCCCGACGCGGCCGGGCGGCTGGCCGTGGACGTACGCGGCCGCGCGGAGCCTGCCAGACTGGTGCCGCTGCCGTTCTACCGGCGGCCGGCCTAGGCCATAGAGCACAATTTGCTCAACCAGCCGGAAACTGGCGTCGAAGGATTCCGATAGTCACACGGGATAAGAGAGGTGCGGATGAGCGTCCCCGAGGAGCTGCACTACACCCCCGAGCACGAGTGGGTGGCCATCAGCGGCTCCACCGCCTCGATCGGCATCACCGATCACGCGCAGCGCGCCCTGGGAGATGTTGTCTTCGTGTCGGCGCCCGCGGCCGGCACGAAGGTGACCGCCGGCGAGCCGTGCGGAGAGGTGGAGTCGACCAAGTCGGTCAGTGACCTGTACTCCCCGGTCGACGGTGAGGTGACCGAGGTCAACCCGGAGATTGACGATGACCCCGGCCTGGTGAACTCCGACCCCTACGGAGCCGGCTGGCTGTTCAAGGTGAGCCTGGCGCTGGAGGGTGACGACGGAGAGCTGCCGCCCGGCCTGCTGTCGGCGGCCGAGTACACCGCGCTGACCGCCGAGGACGGGAGCTGATCAGGCTGACCGCCGAGGACGGGAGCTGATCAGCTCAGTCCTGGCCGCACCATGTTATTTCCGCCTTCGGCCCCAGATGCGGTAGATCGTGAACCCGACCATCGCCAGCGCCGCGGCCGCGGCCACGAGCTGGAAGTCGGGCCGGGCGGCCTGCTGGGCCACCTGCTCCTTCAGCCGGCGCACGTTGTTGGCAGGGCTGACCCGCTCGCTCAGGGCATCGATCGTGCGGGCCAGGTTCTCCCTGGTCTGCTCGATGTCAGCCACGATCCTGTCGGGGTCTCGCTTGCCCGTCGCGGCGCGCGGGGCGACTGTGCCCTGCACCTCGACGACACCGTCCGAATCGGCCATCGCACGCATCCCTCCTGCGCCAGGGATTTCGCTGGCACCATGACTTCCGCCTAGTCTCCCAGTCCGGTGCCTCTCCCGGGCGGCCGGCCGGCAAGTTGCCCAGCCCGCCGGCGCGGGCCCGGCGGGCGGCCGCCGCGTCATGCTGCCGCCCGCCGGGCTGGTGGCCTAGCTGGTAGCCAGCCGCTGCGCGGCGCGGATGACCAGGCGGCAGGCGGCGGCCTGCGCCCCGGCCAGCCTGATGTGCTGGCCGCGGAACGCCGCGTCCTCCAGCTCGCCCTTGATGACCCCAGCCAGCCGGTCCCTGGCCAGCTCCAAGGCCCGCAGCCCGGCATCGAGGCGCAGGAACTTGCTGTCCCCGCCGCTCGTGCTCTCAATCGCCTTGGTCGAGGCGATCAGCGTGGCCGCGCCGAAGTCGCCGACGCTGGAGTTGAGCTGCTTGTAGCACTCGCCCAGCCTCGTCGCGCCCGGCGCGCCGAGGGCGCCATTCGGGCCGGCCAGGATCTGGGTGATGACCCGACCGTCGTGCTCATAGTCGTCGCGCAGTCCGGCCAGGTAGATAACGGTGGGCCGGATGTCGGTCTCGTCCACCCACGGACCGGGGAAATGATCCTGGGCCACCGTGATCTGACCGCTGTCGGGGCCCGACGAGGTCGGGCCCCGATCCGCCGCCGGACCGTCCAGCCCGAGGTGCGCCACGCCGGGCCCGACGATGCCGACGAAGTTAGTGTTGATCTCCGCCGCATAGTCGCCGTGATTCCAGGCAAAGCCCGCGCTCTGCTGTACGCAGGCACCGCTGCAGGTCGCCGGTCCCGTCTGCAGGAAGTAGTCGGGCTTGGCGAACATGGCCAGGGTGGGCGTCCGCGCGGGATCGGCGTTCACCATGTGCAGGATGGCTTCCTCCACCGGGTTGGCCAGGTAGTTGGTGATGGTATCGTGGGGATTGCCGGAGTACGGGTTGCTCGCCGTCAGGCCCGCCACGTCATGCTCGAACGTCCGCACGACTGGCGTGCCCGGGCCCGGGTTTCCGGTCAGGTAGAGCTCCGGCGCGGAGTCAGGCTCCAGGCTGAACGGGGTCGTGTTGGCCTTCTCCGTGGCCAGCAGCCCGGTCAGGTTGCCGCTCAGCTCGCCCAGCGACCCGGCCGGGTAGGCACAGGGCTGGTCCGGCGTCACCGTGTCGCCGCTGACCTTCGCGCCGTCGCAGCCGGCCGGCGTGGGCTGGATGGCCCGGCCCACGTTGGCGGCCGCCTGATGGTCGCCCTCGTCGGAGCTGACGACGAACAGAGTGTTCTGCGACGTGATCCCGTCGGCGGCCAGTCGCTGGAAGAAGGTGCCGAAGGCCTGGTTGTAATACTGCGCCTGGGCGACGTAGCACGCGCTGCCGCTGCCGAGCGCGCTGGGCGCGTGGTAGCACGGCCCGCCCGGGCCCGAGAGGCCGGCGATGGACTCGTTCCCGTGCAGATCGGAGAGGTAGACGTTGGCGACCTCCACGCCGCTCTCCAGCATGTCGGCCGCGTAGGCCAGGCTCTGGGCCGCGTTGATGCCGCCGTAGCCGGGGAAGCCCGGGTGCCCGGTCAGGAACGCGCCGTCGATCTGGTTGCCGCTGAGATCGACGAGGTTCCCGGCCGCGTTGGTCACCTGATAACCGCCGCGGGTCAGGTTCGGGGTCCCGGCCCCCAGCTGCGGGGCGACGTACCTGTGCCCGAACAGGGCCTGGTAGCCGACATAGCCGCCGGGCTCATCGGGCAGCAGGTCGGCCACCGCGGTGGGCGAGGGGGAGGTCTGCCCGAACTTGACGGCCCGGGCGCCGGCGCAGAAGGCGCTGCCGCTGGCGCAGTGCACGCCCAGGCCGATGTAGTCGGCCGTCTCGGCGTCCTTGAAGGAGTCGGTGTCGGCGTTCAGCTGCTGGACCTCCGGCGAGTTCGCACCGAACACGTCGGCCAGGTCCGGGGTGGGGTTCTCCAGCTCCTGGTTGACGGTGGCGATCTCGCCGACGTTGCAGCCGGCCCTGGTGAACGGGACCCAGGGCGCCGGGGTCACGGTGCCGGGACTGGGCGGCGGGCTCGTCGTGGCGGGCGGCGTCGGCGAGTACGCCAGGTTCGGGTTGGTGTCATGGCCGGCCGTCGGGGGCGAGGAGGTGTCGTGAATCGCGTCATTCCAGTACGCGAACGCGGTCGCCGAGTCGGTGGTCCCGTCGGGATTGTAGGTCCGGTAACTGTTGGAGATCCCGACGCCATGGCGGTCGCCGTACAGGCCGGTGGCGGTCGTCAGCAGGTCATTGGCGGTGTGCGCGATCAGCGGAGTGTGATTGTTGGACAGCAGCGTGCCGTGGCCCTCGATGAAGTGCAGCAGGCTGGGCAGCATCTGCAGGTCGGAGGGGACGTTGGGGTTGTCCCGGAAGTAGTGCACGTTGTCGAAGCCGATCTGGACCACGTGCTTGACGCCGTGGCCGAGATGGCAGGTGCCGGCTGCGCCCGTGCTCGGTGCGCCCGTGCTCGGTGCGCCTGGGCGCGCCGCCGCGGCGCTCGTCGCCGGACGTGTCGCCGAGGCTGAAACCTGGGCGTTGCCGGCCAGCACGCAGAGCGCGCCGGCCA
>Ga0080026_10000388_pt1 | contig 10963 bp, 5 predicted proteins | sample OrgsoiDNA2013045_FD_70941 | JGI IMG/M metagenome (GOLD analysis project Ga0080026, IMG submission 70941) | Permafrost soil microbial communities from the Arctic, to analyse light accelerated degradation of dissolved organic matter (DOM) -... | ecosystem: Environmental > Terrestrial > Soil >... | reverse complement strand
GATCGCGGCGATCTGCGGCTCGACTGCGACCGATTCGGGCAGGCAGGCGAGGACGACGAAGGACTCGTCGGGGCCCACGGCGTCCCAGTCCAGGAGGGCATGCTGGATGAGGGTCACGGCGGTGGCGCAATTCGGCAAGCCCATGATCCGCTCTAGCAGCGCGCGCAGCTCGTGCGGGCGCCGCTCCGCCGGTGCCGCCACGATCGCCGAGGCCTTGAGGTAGCAATACAGCGGGTCGGTCGGGTCGTCCGGACGATCGGCGAGGTACGGGCATAGCCGCCCCATCGCGCTGAGCACGTCCGCGTCCGCTGCTCCGCGCTGGGCGAGCCTGCCTCGCAGCTCGTCACCGGCGAGATCCAGGATCTCCGCACTATGGGCCCAGCCTGTCGGGTCGAAGGAAGAGGAATCGTCATTCAGCCAGTGCCGGACGAACTCGTCCAGCCGCTCGCGCAGGGGCGCCAGCTCCGGCTCGATACCGTGGCGGCGGGCCAGCCGCAGCAGCAGGTCGGTCTGCGAGTCGGAGCCGAGGAGGATGGCCGACGACAGCTCGCTGTCGGCGTCCCTGCGGGCATCGAAATCGAGATCAACGGGGGCGAGCTGCGCTGCGGGCGGCGCGCTTCCGCCTCGGGCTTCGGCCAGCTCGGTACTGAGGAGCTGTCCGCGCAGGGCGATCCGGTCGAGGACTATCCGCCCGTCGGCCGCGGCGGCGTCGAGGTAGCGCAATGCGTCGGCCGAGGGGCCGGTGTCCAGGATCCTCTTGGCCACGGGTGTGCCCTGCTCCTGCTGGAGCTGCGGATCGGCGTCTGACAGCCACCGGAACAGGGCGGCCGGGTCGGCGAGCGGGCTCGCGGGCTGGGTCACGGCCCACGCGGTCATGATCGCGTCCGCTCCGCCCGGCTTGCCCCCGGCGGCCAGCGAGTCGGCCAGTTCGACAGCGTCGACGACGTCGTACGGGTCATCGGTGGTGGCCAGGTGCCCGACCAGGAAGCGTGCCCGGACGCTGACCTCGGCGTCATCGCTGAGGCACTCCTCGGCGTCCAGGACAAAGGCCGAGCCTGTGCCGCCCAGCGCGACCTGCGCGTTGAGTTCTCTAGGCACTGCCACGATCCGCTGCTCGGCACGAAGCGGATTCACGCAGAACACCTTGAAGGAAATCTCCAGCGCCAGGCGGACCGGGAGCAGCAAGGTCGCCGCGGCGATCCAGGTCAGCGCCTCATCGGGGCTGGTGGCGATGATGACCACCCGCCGGCCGGCCGGATCCTCCAGGATGCTGGCCAGCCTTTCAAGCACGGCCGCGCGCCGCGGCCGGTCCTGCAGCCATTCGGCGACCGCGTCCACAGTGAGCGGCCCTGGCGGCGGCTCGGCGTCGAGCTGCGGGATGTCGGTGCTGTCCCAGGGCTCCGCGCGCCACAGGTCGGATCGCCATAGCTGCGCTGGCCTGGTCGGGCCGTACAGGTCGGGGTCCCGGGTGAGGATGCAGTCGGCCAGGTGATTGCCCTGGCGGCCACCGGTTGCTTCCTGTCCCAGGTAGCGGCTCTGGGCCGTTCCGTACCCCACAGCGCACGCGTGGGCTAACCCCGGCGGGAAGTCGCCGACCGCCCGGTGCTGCATGATCCACGCGTTCTGCGCCTCGTACAGGAGCCAGCTGACGGCCATCCGCGACTGTGCCGCGTCCACTCCGCTGGACTGGGCCTGCACCTGGAATCCGCCGCCGGCGCCGCGGCCCGTCCCGGCCCGGCAGTCGGTGTACATCAGACGGTCGAACGCTTCGGCGGTCATGCGCCTGCCACCGTTCCGGCTTTCGCCAGCAGCCACAGTACGGGATCCTCGACCCGGTGTGGCTGCACTCCGCCGGGAGCCAGTTTCCCGCGTCCGTAATCCGGCTCGGCCCCGAGCGCGGAAACGCCGAAGTAGCGGTAGTTGGAATAGTTCAGCCGCATGTGGTTCTCGACGTCAGTGGCGTTCCACGCCTCCAGCAGGGCCAGCATGTGCTCGTGCACGGTCTGGCCATCGGCATTGTCGTAGGCAGCCAGGCCGGCGGACGTCGCCATGATCGGGTTCTGCCGGTCGAGCGTCGGGAAGAAGGCATCGATCTTGGGAAATACGATGGCGACCGGAATGTCGATGCGCTTCTTCTTTTTGATCTTGTGCTCGGTACGGAGCAGGTCCGTGATACGCGAGACGACTTGCAGGGGCACGTCGTCGGCGACCTGCGTCGCCTCCGCTGGCAGGTTGAGGCGGGCGCGGGCGCCGGGAAGAGCGAACGGGTCGAGCGTGATGATCAAGGCGTTGCAGACGTGTATGTAGGCCAGGGTGAAGGCTGTGTCCTCGTCATTCAGGTCCTCACCGGCGGTGTCAAGGAACGAGAGCACCGTGGAGCGCAGCACGGGGCCGCCAACTTTCCTGGGCGACTCCTGGCGCCAGCGCAGGACAATCGGCGTAGCGCGCTGCCGCGCGGCCGAGCCCTGCTGTGCCGTTCCGACCGGCAGCGTCCCATCGTTGTAGAGCGGCACTTCCCGGCTGGCCTGGTAGTCGCTGAGTCCCTGGAGGCCATCGGGGTTGTCGGTCGCCATCCGGATGTCAGCATCGAAGCGCCGCCCGACGACCTCACGCAGGTGCCGGACAAGCACGGTCATCAGCACGGTCTTGCCGCTGCCTTTTGCCCCGACCAGCCCGATCATCGGGCTCCTGGATCCGACGAAATCGATCGGCAGCACGGTGTGGCATTCCGGGCAGGCGCGTCGTTTCGCCGGGCCGAGGCAGTTCGGGCAGTCTCTCGCGGCGCCTAGGCCCTTGGACGCGGGGAAGGTGAGGAAGCTCTCCACGTGGCTGCCCGTCAGCCTGACCCGGTTCTCATCCTCCCCCTTCTTGCAGTCGATGTTCCCGCGCCCTGAGCACTGATACGCCAGGCGGGATGAGTCGATCGGGCGGAAGCAGAATGGGCATGCCGTCGTCGGCACTAGGTCTCCTTGAGGGCTGAGATCGGCGGATCAATGAGCCTGGCCCGGCCGGCCACGATGAAGCACCGGACCCAGTAGGGCCGCTTGACCGACTTCGGCACGGTGACGTGATGCTCCGCCGGGATGCCGGGCTCCAGGGCCAGGGTGGTCTCCAGCAGCGGGATGCCGGCCGTGGCGCTGGTGGGCATCACCCGGCCGGGCGAGGCCACCAGCCGCACCTGGACGTTCTGGCAGCCCTCGTCGGACTTGAAGACGAGCTTCTTCGATCGGCCCCCGAGCCGGCCGACCGCCGGGACCCCCGAGATGGTGTAGGCGATGGCAATGTCCACCACCTTCTCGATCACCGCCCGGGCCGGGGGAGCGGTGAAGGTGACCTCGCCGGCCATGATCAGGGCCCGGACTTCCACCGTGCAGGGCGCCTGGCCCAGCGGGACCCGGACGCCGCCGTCGGACCGGTATTGCGCCAGGCCGACGATGTTGCTGTCGGCGTCGTCCCCGATTTCCCAGCTCACCTCGGCCAGCTGCGCGCCGGGCGGCCACTCCCAGGACACCGTCGCGTAGGTCGCGAATGGCGTCACGACCAGATGGTTGACCGGCGCGGTGACGCCGACCGCTACCGGAGCACCGACGACGATGCCGCTGCCCCCGATCGAGAAGGGCACGAGGTGGTGCACGCCAGCGGGCACCTCCACTTCGAGTGCGACCTCGGCGCGTCCAAGGACACGCCGCCCGGTCACCTCCTGGCCGAATTGCGCCATCTCCTGCGGCGACACCCAGGCGCCGAACTTCCAGCCCGGCGGCGTGGCGGAGCGCCGGATCTGTACCTCCGAGCTGTCGACCGGCGTCCAGGCCACGCGAATCCGCACAGCTCCGGAGACCTCGATCGGGCGGGCCCGCAGTTTCGGTATGGGCTGAGCCTCTGCCTTGGGGGTAGCGTCGAGGTGCTCGGCGGCTGAGCGCAGCTCGGCGCCGTCGGACCCCCGGTAGATCGCGATGACCTCAAAGTGATGAGACTGCCCTTCCGCGAGGCCGTCCAGCTGACATCCGCTCCCGGTCACTGTCACGGGCGCCGGCGGTGCTCCCGCTGTGGTCTTGGTGACCCGCACGTCGCAGGCGGCCGGATGCGCCAGCCAGTGCAGGGCGATGGTGTCGGGCTCGACCTCGGCTGCCAGCTGCGTGACCGGCGGCAGCAGGGTGACCGGGACGACGGCGGGCCGCGAGCTGGGACGGCCCTCGCTGACGGCAAAGACGCCGTACTGCACGACGCGCGCGGCCGGAGCCTGCGCGTCGCTGCACGTGGTGGCCTGGTCTCGGTGCACGACCGTCCCGTCTCCCGCGGCGGCGGGCGACCGCTGCTCGGTCCGGGACACGACGTAGGTCGTGCCATCCTCGTGGCCGGGGGCGCGCTGCCAGAAGAGCCGGACTGCGGATCCCTCGCACACCGCGCGCAGCTCGGTCGGCGGCGCCAGCGGGATCGTTGCGAGCGCCTCAGCCGCGTCCTGGAAGCTGATGTCTGCCGCTTTTCGCAGCACCGCGACGGCACGGGCGTCATCGGGGATCTCGCGGGCCGCCGTGGCCTCGGCCAGCAGCGCGTCCAGCCGCTTGCGGGCCTCGCTCACCGCCGCGAGCGCCTCCTCGCGATGAGCGGCCCCAGACAGGGCCTGCGCGGCCTGCGTGGCCTCGGCCAGGCCGCCCTCCGCCAGCAGGCTCCGCACCTTGTCCAGGCCGGCCACTTGCACCGCCGAGTTCTGCTCGGCCAGCACGACCGCGATCACGGCCGCGTCGTCCTGAGTCAGGCCGGTCTTCTGCAGGTCCTTGGCGGCCAGTTCGGGCGAGAGCCCGATCTTGTTCTGGGCGATCGTCACGAGGTGATAGAGCGCGATGTCGCGCAGGTCCACGTCGTTTTTGAGCGCGTGGACCAGGATCCTCAGCGCGCTGCGCAGCGCGTCATCGTTCTTCGAGGCGCCGCGCTTCTCAGCCTCGGCTACCTGCCTGTTCACCGCCGCGACATCCAGGCGCTTGCCCGGGTCGCCGATGCAGACGTAGCGCTCGACCAGGCTGAACTGACCGGCGCCCGGATGAACGAGCTCAGGGACGGAACTCGCGGCGCACTCCGACATGCTGTCGCGCAGCGCCGAGAAGTTCTGGATCGGCGCCGACTCTGGCAGCGAGATCCCCTCGACCATGCGGAGCCCGGCCTGCTCGACCGCCTGGACAGACTCGGCGACGGTCAGGTCAAGTTTGGCGGCCATGGGGGCGACGATGCCGTTCGTCACGACCCCGAGCTTGCGGTAGCTCTGCTCGAGCAGGCTGGCGAGTATCTTGATTTGCTCCTGCGCCGCGGACCGCAGCTCAGACTGGCGCTTCTCCCACCACGCGCGCGTCTCCATCGCGGCGCCGTGCAGGTTCTTGAGCCGCTCATCGGCAGACCGGCACAGCTTGGCGACCTTCGCGCCGCTCGCCTGGCCCTGGTAGGTCTTATTCCAGTAACCGCGAACTGCCTTGACCTGAGCGGCGATCTCGGCATCAGACGCAGGAAGCGTGATCGCATAGCGCGCCAGGAGATCATCGGGGAGCACATTCGCACGCCGCAGCTTGTTGATGAAATCCTGTTTGTATTGCGTCTCGTCGAACGGCATGGCGTTACGTGCTGACCGTCAGGCCGGCGTGGGCGACCTTGGCCTCGGCCACCTGCTCCTCAGATAGAATGCTGATCCGCACCGACATCTTGACCTCATGGCCGCTGGCCGGCTCCACAGCGACCAGTTTGACGGTTCCCTCCGCGTCCACCTTGATGTCGATATTGATGGGCGACCCCGAGGGCAGCGCGAATGGCTCCAGTCCCCGGATCCGGCCGCCCTCCTCGACCCGGTGGTTCTCGCTCAACTCCGGGCCAGGGCTGGCGCCCGACTGCTCCCAGATCTCGATCTCGATCTCGGCCTGGTGATCGTCCAGCGTGCTGGCTACGAAGGTCCGGCCTGGGAAGGGGAGCTGGGTCTGCGCCTCGACCAGGTGCTCGACGTAGAAGGCGGACTCGGGGTTGTTCTGCCAACCGGGCTTGCTGGTGTCGAGGAGCTTGATGCCAATCGCCTTCGGCAGCACGTTGACGACCGTCCGCTGCGCCAGGCTGGCGACCTGCTCCTCGGAGATGCCGGTCTGGGCGGCCACCGCGCTCACGGCTTCGGGCGTTACGGGGGCGCTCAGCGATGCGCTCGGGCCCTGGCCTGTGCCGTCCCCTGCCGGGCGCCCGCCGTCGCCATTGTCCTGGTCGACAAAGCGAACGGTCTGGCCCGCGGCGTACAAGGCCGCGCCCTTGGCCACGGCCAGGTCGGGATCGGCGAGTTTGGGATCCCAGCCGTCCAGCTTGAGCGCCTCGGCCACGGCCGGCATCCAGCTGGACCCGCCGACCAGCAGCACTTCGCCGATCTGCTCTCTGATGCCGGGGTACTTCTCCTGCGCCGCGGACAGGGTGCGGGCAGTGATCCGTATCGTCTCGTCCAGCAGTTCCGCGGTCATCTGCTCGAACTGCTTGCGGGTCACCGTGATCTTGGCAGGCGTGCCGGTGTACCGCACGATGAGCGTCTTGGTCTCGGCGGCGGACAAGTCCTGCTTGGTCTTCTCCGCCAGCGTGCGCAGCTCCTGGAGCATCGCCTCGTCGTCGCGCAGCGAGTCGTCGCCGCTTTGCTCGATGGTCTGCTCGACGATGTACTCGAAGAGCTTCTCGTCCCAGTCGGCGCCGCCGAGCTTGTGGTCGCCGCAGACCACCAGCACCTCGACGGAGTCCTGCGTCATCCGGATCAGGCTGATGTCGAAGGTCCCGCCGCCTAGGTCGTACACCAGGAACGTGCTGCCGTCCGCGCTTCCGCTCACCCCGTACTGCAGGGCGGCGGCCACCGGCTCTGGCACGATCCCGATGACGTTCAGGCCCGCGATCTCGCCCGCCTGCCGGGTGGCGTCCTTCTCCAGCAGGCCGAAGTACGCCGGAACGGTGATCACCACGTCGGTCACCCTGCGCCCGGTGTCGGTCTCGGCGTCCCGCGCCAGCGCCGCCAGGATGATCGCGGAGATCGACGGCGGCGTGTGCTCGACGCCGAAGAACGTCCGCTGGTACTCCCGGTCGCCCATCTCCCGCTTGATCAGCGAGACGACCTGGTCCGGGTACTGGCCGGCGGTCTCCTTCGCCACCTTGCCAACCACGACGTTGCCCTCGTTCTCGAAATAGACCACCGAAGGCGTCGTGTCGTCCCCGGCGCTGTTGCGCGTCACCGCCGCGCGGCCGGTCTCGTCGATGTAGCCCACCACCGAGTACGTCGTCCCGAGATCGATGCCGAAAATGCCATGCTGGGGTTCGCTCACAGTTCATCTCTCTTATCTACGCTGGATGCCGGGTGGGCCGTCTCGGGATTGGCGGTCACTGGACCGGCCGGCGGGGCCGTCTGGGCCGGCGGGGGAGCCGGGGCCTGCGCGCCGCTGACGGCCGCGAAGACCACAACCTCCGCGGGCGCGATCGGGCTGTTCGCGTCGACGTCGAGGTAGCCGCTTCGGCGTATGCGGGCGATGCGCCCGGCAAGGGCCGGATCGCCAGTCGGTTCCGCGCCGACCCGCCGGTGCATCCGCGGTTCGAAGGGATCTCCGAGGTCGGGCTCGAACGTCATGACTCCGCTGTTCTCTAGCGCGAGTTCGACGGACTCGGCGTAGGAGCGAAGCAGCAGGCCAGCCCGCTCGGCGTCATAGTCGCGGGGCAGGTCATCGGCCTGGCGAAGCAGATCATCACGCAGGCGGCAGATCTCCACCAGCAGCGGCCGCAGCAGGCCCCGGCGCTCACCGCGACGTAGCCGGTCCACTTCGGAGTGCAGGTGGTCGATGACGCCCTCGCGCTGCGCCGCGCGGGCGTGGTACCGCTCTGATGAATCGGCGAGGTCGCGTACCGCTGCTAAGACTCCCGCCAGCGTCGCCGCGGTCTGGTTGTGCAGTTCTCCGACTTGGATCCCCGCCAGCAGATCGTCGTGCGGCGCCTCCGCCTCCGCCTCCGGCGGCAGCGGCGCAGCGACGCGCTCCGGATTCGGGGCATCTGCGCTCGCCGGACCCTGGCCATCCCCGGCCGGGAATGGCTCGGCGGCGGTCGCTCCTTGTTGCCGGACCGCCGTTTCTGAGCCGTCGGCTGAACTCCCCTCAAGTACCACGTCATCTCCCCATTGGTCAAAAGCGGAGCAGGAGGCTGGTAGTTCCTTTACCTCACTTTGTCCGCTATTAAACTCTTGCGTGCCCAGACGAGCCTCACGTGCTGAGGACTATCTTCCGAATCAGCACATAAGAGCCGTTTCCTGCTCGCATCGCCGCCAATTGCTCCGTCACCCGGCTGCGGTCGGCCTTGATGAGTTTGACGCATAAACATCAGAGTCGGTTGACAACAAATTTAATATCAGCACATAACAATTCATATCGGCACACGGCTGCGGCACCAGCGCGCCCCGCGCCCCCGAAGCCGGGGTGGTCGGAGTCCGCAGCTCGGGCCATCTCCGCAACAAGCGTCATGGCCCGAGCACCCTCCTATCGTCAGACTTCCCTGACATGGCCTGTTTCTACGCGATCTTTGGTGCGCTAACAAGTCAGACCGTGCGCTTCCGGTCAAACCCTAATAAACCGAAGGCTCGGCATCCGGTGAAGGCGCAGTTGTGGGGCGCAGGGCTGGGTGATTCATGGAAAATAGCTGATAAATCCAGCCGAGGGCACGCGAGGATCAGTGGATCATGGGACGGTCGCAGAAGCCGCTGGAGCGGGACGGCTCGCCGTTGCGAGAGTTTGCGTTCTGGCTCCGTGATCTTCGCGATCGCTCGGGTCTCACCTACGACCAGCTGGGCCGGAGAGCGCACTACTCGACCAGCACCGTGCAGGCAGCCACAGCCGGTAAGGCGTTGCCGACGCTGCGGGTAGTCGCAGCCATCGTGGCGGCATGTGATGGCGACGCTGAAGCGTGGCGAGGGTACTGGGCGCAGATCCGACGCGTGTTGCAGCAGGATGCGCCGGATGGCATCGACAGGTCGATTTTGCCACCTTGGGCCGAGCGCGCGGCTCCTGGTCGGCTTGGGCACGTCAGCAGCGCTCGCGGTGCTGAGCGCGGGCCAGGCGGACTAGATCGCCCGCCCGCGGACGCGCTGGACGGCTGGTTCTGCGAATCATGCATTGCGCTACTACGGCTCGATACTGAGCCGATTGAATCCATCGAGCAGCGGGTGGTCGTCGCGGCCGTGGACGGCCTGAGCGAGCTGGTTACCTCGGTGAGCGTTCCCCGCCATGCGGATGACACAGGCGAGGCCCATGGCCTGGACGCCGAGCTGCTGCATGGCGGGTCACTGCAGCTGCGCGAGCAGCCCTACGAGAGCTATTTCAGGAACGTCATCGTCCTTCCGAGGCCGCTGCGCCGCGGCGAGCGCCATGCATACGCGCTGCGACTCCGCATTCCGCCGCAGCAGCCGATGGCCTCTCATTACGTGCAGGTTCCCCTTCGCCGCACTGACTACTTCGAGGCACGAGTGCGGTTCAATCCCGCCCGCATGCCGCGAGCCGTCTGGAAGCTGTCTGGCGCGCCGACGGCCGTGATCTACGAGCGCGGCCCGGCCCGGCAAGGGCTGATTCCTGACCGCTTCGGCGAAGTTCACGTCAGCTTTCGTGACCTGAGGCCGGGGCTCACCTACGGCGTGTGCTGGCAGGAATAGCCCCGCCGCCGAGCTCTGCCCGGCGAGGCCAGCGGCCAGCGTCGTGGCCGCAACCTGCCCGGTAGCCATGAGCCTCCGCCCTGTCATGAACCAGATGTCGCCCAGTTACTGACTGACTGCTTGGACATATCTCCCGTTTCGCTGGCTGTGCCTGGCCGTAACCGGCTTGGCGGCCATCGAGAGGAGGAGCCGAAATGCAGATGCACGTGATCTACTTCCTGCTCATGCTGACCGGGCTGGTCTAAGCGGAAGGCGGGCCACGGGTTCCACCGCTGCCGGCCCGCCTTCGCTTATCGACCAGCGCTACGGTAGCTGTGGCGCTGGCGGTCCTGGGGGAGCTCGCGAGGCTCCCCCAGGGTCCCGGCCGGGCCTCTGCTCACGTGCTCTCCGCACAGATGCGGGAAACCGGTATGCGCCGGAGTGCGTTGCGGTCCTGCGCGGTTGCGGTCATGCTCGGCCCATGCCGGTGGCCCGTGACGTTCCAACGCTCGATGAGCTTGTCGCCGATTTGCGGGTCCTCAGAGAGCGCGGCCTTGTCCGGCTGCGGCACAGCGACTTGAACGACCTCGGCCGGGCGGCCGTGCACACCGGTGTGGTGGCGGCGGCGGGCGGGGGCCCCAGCGCGGTGGAGGCAGTCGTCCGCGCGGCAGTGGACAATCTTGGCGGCGGTCCCCTCGGCGCCTCGGCCATGGCCACCTTCGGCCTTGCGCGCGGCGCGAAGGACATGCCTGCAGCAGACCGTCGGCGCCGCGCCGCGCTGGTTTACAACGTGAGCGTCGAGCGTTTTCGCAAGCACCACGAGCGAGTCGTCCTGGAGCAGGTCGCCGAGGAGATACTGAAGCTGTGCACCACGCCAGGCGCTCCCGGTCGGCAGGATGCAATCCGCGCCGAATTTGATCGCCAGATCAGCCTGGACGGCCACCTGGCCGGTCAGCGCTTCTCGCTCGTTGTCCATGTCGAGCCTGTTGAGCTAATGTCCGAGGTCGACATCCTCGTCGTCCCTGAGAACCTCTACCTGGAACTGCCGCAGCACTTCAAGTCGTCAGTCTCGGCCGCCGTGCGCCGGGCAGCCGCCATCAGGAACGCCGACGGTGAGATCGTGACAGACGTAATCGGTGACGAGCTGCGGTCGTGGGTACGCCATCACGCGCGCCCTGGGCTGCCGGTAGCACCTGGGACGGTAGTGGCCACGTCGTCCGGCGAATTGACCAGCCAGGGAATCCGCAAGATCTATCACGCCGCGATCGTCTCGCCGCGTCAAGGAACTAACGACTACGACGTCGAGCC
>Ga0080026_10000379_pt1 | contig 11110 bp, 9 predicted proteins | sample OrgsoiDNA2013045_FD_70941 | JGI IMG/M metagenome (GOLD analysis project Ga0080026, IMG submission 70941) | Permafrost soil microbial communities from the Arctic, to analyse light accelerated degradation of dissolved organic matter (DOM) -... | ecosystem: Environmental > Terrestrial > Soil >... | reverse complement strand
AGGCGCGCTCCCAGGCCGTGACGTTGTGCCCGAAACGGCGGCCCTCGGTCGAATCACTCACGGCGCTGCCTCCGGATCGAATATGGCCCACGTCACCTTGCCGCCCGGCTGCGCGCATGCGCCCCAGTCGGCGCTGAGCGCGGTGACCAGCCGGAGTCCGCGGCCGGAAAGCTCAAGCCCGCGCCCGGACTCGGCATCGCTGGCATGGTCGCGGCGGGCTGGCAGGTCTGGGCAGCAGTCCCAGACGAGCACGTACAGGCGCCCGTGCTCTAAGGCGACGTACAGCGCGACGGGAGCGGCTGCCTGCATTTCCAGCGTGGCCGTGACTGCGTTGGTGACCAGCTCCGAAACGACCAATGCGGCATCATCAGCAATGCTGTCGAGTCGCCAGGCGGCCAGGGCCTGCCGGGTGCAGCGGCGGGCATGCGAAACCGCGCCTGGGTGCGCGGCCAGCTCGACGTAGCTGCGGTGCGGCCTGCTGCCATTGGTCTCGGCATCCCCTTGTGCACCGGAGTGAGACCCACGGCCGGCAGAAAGGATCGGCCCAGTGACCGTGCCGGGAGCGCCGCTCATGCGCAGAGGCGGGAATCTGGCGTGCTGGTGGCGGGGCTGGGACGATCATCCATAGCCGACTCCTGTGTCGGTCAGGGCCGGGAGCACGGATGTTTGCGCATCCGCCCGGCCCGCTTTGGCGCTCTCACTCCGAGAGCGCTCAGGACCGCCACCGTAGGGCAGCCTGCGGACCGGGGTTTAGCAGGCTGTTAAGCAGTCGTCACTTAGTGCGGGACGCCCATCCGGGCGGCCATCCCCCTTACCTCGCGTGTCGCCGATGCAGACCCAGGCGTACGGTCCAGCAGGTAGGACACCGTCTCCCGAACTGCCGAGTTGTTGCGAGTCCACTGCGGCGCGGCATTCTCCGCCTGCCGCAGCCACTCGACAGCGTCGCGCCGGGTGCGCGGCTCGCGGGCCAGCCCGCGCCCTATGTCGGCAAGGAACGCTGCCCTGCGCTGGGAATGCACACTCACGCGGCTGACATCAACCTGTTCGGCAAGCTCAAGCATCCTGGCGCCCGCTAGCCCGCGCTCGCAGCCAACCTGAGCCCGCCAGATGCCGACGTTGGTCGCAGAGAACAACTGCCAGTTGACCATGGGCGTATCCGGCACTCTGCTGGCAAGTTCCGCTGCCTCATCCAGCCAGGCCGCAGCCGCGGTGCCCCGGTGGATCACCGCAGCCGCCATCGCGGCAGTTAGCGTCAGCATCCCGAGAACCTGCACGCCGAGCGCATCTCGGACGTGTGGCTCAAGCTGGCCCGCTGCCCGTTCGGCTACGGCCAGCTTCCGTTCCGGCATCCCGTTGCGCGGGAGGGCCAGGACGTGCGCCCAGGCAGCCTTCCCCTGGTGGACTGGGTCTCCCAGGATCGCCGCAGCCTCCAGAGCACGCGCCGCAGCAGTATGCGCGAGATCGGTGTAACCGAGGACATTGGCCATTTCCTCGGCGGCAATGCATGCCTCGACCAGAGTCTCCAGTGCCAGCCGTAGCGCCGCCTCATCTGCGGGCTCGGCAGCGTGCACGTGAAGCTCGTCTATCAGCGATGGCAGCAGTTCTCCGGCACGCATGTAATCGGCGCCCCGGCACGCCGGGCGGACCTCTCCAGTGACTTCCCTGGCGAGGTCCGCCAGCTCCCGCGCCCGGTCCGTGACGGGATTGGTCAGCGTGTTGCTCTGGATTGCGATCCGCAGCGCCGGGATCGCAGCGTGCGGGCCGGACTGCAACGGGTCGGTGCCGAGGTGCGGCCCGCCCGTCAGATCCGTCTCGCTCACCCGGAGCGCCGTAGCCAGGGCGCTGATCATGGACCGGCGGTCAACCAGCCGCAGCCCCCGCTCAGCCATGCTCAAGTATGCGGCGCTGACGCCTGCGAGCCCGGCTACCTCGGCTAAGGTCATCCCCCGCCAGCGCCGCAGCTCCCGCAGCCGTTCCCCGATGGTGGTGTCGTCGCCGCCCATAGCCCACCCTCCTGGGTTTCTACACTCAAGAGTAGGGCTTTCTACAGCGTCGGGGCTTTACCTCAGCGCCGGGAGCGACGTCATGGCCTTCACCCGGTGCCAGCCGTAGCCGCCTGCCTGCACCGACCGCCGGCGAGACTGGCGGCGGGACGGGCAGTGGGCCGACGGGTCCGTTTTGGATGGAATTTGGCGTGTGTCCGCTGACCGCGAACAGCTGGCGGAAACAAACGAGGGCGCTCCCGGATTGAAGCAACTGTAATCAAGTAAGTCGACCAGGGATGTGACCCTAGATGAGCGAAACCCTCTCCCTGCCGGTGCTGCCGCTCGACGACACCGTGGTGCTGCCGACCATGGTGGTCCCGCTGGACATGTCGGACACAGAGATCCGCGCGTCCATCGAGGCAGCGCGGCTGCCGGCGTCCGGCCCTGACGGGGCCGATGCCCCGGCGCGGGTGCTGCTCGTGCCTCGGCTGGATGGCAAGTACTCCGCCATCGGCACGCTCGGCATCGTCGAGCAGGTCGGCCGGCTGCCCACCGGCGAGCCCGCCGCGGTGATCCGCGGCCAGTCGCGGGTCCGGATCGGCACCGGCACCATCGGGCCGGGAGCGGCCCTGTGGGTCGAGGGGACCGTCGAGGAGGAGCCGCCGGCCAGCCCGCGCGCCCTGGAGCTGGCGCGCGAGTACCGCGGCCTGGCCGGCGCGATCCTGCAGAAGCGCGGAGCATGGCAGGTCGTTGATGCCCTCCAGCGCATAACGGATCCGTCCGCGCTGGCCGACAGCGCCGGGTACGCGTCGTACCTGTCACTCGAGCAGCGCAAGGAGCTGCTGGAGACCATCGACCCGGAGCAGCGGCTGGACCGGCTGACCGGGTGGGCTCGCGACCAGCTCGCCGAGCTGGACGTCGCCGAGACCATTCACAACGACGTCCGCGAGGGCATGGAGCGCCAGCAGCGCGAGTTCCTGCTGCGCCAGCAGCTCGCCGCCATCCGTAAGGAACTGGCCGAGCTCGATGGCAAGCCCGCGTCCGAGGAGGACGACTACCGCACCCGGATCGAGGCCGCTGACCTGCCGGAGAAGGTGGCCGAGGCGGCCCTGAAGGAGGCGGCCAAGCTGGAGCGCGGCTCGGACGCCTCGCCGGAGGCGGGGTGGATCAGGACGTGGCTGGACACGGTACTGGAGGTTCCGTGGAACACCCGGACTGACGATGCCTACGACATCGGCGGCGCTCGCGCGATCCTGGACGCCGACCACGCGGGGCTGGACGACGTCAAGGACCGGATCATCGAGTACCTGGCGGTGCGCAAGCGGCGCGAGGACAAGGGACTGACGCTCGTTGGCGGCCGCCGCAGCGGCGCGGTGCTGGCCCTGACCGGGCCGCCCGGAGTGGGCAAGACCTCGCTGGGCGAGTCGGTGGCGCGCGCCATGGGCCGCAAGTTCGCCCGGGTTGCCCTCGGCGGCGTGCGGGACGAGGCCGAGATCCGCGGTCACCGGCGGACCTACGTCGGCGCGCTGCCGGGGCGGATCGTGCGCGCCGTCCGCGAGTCGGGCTCGATGAACCCGGTGATCCTGCTGGACGAGGTGGACAAGCTCGGAACGGACTACCGGGGCGACCCGACGGCCGCCCTGCTCGAGGTACTCGACCCCGCGCAGAACCACACCTTCCGCGATCACTACCTCGAAGTCGAGCTGGACCTGTCCGACGTGCTGTTCATCGCGACGGCTAACGTGCCCGAGGCGATACCCGACCCGCTGCTCGACCGGATGGAGCTGATCGGCCTCGACGGCTACACCGAGGACGAGAAGGTGACGATCGCCCGTGATCACCTGCTGCCCCGGCAGCTGGACCGGGCCGGGCTGGACGCCTCGGACGTCAGCCTCAGCGACGATGCGCTGCGGCGGCTGGCGGCCGAGTACACCCGCGAGGCGGGGGTGCGCTCGCTGGAGCGGAGCATCTCCCGGGTGCTGCGGAAGATCGCCGCGCAGCTCGCGTCGGGCCAGGCCGAGCTTCCGGTCACCGTCGGGCCCGCGGACCTGGACGGCTACCTGGGGCACCCCCGGCATCTGCCCGAGACCGGCGAGCGGACAGCCGTTCCGGGCGTGGCGACAGGCCTGGCGGTGACCGGGGCCGGCGGGGACGTGCTCTTCATCGAGGCGTCGCTGGCCGACCCGGAGACCGGCGCGACCGGGGTCACCCTGACCGGGCAGCTGGGCGACGTGATGAAGGAGTCGGCCCAGATCGCGCTGTCGTACCTGCGCTCGCACGGCGCCGAGCTCGAGCTGCCGGTCGGCGACCTGAAGGACCGCGGCGTGCACGTGCATGTTCCGGCCGGCGCGGTGCCCAAGGACGGCCCGAGCGCCGGCGTGACGATGACGACCGCGCTGGCGTCGCTGCTGTCGGGCCGGCTGGTGCGTTCTGATGTGGCGATGACCGGCGAGGTCTCGCTGACCGGCCGGGTGATGCCGATCGGCGGCCTGAAGCAGAAGCTGCTCGCCGCGCACCGGGCCGGAATCACCACGGTGCTGATCCCCCAGCGCAACGAGCCGGATCTGGAGGACGTGCCGGAGAAGGTGCGCTCGGCCCTGGTCATTCACCCGGTCAGCGACGTGCGCGAGGTGCTGGAGCTGGCCCTGGAGCCGGCCGTGGGGCACGCGGCGGCACCGTCGTCTGTGCTGGCCGCCTGAGTTAGCTTTCCTTGATCACGGAAGATCCGACATGCTGGGACCGACGGATCTTCCGTGGTCAAGGAAGCGTGAGGCTGCCAGGTCGTCAGCTGGCGGCCGGCTCGGGCCCGGCGATGGCTGACGGCAGGTACTCCACCAGGACCGGCAGGTGGTCCGAGGCGCGGCGGGCAATCTCGGTGTCGTGCACGTGGTGGGCGCGCAATGCGCTGAGCACGGGCTCGGTCACGCGGATGGCGTCGATGCGGCGCCATATGCCGCGTGCGCCAAAGGAATCGCTGCGATGATGGCCGGCGGTCGGCTGCCATGGGGCGCGCAGCGCCGCCGCCGCGTCGTAGAGGCCGCCGGCCCACAGCACGTCTCCCGGCCGCCGGTCTGCCCGGTGTCTTCGCCGCCCGCGCTCGTCGTAGTCCCAGTCGCACTGGTAGAGCATCCCGTCGAACCACTCGACGCCGGCGTAGGGGTCGCGCGGCTCATAGAGCACCCAGTCGCCGGATGCATCGTCGCGGATGCGGTCGGCGCACTCGGTGTTCCAGTCCGCGCCCACCAGCGCGGGCAGTCGTGGCCTGCCGGTCAGCGCCGCGACGAGCCGCTCATTCTGGTCGGCCCGCAGCCGCCGGCCGAAAGGCGTCGCGTGATGCGCGGCATGACGCACGCGCTGGCCGCCGACGTCCAGTGTCACGCTGGCCAGCGAATGCCAGAAGTCGCCCCTGCCGTAGCTGCGAAGCGAGCCGGGGACCGGCTCGATGCCGTCACGCCACATCAGGCCTACATGGAAGCCGTGCGCTCCCATGGCCAGCGCAGCCTGGCTAGCGCGGCCGGCGGAACCGCCGGCACCGCTTCCGCCAGCACCGCCGCTACCGCCAGCACCGCCGCTACCGCCAGCACCGCCGCTGGGACTGTCCTCGGCGCAGGGCACCAGGCAGCTCAGGCCGACGTCGGCGGCGAGCTGGCCGAGCCGGGCTGCGGCCGTCTCCGCATCGGGAGCCATGATTTCCTGGACGGCCAGGACGTCCGCGCCCAGGGCCAGGATCGTCTCGACAACCAGGCGATAGTGCTCCTGCCCGGCGGCCGAGTCGTCCTCGAACAGGTACAGCAGGTTGTAGCTGCCGAACAGCACCGAGTCCGCCGATGTCCGCCCCGGGCCCGCGGCAGTCTGCACGACCGTCTCGCTCAGCTGCTGCCCAGCACTCGCAGGATCACGACGCGCTTCGTGCGCGCTGCCGCGTCCAGGATCCCCGCAAGCTCGTCGTCGCGCAGTTCCTCGGCCGCCTCCACCTGGATCACGAGCGGCCCGCCGGCGGCGCCAGCCTGCGTGATCAGGCGCCTGACCTGATCGGCCTCGCGAGACAGGGCCTCCGGTGAGAGCACCGAAAGGATCACCTCGCCGGCGAGCGGCGGCAGGATCCTGCCGCCGGAGTCAGCCGGCAGGTGCTCAAGCACTACCCGCCCGCTGGCCAGGCTCAGCGGCGGCTCCTCGCGAAGGTGACGGTCTACCGCGCCGTCGCGCGGCAGCTGGATGATGAGCTCGACGTCGTCCGCCATCGCTGGAGCATAGCCTGGCCGAGCGGTGGCTGCTGCCGAGCGGTGGCTGCTGACGGCGGTGGCCGGCAAGCGGTGGCTGCTGACGGCGGTGGACGGCAGCGCTTGCCGCTAGTCCCCGGGCTGAGGGCGAAGGCCGTCGACCACCAGCCCGAGAAGCCGGTCGGCCTGGCCGTCGTCCGCTGGCGGCCGCCTGACCGCCATGCTGATCGCGTGCACGAGCCTGAGCAGATCCGAAGCGCTGGCGTCGGCGCGCACCGTCCCGGCTTGCTGGGCGCGGGTGAGCAGGGCAGTCGCAGACTCGCGCATCACCGCACTGCAGGATGACAGCAGCTCCGACTCCTTGTCCATGGTCGCCAGCAGGGCCGACGTCAGGTTGTGCTTGGTGCTGCCGAAGTCGAGCAGGGCACGCAGCCAGGTCGCCAGGGCCTCATCCGGGGATGCGGACTGGAGCAGGTCCACGGCTCTGGCGTGCAGCGCCTCCACCTGGTCGCGGTAGACGGCCTCCAGCAGGGCCTGCCGAGTGGGGAAATGACGGTAGAGCGTGCCGATCCCCAGGCCCGCTCGCCGCGCGATCTCCTCAAGCGACGCGTCGTCAGCGCCGTGGTGGGCGAACGCCTCGTTGGCCGCGCTCAGCAGCCGCTGATAGTTGCGCTGGGCATCAGCCCGGATCGTCCGCGGCGCACCGGCCTGCTGAGCTGGCGTGCCGGTCGCGCTCATCAGTTGTCACCCAATCCGAGTTGCAAAGCGGAGGGGCCCTCCGTATAGTTATCGGAGGAGGCCTCCACTTAGACGATAGCTCACGACAGCCACTGCCCGCGACCATCGGCGGCCGGTGGCTGGATCCAGCATCTCTCCGGAAGGCACTCATGTCGACTTCGTCGATCTCATCTGTCCGGACACAGAGTCCGCAGAGCTCTCCATCTGGCCCGCGAAGCCGCGATCGCCGGGGCGTGGCCCTTGCCATCGTGCTCGGCGCCCAGCTGATGATCATCCTTGATATGACGGTAGTGAACATCGCCCTGCCCAGCATCGCCCGCGGCCTGCACTTCTCCGCTCCCAGCCTCTCGTGGGTGCTCAGCGCGTACACGCTGACGTTCGGCGGTCTGCTGCTGCTCGGCGGGCGGGCCGGCGACATCCTCGGCAGGCGCCGCGTCTTTGTCGCCGGCATCCTGCTGTTCACCGCCGCATCACTGGCGGGAGGGCTCGCGACCTCGGCCCCGTGGCTGCTCACCGCTCGCGCCGTCCAGGGCGCCGGAGGCGCGCTCGCCTCTCCTGCCGTGCTGGCGCTCATCACGTCGAGCTTCGCCGAGGGCCGCGAGCGTGCCCGCGCGATCGGGCTCTACACGGCGGTATCCATGGGCGGCGCCTCGCTGGGACTGGTCCTCGGTGGCGTGATCACGCAGTGGGTGTCCTGGCGGTGGGTGCTGTTCATCAACGTGCCGATCGGCGCCGCGGTCGTGCTGGCCGCGCCGCTGTTCCTGAGCGAGTCACAGCGCCTGCCAGGGCGATTTGACGTTACCGGGGCGCTGACCTCCACGGGCGGCATGGCCTTGCTGGTCTTTGCCTTCATCCGCGCCGCGTCGAGCGGATGGGGAGATGCGGCGACGGTGGGCGCGTTCGTGATCGCGGCCGCGCTTCTCGCCATGTTCCTGATCACCGAGTCGCGGGCCCGGCAGCCGATCACGCCGCTGCGCCTGTTCGCCGACCGTGGCCGGTCGGGCTCCTATCTCGCCCGGCTGCTGCTCGTGGCGGGCATGTTCGGGATGTTCTTTTTCCTCACCCAGTTCGTTCAGGACATCCTGGGGTTCAGCCCGCTGCAGGCGGGCGTCGCGTTCGTGCCCACAACGGCGCTGCTGTTTGCCGTGTCCCGCGCCGCGCCCTGGCTGATGTCGCGCTTCGGGCCGACACCGCTGATGGTGACCGGCCTGCTGCCGGTCGTGGCCGGGATGGCCTGGCTGTCCCGCCTCACCCCCGGCTCCGGCTACCTGTCCGGGATCCTGGGCCCGATGCTGCTGCTGGGCGCGGGCATGGGAATCGTGTTCGTGCCGCTCACCATGGCCTCGCTGGCCGGAGTGCGCAAGGAGGACTCGGGCGCCGCATCCAGCATGGTGAACGTGACGCAGCAGGTCGGCGGATCGCTGGGCCTGGCCATCCTGGTCACCGTATTCGGCGCGGCGAGCACGGACTCCGCGCGGCATCGCCCGGCGGGCCCCGGGCCGCTGGCGCAGGCCCACGCGCACGCCCAGGCCGCCATCGTGCACGGGATGGCGAGCGCCTTCGCGGTAGCGGCGGTCTTCGACGTCTGCGCTCTGATCGTGATCCTCGCCGTTATCGGCAGCCGGCGCACGCCTCGCGACCTGGCCGGCTAGCCGCGACGGCAGGTCACTCGCCGGGCATGTCGGCATGGCAGGCCGGGCAGGTGGTCGGCGGGTCGGCATCCGCCATCGAGCCGCATTGCGGGCAGACGCGCCGCAGCCAGCACGCCGGGTCTCCGCCGCGCTCCTGCGCCTCGCTCATCCCTGCTTCATCCTGGCGCAGTCTCTCGGCCAGGACTGCCGCCTGGCTGTGCCCTATGTCCCTGGACGCGGTCAGCAAGGTGAGCGGCCCGGACCGGGAGAGGTGCCTCAGGTGCTCCAGCGCCGCGGCCCGTTCCGGCTCGATCAGCTCGTCTGCGTAACGCCGCCGGAATTCGGCGAACTTCTCCGGCTCGTGGCCATACCAGCGGCGCAAGCCGTCTGAGGGGGCCACCTCCCTGAGCCACTCATCGAGCTTCGCTGCGTCCTTGGAGAGCCCGCGCGGCCACAGCCGGTCCACCAGGACGCGCCTGCCATCGGATGCTGAGGACTCGTCATAGGCCCGCCTCAGCCGCACGTCGGGCGCCCCGGTCAGCGCGGGGTTCATCGTTTGCCTCCCATGCTGCAAGGATGCGGCCCGAAGACGACTGGCTCAAGTCTCCGCCCGCGGCAGCGTGGAGCGGGTTCCTGCTGCTGCAGCTCAGCCTGCTGCAGCTCAGCCTGCTGCAGCTCAGCAGAGCTCGGTGCGCAGCTCGTGCGCGCCGTCGGGACGGGTCAGCTCGTAGTAGAGGCGGTACCGGCCGTCGGCTTGCTGGAGCACATCCAGGTAGCGCAGGCCGCCGCCGCGGTACGGCGACCGGCAGACTGGCGCGGAGTCGAGCGGCGTCAGCGCCGTCGGCTCGGTGCCGGTGGCGACGCCGGTGCGTTCCTCGTAGTTCTCCGCGGCACTGGCGCGGCCGTCGTAGTACGCCACGATCATCCCCGCCGCGTATCGCACCGCGCTGACCCTGGTGCCTCGCGCGTCCCACTGACCGGCGCGCCCGGCCAGCGCCGTTCCCTGCCAGGACCACTCCAGGCCGTCGGCGCTGGTCGCATAGTCGGTGGCCATCTGGTCGGCCTCGTCAGGGTCCTCCAGCGGATGGCACGAGGCCCACAGGTGCCACATTCCGTCCCGGTAGAGGATGACCGGATCCTTGACGCCGGTCTTCGCGTCCCCAGGCAGCACGACCTGGCTGGTCCGGGCGCTGAAGTCACCAGGATGACCCGCCTCGATCATCTCGACCCGCCAGTGCTTGGTGCCGTGGGTGGCGCAGCTCAGGTACAGCCGCCAGGTGCCCTGCGGGGTCAGCACCAGAGCCGGGCGCTCCAGGGACTCGGTATCCATCTCTGACTTGCCGATGACCAGCAGCGTCTCGAAGCGCACTCCGTCGCAGGACCGGGCCACGGCCACGGCATAGCCGCGGCCCGCGCCGATCGGCTGGCGCAGCCGGTAGGCCAGGTAGATCTCGTCGCCGAGCTGTGCCACGCTGGGCGCTCCGGCCCAGTACCCGGGCTCGGCGGCGGGCGGTTCCACCACCACGACAGAACGATCCGCCCGCGGCAGTGCCACCTGGATGCGCGAGCCAGCTTTACCTGTAATCACATCGGAATAATAGACAAACTCAGCCGACGGGACAACTGGGGCCACGCCTGCCCCATCAGGTGCATGCCCCTCTGGCGCAGTCATCGCAGCAGCGCGGCCTCGTCTCGCACCCACAGGCCGACCAGCCCGCGAAGATGCGCGATAAATCGCTCGCGCTCGTGCTCGGGATAGGTGGACGTCACCGTGTCGACGAGCAGCCGGTCGAAATCCGGGCCGCTGGTCCAGTCGAGGACCCTCTGGTCGAAGTCCTGCAGGTGAGCCTCGCAGAACTCACGGTAGGCGTCGACGTCGAAGTACGCGTCGGCCAGCAGGCGGTATTCCCCGAGCTTGCGGCCGTAGTCGAGATCGTCGCGGTCGCTAATGTCGAAGTAGGACCGCGTGTCCAGATCCAGGCCCTGCTGGCGGCCGGTGACCAGGCAGAAGACAGTCCATTTCACCAGTGCCCGCATGGCCCAGGGGAAGTAGTAGTGCAGCGATGTGATCGCCACGTCCGGGCAGGCGTTGGCGTAGTCAATCGGGAATACCTCCCCGTCCTTGACCAGCACCTCGCAGGAATTGAATTCCCAGCGGAAGAACGCGTTGATCAGCCGCGAGATCGTCACCACCTCGGTGCCGACAGCGGGCTGGAGGAACTCGTGCTCGACCCGGTACCGCTCGTGCATCGGCTTGCCGGGATCGAAGCTCATCACCATGGTCTCGGCCCCGATGGACAGGGCACGGGCGAAGACGTCGTAGCCCTCCACCGAGGCCTGCAGGTGCATGAGCATCCCGCCCGACTCGTCGTAGGCGCGGTGCAGCTCGTCGGCGTTCCCGACTCGCGAGACCCCGCGCCAGCCGCCGCCGTCGTAGGGCTTCATGTACAGCGGGTAGCCGATCTGCCCGGCGATCGCGTCGAGATCGAACTGCTGGTTGTAGCGCTGCGCGGTGTAGGCGTACTTGTCATGATCC
>Ga0080026_10000377_pt1 | contig 11132 bp, 14 predicted proteins | sample OrgsoiDNA2013045_FD_70941 | JGI IMG/M metagenome (GOLD analysis project Ga0080026, IMG submission 70941) | Permafrost soil microbial communities from the Arctic, to analyse light accelerated degradation of dissolved organic matter (DOM) -... | ecosystem: Environmental > Terrestrial > Soil >... | reverse complement strand
GATCGGGCCGGCGGCGCGGGGCGCGGCGGGACCGGGCGGGGCGATGCCGGCCTCGGCGAGCTTGCGCCGGCCGCCTGAGGAGATCCAGTCCGTACTCCACGCCGGCGAGAGCACCGTCCGCACCTCGACGCGGGGGTAGCCGGCCTGGGTGAGCGCGGCGCGCAGGTCATCACGGATGGCGTCCATCGCGGGGCAGCCGGAGTAGGTCGGGGTGATCGTGACGGTCACGGTGTCGCCGTCGACCAGGACGCCGCGCACGACTCCGAGGTCTTCCAGGGTGAGCATCGGCATCTCGGGGTCGACGACCTGCGCCACGACCGTGCGGGCCGCGGCCTGCTCCATGGTCACCACGTCGCCCCCGGGTGCTGGCGGGCCAGGCTCTGCAGCTGGGCCAGCACGGGCCCGAGGTTCTCGGTGTGCAGGCCCTGGCGGCCGCCGCGGCCGGCGATCGTGCCGGCCGGCCGTCTGTCCGGCCGGGTCAGCGTGGCTTTCGCGAGCACCTCGCCGAGGACGGCGTCAACCTCGGACCGGATGCCGGCCGGATCGACCGCGAATCCGGCCTCGATCAGCCGGCGCTCCTGCTCTGACGTGCGGAACAACTCCTCGACGTAGGGCCACATGGCCTCCAGCGCGGCCTGCATCCGGCGGCGTGACTCGTCCGTGCCGTCACCCAGGCGTAGCGTCCAGCGGGCGGCGTAGTCCCGGTGGTAAGTGAGTTCCTTGACGCCCTTGCCCGCGACGGCGGCGATCACCGGGTCGGCCGAGCCGAGCAGCCGGTGCAGCAGCGCCAGCCGCCAGGAGGAGAAGATCAGCAGCCGGGCGATGGCGCGGGCGAAGTCGAGCTCGTCGCCCAGCTCGGCCAGCCCGACGTTGCGGAACTGCGACTCGGTGCGGGTGTAGGCGAGCGCGTCCTCGTCGCGGCCCGCGCCTTCCACGTGCCCGGCGCGGGCCAGCAGGACCCGCGCCTGGCCGAGCAGGTCGAGCGCGATGTTGGCCAGCGCGACGTCCTCCTCCAGCTCCGGTGCGTTGCTGACCCATTCCGACAGGCGGTGGCTGTAGATGAGGGCGTCGTCGCCGAGCATCTGGCAGTAGGCGGCCAGGTCCGCGGCGCCGGCCCCGGCCGGGACCGCGGCGGTGATCTCGGCCGCCGCGTCCTCAGCACCGGTTCCGAACGCCCAGCGCGGGTCGTCGTGCCCGGTGGTCTCCGCGAGCGACTGGTAGGCGTTGGCCGCGTCGTGCTCCCCGGCCTCGGTGCCGTGCCTGCTCACAGGTGCGGCACCTCCTCGGGGATGACGTAGAAGGTCGGGTGCCGGTAGACCTTGTCTCCGGCCGGCGCGAAGAACGGGTCCTTCTCCGCCGGGCTCGACGCCGTGATGTCATCGGCCCGCACCACCCAGATGGAGACGCCCTCGTTGCGGCGGGTGTAGACGTCGCGCGCGTTGTGCAGGGCCATCTCGGCATCGGCGGCATGCAACGAGCCGACGTGCACGTGGTTGAGCCCGCGCTTGCTCCGGACGAACACCTCATACAGCGGCCAGGACCGGCGCGGCGGCTGCTCGGCGGGGGTCATGCCGCCGCTCCGGCCTGCTTGTCCGCGTAGGCCTGCGCGGCCTCCCGGACCCAGGCCCCCGCCTCATGGGCCCGGCGCCGGTGCGCGAGACGCTGGGCGTTGGCCGGCCCGGCACCGCCGACAACGGCCTTGAACTCCGCCCAGTCCGGCTCGCCGTAGTCGTGGGCCTGCCGTTGCGGATTCCACGCCAGCGCGGGGTCGGGCAGCGTGATGCCCAGCGCCGCGGCCTGCGGGACGGTCATGTCGACGAAGCGCTGGCGCAGCTCGTCGTTGCTGTGCCGCTTGATTCCCCACGCCATCGACTGGGCCGAGTTCGGCGAATCGTCGTCGGGCGGCCCGAACATCATCAGCGAGGGCCACCACCAGCGGCCGACCGATTCCTGCACCATCTGCCGCTGCCCGTCGGTGCCGTGGACCATCGCCAGCAGCAGCTCGAAGCCCTGCCGCTGGTGAAAGGACTCCTCCTTGCAGATCCGCACCATCGCCCGGGCGTAGGGGCCGTAGGAGCATCGGCACAGCGGCACCTGGTTGCAGATCGCCGCGCCATCGACCAGCCAGCCGATCACCCCGACGTCGGCGTAGCTCAGCGTGGGGTAGTTGAAGATCGAGGAGTACTTCTGCCTCGACTCGATCAGCATCTGCGTCAGCTCCGCGCGGTCGACGCCCAGCGTCTCGGCGGCGGCGTACAGGTACAGGCCGTGCCCGGCCTCGTCCTGCACCTTGGCCAGCAGGATCGCCTTGCGGCGCAGGCTCGGGGCGCGCAGGATCCAGTTGCCCTCAGGCTGCATTCCGATGATCTCAGAGTGCGCATGCTGCGCGATCTGCCGGATCAGCGTCCTGCGGTAGGCGTCCGGCATCCAGTCCCGCGGCTCGATGCGCTGGCCGCCCGCGATCGTGGCGTCGAAGCCCTGCTCGAGATCCGCCGTGCCCGCGAGATCCGCCGTGCCCTTGGCATCCGCAGTGCCCTGGAGATTCGCGCTGGCCACCGCAATCCCTCCTGTAACCGAATGTTCGTTCGCCTCATCTTCGCGCACCGGGCCGGTGATCGCAACAGCCAGCGCGGCTCAGCCCGGGGGCAGGATGCCCTCGAACACCATGCGCACGACGTCCTCGGGCAGTCCCTCCGCGCCGGGCCGGCCCGGCCGGTACCACTCGGTGATCGAGTTGACCGCCCCCGACAGCAACCGCGCCACGAGCCACGGCTGCACGGTACTGCGGAGCTGCCCCTCGGAGATGGCATCCGCCACCAGGGACGCCACCGTGGCATCGAACGCGCGCCGGCGGGCCAGCGCCCACCGCTCGGTCTCGGTGTTGCCGCGCACCCGCAGCAGCAGGGTGACATAGGGCAGCTCGCCGATCAGCACCTCGACCTGGCGGCGCACGATGTGCTGCAGGCGCTCCAGCGGCGGCCCGTCCTGGGCGGCCCGCTCCTCCAGAATGCCGAACAAGGCGTCCAGGGCCCGCTGCAGGGCGGCGCGCAGGAGTTCCTCCTTGCCGCTGACGTGGTGGTAGAACGACGACTTGGTGATGCCCGCCGCCCGGGAGAGATCCTCCATGCTGGTGGCGTCGTAGCCGCGCGTGTTGAACTCGGCCACCGCGACCGCCAGCAGGGACGACACGTCGTAGACCGGACGGCGCGCGGCACCGGTGCCGCGGCCAGGCCGGGTCCGTGCCGGCCGGGGCGCCACGGCAGGCGGATCAGCGGGTGCGGCGGTCATGCCTGCTCAGCTCTCAGCTCCGGCTCGCTCACCGCCTCATGGTAGCGTGCCCGCCACCTGGACGAACGAACGGTCGGTTAACGAAGGGCCGGGCCGGCAGCCGTATTCGGGCTGATCAGCAGCTCACGCAGACTGCTCGGGTACCGCGGATGCAGCCGTTACCGACGGCCGCGATGAGTTCAGGCTCGTAGCGGAGTCTGAAGACGTGCATGACGCCCGCACCGCCCGATGCTGTCAAGGAGATTCACGATGCCTTACCAATCTGTGGTCGTAGGCCTGCCGATAGCCGACCGGCGGGCCTCGTTTGCCTTCTACCGTGACGGGCTGGGCTTCGACCCGGTCGGCGAGCCCGCGGAGGACGGCGTTCCGGAGCCGTTGCAGTTCGCTCTGAACGACGGCGTTCGCGTCATGCTGATACCTGCCGACGGGTTCGCCTGGGTCATTGGTGATCACGACGTCGCGCCGGGCGGCTCCAGCGAGTGCGTGCTGAACCTTGGCACCGAGACCGACGGGGATGTCGATGAGATGCTCCGGCGGGCTCGCGAGGCCGGCGCGCAGGTCGTCACGGAGCCCGGGAAGCAGCCATGGGGATACCTGGGCGCATTTGCCGACCCGGACGGACATGTCTGGATGGTGAGATCGGAGGCGCCGTGAGAATTCGTCGCTATGTCCCGTACTGTCCCCGGGTACCGACATCGAGGCCTTGCGTGGTGTTCAGGAAGCCGCGTTCGATCACGACTCGAGCAGCCCTTATGACAGGTGAAAGCCATCCGGGGATCGCATCCTCTTCGAGGCGGAGGCGGCCCGGATCAACGGCCGAGTGACCGCCTCAACCACGCCAGACGAGGCCTGATTCAGAGCATCGAGTTCTCGTAGGCGAGCACGACGGCCTGGACGCGATCGCGGGCGCCGAGCTTGGCCATGACCCGTGAGACGTGTGTCTTGACCGTCGCCTCGCCGACAAAGAGCTGGTCGGCGATCTCGGTGTTCGACAGTCCCCTGGCCATCAGCTGCCACACTTCGCCTTCGCGCGGGGTCAGGCTCTGGGCGCCCGCGACGGTGCCGCCGCCCGGCGCCCGCCGGGTGTAGGCCTCGATAAGGCGGCGGGTCACGGTCGGCGCCAGCAGGGTCTCGCCGACGGGCTCGGGTCCGGCTCGGCCTGCTCGTCGGCTCGCAGCCGTACCAGCAGGCCACGCATCTGCGTCAGGGCCCCGCACGCTGGTGGCCATCCACCGTGCGCCGCCGATCCGGCGCCGCGTCGATGGTCGGCATGTTCGCCGCGCTGACCGTGTCCAGCCTGGTCGACCCGCTTGCACCACCCATGGTCTGGCCGCGGAACTGCGCAACGCGACCGGGCATCTCGGCGCGCTGCAGGCTGCCAGCATGCTCGAACTGCTCGCCGCCGTCTTCGCGATCGGCACCATCGCTGCCTTTCCTGGCGTCGTGCGCCAGCGCGGCGCCGCCCTGGCCAACGCCGGCGCGGTCATCGGCATCCCCGGCTGCGTAGGAATGGCACTGATCGGGGCGCACGGGCTGTTTCTGCATGCGCTCGTCAGCTCGCACTCCAGCGATGCCCGGCAGATCCTCAGCCAGCTCAACACCGCTGCCGGGCCCGTCCAGATCCTGTTCTTCGCCATGCCCGTCGCCAGCGTCCTGCTAGTCGCAGCGGTTGTCCGGGCCGGGATCGCGCCCAGGACCGCCCTCGTACTCGCCGCCCTATTCATCGTCACCGATTCGATCCCCGGTGTTGAAGGTGTCCTTGTAGGCGGTGGTCTGGGCCAGGCCGTGCGGGGCGCCGGGGTAGATCTTGAGGGTCGCGTCCTTGATGATCTTGGACGACAGCAGGGCGGAGGCGCCGATGGGCACGATCTGGTCGTCGTCGCCGTGGATGATCAGGGTGGGGACGTCGATCTTCTTGAGGTCCTCGGTGAGGTCGGTCTCGGAGAAGGCCCTGATGCAGTCGTAGGCGCCCTTGACGCCGACGGTCATGCTCAGCAGCCAGAACGAGTCGCGCAGGCCCCGGGACACGGTGCTGGCGGGCCGGTTGGCGCCGTAGAAGGGCTCGCTGAGGTCCTGGTAGAACTGGGACCGGTCGGCGGCAAGGCCGGCGCGCAGGCCGTCGAAGACCTCGATGGGCAGGCCGCCGGGGCAGGTGTTGAATCGCAAGGGCCAGCCGGGGATGCGTGCCTGGGCTGTCGTGCATACGTTCGCCCCAGAAAGCGAGGTGCGCGGCTAGACGAGCAGTTGACCGCCCGGGAGCAGCAACGCTTCCGCAAGGCCGGATCCGCAAGCCCGGATCCAGGTGTTCTTCATCAGCCTGGTGGCCCGTGATCCGCTGGTTGTGGTGCTGGCCGCGCAGCCCTTGCTCCGGGTCATGAAGGACTGACGGCTCACTCCGGTTGTCCGTCAGCATTGGCCACGGATTCGGGCTCGACGGCGCGGCCCGGGCGCCTGGCTCACGCATCTCCCAGGTCGGCCGGGGGAAGGTCGGACTCGTCGGATTCCAGGGAGCTGGCCGTGGCCTGGCGGATCACGCTCGCGCCGCTGGCCAGTCCTCGCCGCCATGGCGCGACGCCCTCGATCTCGGTCTCCAGCGAGAAGCTCAGGACCGTCCTGATCGTGACGATCAGCCCTAGGACCAGGACATTGTCGAGAGTGGGCGCGACCGCCACCGTCCGGACCAGGTCAGCGGCCACGAGCACTTCCAGTCCGAGCAGCAGCGTGCCGCCGAATGCCTGCCGCAGTGTGCGGTACGCCTTTACCGGCTGCCGTGACCGTCGCCGCGTCCTGGCCGCCAGGACGAAGGACCAGGCAATGCCGACGACGAGGATGAAAGTGCCCAGGACCTCGAAGCCCTGGGCCACATGCTCCATCACCCCGGCAAAGGTCGCCGTGGACGACTCGGCCGATTGCGCGACGCTCAGTATCCCGGCGCTTCCCAGCATGCCGTCCCCTTATTCGCGGGCTAACGGAGGAACTGCGCGGCCATGGGCGCGCTGCCGTCCGGTCAGCGCCGCAGATCGCCCTCGGCCGCCGCGGTCTCGGCCTTGTCGGGCAGCCCGCGGACCAGGCCGATGAGGCACACGGCGATGGCGGCGCCGATGAGGTCGCCGAAAACATACACCCACCAGCCGGTGAGGTTGGCGCCCACGATGCCCGGACCGAGGGTGCGGGCCGGGTTCATCGACGCGCCGCTGATCGGGCTGGCGAACAGGCCGAGCAGCGCGACGGTCGAGCCGACCGCGATGGCGGCGTTGTGGCCGATGCTCCGGCTGCCCGTGGCCGTGTGCAGGATCACGCTGACCAGGATCGCGGTCAGGACGATCTCCATGACGAACGACCGCCAGTCCCCGCCCGGCCGGGCGATCGGGTAATTGCCGCCCGCGCTGACATCACCGAAGACGGCCTGCAGGAACAGGGCCCCGCCGATAGCGCCGGCGAACTGGGCCACCCAGTAGGGCAGCACCCAGGCCGGCGGGAACACCCCGCGGCCGGCGAAGGCGGCCGTGACCGCCGGGTTGATGTGCAGCCCGGACAGCGGGCCCCAGGCGTAGATCAGGGCCATCACCAGCGCGCCCGGCGCGATCACCGCCGCCGCCCTGGTGACCGGGCCGCCGCCGACGTAGTGATTGATGACCCCGGCTCCGGCGGCCACAGTCACGAGCAGGAACGTCCCGGCGAACTCGATGATCAGCCGGATCCACAGCGGCCGCGCCCGGAGCGTGTCTTCCTCGAACCGGATCAGGTAGCGCCGCCGGATGGCAGCGGCATGCTCCTCCTGCGGATCGATCGCGGCATCAGCGGCGGTATCTGCCATCTGCTCTCCCGGGTCCCCGTCGCTGGCGCGCGGTGCACTGCTCATCGTTGAGCGCGGCCGCCGTCTCCAGTCCGGGACGGCTGTGAGCTCCAGGCTTTCGCGCTCCGGGCAGCAGCGCATCACTCTGCACGGGTGACTGCGCCGGACCTGCGGACGTCATCCGCCACGGGTGGTGCCGGCCAGGCAGGCGCGGCCGCCAGGCAGCATCGGTCTCAGCGCTCGCTAGATGCGGCCGCGCCGCCGGAATCCCTTGCCGCTGCCATGGGCGCGGGCAGCTGCGTGTCGACCTTCGCCTCGGTCCACGGGTTCAGGTTGGCCGCCGGGGCCTGGAAGAGCGGCAGCCCTGAGGTGGGCACGGCGAAGGTCTCGTACAGCTCCTTCGCCCCGTCCTCGGACACGGCGTTGGCGAAGGCGTAACGGAACTGGTCGTACGTCAGCGGGACCGCGCTGTGCCGGTTGGCCGGGTTGCCCAGGGCCGCTGATGCTGACCGCAGCGAGGAGATCGGCAGGGGCAGCACACCACGGAACGGCGCGGGGTCAATCGCGACTGTCATGGCCGCCAGGCCCCGCCCGGCGAGGATCTGGGCGAGCAGGCCGCCGAAGGAGTGGCCGATGATGACGGGCTTGCGAGCCAGCGAGGAGGTGATCGCGGCGAAGTGATCGGCGACCTGGCCGATCGATTTATGCGCGAAGACCTCCGGATTGGCGTTGGCCTCGGCGACGGTATCGGGATCGTCGGGCCAGCCGGGTGTCAGCGCCACGTAGCCGGCCGCCTCGAACACCTCCGCCCAGCGATCCCAGCTACTGGGCAGCAGCCACAGGCCATGCACGAACACCACCGGGGTGGGGCCGGAGGCGTTCGCCCGCCGCACCGCGTCGGCCTCATGCTCGCTGATGGTCGGTGCTGTCTCTGCGGCGGACATGCGGGTCTCCTTACAGTAACTAACAGCCCTGCCGCAGCTACTTCCGTTATCGCGGGAAGAAGAGGGCATGCAGAGCCGCTGGGGCCATTTCGTAAGCGCGGAAGGCACAGCCACCAGAAAATGATTTCCTGATGAATTAACGGCGGGAGGAGCCGGGTCACCGCTCCGATCGGCGCAGCAGCTGACCTCGGTAATGGCTCAGCGCCCCCCAGGCTTCCAGGTCATGACTGCCGGGGTCCGGAGCAGAATCTACTACTGGCTATTTCGCCGCTCTCGCACTTCGCTCACTGAATAGCAAGCGCCTGGCACCCGGCCGACGGGCGAGCGTGACGGCGGCCGGGCTGGTAATAATCAGTGGTGGTCATCGAGACGGGCGACGCAGACGGCTCTGGACGCGGCGGGTCGCCAGGGCGGGCGGGCTACCGGCGGTCAGCCGGGTCACCGCGGGGCCAGGCCAGGCGGCGGGAGCTGCTGGACCGGGTCACCGATGACATCGCGGCCCACGGCCTGGTGGACTTCTCGCTCCGGCGGGCGGCGCGGGCGGCCGGCACGACGCACAAGGTCCTGCTCTACCACTTCGACGGAGTCGACGACCTGCTCGCGCAGGCGGTTCAGCGGCTGCGCGACAGGCGCATCGCCAGCGGCCTGGCGGCCGTCGCCCGGGCACCGGGACCGCAGACGCTGGCTGCTCGCGTGCGCGCGATCTGGCCCGTCCTGGCCGGCGAGGAGTCATGGGTGCACGACCAGGCCATCGGGCTGATGATGTACGACCCGGCCCGCTACGGGGAGCTGGGCCGGGACTCCACGCGGCAGTACCTGCCCGCACTGCTGTCCATCTGCCCGCCGGGCTGGTCGCAGCAGCGCAAGCTCGGGGTCTCCGAGATGATCCTGGGCACCCTGCGAGGGTTCATCATCGCCCGGCTGACCAGCGGCGGCGCGGCCGCCGTGGCGGCGGGGTTCGAGGCCCTGGACCGCGCACTCGACCGAGAAGAGGCCGCGGGGGAGTAGCCGCCCGGAGTGGCCGCGGGGGAGTAGCCGCCCGGGGTTGGCCGCGGGGGAGTAGCCGCCCGGAGTGGCCGCGGGGGAGTAGCCGCCCGGAGTTGGCCGCGGGGGAGTAGCTGCCGGGCGGCCGGGGTTTCGCGCCGCGCTGGCCATTGACATTTATGTGAACCGCGTGGTTCACTTTTGCCAGGGACCGCGGGGAGACCGGAAGGCCGGCATCCCGGTCGCGGGCCGCACCAGGGAGGCCGGACATGAGGCAGATCGAGCTGTCCGCCGGGACCATCGAGTACACCGACACCGGCGGCGACGGCCCCGTGATCGTGCTGCTGCACGGGCTGGTCATGGATGCCTCGCTGTGGGACGGGGCAGTCGCGGGCCTGTCCGCCGACTACCGGTGCGTGGCCCCGACGCTGCCGCTCGGCGCGCACCGGCACGCCATGCAGGCCGACGCCGACCTGTCGCTGCCGGGGATCGCCCGGATGGTCGCTGAGTTCCTGGACCGCCTCCAGCTCGACGATGTCACCCTCGTCGGCAACGACACCGGCGGGGCTATCGTCCAGCTGCTCATGGGTGCCGGCACGCCTCGGGTGGGCCGGGTGGTGCTCGTCTCCTGCGACGCGTTCGACAACTTCCCGGCCGGGCTGACCGGCAAGACGCTCGTGCTCACCGGCAAGCTCCCTCCGCGGATGTTCGGGCTGTTCATGCAGCAGATGCGCCTGCGGGCACTGCGGCGGCTCCCGGTCGCGTTCGGGTGGCTGACCAAGCGCGGAGACGGCGCCACCCTGCGCTGGCTGCGGCCGGTCCTGACCCAGGCCGAGATCCGCCGCGATGCCGTTCGCGCCCTGCGCGCCATCGCCGCCGACACCCGGCTGCTGCTGGCGGCGGCCGAGGGCCTGCCCGCCTTTACCGCCCCCGCCCTCGTGGTCTGGGCCAGCGAGGATCGCGTCATGCCGCCCGCGCACGGCCAGCGCCTGGCCGACCTCCTCCCGCGCGGGCAGCTGGCCGAGATAGCAGACAGCTACACGCTGATCCCTCTGGACCAGCCAGCCCGGCTCGCCGAGGTCATCCTCGAGTTCTCCCGCGCCGCTGACGCCGGCGCTCGGCGGCCAGCCCGGCTGGCGGCCGGGGCGGCTGGCTGCCGAGGCGTAACGTCATGAGTGGGCCGGAGCTGTCGCTGGGAGAGCAGCGGAGGCCCAGCGATGTCGTTGCCGAGCACGCCCCGGGCCGCGTCGGCGGGGCTGATGTGACTGACGGGGCTGCTGTGACGAAATAGCGGACTGGTGACCTTGTCATGCCGCGGCGCCCGCCCCTTCGAACGACATCGGCGTGCGGCTGCTGCTCCTGTATCAGCAGTGAACGCACGGTCATGACGTTGTGGCACGTGCAGATCCTGGCACCGGGCCGTGCTGGCTGGGCTGATGTGACTGACGGGGCGCTAGCTGGCTAGCTCCTGCTCCAGCCAGGTGGGGCCGCGGGTACGGGGAGCAAGCCGGACGCTGCCGAGGGTGGCGGTCATCCGTTCCGCCGCGGCCTCGGCTGCGGTGACGGCGTCGGACCCGGCGTCTTCCAGGAACCGGCAGACGATCTGCCCGTCGCGATCCTGGGCCCAGCCGCCGACGATCCTGCCGTCCCACCACAAGGTCGGGCCGACGTTGCCGGCCCGGTCGAACAGCCGGGGGGCGTGCTCGCCGAGGAACCACTGTCGCTGCTGCCAGCCCATCGGAGTGGAATCCAGCGCGGGCAGCAGCGCCGCCCACGGCTCCGCCGCCGTCACCGGCTCCCGGTCGTCGGCCAGGACGATGCCGGGGACGCCGTCCAGGTCCACCTCGGCCGGCTGGAGTCCGGCCAGGACCCGCCGCAGCTGAGTCCTGGTCCACCCGGCCCACCACCGCAGGTCCTCCGCGGGCGCCGGCCCGTACGCATGCAGCCAGCGGCGCGCCAGCTCGACTTCGGCCGCCTCAGTTGCCCAGTCATCCAGTCCCCGCGGGCACCAGAGGGCCAGCGGCGCCCACCGGTACTGATGCGAGGTCCACGAGCCACGCGGGCGGCCGCGCACGACCTGGCCCTGCGCGGCGAGCAGGAACAGCACCCGGCTGGAGACG
>Ga0080026_10000373_pt1 | contig 11148 bp, 7 predicted proteins | sample OrgsoiDNA2013045_FD_70941 | JGI IMG/M metagenome (GOLD analysis project Ga0080026, IMG submission 70941) | Permafrost soil microbial communities from the Arctic, to analyse light accelerated degradation of dissolved organic matter (DOM) -... | ecosystem: Environmental > Terrestrial > Soil >... | reverse complement strand
CTTGAACTATTCCGCCAGCGCGATTCCTCTCCTCGTCTTTCCGGAACCTTGGCTAAAACCAATACTTGCGTAATGGCTTAGTTTCGGGCATTTCATTGCTTGTTTCTGTTTGCAGACGTAACGTTAGAGGACGCCCCTGGGGCTGATTCCGCGGTCGTGGACCGGGTCCCGGCCGGATCAGGTTCGCGACGGAGGCGGTACTAAGGGTCGATTCAAATGTGGATCCGGCGGATTTAACCGACGTCGGGGGGCGGGGCCGTAGCGCAGCAGCACGGCCAGTGAAACCGCAGCCCGATGCCGCCGATGTCCCTGACGGGCGGCAGGGCGTCCTGCGGCTGACCTCGATGAGGAGTGCGGCGCGGTGAGCGAGAAGGCGGAAGCGGTGACCTCGCGGGAGAGCAGGGCCGGCCTTCCGCCGAGTCCCGCCGCGAGCGGGACGGCGCGCCGGCGCCGGCCGACCGGTGCGCCCCCGCCGCTGCCGCACCCGGTCTCGGTCAGCACCACCGCATGGATTGTCCTGGTGGTTGTCGTCCTGGCCGCTGCGATGGTGGTCTCGGTGCACGCGCGATCGCTCCGGCTCGATGATCAGGTCAACGCGGCGGTGCTCCGGCTTTTCGCGCGGGCCCGGACGCCGTGGCTGACCGACGTCGCCCACGGGATCTTGGCGGCCGGCTCCGGCCGGGGAGTCCAGGTAGCCGGGCTGCTGGCGTTCGTGCTGACGATGGCATTCCGGCGCTGGCGGCACCTGCTGGTGTTCGCGTGCAGCCTGAGCTTCTTCGAGCTGGCCGGGTTCTGGATCGGCTACCTGCTGACGCGGCCGCGCCCCTACGGCGTGCCGGTCATCGGCGTCTGGGCCGGGTACTCGGCGCCGTCGGCGTCGGCGGGGTACCTCACGCTCCTGCTGACGGGCATCGCCTACTGCCTGGTCGTGCCGGGTCGGCCCCGCTCTTATGCGAAGGCGGCCATAGCGGTCATCGTGACCGTGTTCTGCCTGGCCTGCCTGTACCTGGCTGTCGATCACGTGGACGACATCCTCCTGGGGGTCGCGCTCGGCGTCGCGATCCCGGTCAGCGCGTTCCGGTTCTTCACGCCGAATGAGCTGTTCCCGGTCGCCTACCGGCGCGGGAACACCGCGCACGTGGATGTGACCGGCGCGCGGGGCGAGGCGATCCGGCTGGGCGTGCGCGACCAGCTCGGGCTCACCGTGACCGGCATCACGCCGGTCGGGCTGGAGTCCTCCGCCGGGTCCACGCCGCTGCGGCTGCGGGTCGAGGGCAGCTCGCAGGAGTACCTGTTCGCCAAGCTGTACACCAAGGGCCACGTCCGCGCCGACCGCTGGTACAAGATGTGGCGGACGATCCTGTACGGTTCGCTGGAAGACGAGCACCCGTTCCAGACCGTGCGGCGGCTGGCCGAATACGAGGACTACGCCCTGCGCCTGCTGCAGGACATCGGGGTCGCGGTAGCCAGGCCTTACGGCATCGTGGAGATCACTCCGGAGCGGGAGTACCTGCTGGTCACCGAGTACTTCGACGGCGCCGTGGAAATCGGCGGCGCCGACATCGACGACCAGGTGATCGACCAGGGCCTGCTGCTGATCCGCACGCTGTGGGATGCGGGGATCGCCCACCGCGACATCAAGCCGGGCAACCTGATGGTCCGCGCCGGGCAGCTGCTATTGATCGACGTGGCCTTCGCCCAGGTCCGCCCGTCGCCCTGGCGGCAGGCGGTCGACCTGGGCAACATGATGCTGGTCCTCGCGGTCCGCACCGACCCCGGCCGGGTATACCAGCGCGCGCTGCGCCATTTCACCGAGGCCGAGCTGGCCGAGGCCTTCGCCGCCACCCGCGGGGTGGCCAGCCCGACGCAGCTGCGCGCCTTCATGAAACGCGATCCCCGCGACCTGCTCGCCGAGTTCCGGACGCTGGCCCCGCAGCGGCGGCCGATCGTGCTGCAGCGCTGGAGTGCCCGGCGGGTGAGCGTGGCCGTGGTGATGCTCATCATCTTCGTCGTGCCCACCATCATCAGCCTCACCGTGCTCCTCCCGGCCGGCAACCCAGGTGGGCGGCCGCCCGACTGCGGCACGGGCCACACGATGATCCTGGCGGCCCAGGCGGTTCCCTCGGCGGCCTTCCTGCCCTGCATCGCCCGACTCCCGTCGGGCTGGACGGCTGGCGCTGTCGGCACCGATGCCGAGATCGCCAGCGGGAAGGCCAGCTTCTGGCTGGACTCCGCGCAAGTCGGGGGTCCGGCGGTGACGATCACCCTGACGGCGACCTGCGACACCTCAGGCGCCCGGCAGATCCGATCCGGCCAGCCCGGCATGCGCCGGTTCGAGCGCCCGCCGAGCCGGGTCTCGCGATCCTCCGGCGTTCGCTACTCCACCTTCCCCGGCGGCTGCGCCACCTACCGATACGCGCCGGGCGTGTCCCCGGTCCTGGCCGGCGCTGCTGACAGCGCGCTGGCGTTCACACCCCGCTCAGCGCTGGTCGGCTATGTCCGGCGCACCGAGGGCCTGGCCCTGTGCGGGCGAGGTGCCGCATGCTCCGGATGACCCGGCCGGCCACAGCCCAGCGTGAGGAGGACGCGCTTCTTGCCAGTCCCCGGCGGACCGCCCTGCTGACCGCCGGGGTGGTGGCGCTCACGGCCGTGGTGTTCGCCCTGGTCGCCGGACACGGCCCGCTGGCCCGCATCCAGCGGCTGGATGATGCGTGGCTGCGGCTGATGATCTCCGGCCGGGCGCCGGCGCTCACCGCGATCGCCAGGGTCTTCAACGTCCTTGGGCTTGTGTACGTCACGCTGCCCGTGCGAATCGCCCTGGCCGGCTTTCTCGCCCTGCGGCGCCGGTGGTGGCATCTGGCCGCCTTCACCGCGGCGATGGTGCTGTCGGAGGTCCTGATCGGCCCGGTCAAAGGGATCTACGACCGGGCCAGGCCGCCCGGGTCGCTGGTCGCGACGAGCGGGGCGTCGTTCCCGTCCGGACACGCCGTCGCCGCGTCGGTCACCGTTGTGGCGGCGGTCATCGCGCTGGTGCCCGCGGGGCGGCGGGCCTGGTGGGGCGCGGCCGCGGTGGCGTTCTCGATCCTGATGGGTCTCTCCCGCGCCTACCTGGGTGCGCACTGGCTCTCCGACGCCGCGGCCGGGATCCTCCTCGGCACGTCCTGCGCTCTGGTGACCGCGCTGGTGGCCGACCAGTTTCAGCGACGGCGGCGCGGCGGGCTGCAGCGGCCTGCCGGGACGCAGCGCCCGGCTGGCGCCATCCCGCCGGACCGCGCGGAGGGCAGACGGTGACCGGCATGAATCCGGACGTCGCCGAGCACGCGGTGCGGTTCCTGCCGGCCTCTCGGTACCGTCATCCGGGCGATGTCATCCGTCTGATCGTCAGCGGGCTGGTGCTGGCCGGGACGCTCGCCGCCGTCGGGGCGGCTCACCGCCGGCTGCTCGGTCCCGGCACGTCCGCCGTGACCTGGCTGCGATCTGATCCTGCCGGGCGGCTGCTGACCGGCCTGGTGCAGGTGGCCTTCGTCGCGGCGGCCGCCGGAATCGCCGCTGCCGCCCTGCGCCACCGCCCGTTCCGCCTGCTGGCCGGCCTGCTGGGTGGCCTTCGGCGTGCCCGACCGGCGGGGGGCCCGGCGGGATCGCGGCCGTCAGCGACTATCTCGACGCGCTTGCGGACGGTGCCTCGGAGCCGCTGCGCGGGACACCGGCGGGGGGCCCCGTGGGGACGACAGGCTGGCTGCCGAGATGCACACGGCGGCCCGCGCCGTGATGGAGGAGCGGCTCATCCCCGCGCTGCTCGCCGACCTGGCGAGCGACTGACGCACGGCGGCGGCCGGGCACGGCCGCTGAAGTGAGCTTCACCTCACGCTGGTAATGATCCGGAATTGGCTTGTTATGAATTTCGCCAGGACAGCATAAATTATGTCTTTAGCTGGAAACTATAGCTGCGATCTGGGCGTTCTTTCTCAGTGCCGATCGGAATGCGCATGCGGCAGGGAAGCATCGGCAGCGGCGTACGTCATAGCTGACTGTGAGGAAGCATGGCGGCTGCCGTCGAGCGCGGCCGGAGGCCTGAATGCTAGAGCCGCAGAGCACGGCCCTGTTCGTCCTGCTGATCCTGGCCTTCGGCGCGCTGCTGTGGCGGATGCTGGCCACCCGCCGGACCGTCCTGCGCGTGGTTGTCGGCTGCCTGGCCTTCGTGCCCGCGATGCTGTTCGGGGTGGTGGCCGTGAACAGGTTTTACGGCTACTACGAGACCTGGGGCGGGGCGGTCGCGGACCTGACCAACCAGGGCGTCAGCGGGGTGCGCCAGGCGCCCCCCGGCAACCTGGAGTCCGGGTCGCAGCTCGGCGCGCTCGACCGAAGCACTGCCTATCTCAAGCTGGCGCGGCAGCAGGGATACACGCTGCGCGGGATGGTGACCGGCCGGCGCAGCCATATCACCAGAGTGGTGTATGTCTACCTGCCGCCGCAGTACTTCCAGCCGGCGTACCGGGGGTACCGGTTCCCCGTGATCGAGCTCATCCACGGCCAGCCTGGTGAGCCGCAGGACTGGATCAACGTGGTGGGCGTGACGGACGCCCTCGACCACCTGGTGGACGACCGGCTGGCCCGGCCCGTCGTGCTGGTCATGCCGGACGCCAACGGCGCCGAGAAGGTCTCGCTGCAGTGCCTCAACCAGGTCGGCGGCCCGCACGACCTGACCTACCTGGCCCTTGACCTGCCGGCGCAGATCGCACATATCCTGCGGGTGCAGCGGCCGGGCCCGGCGTGGGGCGTAGCCGGTTACTCCGAGGGCGGGTTCTGCGCCGCCAACTTGGCTCTGCGCTTCCGGTCCCGCTACGGGTTCGCGGGGGTGCTCAGCGGCTACTTCAGGCCGTTCGACAACCAGCTGGCTCACCCGATCCGGAGGGTCAGCCCGTTCGGCGGCAGCCGCAGGCTGCGGCAGGACAACACCCCGCTGGACGAGATCCAGATGCTGCCGGCGGGTGCGGCCCTCCCGCGGTTCTGGCTGGGCGCGGGGACGGGTGACACGCGGGACGTGGCCGGTGCCGAGCTCTTCTGGGCGGACCTGCGGCTCCGGGGCGCGGATGTGCCGCTGACGCTGACGCCGGGCGGCGGCCACGACATGGTGACATGGCGGGCGGAGGTCCCGCCGATGCTCACGTGGATGACCCAGGGCCTGGCCCGGGCCGCACATAAGGCAGCGATAGCACCCCCGAGCAGGCCGCACGTCCTGGCTATCGCCCGGCTAGCCCGTCCCGCTTGGTGATGCGCCTGGTGTCCGTCATACGGTAGGGCGATGACATCGGGGTGGGTACGAGGCGGGCTGTCGCGTTCTGTCCTGTGCGTCGCGCTCGCCGTCGCGGCCGTGACCGCCGCGATGGCGCCGCACGCGGACGCGGCGGCAGCGACGCGCGCCGCGCAACGGCATCACGTCGTCCGGCAGCTGATAACGGTGACGGCGGCATCCCGCTCGGCGACGTCTGCGAGCCTCGTCGCCTACCGGCGGGTGCGCGGGCGGTGGGTCAGGAGGTTCGGCCCCTGGACGGCGCGGGTCGGCTACAACGGCATTGCCGCGCCGGGCAAGAAGCGAGAGGGAGACGGGCGAACTCCCTCGGGGACGTACGGCTTCAGTTTCTTCTTCGGCATCCAGCCGCGGCCCCCGGTCGCGTTCCGCTACCGGCACGCGTACTCCTACGATGTCTGGGACGATGACCCGTCCAGCCCGCTCTACAACGAGTGGGTCAATGACAGGACCGCCAACCCCGGCACCGACCCGGAGCCGATGCACCAGGCGCCCGCGTACGAGTACGCAGCGGTGATCGCCTACAACACCGCCCGCGTTCCCGGCCGCGGCAGCGCGATATTCCTGCACGTCGGGACCGGCTCGGCCACCGCGGGCTGCGTCTCGCTGCCGCGCGCGAAGCTGATCAAGGTGCTGCGCTGGCTGCGTCCAGGCGACCACCCGCAGATCACGATCTCCGCCCGGTAGCCCGCAGATCACGATCTCCGCCCGGTAGCCCGCCGACTTGTCGAGCGCTGGATGCTGTGCGAGCCGGCGGTCACAGCTTGCGCAGGAACGCGTTGGCGATCGGCCCCGCGCTATCGGCTCCGGTGCCGCCGCCCTCGACCAGTACCGCGAAGGCCAGGTCCCCGCGATAGCCGATGAACCACCCGTGAGAAGTGGCGCCGCTTCCGTACTGGGCCGTCCCGGTCTTCCCGTAGGTTCCCGGCGGGAAGCCGACCTTGGCCGCGGTACCGCTGGTGACCACCGCCCGCATCATCGGGCGCAGCGTGTCCAGGATCGCCGGGCTGAGCGCATGCGGCTGGGCGTCCTGCCGCCGTGCAGGGCCGGTTACGAGCTGCGGCGGCCGCCAGGAGCCATTGTCGATGGCGGCGGCGACCGCTGCCTGGCTCAGCGGATCGACCAGGTCGGTTCCCTGGCCGAACGCGTCGGCCGCCAGATCGACGCTCTGGTGCGGGGTAGTGAAGCGGCCGAGCGCGCCGGGGATGCCCAGGGCAGGCTCGGCGTTGAAGCCGAACATCCTGGCCATGGACGCGAGCGCGGGCCCGCTCAGTCGCTGCGAGGCAAGCATGGCAAAGGTGGAGTTGCACGACACGGCGAACGCTGTCTGCAGGTTAGTCGTGCCGAGATGCTCGTTGTTGTCGTTATGGAATGTCCGGCCATCCACGGTTATCTGGCTCGGGCACTGCACCGTGCTGGACGGGCGCATCCCGGTGCTCGCCAGGGCCGAGGCGGTCACGACCTTGAAGGTCGAGCCGGGCGCGAACTCTCCCTCCAGCGCGCGGTCGAACCCGCCAGGGCGCTCGACCACGGCGAGCACCCTGCCGGTCGATGGCTGCAGGACCACCATGTCGACCGGCTTGGTCGTGGCCGCGGACTTGACGGCAGCCGAGGCGGCCAGCTGGTCGCGCATCTCGATGCCAGTCCTGACCGGCGTTCCCGACACGGCAGCGAAACGAACAGCTGTCGCGTCCATGTGACTTCCCGGGCCCTCGATGCGGATGGTCAGCGAGGGCCGGCCAGCCAGCTGGTCCTGGTACGACTGCTCGATGCCGCCCTGGCCGATCAAGGCGCCCTTCTGGTACGGGGCACCGAGCTTCCTGGCCTGGGCGGCGGTGGCCGCTACCAGGTCGCCGGTCAGCAGCGAGATGGAGCCGGATTCCGCGATCACCTGGGGCGAGCTCAGGACGCTCCCGTCGGCCGCGAGCACCGGCGCCCGGGCCGGCCACGCCGCGTCCAGCACGAATCGCTCGCCCGTCCGGAGCCCGGGGTAGATGGCGGCCGGGCTCCAGTTCACCCACCAGCGGCGATCCCGCAGGACCAGCCGCAGCTGCCCCTGATAGGTCCAGACGTGGCCGCTGGCCAGGCTGGCCGTGGCGGTGAACCGGGCCTGCGCCGAGCCGCCGGTCACGGTCACCCGGCCGGGCACCAGGTGGATGCGGCGCATCCCGAGTTCCGCCGCCGCGCGGCTCAGCGGGCCGGCCAGCCCGGAGCGCGGCACGTTCACGCTGATCTTGTCCATGGCGGGGAAGCTGTCCCGCTGCCAGTCGAGCAGGTAGCCGGCCGCCGTCTGCTGCGGGCTGCCCTTGGTCCGCAGCAGCAGGTAGCCGCCCGCTGCGCTGGCCAGTGCGAGCACCAGCACGACCACGGCCAGCATGGCTGTGATGGACCGTCGCCTCCGCGGGCGCACGCCGCCATGGCTCATGGACCAGACCTTCCCTGCTTAGCTCATTCCGTCGGCCCCCCCGAGGACAGCCGGGCCAGGCCGGCGACGCCGCATCCGGTGCACTGCGGATCCAACTGGCAAGCTGATGTCTCATTGTGCCGGACGGCGGGCAGCCCGTGCATGCCGTTGAGAGACAGGCCTTGTGCGCCAAGCTCGTGCGCCATCGCCGCCCGGAGGGCAACATTGGACCTCGGGTTGAGCTTCGCTGGGCGTCCGCTGGGGGAAGGATGACTATCGTGCAGACTGCCTCCGCCTGTCCCTGCGTTCGTCGTCGCGTTCGAACGCGGGTCTCGTGGTAGGGGACTTCGCGGCGCGCGCGGCTGCTCCGGCCGATGCGGTGTCGGCCGATGCGGTGTCGGCCGAGCCGGGGGAAGGCGGCGCCAGCCGCCTGCAGCGCCTGCTCGGGGTGCCGGAGCTGGCCTGGCTGGTCGAGCGGATCCGCGGCCGGCTAGAGCGGGCCGAGCCTGTCGACGGGACCGTCACCCTGGTGGGAGCCACCAACGAGCAGCGCCGGGCGGCGGCCAGGCTCCTTGGCCGCGGCGTCGGCCGCGGCACGTCGCTGAGCATCCCGCTGCCAGAGGTCGATGCCGCACTGCGGGATGCGGGCGCGGCGGCTGGCCTGCACGCGGCGGTGGAGGCACTGACCGGCCCGGTCAGGAATCTGGCCGCGGAGCGGGCCAACGAGGTCCTGCACTGGGAGGCCGCGCTGGCCACGGCCCGTTCCAGCCGCCTGGCCAGCCTCCCGTGGTACGCCGCCTGGGTGGACGAGATCGGCAAGGACGGCACGGTGATCCGGCTGATCCGGCAGCGGCAGGGCAGCCTGCTCGAGCAGGCACCCGCCATCCTGGAGCGCTTGCCGGGCGGGCTGGAGCCCGTCGGCATCCTGCGCGAGGAACTGGCCGAGACGGTCACCGGCGATGCCCACGCCCTGGACCCTGGCCCCCTGGCCAGCCTGGTACTGCGCGCGCTGGCCCGGCGGGAGGATGTCCGCGCCCCGGCCAGCGACGATACGGAACTGGCGCTGTGGACAGCCGCCGGAGTCGTTGCCGACGACCTGGCCAGTCAGGTGCTCGTGCTGAACGTCCGGGCGGGCGGCGAGCCGCTCGGACGCTGGCTGACCGAGGCCGCCGAGGCCGGGGAGCCCTACCGCGTGACCCTGCATCAGCTCACCGCCATGCCGGTGCTCCCGTGGGCGATCGACCTGTACGTCTGCGAGAGCCGCGCGGTGCTGCGCGCGGCGGCCGGCCGGCTGGGAGCCTCAAGCGCGCCGCTGGTCTGCACCGAGGGCGAGCCCTCGGTGGCCTGCCGGCGGCTGCTGCACGCCGCCGTCGCGACGGGCACGCGCGTCCACTGGCACAGCGGCTTCACCTGGCCGGGGCTGCGGGCGACCGCGGTGGCGATGCGCCGGCTGCGCGCCGAACCCTGGCTGATGGGGGAGGGCGACTACCGGGCTGGACTGGCAGCCGGCGGCTCCGGATCGCTCCGCGGCCCCGAGTCGCCGAGCCCGTGGGACACCAGGGTGGCCGAGCTCATGCGCCGCAGCGGCCGGGCCGTGAGCGAGGAGCAGTTGCTGCCCGAGCTACTGGCCGCCCTCAGCGCGTGAGCTCCGGGCGTCAGCGCGCCCGCGGGCTGACGGCCCCGCTCGTCAGCGGATCAGCCGTCAGCGGATCAGCCGTCAGCCGTCAGCGGACCAGCCGATCAGCGGATCAGCCGATCAGCCGATCAGCCGATCAGCGACTTCAGCAGCGCGCGCGTCCGCTCCTGATCGTCGCCGCGCGAGTACTCCACGCCGATGAAGTCGGTCACGCCAGCCTCGGCCAGGGCAGTGATCTGGGCCGTCACGGTGTCCTCGTCGCCGGCGATAGCGACGTCGCCGGGGCCCTCAGCGCCTTCCCGGTCCAGCATCGCCCGGTAGGACGGCAGCTGCCCGTAGATCGCGAGGACCTCTTGCGCCCGCGCCCGCGCGCCCGGTACGTCGTCAGTGACGCACACCGGCAGGAGGCAGACCACACGCGGGCCGGGCCGCCCGGCAGCCGCCGCGGCCTGCGTGATCGACGGAACGACGTAGTCCCTTACGGTGGCCGGCCCGGTCATCCACAGCACCGTGCCGTCGGTGCGCTCGCCGGCGATGCGCAGCATCTGCGGCCCGAGCGCGGCGAGCAGGACGGGTACCCGTTCGGGCCGGGGGCCGGGCTGCGGTACGGACAGCCCGATCGCGGCGCGCATGGTCTCCCCATGGAAGGATGCCGGCTGGCCATCGAGCAGCGGCAGCAGGATGGAGAGGTACTCGCGCATGTGGCGGGCCGGCCGGTCGAAGCTGTAGCCGTACATATCGTCGATGACGATCTTGTGGGACAGGCCGATGCCCAGCGTCAGCCGCCCGCCGACGGCGAGGGACGCGGTGAGTGCCTGCTGAGCCAGCACCGCAGGATGGCGCGGGTAGGTCGGCACGACTGCGGTGCCCAGCTCGATACCGGGAACCTGGCTTCCGGCGACAGCCAGCGCAGTGAGCGCGTCCAGGCCGAAGATGTTCGACATCCAGGCCGAGGTGAAGCCTTCGTCCGCCGCCCGCTGTAGCTGATCTCGCAGCTCGCTGAGCGCGTCCGGGCCGGTGGGCTCGGCCACGGAAGTCCCGATGCGCATGAGGTGTCTCCGTTCTGCTCCGTACCCGAACCTGCCGTGGCCGGTCCGCTCCGGCGTCCGATCATGCCCGCATGGCCTCAGGGTCCGCAAGGCACTGCCCAGGGCCAGCTGCCGCCGGCGCCGCAGATCGCCGGGCTGAGCTGCTGCATCCCTTGCTGCTGACGCCATACTCACGGCGACTGCACCCGCTGTATTCGAGAGTCGTGACGCTGGGGACAATAGGGACATGAGTTCCGGTCAGGCGAGTTCAGAACGCGGCACGGGAAAGAGCAGCGCGCCCAAGAGCGGCGAGGGCAAAAGCAGCGAGGGCAAGGTGCCTGGCCGGGATCCGGCACGGGTCGCCGGGCACGAGCGGACGGCAGTCTGGGAGCGGCCGCCGGCGCTGGAGCGCTCGCCGGCGCTCGACCGCTCGTCGGCCCCGCCCCCGGCCGACGCCCCGGTCGAGGGCCGGCCGCCGGCCGACGCCCTGGTCGAGGGCCGGCCGCCGGCCGACGCCCTGGTCGAGGGCCGGCCGCCGGCCTACGCCCTGGTCGAGGGCCGGCCGCCGGCCGACGCCCTGGTCGAGGGCCCGTCGCCGGCCGACGCCCTGGTCGAGGGCCCGCCCCCGGCCGACGCCCCGGTCGAGAGCTCGTCGCCGGCCGACGCCCCGGTCGAGGGCCCACCGTCGGCCGACGCCCCTGTCGCTGGCCCGCCGGCTGCGGGTCAGTCGGCCGCTGGCCAGTCGCCGGGTGCCGAGCCGGAGATGCCGCCC
>Ga0080026_10000371_pt1 | contig 11155 bp, 8 predicted proteins | sample OrgsoiDNA2013045_FD_70941 | JGI IMG/M metagenome (GOLD analysis project Ga0080026, IMG submission 70941) | Permafrost soil microbial communities from the Arctic, to analyse light accelerated degradation of dissolved organic matter (DOM) -... | ecosystem: Environmental > Terrestrial > Soil >... | reverse complement strand
GGCCGACGGCCCGAGCACCAGCCGGGTGACCGCGATGGTGGCGGCCAGGTCGTCCAGCTCGGCGTCCGGGGCGGCGCGCATCCGGGTGTCCGGCTTGGCCCGGAAGTTCTGCACGATCACTTCCTGCACGCCGCCGTACTCGCGGGCGACCTGGCGGATGGCGAAGATGGAGTCAGCGCGCTCCGCCAGCGTCTCGCCGATGCCGATCAGGATGCCGGTGGTGAAAGGGACGCTGCTGCGGCCGGCGTCTTCCAGGACCCGCAGCCGGACCTTCGGGTCCTTGTCCGGGCTGCCGAAATGCGGGCCGCCCTTCTCCGTGAACAGCCGCTGCGCCGTCGTCTCCAGCATCATCCCCATCGACGGGGCGACCGGCTTGAGCCGCTGGAAATCCTGCCAGCTCAGCACGCCCGGATTGAGGTGCGGCAGCAGCCCGGTCTCCTCCAGCACCCGGATGGCCATGGCCCGGACATACGAGAGCGTGTCGTCGTAACCGCGGGCGTCCAGCCATTCCCGGGCCTGGTGCCAGCGGTCCTCGGGGCGGTCGCCGAGGGTAAACAGCGCTTCCTTGCACCCGAGCGCGGCACCGTCCCGGGCGATCGCGATGATCTCGTCGGGTGACAGGTAGGGGCTGTCCAGCCGCCCGGGCACGGTCACGAACGTGCAGTAAGCGCAGCGGTCCCGGCACAGCCGGGTCACCGGGATGAACACCTTGCGGGAGTAGGTGATGATGCCGGGCCGGCCCGCCGCCGCCAGGCCCGCGTCGCGGACCCGGCCGGCATGACTGAGCAGGTCGCTCAGCGCCAGGCCGCGGGCCTGCAGCAGGATCGTCGCCTCGTCGCGGTCGAGCGTCTTGCCGTCCCTGGCCCGGGCCAGGACGCGGCGCATGGCATTGTCGGGGGCCGCCGGCTCGGCCGGGCTGACGGGGCGGGGGCCGGGATCGGGGGCGGCAGGGGTTGGCGCATCGACGCTCATCCCTCAAGCCTAGGTGGCGGCCCCCGCCGCCCTGCGCGCCGCCCGCGCGGCTTCAGATCGACCGGTAGTCGCGGACGGCCATCCGGTGGCCGCGGCGGGGCGGCCGGATGCCGCTGAGCTCGACGAGCCGGGCCGCCCGGTGCCGGTGACCGGGGTAGGGCGCCAGGAGCTCCAGCATCCCGGCGTCATCGACGACGCGGCCGGCCAGGGCCCAGCCCACGGCGCCGGGCAGGTTGTAGTCGCCCACGCTCACCGCATCCGCGTCGCCGCAGGCCCGCTGGCGCACCTCGGCCGACGTCCACGGGCCGATGCCGGGCAGCGATCGCAGCCGGCGGTCGGCCTCGGCCGCGGGCAGCGTCAGGATCTGCTCCAGCCGCCCGGCGACCCGCGCGGCGCCGGCGATCGTCGCCGCGCGCACGCCCTCCACCCCGGCCCGGTGCCATTCCCAGGATGGGATAGCCGCCCAGGTGGCCGCAGGCGGGCAGACGACCAGGCCCGCCGGGGCCGGACCAGGCGCCGGCGGGCCGAACCGGCGCAGCAGGAGCCGCCAGGCGCGGAACGCCTCCAGCCCCACCACCTTCTGCTCCAGGACGGCCGGCACCAGCGCCTCGAGGACCCGGCCCGACCGGCCGATCCGGGCTCCCGGATGCCGCGCCACCATGCTGCGCAGCAGCGGGTGCGCGGGCACGAAGCCCGCCGGCTCGTCGCTGCCGCCCAGCAGATCCGGCAGCGCCGCCAGCAGCCAGTCCGCGCCCGGGCCCCAGGCGCGGGCGCTCACCCGGGTCGCCCGGCGAGCGGCGGCGCTCGGGGGGCCGGGATCGCTGAGGGGCCGGGGAACGCCCGCCGGGCCGGGCTCCGCCGGGCGCCCGGTGACCCGGAGCGTGGCCGGGCCGGCCGGAGTCAGCGAGGTGCGCCAGATCGCGCCCCCGGCATCGATGCGGAAAGCCGGATCACCCCCGCCCCGGCGGTGCACGCCCAGGACCAGCCTGATGTCCAGCGGGAACGGCGCCAGCCAGTCCCGGCGGAGTCCGTCCGCCGGGATCACCGCCGTCACCGTCATGGCGTCATGCCGCTCGCCGCCCCGGTCAGGCGTCGGTCGAGAAGCGGACCGCCGTCGGGCTGAGCTCTACCCCCGGCCAGACCCGCGCTCCGCCCCGGAGCTCATTGCCGGCCGCGATGTGCGCGGCATCGCCGATGACGGCGCCGTCCAGCACCACCCCCGTGCCGATCCGCGCGCCCCTGCCGACGATACTGGCGCTGATCAGGGCGTCCGCCGCGATCTGCGCGCCGTCCATGACGATCGCGCCGTCGACCCGGGCGCCGGCCTCGATCACGGAGCCCGCGCCGATCACGCTGCCGCCGGTGATCGCGGCGCCGGGTGCCACCCGGGCGCCGGGGAGCAGCAAGGCCGGGCCGTACGGCCCCGGCAGCGCCGATGACGGCAGGACGCCGAGCACCAGGTCCCGGGAGCCCTGCACGAACGCCTCGGGCGTACCGACGTCGAGCCAGTACGAGGTGTCGATGTACCCCATGACGACCTCACCCGCGGCGATCAGCTCCGGGAAGGTCCGGCGCTCGACCGAGACCCGGATGCCGGCCGGGATCTGGTCGATGAACCGGCGGCGGAACACATAGCAGCCGGCGTTGATCCGGTTGGTCACCGGATGCGGAGTCTTCTCCAGGAACCCGGTGACCCGCCCGTCGGGATCGGCGGGCACGCAGCCGAACCGCGCCGGATCGGCCACCTCGACCAGGTGCAGGGTGACCGCGGCCTCGGCCTTCTCGTGCATGTCCAGCTGGGCCGACAGGTCATGGCCCGACAGCAGGTCGCCGTTGAGCACCACCACCGGGTCATCCGGGCCGCCGCGCAGCCGGGACGACGCGTTGCGGATCGCGCCGCCGGTGTCGAGCGGGACCTCCTCCTCGACATAGTCAAGCTCGAGGCCGAACCGCGAGCCGTCCCCGAACTCGCGGGCGACCAGCTCAGCCCGGAAGCAGGTGGCCAGGATCACCCGGGTGATGCCGCAGGCGGCCGCCCGGGCTAGCTGGTGGGCCAGGAACGGGACGCCGGCACACGGCACGAGCTGCTTGGGCCGGTCCACGGTCAGCGGCCGGAGCCGCGTGCCCTGACCGCCTACCAGCAGGATCGCCTCCAGCGGCTGCCGCTGGCTGAACGCCAGGCTGGGTCCGGAGCTGGGTACGGGAAAGGGCTGCTCGGGCTGGCTCGCCCTCGCCGGATCGCTTTGCATGCGGTGAGGCTACTCGCGTCCCTGCGCGACCGCACGCTCGTAGCTGACCATGTGGGCTTCCGCCGAGGCCGCCCAGGTGAACTCGCGGGCCCGGTCGTACCCGGCCTGGCCGAGGGCGGCGCGGCGCTCGCCGTCTTCCAGCAGCGACCGCAGCGCGGTCCCGATGGCGCCAACCTCCGGCTCGGTGTAGGCCACCGCGTCCCCGCCCACCTCGGGCAGCGACGTGCGATGCGTGGTCAGCACCGGAGCCCCGCAGGCCATCGCCTCCAGCACCGGCAGGCCGAACCCCTCGCCGATGCTGGGGAACGCCACCACCAGGGCGCCGCCGAAATAGCCGGGCAGGTCGGTGAAGTGCAGGTAGCCCGGACGCACCAGGCGCAGGTGCGCGGGCACGGCGGCGACAGCCTCGTCGACCTCGTCGCTCCAGCCGCTGCCGCCCGCCAGAACCAGGGCCGGCGGCTCGCTCAGGTCGTTGACCGCCGCGGCCCACCCGGCGATCAGCGCGGGCACGTTCTTGCGCGGCTCCAGCGTCCCGAGGTAGGCCACGTAGGACTGCCCGTGCAGGCCGAGCCGGCTGCCGACCGACAGCAGCTTCTGGGAGTCCGGGCGGCGGAACAGGTCGTGGTCCACGCCGTGGTAGGCCACGTCGATGCTGGTCGGATCGGTGCCGACGACCCGCACGAGCTCGTCCCGGGTGGCCTTGGACGGCACGATCAGGCGGGTGGCCCGGCGCCCCGACGTGCGGATGGCCGTCTTGTAGAACGTCGCGGTCAGCGGGCTGTGCGCGTCCGGCTCCGTAAAGAACGTCAGGTCGTGCACGGTGACGACCGTCGGCACGCCCGGCCGCAGCGGCATCGAGTAGTGCGGCGAGTGAATGACGTCCGCGTTCACCTGCTGCGCGACCAGCGGCAGGCCGCTCTGCTCCCAGGCCAGCCGGGCGGGCCGGTGCGCGATGGCCGGCGGGGCGGCCACGATCTGGGCCCCGGGCACGAGCCGTCCGTACCGTTCCTCGTCAGCTCGCTGGCAGGCGACGGCCAGGTCGGCCCCCGCCGCTCCGAGGGCGCTTACCAGGCCGTCCACGTACCGGCCGTGCGCACCGCGGTCCGCGGGGACCGCAGTCGCGTCAAGGAGAACACGAGGCGCCACGACCAGTCCGGCTCCTTCCGCGTCAGTCCTTCTCACACCACGGGCCTTCTCACACCACGGGCCTTCTCAGACCACAGTCCTTCTTAAACCACGGGCCTTCTCAGACCACAGGACTGCCGCGATATGGGGTCCAGGCAGGGGGATGTCTCCTCCCGTCAGATCCGAGCGTACGCCCTTGGCGACGTCCCCGCGCCCGCCCAGCCAGGCCAGCCAGGCTTGGAAACCTGGCCGTAACAGGGCGTCCGCCGTCTGGCCCTGCAGCGGCCGCCTGGCGGCTTCCCAGCGGCGCCGTTACCAGATCCAGTCCTTGATTCGGGCGCTGGCGCGGCCGCTTACTCAGGGCGAGCGGGCCGGCGAGGCGCTGGGTGACGGCGAGCCCGACGGCCCGGCGGACGGCGCCACGCCGCTGATCCCGGCGGCCGGGACGCCGGCCAGCTTCTGCGCCTGGCTGAGCACCGCGTTCATCCTGGCCAGGTCGGCGCCGAAGGTGGCGAAGTCGAGATTGCGCAGCGCTGCCTTCGCGCGGTTGTAGTACAGCTGCGCCAGCTGCAGGTCCTGCTGCAGGGTGCCCTGCTGGCCGGCCGGCGACTGGCCGGAACTGGCCCCTAGCGCCTGGGCCAGCGCGCCCGGCAGCGTCGCGGAGTAGCCGACCCGGCCGTCGTAGTAGGCGAACACGCGCTCCAGCGCCGGATAGGAGCCCGCGCTGCCGCTCGCGTCCGCGGCGACGTAGACGGGCTGGGTATACAGCAGGCTGCCGCCCAGCGGCAGCGTGATCATGTTGCCCAGGGTCACCTTCGAGCCGCCCCGGCGCAGCTGGGTGAGCTCGATGGACGCGGTCGGGTCCGACTGGAAGTTATTGCTGACCTGCTGGGGGCCTGCCGTGGTGCTGCCTTGCGGCAGCTGCAGGATCTCGATCTTCCCGTAGCCAGCGCTGGACGGGCTGCTGTTCACCGTCATGAACGCCGCCATATTGGTCCGGTATCGCTGAGTAAACGATGTGACCACGGAAAACTCGGGGACTGACTGACCCGGCATGGTCATGGTCAGGTAGTAGGGCGGCTGGCTCAGCCGCTGCTGCGACCCGGTCGCCGGGTCGACGGGCACCGACCAGAAGTCCTGGCCGGCGTAGAAGGCCGGCGCGCTCGTCTCGTGAAACTGGCTGAGGATCTGGCGCTGCAGCGCGAACAGCGCTCCCGGGTACCGCAGGTGCGCCATGATCGCCGGCGGGATCTGGCCCTTCGGCTGGATCAGGCCGGGGAACGCCTTCTCCCAGGAACGCAGGATCGGGTCCGCGGCGTCCCACCGGTAGAGAGTGACCTGCCCGGTGTAGGCGTTGACCAGCGCCTTCACCGAGTTGCGGATGTAGTTCACCTCACCGCCCGGGCCGGCCACCGCGCCGCCGGGCGCGTAGGTGTCCGCGGTGGACTGCTGCAGCCCGAGCCGGGCGGCGTAGGGGTAGTCAGCGGAGGTCGTATAGCCGTCCACCACCCAGTAGAGCTTCCGGTCCGCGACGATCGGGTAGGAGTCCCCGTCCAGGGTCAGGAAGGGCGCCACCTTGGCCACCCGTACCAGCGGGTCGCGCACGTACATGATCCGTGACCGGCTGTTGATGGCCCCCGACAGGGCGATGTTGAGCTGGCGGAACTTGACCGCGTACAGCAGCCGGCTGAGGACCGAGCCGACCGGCACCCCGCCGGTGCCGTGGTAGGTGTTGTCCTGCTGGCCGCCGCGGCTGGCGTTCGGGTAGTCGAGCTCGTGCTGGCCCCGGCCGCCGGCGATGACGTAGCCCGTCTCCTGCTCGCCGAAGTAGACCCGCGGCTGGAATTCCCCCAGTGCCCCGCTGGGCGGCTCGGGGATGGCGCTGTCGGTGAACGACGGGTTGCCGTCTGGCTGCACCGAGCCCGCGGTGGCCGCGACGACCCCGTAGCCGTGGGTGTAGACGAGGTGGGTGTTGTACCAGTTGTCCTGGCCGGGCGGCGGGCCGCTCATCGAGCGGACGCCGACGACCATGTCGACCGGGACCGTGCTGCCTGGCTGCGGGTACCGGTCGAGGTCGAGCACCGGGGCGAACTGGTAGTAGCTCTTCACCTGGTGCAGCTGCTGGAACGTCGGTGACACCACGCCGGGATCGGTCAGCCGCAGGTCCGGCAGCGCGCCTGCCTCCCTGGCGAGCTGCGCGGGCGGCTGCACCGAGAGCCCCGGATACTGGACCACCTTGGTGTCGCTGACCTTGTAGGCCGCGCGGGTGCCGGCGATCTCCTTGGCCAGGAAGGGGCTTTCCTTGGTCAGCTCATTCGGCTTGACCACGAACTGCTGGATGATCGCCGGGTACACCCCGCCGAGCAGGATGGCCGACAGCACCAGCAGGCCGAAGCCGGCCGCCGGCAGCAGCGAGCCGCGCCGGGCCGCGCCGATGAGGAACAGGGCGGCGCAGATCAGCGCGATCACGGCCAGCACCGTCTTGGCCGGCAAGATGGCGTTGACGTCGGTGTAGGAGGCGCCGGTCTGCACGACCCCGCGCTGGGAGAAGTCGATGCCGTACCGGTCCACCCAGTACGCCACCGCCTTCAGCAGGACGAAGGTGCCCGCCAGCACGAACAGCTGCGCGCGGGCGGCGGCGGTGGCTCGCTGGCCGCGCAGCTGCGGCCGGAGGCCGCCGTACAGGTAGTGCACCGCGACGGCCGCCAGCACCGCCAGCAGCACGGCCGCGAACAGGTAGGACAGCACCAGCCGCAGGAACGGGTAGTCGAACACGAAGAAGGAGATGTCCAGGTGAAACTGGGGATCGGTCTGCCCGAACGAGGTCCGGTTGGCGAATAGCAGCCAGGTCCGCCAGCTGCCGGCCGCGCCGAGCCCCGAGATCAGGCCGATGAAGCCCAGCACCGCTGCCAGCACGAGCCGCCGGTGCGGGTCGATCACCTGGCGATAGGCCTCCATCGCCTGCGATCGCGTCCCCTCCCCGGCCGGGCTGGCCGGCCGCATCCGGTAGGCCAGCCAGACGTTGGCGCCGACGACCGCCATCATGAACACCGCGGCGGCTGCGAACAGCGCCCACTTTGTCCCGTAAGTCACGTCGAAGGTCTGGCTATGTCCCACCGAGCGGAACCACAGCAGGTCGGTCCACACCCCGGCGATGATGCAGACGGCGACGATCAGCGCCACCAGCGTTATCACGCCCGGGATGAGATGCCGTGGCCAGCGGGCAAGCGCAGTCGGCCGGCGAGCCGGCCGCGGCTGGCCGGTAGCACGGAAGGCCACGCTCTCCCCCTCTGCTGACCTCGCGCCCGCGCCAGCCCGCGACCGCGCTACGGCGTTCCTGCCCGCGCCCGGGGCGCGCGAGCCGGCTTCCAGTGGGCAACTTACCGGTAAGGCACGCAGTTCCCGTGCGCATCCCGCACGCATCGTGGAGCGCGCCACGCTGGCGGCGACTCCCGGGACGCGATGGCGGCGATGTTCAGCGTGATGCGGCCGGCCCGGCAGCTAGCAGGCCGGCACCGCCTTGCCCTGCTTGATCGCCGTGAGGTCGGTCACCGCCTGGTTCAGGGTGCTCACCTTGACCAGCCGCAGCCCGGCCGGGACCGCACCCGCTGTGTCCGCGCAGTTCGCCGCCGGGGTCAGGAAGACGGTAGCGCCCGCCGCACGGGCCCCGGCCATCTTCTGCTGGATCCCGCCGATCGGGCCGACCTTGCCGTCGATCGTGATCTCCCCCGTCCCGGCGATGAAATTGCCTCCGGTCAGGTTGTCCGGGGTGAGCTTGTCGATGATGCCGAGGGCGAACATCATGCCGGCGCTCGGGCCGCCGATGTTCCCGATCCTGATCTTGACGTTGAACGGGAAGACAAAGCTCTCGCTGACGGCCACGCCGACGACGGCCTGGCTGCCGACACGGGCCGTGCGCAGCCGGACCGACCGGCTCACGCCGTTCCTGCTGATGGTCAGGGTGACCGGGGCTCCGGGTGCGCGCGCCCGGATCATCGTGGCGGCATCGTGCCGGCAGGTCACCGGAGTGCCGTCCACCGCCGTGATGACATCGCCCTTGCGCAGCACGCCCGCGGCAGGCTTGCCCTTCTCGATGCTCTGGACGGTATCGACGGTCTTGAAGCTGATGTTCAGCTGGCACAGCGCCGCCGCCGTGGCGGTCTGCTGGGAGTTGACCATCTGCTCGGTGTCCTGCTGCAGCACCTGCTGCTGCGTCTGGCCGGGGGTGAAGATCTCCTGCTGGGGCACGACCGCGTCCACGGGCGTCAGCCAGGAGCGCAGCGCGGCGAAGACGTTGAAGCCGCTGCCCGGGCCGCCGATGTAGGAGACCGTCACCATGTTGAGGTGACCGGCGGTCTGATAGGTGGGATGGCCACTGATCTGGATGAGCGGGCGGCCGGACAGCTTGCCGAGGGTGTTCAGGGTCGGCCCGGGGGTGAGCGCGACGTATGGGACGGGCAGGATGGCGGCCACGGCCAGCGCGATGATGACCCCCGCGCCGGCGATGGCCAGCGTCATGCCCCGACGGGTGAGGCGCGCGGGGCGTGGCCAGATGGCGCGGGCCGTCCGGCCGGGCCCGGATCTAGGCACTATTCACCCACTCGCTCTCCCCGTCGGGAAAGCTCTGATTTTTCCAGACCGGCACGGTGGCCTTGAGGTCCTCGATCAGCGCCCGGCAGGCCTCGAACGCCTCGTCCCGGTGATCGGCGGCGGCGGCCACGACGACGGCCAGGTCGCCGACCTCCAGATCGCCGACCCGGTGCACGGCGGCCAGCGCGCGCACGCTGAAGCGCCCGGCCACCTTCTGCGCCACCTCGCGCAGCTGGCTCGCCCCCGACGGGTGGGCGCTGTAGGACAGGGCGGAGACGGCCCGGCCGTGATCGTGGTCGCGCACCGTCCCCACGAACAGGGCAATCGCCCCCGCGGCCGGATCGGCGACGGCCGCGCGCACCTCGTCCACCGACAGCGGGTCGGTGCGGAACTCGGCCATCCGGATGACAGTCACGGAGCCAAGTTACAACCATCGGGCGTGCTGCCGGCACGCCCGCCGGCCTGCCTCCGCGCCGCGCCGGACCACCGCTCCGGCGCCCCGGGAGCTGCGCCTCAGGAGCTGCGGCGGCGGCGCCGGGCGTGCCGGACGATGGCGGCGGTCCCGATGACCGCCACCGTCGCGCCGGCGGCCGTGATCGTCGCGTCCTTCCGGTCCAGGCGGCGCCCGGCCACGGCGTGGTGGCCGGCTCGCTGATCCAGCAGCACCTGTACCGCGGCTGCGTTGTCATAGCTGGGCCGCCAGCCGGCGGCCCGCAGAGCCTGGCAGTCGACCACCCACGGGTAAACGACGAAATGCAGGTCATTAACGGGCGCCGGGGTGATTCCCGCTCGATGCAGGCGCTGCGCGGTGGCGAAGGTCAGGCCGGCGGGCAGCTCGATCCGCTTGAGGCCGGTGAGCTCCTCCAGCTGCTCAGGCTCCAGCCATCCGTCACAGCCGACGGCGAAGGCGCCGGTCACCTCGCCGGCGGCGGCTAGTTCCAGCGCTGATACCAGGTCGTCAATGTGGCAGAACTGCCAGCAGGGCACGCAGCCCTTGACCGCCAGCAGCCGGGGCGCCTCGAAGTGCCGGGTGATCAGGGTGTCGACGCCCTCCCCGACTAGCGCCGCGGGCCGGACGACGGTCACGGCCATGCCCAGGTGGGCCCGGGCCGAGCGCTGGGCCAGCTGCTCGATCTCGACCAGGTCGCCGACCACGCTGCCGTCCTGGTCGGCGCCGAGCGGCGCGTCCTCGGGCAGCGGCACCGGGTTATCGGAGCGCGCTCCGTAGACCATCGCGCTGGTCACCAGGACCACCCGGCCTACCCCGCCGGCCGCCGCGGCCGTCAGCACCGTCTGGGCGCCGCGGACGTTGAACGCTCGTCGCGCCTTGTGGTCCGAGCCGGGCGCGAGGTCCAGATCGGTGTGCACGACCACGTCGGCACCGGCCAGCCGGCCCGCCAGGGCAGGATCGCGGACATCGACCACCCGCCAGGTCACCCCGGTGGCCTCGCCGCGGTGATCGTCGATGGCGATGACCCGCCCGACCCGGGCTGAGGACGCCAGCCGGGACGTCAGGGCGTGCCCCAGGCCATGCGCCGCGCCGGTGACGGCCACCACCGGCCGGCGGGCGTTCCGGGGCAGCTCCTGCACCTCAGCCGCGGGCTCTGGCCCGCCGATCACCGGCTTCGCCGTGTCGCCCGCGGGCTTCGCCGGGGCGCCGCTGGCGGCCTTGCCTGGGCTCCGCCCATGGCGAACCTTGGCCTCTCGGTTGCTCACGACCCATCGCTCCCGGGATAGCTTGGCCAACATGGACCCTTCCATCCTGCCTGAGAGGCCGCGGAGATGACTGATCCTCCCTTCGGCTTTGGGCTGCCTGGTAACCCGGACGAGGGCTCTGGAGGCTCGGGGAACACCCCGGGCGGCGGTGCCGGCGGCCCGGTCGGCCCGTTCGGTGACCCCCAGCAGCTAGCCGACGCGCTCAGGCAGTTCGCCGATCTGATGTCGTGGCAAGGGGGCCCGGTCAACTGGGACCTGGCCAAGAATATGGCGCGCCAGACCGTCGCCGCCAAGGGCGATCCCAGCGTGCTGGAGGTGGAGCGCACCCAGGTCACCGAGGCTCTCCGGCTAGCCGACCTGTGGCTCGGCGAGGCGACCGAGTTCCCGTCCGGCATCAGGACCGTGCAGGCCTGGAGCCGGTCGGAATGGGTCGAGGCGACCCTCCCGGTGTGGTCCAAGCTCTGTGATCCGATCGCCAGCCGGGCCGTTGAGGCCATGGGCGG
>Ga0080026_10000370_pt1 | contig 11157 bp, 11 predicted proteins | sample OrgsoiDNA2013045_FD_70941 | JGI IMG/M metagenome (GOLD analysis project Ga0080026, IMG submission 70941) | Permafrost soil microbial communities from the Arctic, to analyse light accelerated degradation of dissolved organic matter (DOM) -... | ecosystem: Environmental > Terrestrial > Soil >... | reverse complement strand
AGATCTTCGGGCTCCAGCGGTGGGCACCCCGTAGTTAGGTCATAGGCGCCCGCCCAGTCGCACCTCATCCCACCTGCGGAAACATGCTCAAGATCAACTTATCCAGGAAACTGGGGCTAGCCGCTGCCTGGTGACACTGGGTCTGGCCCTACTCGGCATGGTGACGGCCGGTCTGCTTACCCGACCATGGTCAGGCTCGCCAGGGCCGCGCCATAACGGATGACGACTAGCTGCGCGACCGCGGGATGCGCGGCCAGCGGCTGCGCACACGGCGCATCGAGCCTGTTCCTGATGATCTCGAGTTCGTGCGGCGGCGTCTCCGGCCCGATCACGCAGGGAGCGACGACCGGCCGGGAGACGCCCGTCTCGCGAAGCCGGGCCAGCGCGCTTTCGACGCTTCCCGGATAGCCCAGGGAGGCGGGCGCTGTCGGCGTCGCGAGCCGGGCGGCGAGCAGCACGGCGGTCACTCCGGCCGCCTGCACCGCCTCATCGCCGCGGTCGGCGAGGACCAGCACGCCGTTGGCGCTGGTGACGATGCTGAGTCCGGTAGCCCTGCCTTCGCGTGCCAGTCCGGCCTCGGCAAGGCGGGTATGCAGCGCCGCCGCCAGCAGCGGATGCGGGCCGAGGTGCGAGGCGAGCATGACCGGTGTCGAGGTCTGGTCGACGGCCCTGGCCAGCACGGCGTCGAAATCGGGATGCGGGCCCGCGAGCAGCGGGACAACGACCGCTCGCGGCGCATGCTCGTCTTCGTTTCCCTCCGGGAAGACCAGGGCATCCTCGAGCCGCCGCACATTGCCGGCCAGGTAGCCGACGCGGACGTCGACGCCCGGGCAGGACAGCCGGGCCGCCGCGGCGAGCTCACTGGTGAGCTCGTCGCTCGCGGCGCAGGAGGCTCCGGGGACGGCGAGGACAAGGGAAGGCGCGTCGGAGGGGACCGTCAGCCGGTGCGGGCTGCGATGCCGTCCGGAGCGGCGGGTGCGGGACGTGCGCCTGGGCAGGGCACCGCCGCGCTGGGGCAGTTCGTCCGGCCGCCGGGGCAGTTCGTCCGCCCGCCGGGGCAGTTCCTCGGCCTGCCGGGGCGGCTGCGTCCCGCGCCGGGGCAGTTCGTCCACCTGCCGGGGCGGCTCCGCGGCGCGCCGGGGCAGTTCCTCGGCCTGCCGGGGCGGCTGCGTCCCGCGCCGGGGCAGTTCGTCCACCTGGCGGGGCGGCTCCGCGGCGCGCCGGGGCAGTTCCTCGGCCGGCCAGACAGGTTTCGCCGCCCGCTGAGGCAGTTGGTCCGCCGACCTGGGCGGCTCCGCCGCCGGCGCGGGCATCTCCTGCCCGGGCTCAGGTGGCGGCGCGCGGCGGGGTAGCGGCTCCGCGGCCGGGCTGGGGTCACTCACGCTGACGTATGGTAATCGGGATCCACCGGCCATGATCGGCGTTCCAGGATGTTCGACCCCAAACGCGCTGCCGCTGGCGGCTCTCTGGCGGCAGTAGCTACTCCGTCCGGAGCATGCTCTGATAGACGGCGATCAGGGCGATTTTCTGCTCGTCGGTGAGCCTGTCCTCGGCCTGGATGGCCGCGTGGACCGCCGGGATCTGCTGTTCGGGACTCGCCTCATCCTGATCGCGGTGAAGCAGCAGGCCAGCCTGGGTGAGCAGAGTCTCGGTGGAGATGTTGAGCGCGTCCGAGATGAGCCTGATGACGCGCACGGACGGCTGGTGCAGGCCGCGCTCGATCTGGCTGAGGTAGGGGTTCGACAGCCGGGTCATTTCAGCGAGTTGCCGCAGCGACAGGTTAGCCAGCTTGCGCTTGCTGCGGATGAAAGCGCCGAGCGCCTCCATCTGGGAGTCCCACGGTTCGTTCACGCCTGTCCCCCTGGAAAGGCTCTGTCGGGCTGGGCCTGGTCGGGCTGGCCTGGTCGGGCTTGGCCTGCGTGCTCAGGATCTGGCTGAATGGTCCTGCTCCAGATAGTGAGCGGGTGCGGCGGGCCGAGACGGCCGGCCCGCCGCACTCGGGCTCACTTCTCCGCGGAACGCGCCTTCTTGGCGGCGGTGCCGTTCGCAGCGGTAGTGCGGCTCTTGGCACTCGCCGTGGCCGATTTCGCTTGCGTGGCGGGCTTGCCCTGGGCGGGCTTGCGGCCGCTCCCGGCGGTGCTGCTTTTGGCGGTGCCGCTCCCGGCGGTGCTGCTCTTGGCGGTGCCGCTCCCGGCGGTGCTGTTCTTGGTGGTGCTCTTCGTGGTGCTGCTCTTGGGGGTCGCCGTGGCGGGCTTGGCCTGGGCGGTCTTGTGGCTTGTCCTGGCGGTGCTCTTGGCTGACTGAGCGAAGCCCGGCCCGAACATCGCGGCGCCCTGGCGCACCAGCGGCTTCGCCGCGTGCGTCACCTGCTCGCTGAGCTTCCGCTGGGCAGCGAGCAGCTGCTCGGCGATGTCGTAGGCGCCGGAGACCAGTGCTTCCGGCTTGGGCAGCCTGGACGTGAATGCCTCCGGGCTCGGCAGCCTGGACGTGAACTCCTCAGAGCTCGGCAGGGCCGGGATCTGCGGTGTCATCTTCTGGGCATTCCGTGCCCAGGTCTTGATCGCGCCGGCCACGGTCTCCTGGCCCTTGCGGATCCTGCCTACGATCTGGTGTTGCAGGCCCTGCAATTCCTGGCCGACGGTGCGGGTGTCGATCATTGCATCCTCCTCGTTGGGTAACGATGCAAACTATATCTAGCAAATGCGCGATATGTCAAGCGACGTGGGTCGCAAATAGGTTGTGATCGCCGGTGCCGGGCAGCATCATGACCCCGGTGACATGGACCGCGCCCGATGTACCTCGCGCTGAACCCCTGCCGGTCGCCGGCGAGCGGATCGCGCTGGAGAGCTGGCTGGATTACCACCGCGCCACGCTGCTGTACAAGTGCCGGAGGCTGACCGGTGAGCAGCTCGCTCAGCGGGCCGTGGCGCCATCGTCGCTGTCGCTGCTCGGACTGGTCCGGCACATGGCAGAAGTGGAGCGCGCGTGGTTCCGGTGCCGGGTCGCCGGGCAGGTCGAGCTAGGTTACCTGTTCGGCAGCGAAGAGTTCCCTGATGCCGACTTCGACCTGGTGGCGGCCGACGACGCCGAGGCCGACTTCGATGCCTTCGCCGCAGAATGCGCAATGGCTCGCGAGGCGGCCGCAGGGAGATCACTGGACGAGACGTTCTTCCTGCCGCGCGGTGGCGGGGACCTCGACCTGCGGTGGGTCTATCTGCACATGATCGAGGAGTACGCGCGCCACAACGGCCATGCCGACATCATCCGGGAGCAGATCGACGGCGTGACCGGAGAATAGCCGGCACCTTGTCGACCCGGCCACCTGCGCCGTGAGCGTGGCCAAGATCGGCCCGCGCTCAGCCGGGCTCCGGTGGGCTCAGCCGGGCTCAGCCGGCTCAGCCGTGCTCAGCTGCGGATCTGGCGGTGCCGGGGCCCGCGTCGCCGCGCAGGTCCATGCCGAAGACGTAGGCGTCGGGAGCGGCCGAGAGTTCGGCGAAGCCGAAATGGCGGTAGAACCCGACTGCCTTCCGGTTGCTGGCATGAACGTGCAGGTGGACTCCCGGTGACCCCCGGGCCCGCAGCGCGCCGAGCAGCGTCCTGATCATCCGGCTCCCGTTTCCTTGGGCCTGCAGACGCGGCACCAGGTCGATATGCAGATGCGACGGGTAGCGGTCGGCAAGCTCGCCTGGCGCGGGCCAGGGATGGTGGATCCGGTGCGCGATGCGCTGGTCCGGCGTCCGCCGGTGCTCAGGAACCCCGGAGGGTTCCGGATAGCGAAGGCGCAGGCCGGGCCACCAGTCCCGCTCTAGTCGTTGCTCGAAGGCCTGGCTGTCGAATGCGCCGAGGACGTATCCGCCTACTCCCGCCGCATCCTCCGCCATGAAGGCAAGGGACGGCTCGAACAGGCCGTAGGGAGCCGCGTACACGTGCCCGAGCAGCCGGGGGTCGCCGTGCAGCGAGGTTGCGTCCTGGCCGTTGCGGCCGGTCAGCAGGCAGATCCGGTACAAATCGTCAAGATCGCTGGGCTGGTAAGGCCGGATGCGAGTTTCTTGGTGATCCATTGAGTCCCCTCAGTCCACGTCGGCCCAGCCGAGGGTGCGGTCGACCGCCTTCTTCCAGCCGGCGTAGCCGCGGGTGCGCTGCCCGTCGTCCCACTGCGGCTGCCAGCGCTTGTCCTCCAGCCAGTTCTGCCTGAGCTCGTCCACTGACCCCCAGAATCCCATCGCCAGGCCGGCGGCGTAACCGGCGCCGAGCGCCGTGGTCTCGGCGACGACCGGCCTGGACACCGGGACGCCGAGGATGTCGGCCTGTATCTGCATGCACAGCTCGTTGGCGGTCACCCCGCCGTCGACGCGGAGCACGTAGAGGGTCACGCCGGAGTCCTGCCGCATCGCCTCGACCACATCCCTGGTCTGGTAGCAGATCGACTCCAGGGTGGCGCGGGCCAGGTGGGCATTGGTGTTGAAGCGGGACAGCCCGACGATGGCGCCTCGCGCGTCCGCCCGCCAGTACGGGGCGAACAGGCCCGAGAAGGCCGGGACGAAGTAGATGCCGCCATTGTCGTCGACCTGGCGGGCCAGTGACTCGCTCTGCGCGGCGCCGGAAATGATGCCCAGCTGGTCGCGCAGCCACTGGACGGCGGAACCGGTGACCGCGATCGAGCCCTCGAGGGCGTACACCGGTGCGGCCTCGCCGAACTGGTAACAGACCGTGGTGAGCAGTCCGTGCTTCGACTTGATCGGCTTGGTGCCGACGTTGAGCAGCAGGAAGTTGCCGGTGCCGTAGGTGTTCTTGGCCTCGCCGACGCCGAAACAGACCTGCCCGACGGTCGCGGCCTGCTGGTCGCCGAGGTCGCCAGCCAGCGGCACCTCCGCGCCGAACGGGCCGCCCGGCCGGGTGAGGCCGTAGCTGCGGGGGTCGGAGGAGGGCCTGATCTCCGGCAGCATCCGCCGCGGGATGCCGAAGAAGGACAGCAGCTCGTCGTCCCAGTCCAGGGTGGCCAGGTTCATCAGCATGGTGCGGCTGGCGTTGGTCGGATCGGTGATGTGCACGCCGCCGTCGACCCCGCCGGTGAGGTTCCACAGCAGCCAGGAATCGGTGTTGCCGAACACCGCGTCGCCCGCCTCGGCGGCCTCGCGTACGCCGTCGACGTTCTCGAGGATCCACTGGATCTTGCCGCCGGAGAAGTAGGCGGCCGGCGGCAGGCCAGCTTTGTCCCGGATGGTCTGGCCGCGGCCGTCACGGTCGAGAGCGGCGGCGATCCGGTCGGTGCGGGTGTCCTGCCAGACGATCGCGTTGAAGTAGGGCGCACCCGTCCGGCGGTCCCACACCACCGTCGTCTCGCGCTGGTTGGTGATGCCGACAGCCGCGAGGTCCGCCGCCCGCAGGCCGGCCGTGCGCAGGCACGTCTCGATGACAGCGCGGCTCCGCTCCCAGATCTCCGTCGGGTTGTGCTCCACCCAGCCTGGCTGCGGCAGGATCTGCTCGTGTTCGAGCTGGTGACGGGCTACCTCCCGGCCGCCATGATCGAAGATCATGAAGCGGGTGCTGGTCGTACCCTGGTCGATGGCACCGACGAACTCCGCCATGTGAATCTCCTGGTCCGGTCCGGTTACTGCCGGGAATCACGCCGTCGCGGCTGGAGCGCCGTTCCGGAATGCGCGGCCGTAGACGCTGGGGGGCACGCCGACAGCGGCGCTGAAGTGGCGGCGGAAGTTCGCCGGGCTGCCAAGTCCTGACGCCGTCGCGACCTGGTCGACCGGCAGCGCGCTGGTCTCGAGCAGCTGCCGGGCGTGCAGCACCCGCTGCGCGGTGAGCCACTTGATCGGGGTGCTGCCGGTGGTGGCGTGGAACTGCCGGATCAGCGTGCGCTCGGCCAGGCTGGCCTGCCTGGCCAGGGCCGTGATGGTGAGCGGCTCGTGCAGGTGCTCGCGCATCCAGTCCAGGAGCGGCGCCAGGCTCGCCTCGGGCCGGTCGCTGGCGGGCGTCTCGATGTACTGCGCCTGGCCGCCGCCCCGGTGCGCGGGCGCGACGAGCCGCCTGGCCAGCGCATTCGCGACCGCCGCGCCATGGTCGCGATAGACGATGTGCAGGCAAAGGTCGATTCCGGCGCTGGTGCCCGAGCTGGTCAGCACGTCGCCGTCGTCGATGTAGAGCACGGACGGGTTCAGCTTCACGGCCGGGTAGCGGCGGGCCATCTCGTCGGCGTGTAGCCAGTGCGTGGTCGCCGGGCGGCCGTCCAGGATGCCTGCCGCGGCGAGCACGAACGCGCCGGAGCACAGCGACACGACGCGCGCGCCATTGCCGTGCGCGGCCTTGACCGCAGCGACCAGGTCGGCCGGTGGCTCCTCGCGCGCGTCGCGGAGCGCGGAGACGATCACGGTGTCGGCCCGCTCCAGCAGGTCGTAGCCGTCAGGCGTATCCGCCACGAAGCCCGCGCTGGTGTGCACGGCCGGCCCCGGCGGCGCGCAGATCCGCAGGTCGTACCGCAGATCTGGCATGCCGGGCCGGTGCCTGCCGAAGACCTCGCACGGGATGGCGAGCTCGAAGATCGGCGCGCCGGCGGTGACGGCCACGGCGATCAGGTGGCGCTTCATGTCACTAATTTAGCGCACATTGTCATTAGTGCCACTTGGATCAGCTGCCTGGTCGCGGGAGCCTGGGTGTAGGGCTTGTATACCTGAAGGGTCGGTGACGATGACAGCGACGTGCGATGCGGCCGCGGGCACGGCGACGCTGTCCCCGGCGGGCCGGCTGAGCGGCTGGCTGGGCGCGAGCTTCGCGGTCTGCGCGATCGGCTGGGGTGCCAACCAGTTCACCCCGATGCTGCTGCTCTACCGGTCGCAGCTGGGCCTGAGCGCGGCGATCGTGGAGGCGACATTCGGCATGTACGCGATCGGCCTGGTGCCTGGCCTGCTGATCGGCGGGCGGGTATCGGACCGGATCGGCCGGCGGCCCGTCGTGGCGTTCTCCGTCGTGCTGTCGATGGTCGCCGGGGTCGTGCTGATGCTCGGCCCGCAGGGCGTGGGCTGGCTGTTCGCCGGCCGGGCGATCATGGGCGTGGCCAGCGGCGGCGGGTTCAGCGCGGGCAGCTCCTGGATCAAGGAGCTGTCGACGCCGCCCTACTCCCGCGCCGCCGCCGCCGCGGGCGCGGGTGCCAGGCGCGCCAGCGTCGCGATGACGGCCGGCTTCGGCGCGGGGCCGCTGGTGGCGGGCGTGCTGGCACAGTGGGCGCCGCTGCCGACCACCCTCCCCTATGTGCCGCAGCTCGTGCTGGCTGCCTGCGCTCTCCCGCTCGTCGCAGGCGCACCGGAGACCGCGGCGCGAGGGCTAGCCGGGGGCCAGCGGCCGCGATTGGGTGTGCATGGGCTCGGCGAGCCTCGTTTCTTGTGGGTGTTGCTCCCGCTCGCGCCGTGGGTGTTCGGCTCGGTGGTCATCGCTATGGTGTACATGCCAGGTCTGGTCATCGGCCGGGTGCACCACATCGGGGTCTTCTTCGGTGCGCTGGCCGCGCTGGTCACGGCCATGTCCGGCGTGCTGGTCCAGCCGCTGGCACGCAGGCTCGACCGGCCGGACCAGCCGCGGCTGCTGGTCATCGGCATGTCGCTGGTGACGGCGGGCCTGCTGCTCGAGGCAGGCGTGGCGGCCGTCGGCCAGCCGGTCCTGGTGCTGCTCACCGCGGTGGTGCTGGGCTGCGGCTACGGGGTCTGCCTGGTCTTCGGCCTGGCCGAGGTGCAGCGCATGGCCAGGCCCGCGGAGCTGGCCGGGATGACCGCAGTGTTCCAGGCGGCCAGCTACGTCGGCTTCGCCGCGCCGTATCTGCTGTCGGAGCTGCGGGCGTACGCCTCGGCGAGCGTGCTGCTGGTCGCCATGGCCGCGCTGGCCGCCTTGACACTGGCGATCGCGACCTGGCAGGCGCGCCGCTGCAGCTGAGGGAATCCGCCGTGATTCCATCGGGATTGACGATGCAGATGTCAGCCGGAACGCTGGTCACGTGACGCAGCAGCGGGAGCACGCCGAACGGTTCTCCGGTGCCGCCGGACCGATCGCAAGGAGGACGTCATGACAACGGCAGCGACCTGTGAGAGCTGCGGCATGCCGATTGAGACCGGCCGCTACTGCGGATACTGCACCGACGAGTCGGGCAGCCTCCAGTCGTTCGATGAGCGGTTTGAGCGGATGGCCGGATGGCAGGCACGGCGCAATCCGGCTGCCAGCAGGCAGGAACTCGAGCGCCAGACCCTCGACTACATGGCCACCATGCCGGCCTGGCGTCATCACCCGCGCGTCGCAGCGCGCCCCGGCTGACGGACCGCTTTCCGGCGCACGGGCTGCCGTTGCGGCGGGGCCATGGTGGCGGCGAGGGCCGCGTCGAGGGGCGTGGCGTGATCGCCCAGGGCCGCGGCGTAGGCCGAGTGGTCGACCAGCCAGTCCTCCTCGAACTCATACAGCATCTCGACCATTTCCCGGACCGCTGGCACGAACGTGCCGATCAGGCGCAGCTGCCATCGGCTCAGGCAGCGCAGCCGGGGCTCGGTGCCGGCGATGGCGGCGGCCCGCCCGGCCAGCGCCCGGGTGGTGATGGCGGGGGAGTTGGGCACGTGCCACGCCCTGCCCCAGGTCGCCGGCGCCTCGGACAGGCGGACCAGGGCCTCGCCGTAGTCGGCGATGTAGGTGTAGGTGTGCAGGCGGCCGGGATCGCCGACGACCTCGGCGGCCTTGCCCCTGGCCAGGGCCCCGAAGAACCGGCTGCCGACGGCCGAGCCCTCGACGCCGGGCCCGAAGAAGTCCGACGCGCGCCCGGCCACGACGCGCAGCCGCCCGGCCCGATGGGCGGCCTCAAGGTCACGCCACATCTGGGCCCGCACCGCGCCCTTGCGGGTGGCGGCCGTGAGCGGCAGGTCCTGGGTAAGCGGCCCGGAGGTGGGTCCGTAGCCGTAGAGATTCTCGGCAGCAACCAGGAGTGCCCCGGCGCGTGCGGTGGCGTCGACGGGCCCGGGCCTGCAAGCCGGGGAACTCCTGCGGCCAGCGGTGGTAGCCAGGCTGGGCGCACTGGAAGACGACGTCCGCTCCAGCGACCGCGGCGGCGGCCTGGACGGGGTCGGTCAGATCGGCGGGGCGGCTGATCGCCCCCGGCACGGCCGTGCCGGTGCGGGTCACGACGGCGGGCTCGATGCCCCGGCCGGCCAGAGCGGTGACGACGGCACGGCCTACGGGGCCGGCGCCGAGGATGACATGAGTGGTAGGCATGATGAGCGCTCCAGCGGTGAGATGCGGGGGGCGGACGGGTCGTCGGGTCAGTGGAGATGGCGGCTGGCTCAGGCGGCGGCCGAGCCGGCCACGTTCCGAGAGCAATGCTCTTACTTAAGATCAGTGTTCTCTATACTTGCGAGCCTGTCAAGAGCAGTGCTCTGTGTTCTGATCGATGCTCTCGCCGGGCTCGATCGCGATGCCGGACGGACGGGTGCTGGCGGAAAGAGGCGGCGGGAAGTCATCCTGTGACCATGCGGATGCTGCTGCGCGGCGGCCTGGTCGCCGACGGGATCGGCGCGACGACACAGCTCGCCGACGTGCTGATCGACGGGCAGGTGATCGTCTCGGTCAGCGGCACGGGCACGTCCGCGGCCGACTGCGAGGTGATCGACGTACCTGCGGGCAGCGTGATCTGCCCGGGTTTCATCGACGCGCATGTGCACGCCGAGGGCCCGCTGCTGGCCACCGGGCGGGTCGACGGTGCCCTTGCCCAGGGCGTGACAACGCTCGTCGTCGGCCAGGACGGGCAGTCGTGGGTCGGCGCCACCGCGGCCACCGCGGCGTACCTTAATCAGTACTTCGGGCCGGTCAACGGCACACTGGACCCGGTTAGGGACCTGAGCGTGGCTGCCTACCGCGACGCGCTGTCGGGCAGGCTGGCGCAGAACGTGGCCGTCCTGGCCTCGCAGGGCACGATCCGGCACAACGTCGCAGGCCTGACCCAGGGCCCGCTGGGCCCCAGCGAGCGGGCTGCCGCGCGGCGGGAGGTAGAGGACGCGCTCGCGGACGGGGCGGTCGGCTTGTCCAGCGGCCTGGACTACCTGCCGAGCCGGTTCGCCGCCATCGAGGAGGTGGCCGACATCGCCCGGCCGCTCGCCGCGGCGGGACGCCCGTATGTGTCGCACCTGCGTGCCTACGGCCCGAAGGTCAGGACCGGCCTGGAGGAACTGGTGGCCGTCGGGCGCGGTGCCGGGATCCGGGTCCACGCCAGTCACCTGTGGGGTGCGCCAGCGGGCATCCGGGCCGCATTCTGGGCCGCCGACGCCGCGGGCGTCGGCGTCACTTACGACATGTACCCCTATCGACGGTCCAGCACCGTCCTTGCGGTGCTGCTGCTTCCCGCTGAGCTACAGGCCTGCGGCCCCGGCCACACGCTGGCCGCGCTGACCGACCGGCGGCGGCGAGCGGAGCTGCTGGCCGGGGAGAAGTTCACCGACGACTACCTGCAGGACCTCTACCTGGGCTGCCTGCCGGACGACGCCGCGCGGTTTGCCGGGCAGTCGATTACCCAGGCGGCAGCGTCCAGCTCACAGGCAGCAGGGGAGTGGGCGCTCGACCTCCTAGTCTCCTCCGGGCTCAATGTCGGCGCGCACCTGGACCGGCCCGACCTCACCGAAGACGATCTTGCCTGGCTCGCGGCCGGCGACCGGCACTGTGCCGGCTCGGACGGCATCTACCAGGGCCAGCACCCGCACCCGCGCGGCTACGCGGCGTTCGCCAGCCTGGCCCGGCATTACCTGGACCTGGCCGGCCCGGCCGGGACCGGCTACCAGCAGCTCGCCCGTCACCTGTCGGCGAACGCCGCCGACGCCTACGGCCTGCAGGGCCGCGGGCGGCTGGCGGCCGGGATGGCCGCCGACATCTGCGTCATCGGGCCTGGCGGCCTCACCGCTCGCGCCAGCTACGGCGCCCCGCGGGAGAAGGCCGCCGGAGCGGACCTGGTGATCGTGAACGGCGTCATCACCTGGCGCGACGGCCAGCCCGTGACAGCCCGGTTCCCTGGCCAGCTCGTCAGCTAGGACGTGGCTCCGCTAGGACGTGGCTCCGCTAGGACGTGGCTCCGCTAGGACGTGGCTCCGCTAGGACGTGGCTCCGCTAGGACGTGGCTCCGCTAGGACGTGGCTC
>Ga0080026_10000369_pt1 | contig 11164 bp, 7 predicted proteins | sample OrgsoiDNA2013045_FD_70941 | JGI IMG/M metagenome (GOLD analysis project Ga0080026, IMG submission 70941) | Permafrost soil microbial communities from the Arctic, to analyse light accelerated degradation of dissolved organic matter (DOM) -... | ecosystem: Environmental > Terrestrial > Soil >... | reverse complement strand
ATGGTCGCGGTCCGGCGGCTGATGGTCGCGGTCCGGCGGCTGATGGTCGCGGTCCGGCGGCTGATGGTCGCGGTCCGGCGGCTGATGGTCGCGGTCCGGCGGCTGATGGTCATGGCTCGGCGGTTGATGGTCGGGGTCCGGCGGTTGATGGTCGCAGTCCGGCCGCTGACGGTCGCAGTCCGGCGGCCGAGCGCGCGAGCCTGCGGGCGGCGCTGCGCAGCGCGCTAGCCCGTGAGCTGCCGGACGCGGCCGCGCTCCGGCACGAGCTGCATGCGCATGCCGAGGTGTCCGGGTCGGAGCACTGGACGGCGGCCACCATGGCGGCGGCGCTCGGCGCTCCGGACGCTCCCGCGGTCGCCGGCACCGGACGGCTCGTGCGCATCGGCCCGGCGGCCGGCCCGTGCGTCGCGGTCCGCGGTGAGCTCGACGCCCTGCCGATCGCCGAGCGCACCGGCGTGCCCTGGGCCAGCCAGACCGGCGCGATGCACGCCTGCGGCCACGATGTCCACCTGGCCGCTCTCGCTGCGCTCGGCCGCGCTGCCCGCCGGGTCGAGCTGCCCGTCGCGTTCCTGGCGGTGCTCCAGCCGCGTGAGGAGGTCGAGCCCTCGGGCGCGCGGGCGATGGCGGCGGCCGATGCCTTCGTGGCGCAGCGGCCGAGCGCCATCGTTGGCGTGCACCTGCAGCACCAGCTTCCGCCGGGGACGGCCGCGGCGCCCGTTGGCGGCGTCAATGCCTCGGCCGACGACTTCGAGATAGTGGTCGAGGGTCGCGGCGGGCACGCCGGCTATCCCCACATGGCAGTCGATCCGGTTCCCGTGCTCTGCCAGATCGTGCTGGCGCTCCAGCAGATCGTCAGCCGCCGCACGGACCCGACGCATGCGGCCGCTGTCTCGGTGGGCACGCTGGCGGCGGGCCACGCGCCGAATGTCATTCCGGCGACCGCCCGCGCCAGCGGCACGCTGCGCGCGCTGGAGCCGGCCGATCGCCCTGCCCTGCGCGCGGCGCTGCTTCAGATCGTGGAGCACACCGGCCAGGCCTTTGGCTGTCACGCTACGGTGACCATCGAGGAGGGCGAGCCTGCGCTGGTCAACGATGAGGTACTCACCACGGGCAGCTGGCCGTGGCTGCGGCAGGCCGGTTTTGCCGTGGACACCTCGTTTCGCTCCTGCGGGGCGGACGACTTCGCCTTCTACGCCGCAAGCACGCCAACTCTGATGATCTTCATCGGGACCGCCGACACGATCAGCCTGCACCACCCGGAGTTCCTGCCGCCGGACGACGCCATCGGCCAGGTCGCCGACGCCATGCTGGCCGGCTACCTGGGCGCGCTGAACCTGCTCTTAGCCGACTACAGCTGGCCGACGTCGGTCACCCAGACGACGGCCTCGCCCTCCTCGTCGGAGGCGGCCAGGTCGATCTGCGCGCTGATGCCCCAGTCGTGATCGCCGGCCGGATCGTCGAGGATCTGGCGGACCGTCCAGTGGCCCGCCTGCTGCTCGATCATCAGCAGCGCGGGGCCCCGTGCGTCGGCGCCGGTGCCGATCTCGTCATACTCGTCGAAGTACGGCTCCAGCGCGTCGGCCCAGGCCTCGGCGTCCCAGCCGGCCGCGGCATCCAGATCGCCCAGCTCGTCGTAGCGGCGCAGGGCCGCGAGTTCCACCCGGCGGAACAGCGCGTTGCGCACCAGCACGCGGAACGCCCGCAGGTTGCCGGTCACGGCGGGCGGCCGCTCGTCGATCGGGGCAGCCGCCTCCTGCGCCGGGTTGCGTATCCGCTCCCACTCGTCGAGCAGGCTGGAGTCCACCTGCCGGACCAGCTCGCCCAGCCACTCGATCAGGTCGGCGAGTTCCTCGGTCTTGGCTTCCTCCGGCACGGTCTGCCGGAGCGCCTTGTAGGCATCGGCGAGATAGCGCAGCACGAGCCCCTCGGAGCGGGCCAGCCCGTAGAAGCCCACGTACTCCACGAAGGTCATCGCCCGCTCGTACATGTCCCGCGCCACCGACTTGGGCGCCACCTGGTAGTCAGCGACCCACGGATGACCCTGCCGGTAGATGTTGTACGCGGCTTCGAGCAGGTCCGCGAGCGGCCGGGGATAGGTGACGGAGTCGAGCAGGTTCATCCGTTCCTCGTACTCGATGCCGTCGGCCTTCATCTGCGCCACGGCCTCGCCGCGGGCCTTGAACAGCTGCGCCGCCAGCACCTGCCGCGGATTGTCCAGGGTGGCCTCGATCACCGACAGCACGTCCAGCGGGTAGACCGGGGACTCGGTGTCCAGCAGCTCGATGGCGGCCAGCGCGAGCGGCGACAGCGGTTGGTTGAGCGCGAAGTCGGCCTGCAGGTCCACGGTCAGCCGCCAGCGGCGGCCCTCTCCATCGGGCTCATCGAGCCGCTCGACGACGCCGCCGGCCAGCAGCGCCCGGTAGATGGCGATGGCCTGCCGGATGTGGCGGCGCTGTGCCGCTGAGTCCTCGTGATTGTCGGTCAGCAGATGGCGCATCGCGGCGAACGCGTCGCCCGGACGGGCAATCACGTTCAGCAGCATCGCGTGGGTGACCGCGAAGCTGGACTTCAGCGGCTCGGGATCCGCGGCCTCCAGCCGCTCGAAGGTCGGCCTGCCCCAGGAGACGAAACCCTCGGGCGGCTTCTTGCGCACCACCCGGCGTCGTTTCTTCGGATCATCGCCGGCCTTGGCCAGGGCCTTCTCGTTCTCCACGACATGCTCGGGTGCCTGCACCACCACGGCACCCAGCGTGTCGTAACCGGCCCGGCCCGCCCGCCCGGCGATCTGGTGGAACTCGCGTGCCTGCAGCAGGCGGGTCTTGGTCCCGTCGTACTTGGACAGCGCGGTGAACAGCACGGTGCGGATCGGGACATTGATCCCCACGCCGAGCGTGTCGGTCCCGCAGATGACCTTCAGCAGCCCGGCCTGGGCCAGGGTTTCCACCAGCCGCCGGTACCTGGGCAGCATCCCGGCGTGATGGACGCCGATGCCGTGCCGGACCAGCCGCGACAAGGTCTTGCCGAAGCCGGCCGTGAACCGGAAATTTCCGATCAGCTCGGCGATGGCGTCCTTCTCGGCGCGAGTGCAGACGTTGATGCTCATCAGCGCCTGGGCCTGCTCCACCGCGGCGGCCTGAGTGAAATGCACGACGTAGATCGGTGCCTGCCGGGTGGCCAGCAGCTCCTCCAGCGTCTCGTGCAGGGGCGTGATCACGAACGAGAAGAGCAGCGGCACCGGCCGCTCGGCCGAGTGGACGACAGCGGTCGGCCGGCCGGTGCGCCGGGTCAGGTCTTTCTCGAACCGGCTGACGTCACCCAGGGTCGCCGACATCAGCACGAACTGCGCCCTGGGCAGCTCGATCAGCGGTACCTGCCAGGCCCAGCCGCGGTCGGGATCGGCATAGAAGTGGAACTCGTCCATGACCACCTGGCCGACATCGGCCTGCTCGCCGTCGCGCAGGGCGATGTTGGCCAGGATTTCCGCGGTACAGCAGATGATCGGGGCGCCGGCGTTGACGCTCGCATCGCCGGTCATCATGCCAACGCTGTCGGCGCCGAACATCTCGCACAGGGCGAAGAACTTCTCCGACACCAGCGCCTTGATCGGCGCGGAGTAGAACGTGCGCTCGCCCCGCGCCAGCGCCGCGAAGTGCGCGCCGGCGGCCACCAGGCTCTTGCCGGAGCCGGTCGGCGTGCTGAGGATCACGTTGGCGCCCGACACGATCTCGATCAGCGCCTCTTCCTGGTGCGGATACAGGACAAGCCCCTGCTGCGCCGCCCAGCTCGCGAAGGCGTCGAAGAGCGAGTCGGGATCGGCAGTTTCGGGAAGCTGATCGATGAGAGTCATAGTCTGTCCATGGTGTCAGCCCTGGCAGGCCCGGGGTTGTTCCCTGCCCGGGCCGGGGTTGTTCCCTGCCCGGGCCCGAGGGCAGTTCTCAGTTCCGCAGCTAGTGAGCCGCGCCGTTCCGTCCGGGGGCTCTGGCGCTAGCTGCCTCGGCTGCGGCGCCGGCGTGCCCGCGCAGGCGGAGCCGTCGCTGCTAGTGCAGCACGACACAGTGATGGTTTTTTTACGTTATGGCTACTCTCGGGAGAGTCGGATGGGAGGTGACGCCAGGCCCTCCGCAAGGCGACGCAGGCCCTGCCGGGCGATGCCGGACCTACTGAGTGAAGTTCACCGCGCTGGTGTTCGCGCCGCTGATCACGACGGCGACGCTCTCGCCCGGTTCGGGGAGGTACCGGCCGGACAGCAGGGCTCCCAGAGCCGCGCATCCGCCCGGCTCACCGACCACTCTGAGCCTGTCCCACAGCATCTGCTGCGCCCGCACAATCGCCTCGTCGCTCACGAGCACGACCGAATGCGCATGTCGCGAGACCATGGCGAAGGTCAGCTCGCCGACCTGCCGTGGCGCCAGCGAGTCCACCGCGACGCTCCCGGTGGCGGCATCGACGGGCCGGCCTGCTTTCAGCGCCTGCGTCATGGTCGGCGCGCCGTCGGGCTCCACGCCGACCACCCGCACCTGCCCGGCGTATGCGGCGGCGATCCCGGACAGCAGCCCGCCTCCGCCCACAGCAGCCAGCACGGTGGTGACGCGCTCGGCCTGCCGCCCGAGTTCCAGCCCCAGCGTCCCGGCGCCGAGCACCGTCTCGGCCTGGTCATAGGCATGCACGGGCATCGCGCCCGACGTGGCCGTCCACTCCTGGCTGATGGCCAGCGCATCGGAGTACGTGTCGCCCTCGACGACGAGGTGCGCGCCGTACGCGCGGATCCGGCTGACCTTGGCCGCCGATGAGACCACAGGGACGAAGATCCGCGCGGGCACTCCGAGCACGCCGGCGGCATAGGCCACTGCAGCGCCGTGATTGCCGCCCGAGGCGGCGACGACGCCGGCGGCCGGAACGTCGCGCAGCGTCAGATTCGCGAATGCGCCGCGTGCCTTGAATGATCCGGAGTGCTGGAGCTGCTCCAGCTTGAGGATCAGCGGCCCTGGCGGCAGGTCAAAATCGGCTCTGTCGATGCTGATCACCGGCGTGCAGCGGACATACGGCCGGATCCGGCCCTCGACCGCCATTACCGCGGCCGGGGTGATGGCCCCGGCTGCCGACGCTGCCGAGTCCGCCGATGTCTGCGTCTGAGTCACAGCTGCGCCCCGATCTCCCGTTGAGTCACCTCTGGCATCCTCCGCCTTCGCAGGACGTGCAGTGCTCGGAGGGCTAGTTCATCATCCACGCTGGGGGTGCCAAGCCCAGCCTGAACCGCATGATGCCGGATCAGCCAGACGCGCCACATCGCGGCCCCGGTACACCGCTGCACGTCCTCCGCGAGCTCCCCTCCGCCTGATAATTCTTTACTTTTCCATGGGAATTCCTTTACCTTCCAGGCCGGGCAGAGGATTGTTGTTGTCGCCCCTGCGGAGGGGACGCGCCCTGCCTTATCTCCGGCCGCGTGCGGTACCAGTCCCTGGCCGTCGGGCCGGCCGCAGCGGCGGGCTCGCTCGCCGGACGTCCCTCGACCGGCGAGTCTCACCTGGACAAGGAGGACAGATGACACTGCACGGATTAGACCAGTCCGTCGCGCCCGAAGCCGGCCAGGCCAAGGCCATGCTGGACAAGATCGGCGGGACGTGGTGGACCGTCTACATCGGCGGTCCCCGGTTCAGCGGCTCCGGGTGGGTCCCCGACCGGGTCAAGCAGTACAAGGCCCACGGGATCACCCGCTTCCTGCTCATCTACGTCGGCCGGCAGCAGCACGATGTCTCGCTGCTCACCGCCAGCCAGGGCGAGCACGATGGCAACGAGGCCTGCCAGATCGCCGCAAGCTTCGGCTACTCGGCCGCCGGGACCCCCCTCTGCCTGGATCTCGAAGGAGTTACCTTCGACGCTTCCCCTCAGGGCTCGCTCGACTACGCCTGCGGATGGTGCCATGCGGTTCGCGGCCACCAGCTTCGGCCCGGCGTCTACTCCAATCCCCGGGCGCTGATCCCCCTCGCGGCCCGTGACCACCGGCCTGACTGGGTGTGGGTCGCCAGCTGGGTTCGGCATGGGGTCGATCACGATGCCGACCCGCACCAGGCGCACGGGCTGCCGGACAGCATGTGGTCGCAGCCGGGTCAGCGGGTCTGGCAGTACGCCGGCACGTTCAACAACATCTCTGCGCAGGTAGACGGGATCGACGTAGACATCAGCGTCGCGGACGGCCACTGCATTGCCGGGGCCGGCCTGACCGGGCCCCCGCCTCCGCCGCCGCCTCCGCCCCCGCCGGGGCACACCTACACCGTCCGTCCCGGCGACACGCTCGCGGCGATCGCGGCACGGCTGGACATCGCCGGCGGCTGGGAGGCGCTCTACGCACTGAACCTCGCCGTCATCGGCCCCGACCCGGACGTCATCCACGCGGGCCAGGTACTCCGGCTGCCGTAACATCGCCGGCCGCTGCCGCCGGCCGGCTCAGCGGCTGCCGCCGGCTCGGCCGCTGCCGCCGGCCGGCTCGGCCGGAGTTCCGCTGATCTTGTCATGCGATGCTGTGACCTGCGGGTTACCTCGTAGTCCCGACAGCCTGGCAGTGATAGAGGTCACATGCACCTGACACCTAAAGAACACGAACGCCTCACCATTTTCACCGCCGCCGAGCTGGCCCGGCGCCGGCAGGCGCGCGGGCGCATGCTGAACGTGCCCGAGGCGATCGCGATTATCTCCGACGAGGTGCTGGAGTGCGCCTGGGACGGAGCGAGCCTGCAGGACGTAATCGAGCATGCCCGGTCATTGCTCGGACCCGACGACGTCATGGCGGGCGTCCGCGAGGTTATCCGCCATCTCGAGATCGACGCCCTGTTTCCGAGCGGCACCGCGCTCGTCACCGTCGACGACCCTATCGGCACGCCGCCGGCACAGAAACTGGCCGAGGCTCCTGGTGCCATTCTCACGCCAGAAGGTACCGTTACCGTGAATGCGGGCCGAGCGACCGCCGAGGTGGAAGTAGCGAATACCAGTACGGAGGCGGTATTCGTTTCGTCGCATTATCATTTTTTCGAATGTAATCCGGCGCTGGCCTTCGATCGCCCGGCGGCGCTCGGCATGCGTCTGGACATCGCCGCGGGCACCGCCGTGAGCTGGGGTCCCGGCGAGAGCCGTCGGGTCCGCCTGGTCGCGCTGGCCGGCCGGGGAGTCGCCTACGGGTTCCGCGGCCTGGTCCAGGGACCCGCAGGCAGCGGGCCCGGCCATGGCTGAGCTGGGCCGCCGGGAGTACGCGGAACGCTACGGCCCGACGGCCGGCGACCGGGTGCGGCTCGGAGACACCGGCCTCGAAGTGGAAGTCGCGAGCGACGATACGTCCTACGGGGACGAGATCCTCGGTGGCTGCGGAAAGACAATGCGCGACGGAATGCTGGCGACCAGCAGGCCCGCCGCGGACAGCCGCCTCGACCTGATCATCAGCAACGTTGTCGTCATTGACCCGGTTCTGGGGGTGCTCAAGACAAACATCGGGATCAAGGAAGGGCGCATTGTCGGGGTGGGACGGGCCGGAAATCCTGACGTAGTCGACGACGTAGAACTGGTCATGGACTCGCATACGGCCCTGATTCCCGGTGAGGGGCTGATCGCGACTCCCGGCACGATCGACTCGCATGTGCACCTGTCGTCGCCGGCCTTGCTGGATGTGGCGCTCTCGTCCGGCATTACCACGCTCATCGGGATGGGCCTGGGCGGCGTATGGGACGTGGGCGTCAACCCGGAGCACAATTTCGACACGATGATGAGCGCGTGGCGGGATGTGCCGCTGAATATCGGCTTTCTCGCCCGCGGCAGCGCGAGTCATCCGGCCCTGCTGGAGCGGGCGATCGAGACCGGCGCGGCCGGCTTCAAGGTGCACGAGGACTTCGGTGCCTATCCCGCCATCATCGACACGTGCCTTTCGGTGGCGGAGGAAGCCGACGTTCCGGTCGCGCTGCACACCGACACGCTGAATGAGGCGGGCATGCTGGCGGACACGCTCGACGCCATCGGCGGCCGGACCGTGCACGCCTATCACATCGAGGGGAGCGGCGGAGGTCACCCTCGGCTGCTGGAATTCGTCAGCGAGCCGGCGGTGATCGGCTCGTCGACCACCCCGACCGTCCCCTTCGCCCTGAACACGCTCAGCGAGCTGGTGCCGATGGCGATGACCGTCCACCGGCAGAGCGCTGCCGTGGCCTCCGACCTGGCCGTGACCCGGCGCCGCGTCCGCCGGGCCACGATCGAGGCGGAGAACTTCCTGCACGACCTCGGGGCGATCCCCATCATCAACTCGGACTCCATGGGCATGGGCCGGATCGGCGAGCTCGTGCGCCGCACCTGGCAGCTGGCCAGCCGCCGCCTCGCCGACTCCGGCACCGGTACCGGCCCCGGCACCGGCACCGGCACCGGCACCGGAACCGACCCCGGCACCGGCACCGGCACGGGCACGGTCACGGGCACGGGCCCGGGCACGGGCACGGGGTACGCGGCCATCGCCGGGCAGTACCCCGCCGACAACGAGCGCGTGCTGCGGTATCTCGCCAAGCTGACGATCAATCCCGCGCTGACCCACGGGCTGGCCGACCATGTCGGCTCGCTGGAGCCGGGCAAGCTCGCCGACATCGTGCTGTGGCATCCGGCCTACTTCGGCGCCAAGCCCGAACTCGTGCTGAAATCGGGATTCGTCGCGTGGGGGGTCAGCGCCGACGGGGCCGGCTCCACCCGGCTCGGGCAGCCCCGCAGGTACCGGTCCTACTTCGGCGGGATGGGAGACGCGCCCGCGCGCCTGGCGGTCGTCTTCACCGCCGCGCGCGCCCTGGACAGCGGCCTGCCGGCCCGGTTCCCCGGACGGCGCCTGGTGCCCGTTCGCGGCGCCCGGGCTGTCCGCCGCGCGGACATGCTGCACAACACCTCGATTCCCCTGGTGCAGGTGCCCGTAGACGGCACCGCGGTCCGGGTGAACGGCAACGCCGTGCACGTGGAACCGGCCGCCCTGGTGCCTCTCGGCCAGCTGTACCACTTCGCATAAACCCACGGCCAAACGGGATCGCCCGCGCCCATCTCAGTCCTCACAGCACGCTGCCGGCGGCGCGCAGGACGCTGTCGGGCATCGCGGCGGCGGTGTCGCGATATCGGGCCGGGTACTGATGCCGAGACCGCAGTCCGGCAGGGCTTCCTGGCGGGCGCCACGAACCCGAAATCTGTGATCCTCTTCGCCGCGCGGTGCTGCCGCAGTTCGTCGGCCGGGCGGCCGATCGGGCTGGGCGTTGCCGTCGCACTGGCCGGCCGCAAGGACTGACCTTGCGGCCGGCCAGTGGCTACAGCGCGCCTGCGCCGGCCGGATCCGGGGCGGACTGGCGGCGGGCGTCCGAGCCGTCGGGGGCGCCGGCGGAGCGGGAGGCGCGGCCTAGCCAGGACAGCCACCGGGGCAGGTACCAGTTCCGCTCATCGAACCGGCTAGATTTCCCCCTTGAACCGAACGGGCACATTTCCCGAAAAGGTGCAGGTCAGGCGGGCAAGACACTCTCGCAAGCGACATACCGGATCGGTACCTTCGCGTGCTGGCTCAGTCATGATCTGGATCAGTGCGGTTCCGCAAGCCTTCAGCATCGTCCACGCGTCCGGCGGCCTGGTAGGCGTAGGCGAGGTTGTTGCGGGAGGTCAGGGTGCCGGGGTGGGTCTTGCCCAGGACGTGCTCGCGGTCGGCGGCCAGGTCCTGGCCGTATTCGATGGCCTGGGCGAAACTGTCCCCGAGCCGGAGCAGGCACCAGATCGCCCAGCCGCGCAGATCCAGCAGGGTTTCGGTCAGCGCGGCGTCTTGCTCGCCGAGGTAGGGTGCGAGGTGCTCGTGCAGGGCCATGATCTGCTGGATGGCATCGCGGGCGGCGGCCTGGTTCTGCCACGGCTCGGCCAGGGACTGGGTCACCGCCGACAGCAGCCCCGCTAGGCCCGCGCCGAGCCCGGCCAGGCTTGCGTCCTGTGCCTGGCGCTCCACGGCCACGCGCATGGTCAGCCGGTGCGCGGCCACCGTGGCGTCATCGACGCTGAAGGTCAGCAGTGAAGCGCTGACCAGCCGCCCGAGCGCCTCGTCAATGCGCTGCGGCCCGGCGGCGGTCTCGGTGGCGGGGTGCCGGAGCAGGCCTTGCTGCCCGGCAGCGTACAGCAGCGCGCGGGACACCCCGGCGGTCGACAGCAGCGCGACCGTGTTGATCAGCCCGAGGCACAGGCCTGTCTGGTCACCGTCGGCCACCGCGTCCAGGGCCAGCACGATGGCCTCGGCGACGCCGTGCGGGTACGGGTCCCCCGGCGTGCGCTTCAGAGAGTCCTGCACCGGCACCGAGCGCAGCCGGGCCAGGTAGGCCGGGTAGTCCAGATGCTGGGCGGCGATCACCGCCGCCGCCTGCGCCAGGGCCAGCGGCAGGAACCCCAGCTCGCCCGCCAGCTCCCGCGCCCCCGCGTCCTCGGACCGGCCGGTGCGCCGGGCCAGGAACAGCAGCGCCTCCGCCCGGTGAACACGCCAACAGCTACCGCCTCGCCGAGCCCCCCGGTTTCCAGCTGGTTGCTGGTGATAATCACCTGGCACTGCCCGGCCGAGGGCACGAACCGGGCCAGCCCGTCCAGGTCGGCGGCATTATCGAACACCACCAGGCACCGTTCCCCGTCCGCCTCCAGCCGGTGCCGGACCGCCTCCCCGACGCTCTCCAGAGCCGAGCCCGGCTCGCCCGCACCCAGGGCCGCGGCTGTTTCCGCCAGCCCGTTCAGCACCTTGGCCGAATCTCCGGCGCTGACCCACGCCACCAGCCGCCAGCCCTGGTCAATACACGACCGGGCGTACGCCGCCGCGATCTGCGTCTTGCCCACCCCGCGCATCCCGGTCACGGCCCGCACCACCATGACCCCCGGCCCGCTTTCGCCCAGCCGGGTCACCAGCTCTGCGCGGGGCTGAAACGCAGGCGCCCGCTGCGGCACCTCGCCGACGACCACCGAACCCGGCGCAGGCACGGCTGGCAGGTGCTGAGTTTGGATATAAGTCTGGATGTACTGGTTAACCTGCTCATTTCCCGCGCCGACCTGCACACCCTGGCCGCCGGAAACCTCCGCCCGCGACGCTTCTTCAACGGGCGCGAGCCGCGCCTTGCGCCGATCCTGCACCAGCGGTATGACCCCGAACACG
>Ga0080026_10000368_pt1 | contig 11226 bp, 13 predicted proteins | sample OrgsoiDNA2013045_FD_70941 | JGI IMG/M metagenome (GOLD analysis project Ga0080026, IMG submission 70941) | Permafrost soil microbial communities from the Arctic, to analyse light accelerated degradation of dissolved organic matter (DOM) -... | ecosystem: Environmental > Terrestrial > Soil >... | reverse complement strand
AGGGCACCTTGCGATCCCGGATGCCGAGGAATTGGCGCTGCGCCTGATAGAGGCGGAGCATGGCATCGACATAGATCGACAACAGACGCGACAGCGGCAGATAGATGTCTTCGACTTCTTGCAGATCGAGGCGGTCGTGCATCGAACGCAACCGCGCGAACTCGCCCGGCTCCAGCGTCATCGGCGTATCGTCGCGCAGCCGCGCCCACTGTTCGCGCGTGAAAATCCGGTAGGGATTGTACTGTTGCTCAGGCGCCCGAATATCCATGAAGCCACCCTTTATTAGTCCCGCTCCCGCGCGATTAGTCCCGCTTTCGCGCGGCCTTCTCTTCCAGTCCGGACATGGTCGTGCGCCGCGCCAGTTCCGCCTCGACATCGCCAAGCGTCACGCCGCGCGATTTCAGCAGCACCAGCAGGTGAAACAGCAGGTCCGCGCTTTCGGCAATGAGATTGCCGCGATCATTCTCGACCGCGGCGATCACGGTCTCCACCGCTTCCTCGCCAAACTTCTTGGCGCAATGCTCCGAACCCTTGTCGAGCAATTTGCGGGTATACGAAGTCTCACCGCCCGAGGCAGCGCGGACATCGATGGTGGCGGCCAGGTCATGGATCGTGAAACGCGGCATCAACTCAAACCCGGCATGTGCGCCCGCGGGTGGGACGCCGCTCATCCCATGGAACTTAACACTTCTGTCACAAAGAGTCGTCAGGGATCGAGCCGCATCGGTAGCCCGGCCCGTACCATATGATCCTTGGCTTCGCGTATGGTAAATTCCCCAAAGTGGAAAATCGACGCCGCCAGCACCGCGGTCGCGTGCCCCTCGCGGATGCCGTCCACGAGGTGATCGAGATGCCCGACTCCGCCGGAGGCGATCACCGGCACCGGGATGCTGTCCGCCACGGCCTGGGTCAGCGGAATGTCAAAACCCTGCCGGGTTCCATCCCGGTCCATGGACGTCAGCAGGATTTCACCGGCCCCGAGCGAGACCACTTCCTGGGCATATTCGATCGCGTCGATGCCCGTGGAATTACGGCCGCCGTGGGTAAAGATTTCCCAGCGCTCGCCGCCGCCGCCGCGCTTGACGCGCTTGGCGTCGATCGCGACCACGATGCACTGATCGCCGAATTTTTCCGCGGCCTCCTTGACGAATTCGCGGCGGCTGACGGCGGCGCTGTTGATCGATACCTTGTCGGCGCCGGATCGCAGCAGCACGCGAATATCGTCGACGGTGCGCACACCGCCGCCGACCGTCAGCGGCATGAAGCAGGCTTCCGCGGTACGCCGGACCACGTCCAGCATGGTGCCGCGATTTTCATGGGTGGCCGTGATGTCGAGAAAGCACAGCTCATCGGCGCCGGCGGCGTCATAGGCGATGGCGGCTTCCACCGGATCGCCAGCGTCGCGCAGATCGACAAAGTTGACACCCTTGACGACCCGGCCGTCCTTGACGTCGAGACAGGGGATCACGCGGACTTTGAACATGCAAACTCCTCGATCATGATCCGATCAGAATAGTTGGATCATGATCTCATTTCTTGTCGTAACATGATCTTTCGGAAAACCGGTTGCCGCTTTTCCGGATCATGCACTAGCTAGGCCGGCACCCGCGCGTTGCGGATCAGCGCCAATGCCGCCGAGGCATCGAGCCGGCCGTCATAGAGCGCGCGGCCCGCGATCGCTCCGGCCAGTTTTTTCGCACGCGGCGCCAGCAGCGCCCTTACATCCTCGATCGAAGCAAAGCCACCTGACGCGATGACGGGAATCGAGATGCGTTCGGCGAGCTCGATGGTGGCGTCGAGATTGAGACCCTTCAAGAGGCCATCGCGCGCAATGTCGGTGAAAATGATGGCGGCGACGCCGGCATCCTCGAAACGCTGCGCCATTTCGAGCGCGGTCACCTGCGAGGTCTCGGCCCAGCCTTCGACCGCGACCTTGCCGTCGCGCGCGTCGAGACCCACCGCGACCCGGTCGGGGAATTTTTTCGCCGCACCCTTCACAAGGTCGGGGTCGCGCACCGCCGCGGTGCCGATGATGACGCGCGCAACGCCCTTGGCGAGCCAGGCCTCGATGGTGTCGAGATCACGGATGCCGCCGCCGAGCTGCAGCGGCATGGTGACCGCCTTGAGCATCGCCTCGACGGCGTGCGCGTTCATCGGCTTGCCGGCAAAGGCGCCGTCCAGATCGACCACGTGCAGATATTCGAACCCTTGCGCGGCAAAGCTGCGCGCCTGCGCCGTGGGGTCGAGGTTGAACACGGTCGCGCGCGCCATGTCGCCCTGTTCAAGGCGCACGCACTGGCCATTCTTCAGGTCGATGGCGGGAAACAGGATCACGTTGTGCTCCCTACTCCCTCCCCCCTTGTGGGGGAGGGCGGGGGAGGGGGGTAGCCGCGAGTTCGGCGTTTGTGGCTCACCCCCCTCCCGAACGCTTCGCGCATAGCCAAGGCTTCGCCTTGGCGTTCTTCAAGACGGCGGCTGGAAGCCGCCTTTAGCTCCCCCACAAGGGGGGAGGTAACAAGAAGAGCAAGTTCGAGCGGGCCCATCACGGCTTCCATTTCAAAAAATTCGAAATCAGAGCGAGCCCAAAGCGCTGGCTCTTCTCCGGGTGAAATTGCGTGCCGATCGCGGTGTCCTTGCCGACCATGGCCGTTACCGGCCCGCCGTAATCGGCGCGCGCCAGCACATCCGCCTCGTTTGAGGCGTTGAGGTGATAGGAGTGCACGAAATAGCCATGGCGGCCCTTCGGCCCCAGCGGCAGACGCTCGAGCACCGGATGCTCTCGGATCATGTCGAGCGTGTTCCAGCCCATATGGGGAATTTTCAAATTCTCCTCACGCGGCGAAATCTTCTCGACGTCGCCGGCGATCCAGTTGAAGCCGTCGGTGATGACGTGCTCCTTGCCGCGCGTCGCCATCAACTGCATGCCGACGCAGATGCCGAAGAACGGCCGCGCCTTGTTCCGCACCGCTTCGGTCATGGCTTCGACCATGCCGTCGAGCGCATCGAGACCCCGGCGGCAATCGGCGAAGGCGCCGACGCCGGGCAGCACGATGCGATCGGCGCGAAACGCCACTTCGGGATCGCGGGTCACCACGATCTTTTCCGGAACGTCCATGCTCCGCGCCGCGCGTTCGAACGCCTTTGCCGCGGAATGCAGGTTGCCGGAGCCGTAATCGATGATGGCGACACTCACCGCGACGCTCCCGGTTCCGGAAACAATCCGATGATGCTGTTCCCCGGCAGCGGCGGCGGCTTCGAAAATGGCTGGCCCGCAATATCCCGCGTCGGCGGCGGACCGCCGCGATCGACCGCCGGTTGATCGTTGGTCAGCGCGCGCTGCTTGGCGGCCCAGCGGTCGAAAAACCGGCGCTCGGCCGCCTCCTCGTCGTCGGCCACCACAATGTCGAGCTGGCGCCAGTTGCGCCCCGACAAGGTCCAGCGCCAAAGGCTCGCGGCTTCAAATCCGGTCAGCAGCGCGATCAGGAGGTTGACCCAAAAGACCGCTGTGCTGCCGACACCAAGTGCCGCCATGCCGACATCGGTAGCCACCACCACGACAATCCAGCCGATCAGCGCCAGCCACAGCCGATGCCAGGCGAGCCAGACCGGGGCCAGCAGCGCGGCCCAGACGTGGAAGCCGTCGCGGACGAATGCAAACCTGTCGGTCGCAGCGACACCATCGCCGTTCGTCACGGGAGCATGAACTGTGTAAACCGGCATCGTACCTCTCGCCCGCGAGCAGGAAATCAGCCGCCGAGCTGACCCTTGGTGGATGGCACCTCGCCCGCGGCCCGCGGATCGATCGCGACCGCCGCGCGCAGCGCCCTCGCCAGACCCTTGAAGCAGGATTCGGCGATATGATGGCTGTTCTCGCCATATAGGGTCTCGACGTGCAAAGTCACGCCGGCATTGATCGCAAAGGCATTGAACCACTCGCGAACCAGTTCGGTGTCGAATGTACCGACCTTGTCGCGCGGGAACTCGACCTTGAACACCAGGATTGGCCGTCCCGAAATGTCGATCACGACCCGCGACAGCGTCTCATCCATCGGCATGTGGATACTGGCATAGCGGGTGATGCCGGCCATGGCGCCGAGCGCCTGCTTGACGGCCTGACCGAGTGCGATACCGACATCCTCCGTGGTGTGGTGGTGGTCGATGTGAAGGTCGCCGACCGCCTTCACCGACATGTCGATACGCGAATGCCGGGCCAGCAGGTCGAGCATATGGTCGAAAAAGCCGATGCCGGTCGCAACGTCGGACACGCCTGACCCGTCGAGGTTCACCGTCACCTCGATATCGGTCTCTTTGGTCTTGCGCTTGATGGTCGCCTTGCGCATGAAATCCGCTTTCCCTCGACCGACGCTCGGCCGATCTTTGTCCGATCCTGGGCCGAAAACGCGGCCCTTTTAACAGGCCGATGTCGCCTTCGCTACTGCGGGATGGCACTTTGGAGGCCGAACTTCGGCCTATGGTGACCGGAATCCGGGGGCCAAATCGCGCCAATTGCAACGGAGCGCGCCAGTGCCTAAATCCCTGCCAACGCGAGGTCCCCATGCAAGAATCACAATCCCAATCGCCGGTATGGCACGGCACGACCATTTTGACCGTCCGCAAGGGCGGCAAGGTGGTGATCGGCGGCGACGGGCAGGTGTCGATCGGCCAGACCGTCATCAAATCCAACGCCAAGAAAGTCCGCAGATTAGGCAAGGGTGACGTCATCGGCGGGTTTGCCGGCGCCACGGCGGACGCCTTCACGCTGTTCGAGCGGCTGGAAAGCAAGCTTGAGCAGTATCCGGGGCAATTGACCCGCGCCGCGGTCGAACTCGCCAAGGACTGGCGCACCGACCGCTACCTGCGCCGGCTGGAGGCGATGATGATCGTCGCCGACAAGGACGTGTCGCTGGTGCTGACCGGGACCGGCGACGTGCTCGAGCCGGAGGCCGGCGTGATGGCGATCGGGTCCGGCGGCAATTATGCCTTGGCGGCCGCCCGCGCTTTGGTCGATTCCGACAAGGATGCCGAGACCATCGTGCGCCGGTCGCTGGATATCGCCGCCGACATTTGCGTCTATACCAATCGCAATGTGACCATCGAGACCTTGCAGGGTGGCTGAGCGATGGCGCCGGATTACCTTTTCCGCCCGATGACCTCAGGCGATCTTTGGCTGGTCCGGCGCTGGCTCGCCTTGCCTCATGTCCGGGAATGGTGGGGCGAGCCCGAAGAACAGTATAGCCTGGTCAGCGGTGACCTCGATGAGCCGGCCATGGACCAGTATATCTTTTCGACCGCCGGCAATCCGTTCGCCTACCTGCAGTGCTACGACCTGACCGCATGGAATTCGGGTTTCGGGCCGCATCCTGCGGGTACGCGCGGCATCGACCTGTTCATCGGCGAACCCGACATGATCGAACGAGGCCATGGCTCGGCGCTCGTTCGTTGCTTCGTCGATGAGCACCTGCGACAAGGCGCGCCGCGCATTGTCACGGATCCCGATCCGGCCAATCGTCGCGCGATCCGCGCCTACGAGAAGGCAGGGTTCGAAAAGGACCGCATGGTCGAAACGCCGGATGGCCCGGCCCTGCTGATGGTCCGCAACCCATGACGGCCGAGCGCAACATTTCGGCCGATACCGGCGTTTCGATCTGGCATTGGTGGATGATCGCGGCCGGCCTGATCGTCCTGCAAGCCTCAATCCTGTTCGCGATGGGACGGCTGCCGATCTGCGCCTGCGGATATGTGAAGCTCTGGCACGGCGTCGTGCAAAGCTCCGAGAATTCGCAGCACATTACCGACTGGTACACGTTCTCGCACGTCCTCCATGGCTTCCTGTTTTACGGCGCGACCTGGCTGCTGCTGCCGCGGCAGGTCCCTTGGCAGGCGCGGCTGATGGCCGCGATGCTGGTCGAATGCAGCTGGGAGCTCGTCGAAAATTCCAACTGGATCATCGAGCGATACCGCGCCGGCACGGTTTCGCTGGACTATTTTGGCGACAGCATCGTCAATTCGGTCTCCGATACGCTGTCGATGGTCGTGGGCTTCCTGCTGGCCAGAAAGCTCCCGGTCGCGGCAACGGTGGCGCTGGCGGTCTTGTTTGAACTCGTCATGGCACTTCACATTCGCGATAATCTGACCTTGAACATTGTCATGCTCATCCACCCCTTCGAGGCGATCCGGCTATGGCAGTCCGGCCCGCCGCTCATCTGATGCCGCTTGTGTCAGCGCCATTTCAAACCTAGCTAGGACCTATGACGGACTTCTCCCCCCGCGAAATCGTTTCCGAGCTCGACCGCTTCATCGTCGGCCAGACCGACGCCAAGCGCGCGGTGTCGATCGCGCTGCGCAACCGCTGGCGGCGGCTGCAGCTCACCGGCACGTTGCGCGAGGAAGTGCTGCCGAAGAATATCCTGATGATCGGACCGACCGGGGTCGGCAAGACCGAAATCGCGCGGCGGCTGGCGAAACTCGCCGGCGCGCCGTTCATCAAGGTCGAGGCGACCAAATTCACCGAGGTCGGCTATGTCGGCCGCGACGTCGAGCAGATCATCCGCGATCTCGTCGAAGTCGCGATCGCGCAAACCAGAGAGCGCAAGCGCAAGGATGTGCAGGCCCGCGCCCAGCTCGCCGCCGAGGAGCGCGTGCTCGATGCCCTGGTCGGTCCCAACTCCAGTGCGGCGACCCGCGATTCGTTTCGCAAGAAGCTGCGCGCCGGCGAACTCAATACCAAGGAGATCGAGATCGAGACGCAATCCTCGGGCGGCATGCCGATGTTTGAAATTCCGGGCATGCCGGGGGCGCAGATGGGCGCCATCTCGATCGGCGATATCTTCGGCAAGATGGGCGGCCGGACCAAGACCCGCCGCCTGACGGTTGAGGATTCCCACGAGCTGCTGGTCAACGAGGAATCCGACAAGCTTTTGGACAGCGATCAGCTGGTGCAGGAATCGATCAACGCGGTCGAGAACAACGGCATCGTGTTTTTAGATGAAATCGACAAGATCTGCGTGCGCGACGGCCGCAGCGGCGGCGATGTCTCGCGCGAGGGCGTGCAGCGCGACCTGTTGCCCCTGATCGAGGGCACCACGGTTTCGACCAAGCACGGCGCGGTCAAGACCGACCACATCCTGTTCATCGCGTCGGGCGCGTTTCATATCGCCAAGCCGTCCGATCTGCTGCCCGAATTGCAGGGCCGCCTGCCGATCCGGGTCGAACTGGAAGCCCTGACGCGTGACGACATGCGCCGCATCCTGACCGAGCCCGAGGCGTCGCTGATCAAGCAATATGTCGCGCTGATGCAGACCGAAGGCGTGACGCTGGACATCACCCCGGATGCCATCGACGCGCTCGCCGACGTGGCGGTCGCCGTCAATTCCACGGTGGAAAACATCGGCGCGCGGCGGCTGCAAACCGTGATGGAGCGCGTGCTCGACGAGATTTCCTTCGCCGCCCCCGACCGCAATGGCGAGACCATCCAGATCGATGCCGACTATGTGCAGAAGCACGTCGGCGATCTCGCCAAGAACGCGGATTTGAGCCGGTTCATCTTGTAGTATGTCTCTCTCCACTTTCTGACTCGCAAATCTTAATTCGGAAGTGCCGCGAACTCGGTACACCTCTCCCATCGGGAGAGGTCGGCGCGTAGCGCCGGGTGAGGGGTTACGGCCTGACGATGGACCGTAACCCCTCACCCCCTCTCCCTGTTGGAGAGGGGGCCGGGTGCCGTTGTTGTAAGTTTTGAGTAATTCAATTCAAGTGAATCGCGCTCGGCCGAAAGCGCGTTGCGCCCCACACATTCGCCGTGTGATAAGTCCGCAGCTGACTTGGCCAGTGTTCTGGGTGCCGAATGATTCTGCGCGTGCGGGAAAACCCCTGGCGGTTGATGCTGGCCGTCAACGTCGCGGTTCTGATCGGGGTTTTTCTCTACAAGATCACGCGCGAGCCCTACGTTCCCTACATCCACCTGCTGGTCGATTATCATTTCGGCTTTACCAAGCGCGCGCTGATCGGGGCGATCGTTTCGCTGTTTTTCGCAAAAGTGCCGGTGTGGCTGGTATTCGCGCTGAGCGGCGGTGTCTGGCTGGTCACGCTCGGCCTTTTCATCGAGCTGTTCAGGCGAACCTTCGGGCTCGACCAGGCGCACATGCCGCTGTTGGTATTCATGGCCGGCTCGCCATTTTTTCTGAAGAATTTCATGCATACGCTCGGGCATTTCGATATCTACGGCTGCGCGCTCGCGATATGCCTCCTGCTGGTGCCGGCGCGGTCGGTTGCGTTCGTGATAGCCGCGGCGCTCGGGTCGATGATCCTCGTTCTGATCCACCACATTCATCTTTTGATGTATGTGCCGACCATCGCGGTCATCGTGGTGCTGCGTTACTATCTCGTAGCGGGTTTCGACCGGCGAAACCTGCTGATCGGAATGGCCGCCACCGCGGCCCTCGGCCTTTTGTTCCTCGCCGCGCAGTTCTACGGGTCCATGACGGTCTCGCACGAAGAGTTCGTCGGTTATCTCAGGGGTCGCATGGCCGACCCCACCCGAACCGATCTCTTGAGCTTCAGTTACATCTGGTACCAGCCGCTGGCTCAGGAAATCCGCGAGACCTGGGATCGCATGCCGTCGAACCTGCTCGGCATTCCCTTGTTTGCGTTGTTGATCTGGCTGCACACCCCGCTCTGGAAATACCTTGTCAGTTTGATCCGCGCGCTGGCAAGCGAATCGCATCGCCGCGTCGTCGTTGCCTCGCTGGTCGTGGTGAGCGCTGCCTATCTTATCATCTTTGCGATCGTGTTCGATTATTCGCGATGGATCTCGAACTGGGCGGTCTGCATGTTCCTGATCCTGCATGCGGTAAAAACCTTGCCCGCCTCGCAAATCGTGCCGGCCATATCCGCGGATGATCGCAGAACCTCTATTTTGGGCTGGATCGTCACGATTATCCCACGTGTGGGGATCGTGCGGCCGTTCTGAGGTTGCAGCCGCCAGCACCCGGCGCATCAACCATCTACCAGTTTCTTCAATGTCGCGCGAAAGCTCAGGCTTCGGTTGCCCACCAGGGTGGTGCCGAACACCTCGGCCCGGTCGTCGGCAAAGGTCCCCGAAAATCCGCTGGTGACCTCCTGCCCGCCGAACAGCGGGCGAACAAAGGGGTCGGCAAAGGGCGTGTGCTGATTGGTGCGGAGGTCACCTTTCCATGTCCCGTGATCGACGGTGTAGGAGCCGACCGACCAGAAATAGGGTCCCCCGCCGATCAGTTCGCCGTCGTGCAGGAAGAGCACGCCGCTGTCGCGGCCCTTCACGCCGTCTAGCATGTGGATGTGGACAGAATAGAGCCCGTTCTTCATTGCTGGCGCCGCCGCTCGCTCGAGCCAGAACGATAACGCCTACGGCGGTGGGCGTCGAGAAGCGGCATGGAAATGCAGCCGGGCGAAATGAAGCGAGCGGCGGTGGCCGGAGAGAGATAGAGACGCCGTTAGCCTGCAGGCGGACGTCGCCCGGTTCCATCCATGGTCGAGTTCACGGCGCAGCTCAGATTCTCGACCGCCGGATCCGCACGTACAGCGCGCCTTCGCCGCCATGGCCGATATGGGCTTCCTCAAAGCCGACCACCAGCGAACGGAATTCCGGCAGGCTCAGCCATTGCGGCACCTGGCGGCGCAGCACCCCGCGTTCGGTTTCCGCGCCCATTCGGCCCTTGCCGGTGATGACCAGCACGAACGTCAGGCCGCCGCTATGGGCGCGCTGCAAAAAATGGAACAGGGCGTGATGGGCGCGCGTCTGCGTCATGCCGTGCAGGTCGAGCCGCGCATCGATGTCCTTCCGCCCGCGCGAAAGCTGCGAGCGCTCGCGACGCCCCAGCGGTGCCAGCGGCGGCGCTGCCGGCGCCGGATTTGGCTTTGCTGCCCGTGCAATCCTGACGGCCGGGGATGGCGTCGGCGAAGCAACCGCTTTTGCCGCGGCCGGCATTTTGGAATCCGGTGAGGCGACTTGCGGCTTCGTGGTGCGGGGCTTCTTGCGCAGCGGTTTGGTTTGCTTTGCGACGCTCTCCCAAAGCGCGCGTTCTTCGTCGCTGAGTGCCCGTTTGCGGTGAGGCGGAGCCGACAATTCCGGGATTAACGTCGGCGACAAACGTTTCATCGGACGCGGAGGTACCGATCATCATAATGATGACGATGGCGGCGCATTTCACGGACTGGCTTGATGCTGGGCCGGGCCTCCGGCAGCGGTACCGGCTTCACCGCGGCCACCGGCGTTGAAGCCTGCGCAACGACTGCCGGGGGCGGGGGCTGCGCCGTGGCGGGCGCGGGGTTTTTCACGGACTCCGCAAGCCTGGCCGTTTCCTTGGCAATATCCTTGCCGGTATCCTTCAAACCCGTGGCCGCGGAGGCCTCGGGCGCCTTCGCCGAGTCATTCTGATCTTTTTGCTTCTGATCCTTTTGTTGACCCTTCAAAGGGTCCCCTTGCGGAAACAGCTTTGCGATTTTCTGCGACGGCCGCACCTCCGGCAGCGGCATCCTGCGGCCGCGGGCCACTGGATCGAGGCTCTTCGGAACCAGCATGACAAAGCGCGCATTGTTGCGAAGGCGGCCGGACACCCGCCCGGCATCGGCGCCGGCGCCGAAATAGATATCGGCGCGCGCAGGCCCTACGATGGCGGAGCCGGTGTCCTGCGCCACCATCAGCCGCCGAAACGGCGTCTTCGATTGTTCCGACTCGATCGGCAGTTCGCCTTCGATGAAGAACGGCGTACCGTAGACATGCAGCGCCTTGTCGACGGCGATCGACCGGCCCGGCGTCAGCGGGACGCCTTGCGCGCCGACCGCTTCATCCTTGTCGGAAAGCTGCACTTCGCGAAAGAACACATAGGAACGGTTCTGCCGCCGCAATTCCTTGGCGCCATCCGGATTCTGGTCCATCCACTCCCTGATCCGCTGCATCGACATCTGGTCCTTCGGGACGATGCCGCGATCGATCAGGATGCGGCCGACCGCCGTATAGGGATAACCATTATGCGCGTCGTAATTGATCCGGATGGTCGAGCCGTCCTCGATGCGGACCCGCGCCGAGCCCTGGATTTGCGTGAACAGCAGGTCGGTCTGGTTCTTGAGCCAGCAGATTTCAAGGCCCCGGCCGGCGATCGCCCCGTCTTCGATCTCGGCCCGATCGTAATAGGGCACGAGCTTGCGACGGCCGATCTTGCGAAACACCTGTCCCTTGTTGGGCAAGCC
>Ga0080026_10000366_pt1 | contig 11238 bp, 13 predicted proteins | sample OrgsoiDNA2013045_FD_70941 | JGI IMG/M metagenome (GOLD analysis project Ga0080026, IMG submission 70941) | Permafrost soil microbial communities from the Arctic, to analyse light accelerated degradation of dissolved organic matter (DOM) -... | ecosystem: Environmental > Terrestrial > Soil >... | reverse complement strand
GGCCGCCTGGTGCTCGGGTGCGTAGCCGAGCTGGGCGAGCACGACGCGGGCCGGCTCGCCGCCGCCGTGATCATGGTGACCGGCGCGATGTGGACCCACGCTCAGCCCTCCGTCGCGATGCTGGCTGCCTACCAGGCCGATCCGGCACTGGCGTCCATGCGGCTGGACTTCACCGCGACGCTGCGCGAGGTGATCGAGGTGCTGATCGCCGGGCTCATGGCCCGCTCTGCGCGCTGAAGCCCGCCCGCTGGACGGTCACTCGCAGCGGTCCCGGCTGCGCCGGGCTGTGACTGGTCACTACCTGCGGCACCCGGAACTCCTCACGCTGGTAGAGCGCCTGGATCTGGTCCTGCGACGCATCACTGGGGCGGGTAGCAGCCGCAAGCTCGTCCAGGAGGTCACGCTGCGCCGGTGTCGGCTCGCCGTCGATCTCGGTCAGGCCCCAGACGTCCCAGAGCAGCATCTCGTTCTTGGCCAGCGACGCCAGGTCATGGATGAGGTTGTGACGGACATAGGGCCAGCCCCTGGTCATCGGAATCTGCAGCCCTGGGTCGACGACGAATCGCTGGGCGTCGACGATCCCCTCGCGGCAGGCCTGCCAGGCATGCGGGCCCGTGACGAACCTGTCCCGGGGGACATCCAGCGAGTCGATCACAGCTCCGTCCGAGCTGTCGACGTGACCGTCGGCGAGTTCCGGGTCGACCAGGCGCCAGTCCTGCCGACCGCCGTCCCAGACCTCGGCAATCATGTGATCGATGAACCAGCCCGGCGCGAAGTAGGTGGCGAACCCGACCCGAGCCCGAGCCGGGACGCCCTGATGGCGGGCGATCGCCAGGAAGAGCACGGTGAAGTCGCGGCAGCAGCCGACGATCCGCTGACGGGGTGCGCGGTCAGCCGTCAGCGGCAGATCGGCCAGTTCAAAGACCCGGGCAAGCATCGGCTCGGCATAGCGCGTGTCGATCTCGGCGATCCGGTCAGCGTCAATGCCGTTCTGCGCGAAGTCACCGTCGGCGCGATAGTGGAAGACGAGCTGACGAGCGGCTGCGGCCATCGAGCGGAGATCGCCGGAGAGTTCGCCGAGCCGACCGGCGAAGCGACCGGGATCAGTGACGAGGCTTTGCGTTTCGTAAAAATGGTGATCCACGACCGCTGCCCTATCCCTCGCGCTGGCTGTTAGCCTCGATTCCCGGTGCGGGAATTGAGTTGAGGCGCTGCTGGTGTGCTGCGCCCGGCGCACTGCACGTTTAGCTGCGTGGGGAACGTGCCTGCCCGCTGGATGCTGTGCGCGGGTCATCCAGAGGCGATCGGTTCCTGCAGTTCGGTGATCCACTTGTCCTGGTCGTCGGGGCATTCGAGGTACAGTTCGCGGGGGTACCCGGCGGAGCGGTAGCCGTTGTCGTCCATCCACCGGGCCAGGGTCTGGATGGTGGCCATGACGTTGTCCATGGACCCGCGGTGCACGATCGTGGCCGCCTGGCCGATCTCGGGCAGGTCGGTGATCTCGAAGCCGTGGCCGCTGCCGGGGTCGGCGTTGACCGGCAGGGTGGCGTGTATGAGCACCCCGTCACCGTCCGGGGCGTCCTGGTAATAGGCGATCGCTGGGCCGGCGGGGGTCAGCCCGGCCCGGCCGAGCCGGCCGCTCAGCTCCTCATACAACGGCTGGATGACCGGACTGATACACGCGGGCTCCAGGCTTGCCGCGGTCGCGGTGAGTTCCGCGACGCGGACTGCCGGGATCCGCTTGACCTGGATGTCGTCGGCTGGCATGGCGCCCTCCATCTCGATGATCCGGAGCCTCGCCTCGACCTGCGCCAGCCGGGCTGTGTCTGCGGCGATCTGGGATTGCAGCTCGGCCTGGCGCAGCCGCAGCATCCCGCGGAGCTGCTTGGCGCTGACCTGCTGGTCCAGCATGGCGCGCACCTGTTCGAGGGTGAAGCCGAGGTCTTTCAGCGCGATGATGCGGTTGAGCCGCGTGAGCTGGCCGGCCTCATAGAACCGGTAGCCGCTGGCCGGGTCGACCCTGGCCGGGCGGAGCAGACCGGTCGCGTCGTAGTGGCGAAGCATGCGGACCGACACCCGGCCGTGCCTGGCGAAGTCTCCGATGGTGAACATGACGCCTCCCACTCGACAGCCTCACACGGTGTCAGGGTCAAGCTGTTGCCCGCAGCGTCTTCTGGTGCCCGGGCTTGACCTCAGGCCGTGGCGGCTCAGGTAGGCGTAGGCTTTGGCGCGGGGAGGCAGCGCTGGGGCATCCGTTCCGGGTCGGCTCGCTTGTGCCAATGATCGAAGTACCTGTGACCGCGAGCGTTGAGCGGACGCTCGCCGAGTGCTTGCGTCAGGGGCTTGTAGTCCGGTCGGAGCGAGAACTCGGCGGCCGTCCTGGCAGCCATCACTATCACCTGGCGTTCCCGGGTAAGCCGGGGACGCTGGAGCTGAACGAGTGGCAGGGCGAAGTCTGGTTCTCCGTGAACGAGCGGCGTGACTGCGGATGGGTATCCGAGTTCGCGCGCGGGATCGCTGCGGCCCTGGACCGAGCCGAGCCAGCGTAGAGCACGTGCAGGCTAAGCTCAATGAGTTAACGAGAACTAGCATGCTGTTGTGGCGATGCGGTAATCAGCCCGGCCCAGCCAGCAACGCGCTTCTGCCGGCGTGGCGCCGCAGCCTCCTGTTGATATAGCTCCACCGCCAGCGTGCACCAGATGGCCACGCTACTGCGCAAGGGCAGGCTGGCGCTGTTCGCCGAGGCCAGGCCCGGGCCGAAGCGCCCGCGCAAGGCGACCGGCCAGCTGCTGGCCCGGGTGCTGGAGCTCCGCGCGGGCGGGCACTCGGTGACCGAGATCGCCGTCGCGCTCACCAGCGAGGGAATGCCGGTGTCGGCGCAGACCTGCTGGCAGATCCTGGACGCCGGGGGGATCCCCCGGCTGCCCCGCCGCGACGAGGCCCGCCGCGGGCCCCCGGCGAAACTGGCCCCGGTCAAGGCCGCCGCCCTGCCGTGGTGACCGGGTCGGCGTCGATCCTGGCCGAGGCCGCGCATTCCCGGGCGGACGCCGGCAACGAGGTCTTCCTGCTGATCGCACCATGGTCTCGTGCCGAGATCAGCCGGGTAGATTCGGGAGATGAAGAAGCTTCTCGAGCTCCTCGTCTGTTTCCTCCATCCCCTCGCCGTCGTCCTGATGTGGATCGACCTGGCGACCCGCCGTGAGATGGCGACCGGGCCCAAGGTGGCGTGGGCCATCTTCGGCCTCATCCCGCTCGTGCCGTTCCTCTACGTGCTCACCGGCGGCGACCTCTGGTGAGGCCCCCGCCGGGATGCTAGCGCCCGCATCCTGGAGACGCTCAGCCTGACTTCGCCTGCATGCGAGCGTGGTAGGCAACCAAGGAGTACATTGCCTCAGCCAGGCTCAGCCGACGCGGGAACACGCCGTCGCGCCTGAAGGTCTCCGCAGACGAAGGCGAGCGCCAGAATGGCCGCACTCCAGGAGTCCCGCTTGCCGATGGAGCGAAAGCTCGCAAGGCTGGTTGCAGCGTCCAGCGAGTCACTGGCCAGTGCTGTTGCGGTCCAGCGGCGGACATCGCCCACGTTGCTCGATCGTGCGGCGGCGACGGTGCCCAGGCCAAGGACAAGGTCCCTGATGCCGATTGTCCGCATCAGCAGCAGGCCGGCGGCGGTTGGCTCCTCTCGGCCGGACAACCGCATCGGCGCTCCCGGCGCAGCAATGAGCGCGATACCGACCGCAGCCCGAAGCCATCCCATCGTCTCGTAACTCGTGATCGACACGATCGCAGCGTAGTTCACCCGCCCATGAGAAGGAGGCAGTCTGGTGGCTGAGCAGTTCACGACGATCGACCAGTACATCGGCTCATTCCCCGAAGACGTTCAGATCGTCCTGCAGGAAGTCCGGCGCAGGATCCGCAACGTCGTGCCCGCAGCTGACGAGACGATCAGCTATCGGATCCCCGCGATGACGCTCAACGGCAGGCACCTAGTGCACTTCGCGGCGTGGAAGAACCACATCTCCCTTTACCCGATCCCCCCAGCGGACAAGGCCTTCGCGCGGGAACTCGCGCCATACCTGGCAGGCAAGGGCACCGTGCGATTCCCGCTTCATAAGCCCATCCCGTACCACCTCATTGAACGGCTCGTCGCGCTCCTCGCCCAACGGCGGGATGGAAGTCCGGGACGATCGTGAAACCGAGGACCGGCCCGGCGCCGCGCGGTCCCCTCTCCCGCCATGGCGTGACCAGCGCGGTGCTGGGATCATTTGGTCCGGTCGTTCCCGCTGCCGGGCGGGTGGCGGGTAGGTTGGCGAATGTGAAGGTACTGGTTATCTGCAGGACGCGCCACGACGTAACGCCTGCCGAGATCGCAGCGCGCGGCCCCGCCGAGATGGCGGCGCTCAGGCAACTTCAGGCAGACGGCAGCTTGATCGAGGCCTACTCGCCCGGCGGCCCGGGAGCGATCTTGATGTTCGAGGCTGACAGGGCAGCAGTCGAAGCTGCTGTGACCTCACTTCCGCTGGCGCAGGCCGGGATGATCGATACAGAAATCATTGAACTCCACCCGTTTGCGGGCTTGTCAAGCTAGCCATGCGCAGAGAGCGGCACGTGGGAGCGCTGGACGGGCGCGTGAGTGTGCCATGACCAGCCGTATCTCGCACACGACGTTCGACGCCGCCAACGCCTACGCGCAGTCGCTCTTCTGGTCGCAGGTGCTGGACTTCGTCGAAGATCCTGACGATCCGAACAAACCGGGACACCAGGAATGCCTGATCACCTCGCGCGACGGGAGCCAGCTCTTGCTCTTCGTCACGGTGCCAGACGGCAAGCAGCTGAAAAACCGGGTCCACCTCGACCTGCGGCCGGCGGACTGTACCCGCGAGCAGGAGGTCGAACGGGTCCTCGCGCTGGGAGCGTCTTACTTTGCCGACCATCGACGGCCCGATGGCAGCGGCTGGATCACGCTCACCGATCCCGAGGGCAACGAGTTCTGCATCCTGTCGAAGTACCCGGCTCGCTCCGGAGCCACCACCTGACGGCGTTGCACAGCGCCTGCACCCGATCAGTCAGAGCGGATGCCGGCTCGCCATCCCGGCGGAAACCGGTTCCGGCACCGAAATGCCTGTTAGATCGCTATACGGCTCGGGCTCGGCCGAGCGACTGGCAGGGGGTACACGCGGCCGCTTCCGTTGTGCCTACGGGCCGCGCTAGTATCGCCGGGCATGGCGGCCGGCTCGGGGCTCGACGATGGGGAGGTTCGCCGTGCCGTGGACCGGATCTCGATCTTGCCCGCTACTCCCGTCGTCGCGGTCAGTGAGCATTTGTGGCTGAAGCTGGAGAGCCTCCAGCCGACCGGCAGCTTCAAGGTCAGAGGGTTTCTCAATGCTGTCCGGTGCCTTCGCGGCGAGGATCTTCGGGCCGGGATCGTGACGGTGAGCGCCGGCAATGCCGCTCTGGCGGCAGCGTATGTGGCGCGCATGGCGGGCATCCCGTGCACGGTGGTGATGTTCGATTCGGCGCCGGCAGCCAAGCGCGACGGAGTCCGGGCGCTGGGAGCCGAGGTATTGTCCTGGCCGCGGCCGCAGGTCCTGGCGTGGATGGCGGAGCAGGGCTGGCAGAGCATGCCCGAGCACTTCGTGCATCCGTTTGCCGATCCTGCCGTCATCGCTGGCCACGCCACCCTGGCCGTGGAGTTGCTGGGCCAGGTGCCGGGGATGCGGCGCGTGGTAGTGGCTGTCGGCGGCGGTGGCCTAGCCGCCGGCGTCGGGTCGGTGCTGCACGCGGCCGGGCGAGCGGTGGAGGTGGTCGGCGTTCAGTCCAGCGGCTACCCGCTGTGGCCGCGGACGTTCGCGGCGGGCGCGCCGCCTGTACTGGTGCCCGACACCATCGCCGATGGCACCACCGCTCCCTACGAGCCCGCCATGCACGACCGGCTGCGCAGCGCGGTCGACCGCTGGATCGAGGTACCGGAGGCCGACCTGCGCGCGGGAGTGGCGGACCTGGCCATCAAGCACAAGGTAGTGGCCGAGGGCGCGGGCGCCCTTGCCTACACCGCGGCAGTTCAGCTGGCTGACTCCCAGCCGACGGTCGCGGTCATCTCCGGCGCCAACATCGACCGGGCCCGGCTCGCCGAGCTTCTGAGCAGCGGCGTCCGGCGAGGACACGCTGGGTAAGGTCGCGCCGCAGGCCGGGCCGGTCAGCCGTCGGCCAGGAACCGCTCGATCTGGGCCAGCGCGGGATTGCCGGCGGCCCGGTTCTGGACGGAGTGCCCCGCTGAGGGTACGACGAGCAGGCGCCCGTCGGGTGCGTGCGCGGTCTCCGCGCGGGCGTCTGCCAGCGGGGTCGACAGGTCACGGCCGCCCGCCAGCAGGAGCACGGGGACCGGAGGCAGGTCGGCCCGCACTGTCGACCCGTCCCCGGCCGGCGGCGCTGGCGGGGTCGGCGGCGCTGGCGGGGTCGGCGGAGGCGGAGTTGGCGGAGGCGGAGTTGGCGGAGGCGGAGTTGGCGGCCAGTTCAGGCACGTACGGATCAAACCATTGCCCGCCGCGGTGACCCGGTCAAAGGGCCAGACCTGCGCCGGTGTCAGCCGGGCGACCGCCCTGGCGAGCGCCGGCCGCCGCGCGGCGAGCGGCGTATCCGGACCGCCCCACGGCATCGGCAGGTCTGCGCACAGGGTGCTGGCGTGCAGTCCCTGGCTGAGCTGGCCAGCCGTGGCGACATCGAGCCGGCGAGCCTGAGCGATCAGCTCGTCCAGCGCGGCCGGGCGCCCGCCGGCTGCCGCCTGCAGCGCGGCAGGCACACCAGAAAATGAGGGCTCGCCGACACTCATCGCCACCAGGGTGTCGAGCAGCGCGGGCCCGTCGTGATACCGGCGGACCACCGCAGCCAGATCCCTGACCGGATCGAAGCGGCAGCCCTGCGCCGCGCACACCGCACGCAGCACCGTGGCCGTCCGCCGCATACTGGCGAGCTGGAGCGGATCCACGTTCCAGCTCGGCACTACCGAGTCCAGCACCAGACGGCTCACCCGGTCCGGATGCGCCAGGGCATACTGCTCGGCGACATAGGAGCCGTACGACACGCCGTCCAGGGTGAGCCGTGGGACACCCAGTGCGGTCCGCAGCGCCTCGATGTCCGCGACCGTGTCCGCCGTCGCGAAGAACCTGCGGCTCGGCCCGATGGCCGCCGCGCAGGCCCTGACCGCGCCGGGTGCAGGCACGGCCAGGTCGGAGGCGCCCATCTGGCGCTGCAGCGCCGGGCAGTTCAGCGCGCCCGCCCCGGTGCCCCGCTGATCGAACATGACCAGCCGGTAGCCGCCCAGCGCCGGTCCCAGCCGGCCGGCCAGCCGCGGCAGGAACGGGATGCCCGGCTGGCCAGGGCCGCCGGTCAGCAGCACGAGCACTCCGCGCGGCGCCGCGGCGACATCCGACACCGCGACTCGCAGTGACAGGCGTCCCGGCGCGGTACCGAACGGGTCGAGCCGCACGCGAAGCGTCCCGCAGCTGAATCCGGCGATACCCGGGCAAGGCCGGACGCCGCCCAGCCCGGACGCCCCGAGCGGCGAGCCCGACGAGCCCGGTACGGAGGCGGACAAGGCCGGGGCGGGGGCGGAGCCCGGCCGGGCCGGCGCCGAGTTGCCGTGCCGTCCGCCAGACCGCGCGGAGCAGCCGGACACCGCGCTCAGCAGGATCACCGTCGCGATCAGCGCGCGGCGACCGCCCGGACTTCGCATGCCACCAGCGTCGGGGTCCGGCGTCTCGCCGGGGTCACGATCAGGGCTGGACAGCGCATCGTCAGTACACCGCTTTGCGTGACACCCGCCCTGGCAGCCAGCTTCTCCTGCGACATCCCGGCTTCCCGCTGCGCCTGCCAGAGCAGGGCCCCGGGGCTGTGACCACTTCGGAAAGCACAAGTCTCGGCATAGCGGATCGTCAATATCCCTCTCGCAACTGGATACTGGCCACTGCGCCGCGCCAGTATGGTGGTAAGAACACAGATTCTGCCCAAGCATGATCAGTCCCGTTACCAGTGTGGTGGCCGATCGGCGGGTCGCACGTCGATGGAATGCATTGATCATGAACGTCGATCTGGCCGGGGTCGCCGAGTCGCGGGCGGTCATACTGGTCGAAGGGATGAGCGACCAGGCCGCGCTTGAGGCGCTGGCTGAGCGACGCGGCCGGGCTCTGGATACTCAAGGCATCTCCATCGTGCAGATGGGGGGCGCGACCAACATCGACCGCTTCCTGGATCTGTTCGGCCCTCGCGGGCTCGACGTCAGGCTGGCTGGCCTGTGTGACGCCGCCGAGGAAGGCTACTTCCGGCGCGCTCTGGAGCGGGCCGGCTTCGGCTCCGGCCTGTCCCGCGCCGATACCGAGGCACTCGGCTTCTACGTGTGCGCCGCTGACCTGGAGGACGAGTTGATCCGGGCCCTCGGCGCAGCCTCGGTCGAGCACATCATCGCGGCTCAGGGCGAGATCCGATCATTCCGGATCCTCCAGAAGCAGCCCGCACAGCAAGGACTGAGCACCGAGAGGCAGCTTCACCGGTTCATGGGGACCAGATCGGGCCGCAAAAGCCACTACGCGCGCCTGCTCGCGGGCGCGCTTGACCTCAGCCGAGTCCCTCGGCCGCTTGACCACGTACTCGCTCACGTCTGACGAATCGACCACGATCACCCTGAAGTTCGCCGACAGTGAGACTCTGGCCGGACTAGCCAAGAGCACCTGTCGCGCGGCCCCCCGCGGAGCACTCGAGCGACCTGCTGTCGGACGCCGGGCAATGGCGCGGCGCCGTCGCAGGGGTTGCGACGGCGCCGCGGCCGATTGATTATTCCGGTACCGGGCTGGTACTCAGAAGTGCAGCGTGCTGCTCAGGGTGCCGAACTTAGTCACGGTGCTGAAGCCTGTCGTGTTCAGGGCGGTGTCCAGTGCGGTGATGGCGGCGCCGGTGATCTTGAGGCCAACGTTGGACACCGTGATGGTGCGGCCGCTGACATGGATCCTGGCGTGGGACAGGTCCAGCCGGAACAGGGTGAAGCGGGTCGCCGGGTTGCCGTTGACGAGGCCGGTCAGGGTCTTGCGGCCCAGGTTAATGGTGAAGCGGCCGATCAGCACCTTCCGGGCGTTGCTGATGTCGGCGAGCAGGATGCCGCCGCGGTGGTTGATGTGGCCGCTGAGCGACCTCCGGGCGACCTGCCCGCCGGAGACGGGGAAGGCAAACCGGAACGCGGGCGGACGGGACGGGCTCCCGAAGACGGCAGTCCCGTCGATCAGTGTCTCGGTGCCCGGATCGGTCGCGATGGCCACGATCTGGTTCCGGAGCAGCAGGTTGGGGACGCCGCGAATGGTGGTGATCCGGGTGGTCCCGCTCTTGATCGGTACCTGGACGGCCGGCGCCGCAGCCGGCCGGGTCCTTGCGGCTGACGCCGCACCTGCTGCCGGGGCCAGGAACAGGCCTGCCGCTGTCGCCGCGACCGCGGCGACGCGTACAAACGCTCGCATGTCTTCTCCCTCATCCGGGCCGCGCTCACGGCCTCATCGGATATATGCGGCCGGCCGGCCGCCGGGATCACTAAAGCATGTACTTAGTGCTTCTCGGGCATACCACCCGCTCCCCGGCATGTCGGCTCCCTTCACATCAAGCAGCAGCGGCGCGGGAAGGGGCGCGAGTGCCGGGAAGGGACCGCGGCCAGGAGAGGTACGACTTTTGCCGCGTCAGCTGAGCTTGTGTCCGGCACTCCCTTTGCCCACGGCATGCTCGCACTGGTCTATCGCCGACGCCGCTGACCGCCACGGGCCGGGCTCACGGGCAGATGACCTGGAAGGTGTCGAGCGTGGGATCGGCCGCATAGGCGATCCGGCCGCCGTCGGCCTGCACCTCGCGCAGGGCGTCCACGGCTTCCCTGGTGATCAGCTCGCCAGGGGCGAGCACCGGCACGCCGGGAGGATAGGGCGCAATCAGCTCGGCGCTGACCCGGCCGATGGCGGCATCGGCGCGGACGGTTTCGTTGTGCGCGAAGAAGGCTTCCCTGGGCGCCAGTACGGTCTGCGGGATGACCGTCCACGCGGCCGCCGGGACCGGATGGCGGGGGGTTCCTCGGCGGCGCTCGATCACGGCGATGAACTCGTCGACGAATCTGGCGACCTGGCTCTCGTCGTCAGCGAGCACGGGGATGGGCACGATGGTGTCGCGATCGGCCATCTCGACCGGCATCCCGGCCGCGATCAGGTCATCTTCCACCGTGTAGCCGTGCGCGCCCGTGCCGGCCAGCAGGATCACGATCTTGGTCGGCTCGACGCCGGGGCCCTCCAGCAGGCTGATCCCCGGTACCTGCCGCAGCCTGTCCCTGGCGGCGGCCACGCCCCGCAGCAGCCGCGCGCTCAGTTCCTTGCCGTCTCGCTCCAGCAGCGCGCGGGCGGCGTCGGTGCTGGCCATGATCGAGCCCGTCGGGCTGGTCGTGTGCGTGGCCTCGAACGCGCGGTCGAGCCGGGCGGCATCCAGCCGCTCGGTCCTCGCCAGGACCAGCGCGCCCTGGGTGTAGGCGGGCAGCGCCTTGTGCGCGCTGGTCACCATCGCGTCCGCGCCCGCGGCGATCGCGTGCGGCGGCAGGTCGGGGTGGAAGCCGAGGTGCGCCGCCCAGGCGGCGTCCACCACCAGCGGGACGCCGGCGTCATGGGCGGCGGCGGCGTGCCCGGCCAGGTCACCGATGGTGCCGACGTAGGAGGGATCGCCGAGGAATACCGCGCAGGCCCCAGGATGTGCCGTGAGCGCGGCCCGGACGGTGTCGACCGCGACGGCCGCCGGCAGGCCGGAGACAGGATCCATCTCGGGCCGGACCCATACCGGGTGCAGCCCGGCGAGCACCAGGCCCAGCAGCAGCGAGCGGTGCAGGGTCCGGGTGATGATCACCTCCTGGCCGGGTGAGCCCACGGCCAGGGCCAGGGCCTGGTTGCCGTGCGTCGAGCCAGCTACCGAGAACCGGCACCAGTCGGCGCCCCACAGGCGCGCGGCGCGGCCCTCGGCGTCGATGCGCAGCGTGTCGGCGTGCTTGATGGAGTCCAGCCCGCCATACAGCGGCACGTCGCCTGCCACGACGGCACCGACCAGGTCCTGGCGCTGCTTGTGGCCGGGCACGCCCATCGGCAGCAGCAGCCCGTCCTCGACCTGGCTGGTGAAACGCAGCCAGGCGTCGAGCAGGGGCGCGTCGGCCCGCAATCCGCGCGGGTCGCGCGGGTCGCGCGG
>Ga0080026_10000363_pt1 | contig 11256 bp, 10 predicted proteins | sample OrgsoiDNA2013045_FD_70941 | JGI IMG/M metagenome (GOLD analysis project Ga0080026, IMG submission 70941) | Permafrost soil microbial communities from the Arctic, to analyse light accelerated degradation of dissolved organic matter (DOM) -... | ecosystem: Environmental > Terrestrial > Soil >... | reverse complement strand
GATCGCGGAACGGGACCGGATCGCCCGTGGCATCCATGACTCGGTGCTGCAGGTGCTGGCCCTGGTGAGCAGCCGGGGGCGGGCACTCGGCGGCGAGGCGGCCGAGCTAGGCGCCCTAGCGGCCGACCAGGAAGGTGCCCTGCGAATGCTGGTCTCCCGCAGCGCCGCCGATGACGACCCCGGCCATGGGCTGCTCGATGTCCGCGCGCTGCTGGAGCCGTTCGCCACCTCCGGGATCTCCGTGTCGTGCCCGGCGACCGCGGTGCTGCTGACGAAGACCGCTGCCCTGGCGGTGGCGGCGGCGACCAGCGAGGCGCTCGACAATGTCCGCCTGCACGCGAGTCCCGGCGCCAGGGCGTGGGTGCTGGTCGAGGACGAGGGCCCGGCGGTGACCGTGAGCATCCGCGATGATGGCCGTGGCTTCGCGCCTGGCAGGCTGGCCGAGGCCGCCGGGAGCGGGCGGCTGGGAGTTTCGCAGTCGATCGTCGGGCGGATGCGCGACGCGGGCGGGACGGCCAGCCTGACGTCCTCGCCAGGGAACGGGACAGAGGTGGAGCTCCGTGTCGCCAGAGACTGACCCGCCAGCGCCAGCACGGATACTCGTCGTCGACGATCACCCGATCTGGCGCCAGAGCGTCGCCAGGGACCTGGCGGAAGCGGGCTGCGCGGTGGTCGGCACGGCGGGCGACGGCGCGCAGGCACTGCGGGTAGCGAAGGCGACGCGCCCGGACGTGGTGCTGCTTGACCTGCACCTTCCCGATATGTCGGGCGCAGACGTCACCCGCCGGCTGCTGGGTTCGGATCCGTCGATCCGGGTGCTCGTGCTGTCCGCGAGCGGCGAGCGGCAGGACGTGCTCGATGCGATGACGGCCGGTGCTACCGGCTACCTGGTGAAATCCGCCGAGCTCGGCGAGCTGATCGCAGCGGTGCGGTCAACCGCGGCCGGCCATGCGGTCTTCACCCCGGGACTGGCCGGCCTGGTCCTTGGCGAGTTCCGCAGGCTGGCCACAGACGCGGGCCCGCGAGAGCCCGCGGTCCCGGCCCTGACCGAGCGGGAGACCGAGGTGCTGCGGCTGGTCGCCAAGGGACTGACCTATCCGCAGATCGCGGACAGGCTCGTGCTGTCGACGCGCACTATCCAGAATCACGTGCAGAACACCCTGGTCAAGCTACAGCTGCACAACAAGGCACAGCTCGTGCGGTACGCCATGGAGCGCGGCATCGAGTAGTACGGGCCTTACCGGGTACACAGGGCCGAATGGAACTATATAGCTATTATTAGAGTAGTTATAGTAGGCTTATTTTAGCCCGGACATCTTCCGCCTAGCTCGAGCACCTGTTCCCTCGCTCCAGCACCTGTCCCCCGAGGAGAGACGGTGACCCTGCCGGAGTTTTTCGTGGCCGGAGCGCCGAAGGCGGGCACCACCGCCGTGCACGCGGCGCTCGCCCGGCATCCCTCGCTGTACATGTCGGCGGTGAAGGAGCCCAAGTTCTTCCTGACCGACGGCCCGCCGCCGGCCCGCGGCGGTCCCGGCGACGTCCAGACCTATCGCGAGCACGTCTGGCGTCGGGAGGACTACGAGGCGCTGTTCGCCCCGGCGCCGCCCGGCGCGCTGCGCGGCGAGTCGACGCCGTTCTACCTGTACAACCGGGACGCGCACCGGCGGATCCGGGAACTGGTCCCGGACGCCAGGCTGATCGTGATCCTGCGCGATCCGGTGGAGCGGGCCCACTCGAACTGGACCCACCTGTGGTCGGCCGGACTGGACCCGATCGGTGACGTAGTGCTCGCCTGCGCGGAGGAAGAGCGCCGGATCGCCGCGGGCTGGGCCGACTTCTGGCACTACACCGCGCTCGGCCGCTACGGCGAGCAACTCGAGCACCTGTACGAGGTCTTTCCCAGGAAGCAGGTCTTCGTCTTCCGGTACCGCGCCCTGGTGGAGAACCCGGCCCAGACGCTGGACCGGATCTGCGCCTTCCTCGAAATTCCGCCGGGCCTGGTCACCGAGGTACCCCGAGAAAACGTCACTGCCCATCCACACGAAACGCTCCGGCACCGCGCACTGTCGCGGGCATTGCGGATCAGTGCCGCCGCGAGCACCCTTCTTCCTGGCATGGGCGCCATGACCGGCTCGCTGGAGCGGATCGTTCAGCGGGACAGCCCGCCCAGGCGACCGCTGACCTGGAAACAGCGCCGGGCACTGATCCCGGCGTTCGAGGCCGACATCCGGCTCCTCGAAGGCCTAACCGGCGAGGACTTCAGCGACTGGCTGCGACCACGCGGCGACTCGGGCGGCCTGGTCGGCGTCCGGCCGGCCGGGCAGCGCCAGGCCCGCAATGGCCAGCCACGCGCGTTCTGACGTTGCCGTCAGGCCGCTTCGGCTGGTGGCCCGTGGCTGTGCAGGGTGCGGGTGCCGTCAGGGCTGGTGGCGGTGGTGGTGCCGTCGGGGTGCAGGGTGATGCCCCAGCCCCACCGGTGCACCGCGATCAGATGGTGAAAAGTGCACAAAAGGAGCATATTGGTCAAGCTGGTTGGGCCGCCCTTGGCCCGGGGGATGATGTGGTGCGGATGGCAGGCGGCCGGCGGCTGGCGGCAGCCGGGGAACCGGCAGTGCCGGTCCCTGGCGGTGACCGCGCGGCGCAGGTGCACCGGGATGGTCTCGGTCGCGGTGCCGATGTCCAGCGGCAGGCTGACCGAGGCGACCAGGCCGTCCAGGCCGGTGCGCAGGTAGAACGCCAGCCCGGCCGGGCCTGAGAGCAGGTCCGCGGCCGCGCGCAGGATGAGTTTCGCGGCGGCCCGCTCGGACCGCCGCCGCCGGGCCGCCGGTATCTGGCCCGCCCCGCCGGCGCTGCCCGCCCCGCCGGGGGCCGCCTGCCGCAGGCCGGCCGCCGCCTGGCAGGAGCTGCTGGGCCAGGCCGCCGGGGTGCCCTGCAGCAGCGCGGCGGCGAGCCGGTCCAGGACGCCGTGGTCAACGTGCCCGGACACCACCGGGACGATGGAGGCATCGCAGGCCGCGCCTGCGGCGCCGGGCCCGGACAGCCAGCCGGTCATGCTGGCCCGCTCGGACGCCCACGCGTCCTCCGCCCGGTCCGCGCCGTCCAGGCCGCGCAGCTCATCCAGCGACATGTGCAGCTGGATCTGGGTAGGCTGCCCGGCCCGCTCGGGCAGGCAATCGGCTGCGATCAGCCGACGGCACGCCTCTTCCAGCGCATCATGATCCCGCTGCCGCTTCGTCCGCACATCCTCCGGGCCCGCCTTCTTCGCCAGCGAGTCCAGGACGGCGGACAGCGCAGCCGCGCAGGCAGGCGTCAGGTCACCGTCCAGCCTGCCGGCGCCGCGGAATGTCGTTTCCAGCCGAACCCACCGGTCCGCGAACCCGTCGTCCCCGCCGTCAGCGTCCGGGCGGGCGGTGCGCTTGCGCATCTCCTGAGCCAGGGCGGCCAGGTCCTCCAGTTCCGCGCCGCCGGCCGCGGCGGCCAGCAAGATCGCGTCCGCGTCCGCCCGGTGCGCCTGCGGCAGCTCATCGCTCCACTGGCAGATCTGCCGGGCGAACGACACCGACACCTGCCCGGACGCCAGCGCATCGCGGACCGCCGGGTGCGCGGCCAGGCGGCGCCTCCAGCCCATCGCCGCGGCCGCGGCACCGACGGTGATCTGGGTCTGCCAGCGCAGCCACGACTTCGCCGATCCCTGCCCGTCATCCTCAAAACCGCCGCAGGCGGCAAACGCACTCAGAGTCGTGGCCCGCGCGGCGGTATGCATGGACTCAATCCGCTCCAGCGCCTTCAGGCAATCAGCCTGCTCGGCCGCTGTCAGCGACGCCACATCCGCCTCAGCCAGGAAGGCCATGCCCACCTGCGCCATCGCGACCGCGTCAGCCGCGGTAACAGGCCCAGCGGGCCCAGCACACCCCGCAGGCCCCTGACCGGGTAAGCACATCGGGGACCTCCTTCACGCAGCTGGGCAACCGGATCCAGCGCGATGGCCGGAAGCTCAAGCGATGACTGAAGCTGAATGCGCGTCCTGACGACGCGAGCGCGATGCGAAGCGGAGGGGCCGCTGACCGGGGCCTAATCCCTGCAGAAGGGCTCTGGGCAACTCATCTGGCCAGCTGCTGGCCAGATTTCTGACTACTGCCCCGGTAACGCCATCTCTCGAATTCTTGTTCTAAGATTAGCACTAGCCTAAGACAAACTCGCGCATGACGCGCGACACGCGGCAGGCGGATTCATCCCAGACACGGGCCGACCTCACTGCAGCAAGTCACGGCTGCGATGCAGGTCAGCCGGCGCGCTGATCGGCGCTGGCCGCCCGCACCTTTGACCGATGGTGCAACTCCTAGGAGACTCGCGGCACGTCACGCGTGTCCGGCTTCCTCCTTCATCTCCTGCAGCTCCTCCACGACCTCCTCCAGCGCCTGTGCCATCTCGCTGGCCTGCTCAGTGGTCGCCTCCGCCTCCGCCTCTGCCGACTGGGAGGCCTCGTCCAGGGCAGCATTCTCGGCTGTTATCTCCGCAGCCGTGGCCTTCGCCTGGTCAGTCTGCAACGTCATGCCCGGATCCTCAGTCTGAGCCGACGGGTCCGGGTGTTCGTTCGATGTCGTCATGCCCAGAGGCTACGCGCGGCCGGTTCCTGACGAATCAGCGGATACCGGCCAGGAGGCAGCCGCTCAGTTGCTGCTGAGCCAGTCATTACTGAACGCGCCCGAGCCGTCGATCGATCTGGTGTCCTTTGAAGGCTCCGCCGCAGCCGGTCACCGCGTCAGCGCAGGCGGATCACGTTGCCGGTGATCAGCTTGGCCGCGTCGCTGGCCAGGAACGTTATGACCTCGGCCACCTCGGCAGCCGAGGCGACGTGCACCAGGGTCGGGCTGGCGGCGACCGCCTCCGACACCTGGTCGGTCACCCACCCGGTGTCGGTGACAGGCGGCTCCACCGCGTTGGCGGTCACTCCGAGCGGGGCGAGTTCCCAGGCCGCCGAGAGCGTGTAGTCGACCAGCGCAGCCTTCGCCGCCCCGTAGGAGACCTCCTCGGGGAAGCCGGCGCCCGCGCCGGAGGTCAGCGAGATGATCCGGCCCCAGGTGCCGTCCCGGCCGGCATGGCGCCGGGCGAACTCCGCGATCAGAAGGGCCGTTGCCCTGGCGTCGACGGCGAACTGCCGGTCGATCGTCTCGGCGGCCACCGGCTGCAGCGACCGGCCGAACCTGTCGACCGCGGCGGTCTTGAACGTGTCGGCCAGCCACGCCGACGCGTTGTTCACGAGGATGTCGACGGCGCCCAATTCCCGTTCCGCGGTATCAAAGAGCATCGGCGCCGTGGCTGCATCGGCCAGATCGGCCTCGACCGCCAGGACGCTGCCGCCCGACGCGCGGATCTGATCGGCGACCCCTGCGGCATCATCGGCGCGGTTGCGGCGGTAGGGCTCGGGAATGCCGGGATCGGGGGCCGCCTCCAGGCGCAGATAGCTGGCGAGCACCGCGATGCCACGGGACGCGAGCGCGGCCGCGACGGCCGCGCCGATGCCGTGATTGGCTCCGGTGACGATCGCTACATGCGCGGGCTTGGTCACGAGCACGGACTATAGGCCCTTTCTCGGCACCACCGGGGCCGGACAGACCGGATCACAGCGCCGGGCCAGCGCCCAGCGGCCGCCTTCGATGACGGCGACCGGGTCGTCGCGGTCGTCGCGCGCTGGCACGACGCGGGCTGAGATGAACTCGCCCTTCTGCGGTTCGGGCAGGCCGAGGGCCGCGGCCACCAGCGGATCGTTCTCCTGGTGCCCCAGCACGAGAATGCCCTCCGGCCGGAGCTGGGTCCGCGCGCCGCCGTTGCCTCGCGCGCGCTTCATGAAGTCATCCTGCTGCCCGACGGTGGCCAGCTCAGCCCGGCGGATGATCCGGCGCTGCACCGAGCGGAAGAGCTCATTGGTCCGCGCCTGGCCGTGCTGCTGGCCGCGGGCGGCCCTGGCGCCGAAGATGCGGGCCCGGATGTCGTCATCCAGATGCGCGAAGAGGTTCTCGGGCAGGCGCCCGTGAGCCGGCCATAGCTGGCGGACGCGGCGGCGGCTGGCCGCGGTCAGCTGGCGTTTGGAGTCCCGGTTGGGCGTGCCGCGCAGGTAGGACTCGCGTACCCGCAGCAATCCGGCGGTCCACGAACTGGTGGCCTCGCTCGCCGTGATGACCAGGCACAGGTGATCGATGGCCTCCGGCGGCAGCTCCCAGCCGCCGTAGGACATCGAGTACTTGCAGTCGACCTCGATGCCCGCGATCCGGTAATCGGTAGCGTCACCGTCATCGAAGCCGAACTGCCGGTGCAGGTTGATCTCGACCAGCGTGCCCATGTGCGTCTTCTCGGTCTTGCGCAGCTGGTCGTATTTCCAGCGGCCCGAATGCTGGCCGTCGTACAGCTGATCTAGAGTGTCGCGCAGCACCCTGGCGACCGTGTCACCGGTCGGGTCGAGGCGGCCGAGCTCCGCCTGCACCGCGTCAAGCTCGGGATCGGCACCTTCGGGCGGCGGTGGCTGCCCGACAGCGCCCAGCTCGGGGAACATCAGCAGCTGATACAGGGGCTGCATCGGGCCTCAGACGGCGCGCAGCAGGCGTCCTGCGGCGGACGGCGGGGCTGATACCGGCGGCGGGGCCGATGCCGGCGACGGGGCCGCGGCCGCGCGGGCGGCCTCGATCGCGCGGGCGGCCTCGATCGCCGCGCGGATGCTGGTGCCGACGGCCAGCGCGGCGGCGGCGTGGGCGAAGCCCGCCTGCTCCAGGCCAAGAGACTGACCGCCCGCGCCCGCGCAGATCTCCAGGCAGGTCAGCTCGCTCACTTGACCCCCATCGCGTCGAGGCTCGGACGTGGCCGCGGCGCGGATCCGGCAGCGCCCCTGGTGGTCCTGCACTCTACCGAGCCCGGTGACCGGTTTCTACGAGGTGATCGCACAAGCGTTCGACGTGTCGGTCAGCGCAGACGGGAGAGCCTGCCAGCGAGCCCGGTCGAGATCCGCGAGGGGTGGAATCGCGAAGCCGCGCCGGGCTGGCGCCCGCTTCCATTTCAGCCTCTGCCTGACCGCGTCCGCTGAGGGCAAGCGAAAGGGCGGCGTTCGTGCCGAGTGCCCGATTGAACGCGGCCACGGCCTCAGGCGGATGACCGTCATACCAGAGTGCGTATCCGGACGCGATCGGCGCATCGGGATCACGGGACGCGTGCACGAGAGCCTGAGCGCTGAAGTAGGCGGCGTTCGTAAAGTCGTGGGCAAGGAAGTGCATCTCGGCGAGAGTCACATACAGGCGCACGACTGAGCGGGAGTCATCGACCGAGCCAGACCGCGACTATCCGGCAGAAGGCCCAGGCAACGACGACGAGGGTGCTAGCTGTGCTGCTTCCCACATCGCCTCGAATCGAGCCACCCAGTAGGAGAACCAGCGCGGCGATTCGTGTCTGCCGATGATGATGTGCATGCGGTCGGCGATGTTCTCGTCTTTGAATCCCTGAGACTCGAAGATCACGTATCCGCTCGATTCATTCGCGTTTACAATGACCAGGCTGAAACCTGGGTTGGCGGCCAGCTTACGGTAGCTGAAACCGGGTTCGGCCGCGAGCTTGCTCAGGGTGGCGAGCGAGCTGTGCAAGGTACGGGCCAGGTCCAGGTTGTCGTCGAGTTGCTCGGCTGTCTGCGCGACTGCCTCGGGACTGTCGTCTTGAACGATGACGCGTACTGCGCCTCCCTGATTGAGAACGAATCGCCTAATATCCGCAGCGTTCACCAGGACATTCACTGCTGTCGGGCCATAGATTCTCAGGTCCCGAACGCCAGGGAGAAGCTTGCTGAAGGTGCTGAAGGCCTCACGGCTGCGGAGCACCTGATCGAGGGCAGGCTTGCGATCCGACGCCTCAGCTGCGGTATGGAACACCAGAAAGCTCAAGGCAAGCAGGATCGTGCTGAGCAAGACCTGGGAGCTCGCCAGGCCCACAAGCCCCAGAACGACAAGCGCGACTCCAACCAGGAACAGCGCGTAGGCCTCTCGATGCCGACCATTCCGGACATCCTCCAGGGTCCGCCTGGATAACCCCAACAAGGTCGCCATTAAACTCGCTCCCTATTGAATAGACCACGACGGTCGGCCGGCAATCCACATCTAAATTAGGGAGTCAGCGCCCATCGGACGCCCCCCGTCCCATCATGGCGCACAGTCATCAGGCCTGGCTATGGATGGGGCTATCCCAGAAGCGCAGCTGTGGTCACGTCCGTGGTGAGCCCTATCCGCAACCAGGCCCGCCAGTTCTGCGCGCATCAACCGGCGCACGCATTCGGTCGGCGGCATCGTGCGGCGGCGCCGGCAGGCGCCGGCAGGGGCTAGCCAGGGCCGGCAGGGGCCGGCAGGGGCCGCCAGGGGCCGCCAGGGGCCGTCCTCCCTGAAGGAGTGCGGCCGCCACGACAGCGGGCCGGTCCCGCACCGTGGCGGCGGTAACCTCCCGGCCGATCCGGGGCTGGCCAGCGCCGCCCGGCCATCTCCACCGCCAGACCAGCCGCTGAAAAATAAAGTGAATATCCTCAATGTTATTGTTTGAGACAATATAAACTGTCACATTTAATATCATCACACATTATAGTAATCTGACAGATTGCTCGGGAAAAAAGCCGTCATGCGCTAAACTGCCGAGACGGCCTTTTATCTACGGGGGTAGGGAAATGTGCCATTTAGGACTCGGTCTCGAACTATCGTTCTCGCAGCGCTGACGGCAGCCGGAGCCCTCGCAGCCCCGGCCATCTGGGGAATGCTGCCCGCCGATGCGCATTCATCCGTAGTTACGTATCCTGTCATGGTCCGCCCGCATAACGGTCATTGGCAATGGCTCATACGGGCCAGTGACTCGGGCGGGCCGGCCACTACGTCCTTCGTGTACGGCAAGGTGACAGACATCCCCGTGGCCGGCGACTGGACCGGCAACGGGTCCATTGATCCGGGCGTAGTGCGACGAGCCGGCGGCAGCTGGCAGTACCGGCTGCGCGACAGTGACACCGCAGGCAGCGCTGATGTCGTCGTCCGGTACGGCCGCAGCGAGACCGACATACCCGTCGTCGGCGACTGGGACGGCAACGGCACCTTCACGCCCGGCGTCGTACGGCCCGACGGCGCCAGCTGGCAGTACCTGCTGCGCAACAGCGACACCAGCGGCCGTCCTGACCGCAGCTTCCGGTACGGCCGCAGCGGCACCGACATTCCGGTCGTCGGCGACTGGGACGGCAACGGCACCTTCACGCCCGGAGTGGTCCGCCCCGACGGCGCCAGCTGGCAGTTCCGGCTGCGCGACAGCAATACCAGCGGCAGGGCCAGCACCGTGTTCACCTACGGGCAGACCGCCACCGACCTGCCTATCGTCGGCGACTGGGGCGGCAGCGGCAGCTCCACTCCGGGACTGGTACGCCCGGACGGCACCAGCTGGCAGTACCTGCTGCGCGACAGCGACACCAGCGGCAGCCCCGACGTCAGCTTCCTGTTCGGCCGCACCGCCACCGACATGGCCGTGGCAGGCGCCAATCCGGCCAGCGGTGCCGGGCTCACCCCGCGCCAGTGGCCGGCCCGCGGCGGCCCCATGGCTGCCGACAGGTACTACGGCTATCCCTACTCTGATCCGCCCGCCTGCACTCATGGCGGCGCGTGCGTGGTCGACAGCCTGTCCTTCTACCAGGGCCAGTGCGTGTCCTGGGTCGCCTACCGGCTGAGCGAGCTCAACGGGATCGCGTTCACGGACTTCTATGGCGGCAAGGGCAGGTGGGGAGATGCCGCCACCTGGGGACCGCACGCGAAGAAGCTCGGCATCGCGGTCAACGCCGCGCCGGCGGTCGGGAGCGTGGCCTGGTACTCCTCGGACCACGTGGCCTACGTGGAAAAGGTCAGCTCGCCCACCTCGGTCGTCATCTCCGAGATGAACTACGACACCGACAACGGATTCCGGGTGCGCACCATCACGACGGCCGGCGGCTGGCCGACCGCCTTTATCCACATCGCCGACCGGTAGCGGACGGCCGCAGCGGACCGCCGGCAGCGGCCCGCCGGCAGCGGACGGCCGGCAGCGGGCCGACCGGCAGCGGACGGCCGGCAGCGGACCCCGCGGGCAAAGGGCCCGCGGGCGCAGGCTCGCCGGGAACCTTCAGGCGCCGACTAGCTCGACGGCGTCGAATTCCCAGAAGGCGCGCAGCGCGGCCAGCTTGCCCGCCCCGTCGCTGCGGTAGGTGTAGACGCCCCGGACGACGGCGACGTGCTTGCCGCCCGCCAGCGTGGTGCGGATCACGCCCACGTCGGCGACCTCGTCGCCGCACAGGTACGAGTGCTCGATCTCGAAGGTAATCCGCTCGCTCGGGGCGATCACGGTGTCGTAGAAGGCGGCGATGGCCTTGCGCCCGCGGTGGCCCTTCCCGTCAGGGTCGAACGGCGAGGGGCCGATCGGATCCTGCACGACGGCATCAGGGGCGAACAGGTCCAGCCAGCGGTCGCGGTCCTTCGCCTCGACCGCCGCCTGGGACAGCCGCCCGAGGTCCCGCGCGGTCAGGTCCTGGTCTGCCATCGGCTCATCCCTTCGGGGCGCGGCTACGCTATCGGGCTACCTTGGCGATGACATCGTCGGCGTACCGGCGCAGGCTGGCGATCTTCTTGGCCAGCGGCTCGAGGTCGGGGCCGACCTCATAGGGCCAGCGGAAGCCGACGATCACGTCGGTCACTCCCTGCTCCTCCAGCCTGCGCACCCCCTCGGCGCTGTAGGCGTCCATGGAGATCACGTGGACCTCGAACGGCCGGTCGGCGGTGCCCTCCCGGCGGCGGAGCTCGCCGAGCCGGGCCAGCAGGCCGGGCAGGTCATCGGGATCTCCGCCGCCGTGCAGCCAGCCGTCCCCCAGCCGGGCGGCACGGCGCAGGGCGGCGCCGGAGTGTCCGCCGACCAGGATCGGGACGGGCTCGCTCGGCACCGGGGCGATCTTGACGGCCGGCAGGTCGAAGATCTCCCCGTGGTAGGAGAAGTAGCCGCCTGCCGCCAGCCCGCGGATGATCGCGATCTGCTCGTCCATCCGCTGCCCGCGGCGTTCCCAGGGCACGCCGAGCACCTCGTAATCCTCGCGCCACGGGCTGCTGCCGACGCCCAGGACCAGCCGGTTGCCGGTCAGCACGGCCGTCGATGTCGCCTGCTTGGCCACCAGCACCGGATTGCGCACCGGCAGCTTCAGCACGAAGGTGACGAACCTGAGGCGCTCGGTGATCGCGCCCA
>Ga0080026_10000353_pt1 | contig 11334 bp, 12 predicted proteins | sample OrgsoiDNA2013045_FD_70941 | JGI IMG/M metagenome (GOLD analysis project Ga0080026, IMG submission 70941) | Permafrost soil microbial communities from the Arctic, to analyse light accelerated degradation of dissolved organic matter (DOM) -... | ecosystem: Environmental > Terrestrial > Soil >... | reverse complement strand
CCCTGCCTGGCGTCAGCCGCCGGTAGCTGCTCGCCGGTCAGGCCGGCCAGATCGGCGCTTAGCTGCCAGAGCTTGGACTGGTTGTAGGCCCGGCGCCGGAGTAGGACCGTTCACCTTGGAGGTCGTCGAAGTCGATAGTTGAGCGCGAAGGTGCGCTCGAGCCCGTCAGCGGTGACGTGTTCCATGTTCGTGCTCCGCTGTGTATGTCAGGGCTAGCGCCGGGGTCTTTCAGGTGGTGATGGCGACCTTGCCGCGTGCCTTTCCGGCTTCCAGGTGGCGCATGGCTTCCGGCACTCGGTCCAGCGGGTAGGTCGCGCCGATACTCGGCGTCACCGTGCCCGCCTTGATGAGGGCGGCGAGCCGGTCCAGGTCGGTGGAGCGCTGCCGGGGGGTGACCATGGTCAGCCGCTGGCGCAGGAACGGTGACAGCACCAGCGCCCGCAGTTGCCGGCCCATGCCGGTCCAGTTACCGCCGTCCTCGCCGCCGACGAGGACGGCGGTCCCGGTGGGGGTGAGCGTGCGGCGGAGCCGGGAGATGGCGGGGCTCCCGGCGATGTCGATGATCAGGTCGTAGCGACGCGGACCGTCGGCGAAGTCGTCTCGGGTGTAGTCGATGACATGGCTGGCGCCCAGGGATCGGACCAGGTCGAGTTTCGCGGTGCTGCACACGCCGGTAACTTCCGCCCCGAACGCGCTGGCCAGCTGCACGGCGTAGCTGCCGACGCCACCTGAGGCGCCGGTGATCAGCACTTTCTGCCCGGCCTTGACATGGCCGGCGTCGGTCAGGGCCTGCAGGGCGGTGACCGCGGACACCGGGACCACTGCCGCCTGCTCGAAGCTGGCGTTGGCCGGCTTGCGGGCGAGCTTGTCCTGCCGGGCCGTGGCGTACTCGGCGAAGGTGCCCCGGCCGAACCCGAACACCTCATCACCTACGGTGAACCTGGTCACTCCTGGGCCGACCGCGACGACCGTGCCGGCCACATCAAGCCCCGGCACCGGATTCCGCGGCCTGCGGATACCGACCACCAGGCGCAGCAGATACGGCCGGCCCGTCATCAGATGCCACGTTCCCCGGTCCAGGCCAGCCGCGTGCACCCGCAGCAGCACATCACTGCCGCCGATCCCGGGCCGGGCGATCCGCGCCGGCCGCAGCACATCCGTGGAGCCGTAGCCATCCTGTGCGATCGCCCGCATCGTGCTCTCGGTCGGCCCCGGCAGGGCCGCCTCGCCGGTCGCCGTGTGCTGCCGTCCAGGTCTCATGACCGCTTCCCTCTCGAACGATGATGCACGGCTCGTCGCCGTACTTAGTACGACACGCTACAGTACTAAGTACGAAAGCGCTACGGTCCGGGAGCGAGATGTCGAAGTCAGTTAGCGAGAGCTCGGGAGAACGTGCTCCGCTCAGCCGGGAGCGGGTGCTGCGCGGCGCCGTGGCGGTCGCGGACGCGGCGGGAATCGGGGCGCTGACGATGCGCTCGCTCGCGCGGGAGCTCGACGTCAAGCCGATGTCGCTCTACTACTACGTCGCCAGCAAGGACGAGATCCTGGACGGCATCGTCGATCTGGTCTTCAGCGAGATCGAGCTGCCGGCAGCCGACGACGACTGGCGGGCGGAGATGCGCCGCCGGGCGATCTCGGCCCGCCGCGCGCTGAGGCGCCACCCCTGGGCGATCGGGCTGATGGAGTCGCGGGCCAACCCCGGACCCGCGACGCTGCGCCACCACGATGCGACCCTCGGCGCCCTGCGCAGGGCGGGCTTCTCGGTGGCCATGACCGCCCACGCCTACGCCCTGCTCGACAGCTACATCTACGGATTCGCGCTCCAGGAGGCGTCTCTGCCCTTCAGTTCGGAGACCGTCACCGAGGCCACCGAAGCGATCATGCAGCAATTCGCCGGCGAGTATCCCCACCTGACCGAGATGGCGGCCGAGCACATCCTCCGGCCCGGCTACGACTTCGGCGACGAGTTCGAGCTCGGGCTCGGTATGATCCTCGACGCCCTCACGGTGGCCAGGTGACTTCGGCCCATGCGGTGCGCGTCCCGAGGGGCCGAGGCTGGCCTTCACGCCGCGCGCGTGGGCGGCGTTCACCCCGCCGCGTCAAGGCCGGCGACTACAGCCTGGCCTGATCGGCTCGGCCCGACGGCCTGGCCCGATCGGCTTCGCCTGATCTGCGCTGCCCGGCAGCGACCTCAATCCCGCATTTGTGCGGCCGGGTGGCGGCTAGCGGGCGCGGGCCCGGGCACGAAAGACTGGCGCAGGTGATAAGACTGGCGCGGGTGGAAGGGGCACGCAGATGCGCAACGTCCGGGCGGCGCTGATCCAGGCACAGGTCAACATGTCCAAGAAGGAAGCGATCGACAAGCACATCGGGATGATCGCCGATGCGGCTGCTCAGGGCGCCCAGGTCGTCGGCCTCCAGGAGATCTTCCACGGCCCGTATTTCTGCGCGGAGCAGGACGCCAAATGGTACGAGACCGCCGAGCCAGAAGACGGCCCGACCGTCAGCAGGATGCGGGAGGTCGCCCGCGAGCACGGCATCGTGCTCATCGTGCCGTGGTATGAGGAGGAGCAGCCCGGCGTCTACTACAACGCGGCCTGCGTCATCGAACGTGACGGCAGCGTGCTCGGCAAGTACCGCAAGACGCACATCCCGCAGACCGCACCTTGTTTCTGGGAGAAGTTTTATTTCAAGCCGGGCAACCTCGGCTATCCGGTATTCCGCACGTCCGTCGGGACGATCGGCCTGATCATCTGCTACGACCGGCATTTCCCCGAGGTGGCCCGCGAGCTCGGGCTCAAGGGCGCCGAGCTCGTCTTCAACCCGTCGGCCACGGTGGAGTCGCTGTCGCGTTACCTGTGGGAGCTTGAGCAGCCCGCGCACGCGGTAGCCAACGGCTTCTGGATAGCGGCGAGCAACCGGGTGGGCATCGAGGGGCCGCTGAACCCGCACAAGTTCTACGGCTCCTCGTATTTCTGCAATCCGCGCGGCAAGATCATCGCCCAGGCCTCGGACAGCGAGGACGAGGTACTGGTCGCCGACCTCGATCTCGACGAGATCCGCGAGGTGCGCAATACCTGGCAGTTCTTCCGGGACCGCCGCCCGGAGACCTACGGCGAGCTGACCGAGCTGCTGCCATGACGACGCTGATCAAGAACGGGACAGTGGTCACCGCCAGCGACTCCTCCCGCGCGGACGTTCTCATCGACGGCGAGCGGATCCAGGCGGTCGGCACCGGGCTCGGCGAGGCGGACACGGTCATCGACGCGACCGGCCGGTACGTGATGCCGGGCGGCATCGACGCCCACACCCATATGGAGCTGCCCTTCGGGGGCACCTTCGCCTCCGACGACTTCGGCACCGGAACGGCGGCAGCGGCCTGGGGGGGCACCACCACGATCGTCGACTTCGCGGTCCAGAGCTACGGCGAGAGCCTGGGCCAGGGCCTGGACCGCTGGCTGGAGAAGGCGGGCCCGAAGTCGCACATCGACTACGGCCTGCACCTGATCGTCCGCGAGATCAACGAGCAGATCCTGCGCGAGATGGACACCATGATCGCCAGGGGGGTGCCCTCGTTCAAGCTCTTCATGGCCTATCCGGGCGTGTTCATGCTGGACGACGGGGACATCTTCCGCGCGATGAGCCACACCGCCGACAACGGCGGCCTGATCATGATGCACGCGGAGAACGGCGGGGCGATCGACGTTCTCGTCCAGCGCTACCTGGCCGAGGGCAAGACGGCCCCGATCAACCACGGCCTCACCCGGCCCTCGTCGATGGAGGGCGAGGCGACGCACCGCGCGATCGCGCTAGCCGGGCTGGCCGGGGCGCCGGTGTACATCGTCCACCTGTCCGCGCGGGAGGCGCTCACGGCGGTCCGCGAGGGCCGGCACGCCGGGCTGCCCGTCTACGCCGAGACCTGCCCGCAGTACCTGTACCTGTCCCTCGACGACCTCGCCCGGCCGGGTTTCGAGGGAGCCAAGTTCGTCTGCTCGCCGCCGCTGCGTACCGCCGACCATCAGGCCGACCTGTGGCAGGGCCTGATCAGCGACGACCTGCAGGTGGTGTCGACCGATCACTGCCCATTCGACTACAAGGACCAGAAGATCCTCGGCAAGGATGACTTCTCGGCCATTCCCAACGGGCTGCCGGGGGTCGAGGACCGCTACACGCTGCTCTGGGACGGGGGCGTCGCGGCCGGGCACATCACCCCGATGCGGTTCGTCGAGCTGATCGCCACCGCTCCCGCCCGGATGTTCGGCCTGCACCCGCGCAAGGGCACGCTGGCGCCGGGCAGCGACGCCGACATCGTCGTCTTCAATCCGGACGCGGAGCGCACGCTGTCGGTGCGGACGCACCACATGCGGGTCGACTACAGCGCGTATGAGGGCCGCGCCGTCCGCGGCGCCCCCGAGGTCGTGCTGCAGCGCGGCAACGTCCTGGTCCGGGACGGCCAGTTCTTCGGCAAGCCGGGGGCCGGCCGGTTCCTGGAGCGCAGCCGCTTCGGTCCCGGCGCGTCAGCGAGCTGACTGTCTCCCTGCGGGCCGTCTAGTACTGGTTGCGGGCTGTCCAGTAGCTGTCGTCGTCCTAGCTGTCCTCGTCCTTGTCTCGCACGAACAGGTTGAGCAGCCAGCCGACCACGCCGACGATGATCGCTCCCCAGAACGCGGGCCAGAATCCGGTGATGTGGAACGGCAGCGAGAGCTTCCCGGCCACCCAGCTGCTGAGCCAGAGCAGCAGGCCGTTGACCACCAGGCCGATCAGTCCGAGTGTCAGCACGTAGAACAGGCAGCCGATGGTCTTGATGATCGGCTTCAGGACGGTGTTGACCAGGCCGAAGATCAGCGCCACCACGATCACGGTGGCGACCTTGGACACCGTCGTGCCCGCCCGCAGCTCGATGCCGGGGACCAGCGCCGTCGCCACGGCCAGCGCGGCGGCCGAGATCAGCACTCGTATCAGGACCTTCATCATGGGCCATTCTTCCACGAGCCTGCAACGGCAGTGAAACCTGATCAGCTGGGGGCTTGCCTTGCCGCGCAGTGGTCAGTATTCAGTTGCCGCCGACAACTACCTGCTCTAACGTCAGCCGTGCGCTGATGGCTGAAGGTGGACACGGCGCGGAGCAAAGGAGACAGCGTGGAGCGCACAGTTCGCACCCCGGACGGCCGGACGCTGGCTGTCGAGGAGTCCGGTGATCCCGCTGGCCGGCCGGTCCTGGTCCACATGGGCACGCCAAACTCCAGGCACCTTTATGGCCCGAACGTGCGGGATGCCGCCGCCCGTGAGCTGCGGCTCATCAGCTACGACAGGCCGGGCTACGGAGGGTCCTCGCCGCAGCCGGGGCGCACCGTCGCCGACTGCGCCGGCGATGTCCGCACGATCTGCGCTGAGCTCGGCATCGATCGGCTGGCAATGTGGGGCATCTCAGGCGGCGGCCCGCACGTGCTCGCGTGCGCTGCCCTGCTCCCGGACCTGGTGACCGCCGCCGCCTCGCTCGCCTCGCTGGCCCCGTACGGCGCTGAAGGCCTTGACTATTTCGCCGCCATGGGCCAGGAGAACGTGGATGACTTCCGCCTGTTCCTCACAGACGAGGCTGCGGCCAGGGCAAAGACGGACAAGGACCGGGAGGAAGTCCTGGCCACGTCGCCAGAGGATGCGGCCAAGGCGTTTGAATCACTCCTCACGCCGACAGATGCCGCGGCCCTGCGCGGCGAGCTGGCCGAATACCTGACCTCCTCCTCGCAGGACGGTCTGGCGCCCGGCAGCCAGGGATGGTGGGACGACAACTGCATGGTCAGGCCGTGGGGATTCGACCTGGCCGGCATCGCTGTCCCGGTCCTGTTGCTGCACGGCAGGCAGGACATGTTCGTGCCGTTCGGCCACGGCGAATGGCTGGCCGCGCACATTCCCGGCGTCGAGGCCCGGCTGCTCGACGACGACGGGCACCTGACGCTACTGCAGAATCGTGTGCCCGAGGTGCATGCCTGGCTGTCAGAACACCTGTAGCGCGCCAACAGCGTTGTGAAGGTGGTCGCTACTTCCAGCGGAAATGAACGAACAGCCGGCCGAAGTTCTTGGAGTCTTTCTCCACCCGGTGATAAAGCTCTTTGATCTCCTTCTGCTCCAGGAATCGGAGCACGTGCTTCTTGAGCTGCCCGGACCCCTTGCCGGGGATTATCTCGACCAGCGGGGCCTTCTTCCTGACTGCCTCGTCCATGATGTCCCGGAGCGCGCGGTCGATGTCCTGGCCGCGGTTGTAGACGTCGTGCAGGTCGAGCTTGAGCTTCATCTCGCGCCCTCCGATCTGCCGGTAGCTCCACGGTACGCTGGCAGCCGCAAGCCCGGTGGCGTGTGCTCGGGCGCACCAGAACTTCCCGTGCTCGGCTCCGGCGTCTTCCCGAAGCTGGCCAAAGTGCTCGATAATGTTCGAGCGTCGTGTAAGTCCGCTCCATGGGAGATCACATGCGCCTATCCCGGTCTGTGGCCGCCGCCGCCGCCGGCTCGCTCATGCTCACCGGTGCCCTGACCGGCGCGGCTGCCGTCGCGCCTGCTGTCACCTCGGTGGCTGGCTCATCGCCAGCAGGCGCGTCCGCCGCGGCTGTCACGATCCGGCCGGATCTCCTGCACGTCCGTGGCGCGCACGCCGCACCCCCCACCACGGCGTTCTGCGAGAAGCACTTCAAGATCGCGTGCTACCTCCCGGGCCAGATCCAGCAGGCCTACAACCTGCCCGCGCTGTACAAGACGGGCATCACGGGCCAGGGCGAGACGATCGTCATCGTCGACTCTTACGGATCCCCGACCGTCCGGCGCGACCTGAGGGTCTTTGACCAGGCGGCGCACCTGGCCGCGCCGCCCTCGCTGAAGATCATCCAGCCGGCTGGCAAGGTGGCGCCCTACAAGGCGAACGGCAGCCGGGAGGGCTGGGCGGGCGAGACCGACCTGGATGTCGAGTACGCGCACACCATCGCTCCCGGGGCCAGCATCCTGCTCGTCGAGACCCCGACCGCGGAGAACGAGGGCACCAGCGGCTTCCCGCAGATCGTCAGGGCCGAGAAATTCGTGATTAACCATCACCTCGGCGCTGTGATCAGCCAGAGCTTCAGTGCCACCGAGGAGACCTTCGCCACCAGGCAGCGGCTGCTCAACCTGCGCGGCGCCTACACCGACGCCGCGAGCAAGGGCGTGACCGTGCTCGCGGCCTCAGGTGACAGCGGAGCGGCGGACGTCAAGTACAACACGGTGACCTACTACCTGCACCCGGTGACGTCCTGGCCGGACAGCGACCCGCTGGTGACAGGGGTGGGCGGGACGCAGCTGCACCTGAACGCCTCAGGCCACGACGCCAGTCCAGCCCAGGTCTGGAACGACACCTACAACAAGCCCACCAGTGAGTTCATCTTCGGCGGCAGGCCACCGAACCCGCTGGCGGGCGGCGGCGGCAAGTCGATCATCTTCGGCCGTCCCGGCTACCAGAATGGCGTGAAGAGCGTCGTCGGCAGCAGCCGCGGCGTGCCGGACATCTCGATGAGCGGAGCCTGCAACGGGGCCGCCGACATGTACCAGAGCTTCAAGGGCCAGAAACCAGGCTGGTACCCGGCCTGCGGCACCAGCGAGGCGACGCCGGAGTTCGCCGGCATCGTCGCCCTGGCCGACCAGGCCGCGCATCACCGGATCGGCCTGATCAACCCGGCGCTGTACCTGATGTCGCGTCATCATGCTTCCGGCCTGGTGGACGTGGTCCGCGGCGGCAACACGGTGTCCTTCCGGCAGGGCGGCAGGTTGCACACCGTGCACGGGTTCCGCGCGCTGCACGGCTACGACCTGGCCTCCGGCGTCGGGACCGTGAACGCGCTTCAGTTCGTGCCCGTCCTTGCCATCGCGGCCAGCCACCCGACCTGGAGCTGGGAGCGCGTGATGGCGGCGGTCAGTGCACGCTAAAATCGGCCGCGCCCGATTTCAGGGTGATATCCGGCCTATCTTCTCTAGCGAGTGCGTCGAATAAGGAGTATGAGTACGCGGGACATGCGCGCACCAGAGCCGACGTCCGGCCCCGGCGGTGGCGGCGGAGAAGCCGACCTGGACTGGCTGCTTGACCGCGTCGCACGCGGCGATCAGGCAGCGTTCGAGACTGTCTATGACCGGATGGCGGGTCCGGTATTCGGGCTCATCTGCAAGGTGGTGCGAGACCCCGCGCAGTCCGAAGAGGTGGCGCAGGAGGTGCTGCTCGAGGTCTGGCGCAGCGCCTCGCGGTTCGACCGGTCCAAGGGCAATGCCCAGACCTGGGTCATGGTGATCGCCCACCGGCGGGCTGTCGACCGGGTGCGCTCGGCCAGCGCCGCGGCGCACCGTGACCAGAAGTCCGCGGGGGCCGTCGGGGCCGCGTCCATCGACGAGGTGGCCGATGAGGTAGAGGCCAGTCTCGACCGCGAGCGCGTGCGGCGGTGCCTGGAGACGCTGACGGACCTGCAGCGAGAGTCGGTCACCCTCGCGTACTACGGCGGCTACACCTACCGGGAGGTCGCCGGGCTGCTCAGCGTCGCACTGGGGACGATCAAGACCCGGATCCGGGACGGCCTCATCCGGATGCGCGACTGCATGGGGGTGACCTGGTGAAGCTCCTGCGCCGCGACGACCTGCACACTCTCACCGGCGCGTACGCCCTCGATGCCGTCGATGGCGCCGAGCGGGACCGGTTCGAGCACCATCTGCACCGCTGTCAGCCCTGCACGCACGAGGTCCGCGGGCTGCACGAGACGGCGACCAGGCTCGCGGTCGCTGTCGCGAGGCAGCCGCCGCCGGCGCTGCGGGAACGGGTCCTGACCGCTGCCGCCATGACCCGGCAGATGCCTCCTGTCACCGACGTGGGCGCGCTGCCGCAGTCGCGCCACAGGCGCCGCAGGCGGGTGCCGCGGCTGGCCGTGGCGGTGGTCGCCGCGGGCATGGCCGTGGTGATCGCGCTGGGCATCACGGTGGCCGTGACGCGGCGCCAGCTCGACGACGCCAGGGCCCAGCAGCAAGCCGTGGCGGCGGTGCTGAACTCGCCTGACGCCACGATCCTGACCCATCGGACGTCTCTCGGCGGCACCGTCACCGTGGTCGTCTCGCACAGCGAGCGTAAGGTGATCTTCACGGCCGCCGGGCTTCCGTCGCTGCCGCACTCCAAGGTCTACCAGCTGTGGCTGCTGGGGCCGCCAGGGACGAGATCAGCGGGCCTGCTGCCGCTGCCCACCGGAGGCAGGACCGTTCCGCAGCTCGCCTCCGGCCTGGCCCGCGGCGACAGCGTCGGCGTGACCGTCGAGCCCGCGGGCGGGTCGCCGCAGCCGACCACCAAGCCCATCGTGGACGTGCTGGTGTTCTCCTAACGAAAGGCGCGCATGCCCGTCAGCCGACTCCAGGGACATCGTCGCCTCAAGGCTGCGCAGCCACGTGCTTGAGTCGGGCTCGCCCGCGGCGCCGGGCCCGTCATGCGGGTGCAGACTGCAGATGTGATCTGCGTGCTGGGTGATGCCCACCTCGACGTCGTGGTTCGCGTGTCCGGGCCGCTCGCCGAGGAAACGGACACGCCGGCGACCACCTCGTTCGGAGCGGGCGGCCAGGCCGCGAACGTGGCCGCCTGGGTGGTGGCCCTGGGCGGCCGGAGCCGCCTGATCGCGGCCCGCGGCACCGATCTGGGTGCCGCTCTGGTCACGCAGGAACTCGCCCGCCGCGGCGTCGACCTGGTCGGCCCCGTTATCGACGGCAAGACCGGCGTGGTTGTCTCGATCTCTGACGGCGGCAGCAAGCGGTCCATGCTCACCGACCGGGGGGTCGGCACCGAGCTGGCCGCAGGCGCGCTGCGCCCTGAGTGGCTTGACGAGTGCGCCTGGCTGCACGTTCCCGCTTACAGCCTCATCTGCGAGCCAGTCCGCGGCGCCGCCCTGGCAGCCGCCCGGGCCGCGAGAACGCCGCCGCGCTCGGCGCGCCTGAGCATCGACCTGTCCTCGACCGCTGCGCTGACGGCCTATGGCGTCGCTAATTTCCGTGCGCTGATCACGCGCCTGCGGCCCGATGTCGTGCTGGGCAACCAGGCCGAAGCCGCTCTGGTCGGCGACCTGCCCGGCACCGAGCTGATCGTTAAGCTGGGCCCTGGCGGGGTGCGCGCGGCAGGGAGGCTTTTCCCGGCCCTGCCCACCCGCCCGGCCGACTCCACCGGCGCCGGTGACGCGTTCGCGGCTGGTTATCTTGTCGGCGGGGTCACCCTGGGCCTGGAGGCGGCGGCGCGGGCAGTAGCGAGGATGGGGGCGATGCCGTGACCTTGACACCGCGGCTGGCAGACGAGGTCGCCGAAGCGCTCCGGCTCGGCCAGCCCGTGGTCGCGCTGGAGACGACGCTGGTCTCGCATGGTTTCTCGGCCGGGCGCGGCCTGGCAGCGGCCCTGGCCGCGGAGGACAGGGTGCGCTCGGCGGGCGCGGTCCCGGCCACCGTGGGAGTGGTCGACGGCGTTGTCAGGGTCGGGCTGGACGCCGCCGCTCTTGAGCGCTTCGCGGCGGCCGGAACCGCCGCGCGCAAGGCAGGCGCGCGCGATCTGGCCGCCTGCGTGGTGCAGGGCGGCCTGGGGGCGACCACGGTTGGCGGCACGCTGGCCGTGTGCCGCGCGGTCGGCATCCGGTTTCTCGGGACGGGCGGCATCGGCGGCGTGCACCGCGGCTTCGCCGAGAGCCTCGATATCTCCGGTGACCTGCTGCAGGTCGCGCGGACTGCGGCGGTCGTGGTCTGCGCGGGCGCCAAGTCGATCCTGGACGTGCCCGCCACGGCGGAGCTGCTGGAGACCCTGGGCGTGCCGGTCCTGGGCTGGAACACCGGCACGCTGCCCCTGTTCTACAGCGCCGCCGGCGGGCCGCCGGTATCTGCCGAGGTGACGAGCTGCGCGCAGGCCGCGCGGATAGCGGCCGCGCACTGGCAGCTGAGCCCCGGATCGGGGCTTGTGCTGGCCCGGCCACCGGACGGCGGCCTGGATATCGAAGCCCTGATCAGCGAGGCGGTAGAGCGGGTGCGGCGGGCCGGCGTGAGCGGCCAGGCAGTGACTCCCGCCGTCCTGGCGCTGGTCGAGGAGCTGAGCGGCGGCCGCAGCGTCGAGGTCAACCAGCGGCTGATCGCCGACAATGCGGCACTGGCCGCCGATGTGGCAGTGGCCTACTTCACATCTGGCGCATCTTGATGTAGCGCCGGATGTCGTCCTTGCCGCCGAGCACGACGAGTATGCCGATCGCGGCACCGATCGCGAGCGCCAGTTTGCCCAATGTCATCGGCCAACCTTCCAGGCCCGGGAGGCTGCGGGCTGCATCCCCT
>Ga0080026_10000341_pt1 | contig 11456 bp, 9 predicted proteins | sample OrgsoiDNA2013045_FD_70941 | JGI IMG/M metagenome (GOLD analysis project Ga0080026, IMG submission 70941) | Permafrost soil microbial communities from the Arctic, to analyse light accelerated degradation of dissolved organic matter (DOM) -... | ecosystem: Environmental > Terrestrial > Soil >... | reverse complement strand
GATCGAAAGGGCAAGGGCCTGCTGCTCGCCGAGGATCTGCGCGTCAACCTGACGCTCGCCTCGCTGGACAAATTCCGGCGCTGGCTTCAGATCGACCGCGCGAAGGAGCGCGTCGCGCTCCAAGGGGCGATCGGCGAGTTCGACATCCGCGCCGGCCGCAAGGACATGCTTGTCGGCCAGCTTTCGGGCGGCAACCAGCAGAAACTGCTGTTAGCCAAGATGATGATGACTGACCCGTCTATCATCATCATCGACGAGCCGACACGTGGCATCGACATCGGCACCAAGGAACAAATCTACAAGTTCATCGCGGTGCTCGCCGCGCAAGGGCGGTCGATCATCGTCGTCTCGTCCGAAATGCAGGAACTGATCGGCATTTGCGACCGCATCATGGTCATGCGGTCAGGGCGGATCGTCGGCGCGGTAACAGGTGAGCACATGAACGAGAACGAGGTCGTCGTGCTGGCGACCGGCGTCAAATCTGGGGAGGCCGCATAGCGGAGTAAGAATGACTGACCTCGCAGCAGACACCCGAAAAGTACAGAAGTCTTGGAAAGACATTGACCTGCGGGCCGTCGCGCCCTTCGTGGCGCTGGCGCTTCTTCTGATGCTCGGGGCGATCGCAAACCCGAACTTCATGAGCATCGACAACCTTCTGAACGTCATCACCCGCAGCGCCTTCATCGCCATCATCGCGGTCGGTGCCACCTTCGTGATATCGGCCGGCGGTCTGGATCTGTCCGTCGGCTCCATGGTCGCGTTCGTCGCCAGCCTGATGATCATGTTCATGAACAGCGGCGTTATCGCCGATCCCGCGACGATGCTCGTCGTCGCGATGGCGCTTGCCATTGTCATTGGCGCTGCCTGCGGCGTTGCCAACGGTCTGATCACCACAGCAGGCAGCATCGAGCCATTCATCGCCACGCTCGGCACCATGGGTATCTATCGCGGCCTTACGACATGGCTGTCGCAGGGCGGCGCCATCACTCTGCGGTCCCCGGACATCCATTCCCTCTACCGCCCAGCCTATTTCGGCGCGCTACTGAGGGTGCCGGTGCCCATCATCATCATCATCGTGGTCACAGCCGCCGTCGGCGCCTTTGTGTTGCACAGAACCCGCTATGGCCGCCACGTTCTGGCCGTGGGATCGAACGAGGATGTGGCACGCTATTCCGGCATCCCCGTCGAACGCGTGCGCACGATAACCTACGTCATCCAGGGCCTCTGCGTGGCCGTGGCATGTTTGCTTTACGTGCCGCGCCTGGGATCCACGTCAGCAGCGATATGCGCGAACCTCCCACTGTGATCACTCAGAGGTAGCTGGCCGACTACATCATCTCGTGGGTGTGCGTGATCGCATCGGACGTGAGCGGCCACTTCTGGCGCGCAAAGCGGACGATGACCACCGGAGCGGACTCGTCATACGATTATTCGCAATAGACACCTACCCGGCGCTGTTTGATCACGCAATCGGCAAGCAAAGGAAAATTCGGAACGATTTTTCAGTCCGAGTAACTTGGCGGCTTTCATGTTGAGGATCAAATTGAACTTGGGTGGTTGTCGAACTGGACAAGTCACCGGCTTTCCCTCGGAGAAAATCGGCTTGTGAACGTCCGTCTTGTAGTCGCCGATTCCACCGAGTGCGTTGAGATCCGAGCGCCATCGACGCGTGAGTGGCAGTCACGCATCAACCGCAACCTTCAATGCCTCGGCGCGGATTTCCTCGACGAGCCGTTCTTTCAGCCTAACGAATTCGGAGGCGGTTTTGATCTTGTAGGACCGTGGATGCGGTAGATCGATCGCGATTTCGGTCTTGATGCGGCCAGGGCGGGCGCTCATCACGATGACGCGACTGCCGAGGAAGATGGCTTCTTCGATGTCATGGGTAACGAACAGCACCGTTTTCTGGTCGCGCTCCCAGATGCCGAGCAGCATTTCCTGCATTAGCACGCGGGTCTGATTATCCAGCGCACCGAACGGCTCGTCGAGCAACAGGATCTTGGGATCGTTGGCAAGGGCACGGGCGATAGCCGTGCGTTGCTGCATGCCGCCGGAAAGTTGCTTCGGCCAGTGATTCTCAAAGCCCGATAAACCCACCCGATGGATGAAGCCGTCGGCGATCTTGCCGCGATCCGCTTCGGAAATTCCGCGCTCGCGCAGGCCAAATGCGATGTTTTCGCGCACGGTTAGCCAAGGAAATAGAGTGTACGACTGAAACACCATGCCGCGATCCGCGCCGGGTCCCGCTACCTCTTGCCCGTCGAGAATGACACGGCCGCTCGTCGGCCGGTCAAGCCCGGCGACGATGCGGAGCAGCGTGGATTTTCCGCAGCCCGACGGGCCGAGGATGGTGACGAAGTCATTGTTGCCGACGCTGAGATTGGTCGGTTCCAGGGCCCGCGTCGGCGCATTGCCCTGCCGCGCAGGGAAGGTGCGAGCGACCTGATCGATCTTCAGCTTGGTCATGCCAATTTCCATGGAAACAGCCAGCCGTTGAAGGCCTTGAACAGGAAATCTGACACGAGACCGATCAGCCCGATGACAATGATGCCAAAGATGATCTGGCCGGTGTTGAGCAGCGCCTGGCTGTCGGTGATCATGTGGCCGATGCCCGACGATGAACCGATGAGTTCGGCGACGATCACGTAGGTCCACGCCCAGCCCAGAACGAGCCGAAGGATCTCCGCGATCTCGGGGGCAGACGAAGGCAGCAGCACGCGGCGTATGATGCCATTGTCGCTGGCGCCCAGCGTGTAGGCGGCTTCAACAAGGTCGCTTCTTGTGTTTCCGACGTTGACGGCGATCATCAGGATAATCTGGAACACCGCGCCGATAAAAATGACTAGCAGCTTCTGCAGTTCGCCGATGCCCGCCCACAAGATCAATAGCGGGATGAAGGCCGAAGCGGGCAGATAACGGGCAAACGAGACGAACGGCTCCAGGAAGGCCTCGATCGGCTTGTAAGCGCCCATCAGAACGCCGAGCGGCACTGCGATGATGGCCGCCAGCACAAACCCGCCGACGACTCGCCATATCGTCATGCCGATGTCGAACAGGAAGCCGTGCTTTATGAGCAGTTCCCAGCCTTCCTCCAGCATGGTCAGCGGGTTGGCTAGAAACGTTTTCGATACGTGACCACCGAAGGTCGCCCAAGCCCATAGGGCAACGAACAGGACGAAGAACGCAAAGCCATAGGCCACGCGCTGCTTCGGTGTCACGGGATCGAGGGGACGCATCACGGGAAATATTCCTCAAATCGCGGCCGGTCCCGCTTTACGTGTGGCAAGAGGAACCGACGCCGTGCCGACCAGTTCTATTTGATGAAGCTCGCATCATAGAGGTCGTCGATCTTCGGAACCGATTTGATGATGCCGATCTCGAGCAACAGGTCTGCAGCCTCCTTGGTAAAGGCCTGGAATTCGCCGACGAAGAATTTCTGGTTCGCAGCCTTGTCCTGCCAGCGTAGATATTTCGCCGAGTTTCCGAATTGTTCGCCGGACTGCTTCACATCGGCACCCATGATCTCGTACGACTTGGCCTGGTCCTTTTCGATCATGGCGATGGCCTCGAAATAGCTGTCGGCCAGTGCTTGCGCGGCCTTCGGATTTTCCGTCAGGAATTTGGGCGTGCAACCGAACGTGTCCATGACCATCGGGTAGTCGAGCGTGGTGGCGATGATCTTGCCCTTGTCCGGCGCCGCGCGCACCGTGGAAAGGTAAGGTTCATATGTCATGGCGGCATCGTTCTGACCAGCCACGAATGCTTGCGCAGCCGCGGCTGGCTCCATATTCGCCACGGTCACGTCCTTGACCGAGAGGCCGTTCTTCTTGAGCATCCAGGCCAGGGCGAAATAGGGAGAGGTGCCGGGTACCGACGCGGCGACCGTCTTGCCCTTCAGATCCTTGATCGAAGCGATATCGTTTCGGGTTGCCAAGCCATCGGCGCCGTAGCTCTTGTCGAGCTGGAAGATCTGCTTGGTCGCAACACCATTGGCATTCCAGGAAATCCAAGTTTCGACGGTGGTCGCCGCGCACTGCACGTCCCCCGACGCAATGGCCAGATGCCGGTCCTTCTGCGGGATCTTCTTGATCGTAACATCGAGGCCGTTCTTCTTGAAGATGCCCGCCTGGTTTGCGAGCGTGAGCGGCGCAAACCCGGTCCACCCCGATATCCCGATACCAACCTTGACGTCATCTGCGATGGCCGGTACGGACACCAGAAGAGCGGCGGTTGCTGCGAGTATTCTAGAACTAAGCATGATTGTCTTCCTTCTGCCGGTTTATGGATTGCGTCCTGTTCGTCTGCTTAAATCCTCGCGGAGGGACTTTGCACAATTGTGCCGCATAAATTGTGCCGGATCTCGTCCGCATTGATGTTCCTCTCAGCCGCCTTTGAAGCGGGCGACCAATTTGTGGGACTCGCCCGGATAGAGCAGGCGCACAGCAGTCAGCGTCCGTCCGCTGCGCCAGGTGTGCCGGTCGATCACGAGGCAAGGCGCGCCGATCGCAATGTCCAGTGCCGCCGCGCATTGCTCGTCGGCCACGATAGCGCTGATCGCATGCTCGGCTTCCGTCCATGGGACATGGTGAAGTAGCCAGGAGCCGGGGGGGTCGATCGCAAAATCGGCCGTGGCAGCTTCTGGCACCGCGTCTAGATCGATTAGTCTGTCCTCGATGGCGAATGGCACGTCATCGGCGCTGTGGCGGCATGCAATCGCGATTACTTTGCCGGTTTTCCGCACCCCAAGACGTGCGCGGTCGGCGGCGTTTGCGGCGCGGCGCGAGCACTGGACCAACTGATAGGCGTAGCTGCGGCCGAGAGCGGTGATCTCCGCGCGGATATCGGGGATATTGAGGACCGCTGACAGGAATTTGGGACGACGTACAAAGGTGCCAGCCCGCCGCCGCCGCTCGATGAGATCGGCTTGCGTCAATTCCGATAGCGCTTTGCTCACGGTCATTCGCGAACAGCCATAGCGCGTCATGAGCTGGTGCTCGAACGGAATGCGGTAACCCGGCGGCCATTCACCGGTCAGGATTCGGCGCTCGATGTCGAGTCGGATCTGCTTGTACAACGTCGGCTTGTCAGTTGACTGGGGTTTCTCGCGATCCATGGCGAGGTTCATGCCACGAGCCTTCGCACGGCTGCGTTGAATGTGTCGCGCGCCTTCTGGCGAAGCCAGTGACGTCCGCCCTCGACGACTTTGTTGCCGCCTGCCCAGACACAGGCGACGGCGCCCGCATTTGCTGCAAAAATCCAGCCGTCGATGACGGCATCCCTACGGCGTCCAGCGAGCGAGGGATGCGTGGTGTCGAGGGTGACAATGTCGGCGCGGGCGCCTGCCTGAAGTCCGACGGTCCGCTGCGCGAGCGCCTGGGCGCCGCCGGCGAGCGCGGCGTCGAACAGCGCGCGACCGGTCGAGATGCCGGGACCGCCGGACAACACATTGCGCTCCCGATGCTTCAACCGCTGACCATATTCGAGCTGACGCAGTTCGTCGGCGACGCCGACCAGTACATTGGAATCGGTGCCGACACCGAACTGGCCACGTGCATCGAGGAATTCGCGGGTCGGAAAAATACCATCGCCGAGGCTCGCCTCGGTTACAGGGCAGAGCCCGGCGATTGCGCCGCTCCCGGCGAGCGAGGCGATCTCGGTCGCGGTGGTGTGGGTCGCATGGATGAGGCACCAGCGCTGATCGATGGGCGCATGTTCGAGCAGCCACTCAACCGGCCGTCGGCCCGACCAGGCGATGCATTCTTCGACTTCCCTGGTCTGTTCGGCGGCATGGATATGAACTGGTCCTGCTTCGGCCAGCGGCGCGATTGCCGCCAATTCGTCCGGCGTCACGGCCCGCAGGCTGTGCGGGGCGACACCGACATTGGCCCCCGGCAACGTGCGGATTGCGCTCCGCGTGGCGTCGGTCAGTCTGGCAAACTGGTCGATCGAGCAGATGAACCGGCGCTGGCCGGCATGCGGCGCGGCGCCGCCGAAGGAACTGTGCGCGTAAAAACTCGGCAGCAATGTGAGTCCGATGCCGGTGGTCTCAGCGGCTCGCGCAATTCGCGTTGCCATCTCCGCAGGGTTGGCATAGGGCCTGCCGTCGTGATCGTGATGGAGATAGTGGAATTCCCCGACGCGCGTATAACCTTGCTCGAGCATTTCGACATAGAGCAACGTCGCGACGGCTTCCGTGTCTTCGGGAGTCATGTCCAGCGCGAAGCGATACATCGTCTCGCGCCACGTCCAGAACGTATCCGCGGTATTGCCGGGCGTCTCGGCGAGGCCTGCCATACCTCGCTGGAACGCGTGGCTATGCAGGCTCGCTGCTCCCGGGATGGCCAGCTGGTGGCGTTCATTGTCGGCTGTCGGGGCCGTACCGGCCGTAACCTTTGTGATGATGCCATCGGTCACGGCAACCTGCACGTCATCAGCCCACCCGGAGGGAAGCAGTGCTGATCCGAAATGCAGGGTGGACATGTTTTCGAAACCGGCTGGACAGAATACCCGCGTGATAATATGTATAGACATATACGCCCGTCAAGCTTCCGCCTGTGAGGGAATGCGGCATGGCCGAACGCTTTGACCGCCTCTGGCACAATGCCCGGCTGGCCACCTTGCGGGGGGATCTGCCGGACCTCGGCGTGATCGAGCGCGGCGTGATCGCGGCGCGGGACGGCCGCATCGTTTTTTCAGGCAGCCGTTCCGACTTTCCATCGGACGCCGATGCGGCCGAACGGATCGATTGCGCGGGGCGGTGGATCACCCCCGGACTGGTGGATTGTCATACCCATCTGGTTTTCGGCGGAAACCGCGCACACGAGTTCGAACTGCGGCTGCAGGGCGCGAGCTATGAAGAGATCGCGCGTGCGGGCGGCGGAATTGTCTCGACGGTCGCTGCGACGCGGGCCTCCAGCGAGGCTGAGCTCGTTGCGAGCGCGCTCCCGAGGCTTGACGCACTGATCGCCGAGGGGGTGACGACGGTTGAGATCAAGTCCGGCTATGGGCTCAACGCGGAAACCGAAATGCGACAGCTTTCGGCCGCACGTGCGGTAGGCCGCAGCCGGCCGGTCAGCGTCCGAACCACGTTTCTTGGCGCGCACGCGCTGCCGCCGGAAGCTGGTGGCGACAAGGATCGATACATCGATCTCGTTTGCCGCGAGATGCTGCCGGCTGTGGCGCAGGCCGGGTTAGCCGACGCAGTCGATGCCTTCATGGAAGGCATCGCTTTCTCAGGCGATCAAACAGCGCGGGTGTTCAGTGCGGCAAGGGCCCTGGGACTGCCGATCAAATTGCATGCGGATCAGTTGTCAAACCTCGGCGGAGCGGCACTTGCTTCGGAATTTTCCGCTTTGTCCGCCGATCACCTGGAGCACACGGATGAAGCCGGCGTCACGGCCATGGCGCGGGCAAATACGGTGGCAGTGCTATTGCCGGGCGCGTTCTATTTCATTCGCGAGACCAAGAAGCCGCCGGTCGAACTGTTCCGCGCCCACGGCGTGAACATGGCGCTGGCGACCGACTGCAACCCCGGCAGTTCGCCGCTTACGTCGCTTCTGCTGGCCATGAACATGGGCGCGACGCTGTTCCGGATGACTGTTGCCGAGTGTCTCGCCGGTGTGACGCGGGAAGGTGCGCGCGCGCTCGGTATTCTCGATGAGACCGGTACGCTCGAGGCCGGCAAACAGTGCGATCTCGCAATCTGGAATATCGACCGGCCAGCCGAACTCATCTACCGGATGGGCTTCAACCCGTTGCACAGCCGGGTGTGGATGGGACGATGAGTGACCGCGGCGCATCCATTGTCGTTTCGCCCGGAAGGGTCAGCCTCAACGATCTGGCGCAAGTGCTCGCAGGTGCGGCCGTTGTGCTCGATCCGTCATTCTGGCCACGCGTCGAGGCAGCATCGGCCATTGTTGCGCAAGCCGCGGGCGCGGAAGCGCCAGTTTACGGCATCAATACCGGGTTCGGAAAACTGGCGTCGAAGCGGATACCTCCCGACCAGACGACGCTGCTGCAGCGTAACCTCATTGTGTCGCATTGCTGCGGGGTAGGGCCGCCTACGCCGGAAGCGATCGTTCGTCTGATGGTGGCGCTGAAAATTATCTCGCTGGGGCGCGGCGCTTCGGGGGTGCGCCGCGAGGTCATCGAGCAACTCCAGGCCATGCTGGCGCGGGGCATTTGTCCACTGGTGCCGCAGCAGGGATCGGTAGGGGCATCCGGCGATCTGGCGCCGCTGGCGCATATGACAGCCGTCATGATCGGTGAAGGCCAGGCGCTGGTCGACGGCAAGGTTGTGCCGGGCCTTGAGGCGCTCGCCGCGGCCGGTCTCGCGCGGCTCACGCTCGGGCCGAAGGAAGGCCTTGCCTTGATCAATGGTACGCAGTTTTCGACGGCTTATGCCATTTCCGGGTTGTTGCGCGCCCATGATCTCGCCTGCGCGACGCTGGTGACAGGTGCCTTGTCGGTCGATGCGGCGATGGCTTCGACCGCCCCGTTTCGCCCGGAGATTCAGGAACTGCGGGGGCATGCCGGGCAAATCGCGGCCGGGGCGGCCCTGACGGCGTTGCTGGCGGGTAGCGACATTCGCAACTCGCATCTCGAAGGCGACGAGCGCGTGCAGGATCCTTATTGCCTGCGTTGCCAGCCGCAGGTGGCCGGCGCCGTGCTTGACCTGCTGATGCAGGCCGCCCGCACGTTGACGATCGAAGCCAACGCCGTCACCGACAACCCGCTGGTCCTGGTCGAGACCGGAGAGATCGTCTCGGGTGGAAATTTCCACGCCGAGCCGGTTGCCTTTGCCGCTGACCAGATTGCGCTGGCAATGTCCGAGATCGGCGCGATAAGCGAACGACGCATTGCAACCCTCGTCGATCCCGCGCTGAACTTTGGCCTGCCGCCGTTCCTGACCCCCGAGCCCGGCATCAACTCCGGCTTCATGATTGCCGAAGTGACGGCGGCCGCGCTCTATGCCGAGAACAAGCAGCGCGCCTCGGCCTGCTCGATCGATTCGACGCCGACCAGCGCTAACCAGGAAGATCATGTGTCGATGGCCGCGCATGCTGCGCGCCGGTTGTCTGATATGGCGGATAATCTTGCCGCCATTCTCGGTATCGAGCTGCTGGTTGCGGCGCAAGGCATCGGGCTGCGTGTGCCGCATTCGACTAGTCCCGCGCTTGCGGCGGTTGTAGCCGTGTTGCGCGAGCAGGTGCCGACACTTGGTGCCGATCGCTACATGGCCGGCGATCTTGAGAAGGCAACGGCGCTGGTCGCCGCCGGCGCATTGCCGGCCACCGCGATTTCGGTGCTCAAGAACAACCCGTTTCCGATACTTGCAGAAACAAGACTTGCCGAGAGAGGCTATTCATCATGAACCGTCGACTGGACAACGACCGTACGATCCGATCGCCGCGCGGGCCGGAGATCAGCGCCAAGAGCTGGTTGACGGAAGCGCCGCTCCGAATGCTGATGAACAATCTCGATCCGGACGTCGCCGAACGGCCGAGCGAGCTTGTCGTCTATGGCGGAATCGGCCGCGCCGCCCGCGACTGGGACAGTTTCGATCGGATCGTTGCCTCATTGCGCAAGCTCGAGAGCGATCAGACGCTGCTCGTGCAATCAGGCAAGCCGGTCGGAATCTTCCGTACCCATCCCGATGCGCCGCGCGTGCTGATCGCGAATTCGAACCTGGTGCCGCACTGGGCGACGCTCGATCACTTCAATGAACTGGACAGGCTCGGGCTGATGATGTTCGGGCAGATGACCGCCGGGTCGTGGATCTACATCGGCAGCCAGGGTATCGTGCAAGGGACGTATGAAACGTTTGTAGAGGTGGGTCGGCGTCATTACGGCGGCAGCCTCGCAGGCAAGTGGATCCTGACGGCGGGGCTCGGCGGTATGGGCGGCGCCCAGCCACTTGCCGCGACGATGGCCGGGGCGTCGATGCTGGCGATCGAATGCCAACCGAGCCGTATCGAGATGCGGTTGCGCACGGGCTATCTCGACCGGCAGGCAGGCACACTTGATGAGGCACTCGCGATCATGGCGCAGGCAACGCAGAGCAAGAAACAGGTCTCGGTTGGGCTGCTCGGCAATGCCGCCGATATTTTCCCCGAACTGGTGCGGCGTGGCGTGAGGCCCGACATTGTCACCGACCAGACCAGCGCGCACGATCCGATCAACGGTTACCTGCCGAAGGGATGGACGCTCGCCGAGTGGGAGTCCCGACGCAGCGCCGATCCAAAAGCGGTTGAAGCGGCGGCCAAGACCTCCATGGTTGGTCACGTTCAGGCCATGCTGGATTTCCACGCCCAAGGCATTCCCACCCTCGACTATGGCAACAACATCCGCCAGATGGCGAAGGACATGGGACTGAAGAATGCGTTCGATTTCCCGGGCTTCGTCCCGGCCTATATCCGTCCGCTGTTCTGCCGCGGCATCGGGCCATTCCGGTGGGCGGCTCTATCAGGGGACCCCGAAGATATCTACCGGACCGATGCCAGGGTTAAGGAACTGATGCCGGACGACAACCATCTTCACAACTGGCTCGACATGGCGAGAGCGCGGATCAAGTTCCAGGGGCTGCCGGCGCGGATCTGCTGGGTCGGTCTTGGCGATCGCCACCGGCTGGGCATGGCGTTCAATGAAATGGTGGCGAGTGGCGAATTGAAGGCGCCGATCGTCATCGGCCGCGATCATCTCGACAGCGGCTCGGTTGCGAGCCCGAACCGCGAAACCGAAGCGATGCGCGATGGCTCGGATGCAGTGTCCGATTGGCCGCTGCTTAACGCCCTGCTCAACTGTGCCAGCGGGGCCACATGGGTCTCGCTGCATCACGGCGGAGGCGTTGGAATCGGCTATTCGCAGCACGCCGGCATGGTGATTGTAGCCGACGGAACTCCGGATGCTGCGCGCCGCATCGAGAGGGTGCTTTGGAACGATCCAGCGACGGGGGTCATGCGTCATGCCGACGCGGGCTATGAAAGTGCAATTGCATGTGCCCATGCCAAAGGTCTCGATCTACCCGGTCTGACGTTGTAACGGATCTGATCTCCCTTGCTCTTGCGAGAAAACACTGGTGATTCTGCTGAGGGCTCAATTCGTGAAATGAGCGGTTATGGAATGGCTGCATTTGGCGTGCTAAGCAGCACTCATTAGAGCATCGCGTTCGAGTTGGCAGTATTATTCAGAGCCGCGCGCCATGCGTACAGTGCCTCGAACATGGCTGCGGGCATAAGGGCTGCGACTCAAGGCGGAGGCAAATTTGACAGATGCTCGTTGGCGATCTGAGGAGACGCTACGCGACGGCGCCCATCATCGATACGTCTCCGTTCTCAGCATGAGCCGCGGCAATCAACTCGTACGAGTGCAAGCGCGCGCTGTGATCGTAAATATCCGAGACGACCATCAACTCGTCTGCCCCTGTCTCGGACAATAATGCCGCAAGCCCATCGCGA